>Ga0307405_10000934_pt1 | contig 11632 bp, 14 predicted proteins | sample 322Cmetagenome_2_FD_203311 | JGI IMG/M metagenome (GOLD analysis project Ga0307405, IMG submission 203311) | Maize rhizosphere microbial communities from greenhouse at UC Davis, California, United States - 322HYB-C-1 | ecosystem: Host-associated > Plants > Roots > Rhizosphere > Soil | place...
CGCTCGTAGAGAATGCCGTGCGCCATGGCATCGACCCCAGCGAGGAAGGCGGGCACATCGCGATCGAGGTGCGCGTCACCGAGGGGCGTTGCTGGATCCGGGTAGCGGATTCCGGTGCCGGCCTGCAGGCCGCCAATCGCGGGCTCGGCACGGGGCTCGCCGCCTTGCGCGAGCGCCTCGCGCTCGTCTTCGGCGACGGGGCGAAGCTGTCCATCCGCGCGCGCGAGCCGCGCGGAGTCCTCGCCGAGCTCACGTTTCCGGCACACGAGGCGTCGCCGTGACGGCGGCCCGCCCGACCGCGCTGATAGCGGACGACGAGCCGCTCCTGCGGGAAGCGCTCGCGGCCCAGCTCGCGCAGGCCTGGCCCGAGCTCGAGATCGTCGGCGAGGCGCGAAACGGCCGCGAGGCCGTGACGCTTTTCGAGACACGAAGGCCCGACATCTGCTTCCTGGACGTGCAGATGCCCGGCGTCACGGGTGTCGAGGCCGCGCGGCAGATCGGCCGGCGGGCGCACCTCGTCTTCGTCACCGCCTTCGACCACTACGCCGTGCAGGCCTTTGCGCAGGGTGTCCTCGACTACCTCGTGAAGCCGGTGGAGTCCGGCCGCCTCGCCGAAACCGTCGCGCGCCTGAAGGAACGCCTGCGCGCGGAGCAGCCGGCGTCGAACACCGAAACCCTGCTCCAGCAGCTCACCGAGCAACTGGCAAAGATACAGGGCGCATCCGAGGTCGAGCCGCTGCGCTGGATCCGCGCGCAGGTGGGCCACACCCTCCGGCTCATCGCGACCGACGACATCGTCTTCCTGCGCGCCGACAGCAAGTACACGCTCATCGCCTGGCGGGGCGACGACGGCGAGCCTGCCGAGGCGCTGGTGCGTACGCCACTCAAGGAGCTGGCCGCTCAGCTCGATCCCGCGAAGTTCGTGCAGGTCCACCGCTCCGCAATCGTGAACCTGAGGGCGATCGACCATGTCCGTCGCGGCGACAACGAGACGGCGGACATCCACCTGAAAGGCCGGCCGGAAGTTCTGCCGGTCAGCCGGAACTACCTGCACCACTTCAGGCAGATGTAGCAGGCACCCGTCGCACCGGGTCGTCGCTCGGCAGGAACACGCCGTCGTCCGTCGCAATCGTCTTTCAGGCCAATCCTCGGCGCGACAGACTCGCGCCATGGTCCAGGTACATATCGTCATGGGATTGCTGGCGCTGCTGGCGGGATTCGTCGCGCTGTTCGCGCACAAGGGCGGTCACCTGCACCGACGCAGCGGGCTGCTGTTCGTCGTCGCGATGATCGTCATGCTGGGGACCGCAGCAATCCTCGCGCTCTTCGTGGTCGATGAGCCGGAGAACGGCATTGGCGCGCTCTTCACGATCTACCTGGTCGTCACCTCGCTGCTCACAGTCGCGCGGCGAATCGAGGAGATCCGCGGAATAACCATGGCGCTTGCGTACCTGGCCTTTGGCCTGGGCCTCGCGGAAGTCCTGCTCGGTGCGCTGTTCATCGCGCCGGTCATGATCGGCTGCGGCATCGCCGACCTGCGGCTCCTCGGGACGGGCTCGATCACGGGCACCCGGCGCCTCGCCCGCCACTTGTGGCGCATGACGTTCGCGCTCTGGATCGCGACGGCGTCCTTCTTCCTCGGCCAGGCGAAGGTGCTGCCGGAGCCGCTGCAGAATTTCTGGCTGCTGTCGATCCCGGTGCTTGCCGTACTCGCAATGCTGGTGTACTGGCTCCTGCGGGTGTCGAAGATGAAATCGCGCGCCGTAGGGGGCGCGCCCGGGGGTGTTCCATGGACGACCTGAAATCCGCGTCGCGATGGCTGGCTGCGCTCTTGATCGCACAGATGGTGATCGGCCCGATCGCCAACTTCCGGCTCCTGGAACCGGCATTCCAGGGCCAGGGTGGTTTCCTCGTGAACGCGGCGCCGCATGCGACTGCGATCGGGTTGGCGGCGCTCCTCTCGATCGCGCTTGCGGTGCTGCTCGCGGCCATCGCGGTCGTTCTGTGGCCCGTGGTCCGGCCGCTGAGCGAGCGAATGGCCTTGGCGCTCGCCGTGCTCGGAGCTGCCGCGATTGCGCTCGCGGGCGCCGAGAACGCGGCGCTTCTCTCGATGCTCTCGCTCAGCCAGGCCTACGTCGAGGCCGGCGCGCTCGACGGCACGCTGTACGAGGGTTTGCGCATCGTCGTCCGCTCACAACGCAACTGGTCGCATCTGTTCCAGCTCCTGTCCGCGGGCGGCGTCATCCTCGCGATGTACGCCGCGTTCTACCGCTTCAGGCTGGTGCCCCGCTGGCTCGCGGGATTCGGCGTCCTGGCCGCGATGTGCCAGATAATCGCGGTCACGAAGCCGTTGTTCGGCGGCTGGGTGGTCTTCTTCCTGCTCGCACCGCTAGGCGCGGCCCAGCTGATCCTGAGCGGCTGGCTGCTCTGGAAGCCCGGATTCGGCCGCGCGACGCCTGCGGCCCGCTGACTTTCAGGGCGCGGCGTTACGCGCCGGAAAATCGCGGAAGAGCTCGGTTACCGCCGCCTGGACCAGCTCGGGCTGGACGCCTTTTTTCCCAAGCTCGCGTGCGATGCTGCCCCGCCAGACCTCTGCCTTGCGCTTGTGGTCGACCACATGGACCAGCAGCGAGCCTTCCTTCACTTCCTTGACGCCGGAACTGCCGACACCGACCGAGCCGCCGCCGCTGCTGCCGTAGCTGCCAACGCCGACGCCGATCCTGAAAGGATTATTCTTCAGCTTCTCGGACTTCGCCGCCTCGTATTCGATCGCGAGGTCCGGTTCCGTGCCGGGTGCTGCCTCGACGTAACCCTTGGCCTTGAGGTCGTTCGCGATGGCGGTGCGGATGTATCCGTCGACGATCGAGGCCGAGTCGGCGGAACCTGCGGCCGTCGGCGGGTTCACCCAGCCGAATGTCTTGTAGGCACCGAAATCCGACTGCACGTCGCGCATCGTCTCGGGTGCCGAAGGCCCCGAGGCGCAGGCGATGACGAGGACCGGAACCAGGATCGCCAGCACGTTTCGCAGCGGTGCGTACATGACTCGCTCCCAGTCGCTTGCGACTATTAGCCCGCCCCGGTCACCACCATACGCCGTTCCGTGTACTCCGTGCGGAATGGTCGCCCCGGTCAGGGGGCATCATAGGAAAAAAGCACGGCGACGATCCGCCAACCGTCCTGCCCTTCAGCGAGGTGAAGCCCGAGGGTCCCGGGTCTTTGCTCGCCATTGTCCACGAACACGAAATCGGCGCTCACGCGCGCGATACGCCGGCCCAGGTCGATGCGGACGTTCTCGAGCCGCTCGCTGATCTTCCGGCCGGTGGCGAAATAATTGCGCTGGCGCTCGACGAACTCATTGAGGCCTCGAGTCGTGATCGACCCATCATCGGCGGGAAATGCGACGACGACGGCGGGATGGAACAGCCTGCTCCACCGCTCGAGCGTCGAGCCGGCGTATAGCCCGACGTAGTCGGCGACGACCCGCTCCACGTCTGCTCGCGCGTCATCCGCGCGGGCCGTCGGGGCCCCGACCAGGGCCAGAATGGCCAGCAGAATCAACGTGCTGGGCCGTGACGTTGAATGCATGTCGTAACTCCTCAAGTCGCTCAATCGTCTTCGAGCCGACGTCTCCTGTCGACGGTTCTTCGCCAAATTGGCCGATAATTCCTGACCCTCCGTCCTACCTCCGGCCTACACCGAGCGGGCTCGCAGCTTACATCCAACCCGGCTGAGCGCCCCTGCCCCGCCTCGTCTGCCCGGCCGAATATCGGGCCGAACCGAATCCCGGTTCGAGTCTGTCGGGAGCCAACAACATGACGCTAGGGACAATTCTCCTGATCGTGCTCATCCTCCTGCTCATCGGCGCTATCCCCGCCTGGCCCTACAGCCGGGGCTGGGGCTACGGTCCGAGCGGTGTCGTGGGCCTCATCGTCATCGTACTGATCGTCCTGCTGCTGACCGGCCGCCTTTAGGCTTCGTCGGGTCGCACGCGTCGTGCGCGTGACCGCGGCCGGCCATACACTGCCGGCCCATGCGGTTCACGCCGGCGTTCTACCGGGTTGCAGCACTCTGCTCGATCGCCTCGGCGCTCACGACGCTGGTGCTGATCTTCCTGCCCGGCATGCTCCCGGCGGCGGCGGACTTCGCTGCGCGCATGGCGCGGGTGAACGATCCCGTCTATCAGCTCTACGCTTGGGTCTATTTCACTCATCCGTTCCTCGTCGTGACGGCCGCGCTCGCGGTCGCGATGCGGCTGCGGCGCGAGGCGGCGTCGCTGGTCATCCCGGGCCTGCTCGCGTTCCTGTTATGGCGCGACCGAAGCGGGCCAGCAGGCCCTGACGCTCTTCGCGTTCAATCCCTGGCGCATCGCCTGGTTGGCGGGCGACCCCGCCGTGCGTGCGACGATGGAAGCGCGCACCGCAATGTACGACGGCACATGGAACGCGATGTACTTCCTGCTGATCGTCGGCTTCTTCATCGCCAACACGCTTTATGCCGTGGCGATGTGGCGGCGCGGCGGGTTGTCGCGAGTCGTCGGCGGCTTCTACGCCGCGGCGGCTGCCTTGACGCTGCAGATCATCGTGGTCGAGGTCGGCGGCGCGCAGCTCCTGCCGGATGCGGTAGATTTCTGGCTGTATCCGCTGATCCAGCCGCTCGCGCGCACGCTGATCGGCGTGTGGCTGTGGCGGCACGCAGATGAGGGCGCTGCGCTGACGCACAGCTAGACTGTCTCCGCTCGCGTAGGACAAAGTCGAATTGCGGGGTCAGCCGTCAGGCCGCTAGCCTTGGGGCATGCGCCAAGCTTGGCTCATTGCAATGGCGATTCTGGCCGTCGGCTGTACGACGACGCCGGTACCCAGCTCGTCCGCGAAGCCAATTCCCCTGGAGCGGGTCTATGCGGTGGAAAGCACGAAGCCGGAACAGGGACATGCCCTGCTGGTCGTGACGCGCGACAAGGGTTGGAAGGCCCAGGCTTGCCTTGCGCGGATCTACGTCGACGGTGACCTCGTCGCCGACCTGAAGGCAAGCGAGCAGATCAGGCTTTACGTGGCGGAAGGTCCGCACCTCGTCGGCGTCAGCGGAGAGCGCTGCCTCGGCGGTGCGGACCAGGCATCGGTCGACGTGACGCGGGCGAAGCCTGTGCTGCTGCGCGTCTCCATGGGCAGCGGCGTCGGTATGAAAATCGAGCCGAGCGCGTTCTGAGCCGGATGCGGCGGCTGCCGGGTGTCCTGCTCTGCAGGCGTCGTTGTCATAACACGACAACTGGACAGGCCTGCCGGAATTTGCTGCACTCGCGCCCACGAACAGGGAGGAATGTCGGATGAAATTCGATCGCCTGAAGATCGTCGCGTGGACGGCATGCTGCTCCGCGCTTGCTCTCACCGCCGTGAACGTTCCTGCGGCACCTTCGGCAGCCATCGCGTCCCAGAAGCACGCCCGCATCGTCGCCTACTGGACCAAGGCACGCAGGGACGCGGCCATTCCGCGCGACTTGCGAATCGACGAGCGGGGATATGGGTACCTGCGTCTCCCGAACGGCGCGTTGGAGCCGTACGGGCACACGATCGCAGCCCTCAAGAAGCCGTCCTCTCCGCAGCCGATGGCCAAGCCCGGCGGCGACACCACGGCTCCGACAATCACGAATCGCGACCCTGCCAACGGCGCGACCGTCAGCGCGTCGTATACCTTCAAAGCGACCGTGACGGATGCCTCGGGCATACGCTCGGTCAACTTCCGCGTCGGGCCCGCGGGCGGCCAGCAGCGGTCCTTTGCTGCAGCGGCGGGTACGAACAATGTTTACAGCGTCGCACTCACGGGATTCACAAATGGCAATTGGACCTGGTCTGTCGTCGCGAAGGACACCGCGAACAACTCGGCGACCTCGCCGGTCACCTCATTCACCGTGAACACCGGCGGCGGTGGCGGCGGTGACGTCGTACCCAACGCCGAATACACCAGTGGCGGCGTGATCCAGAATGCAACGGGCCGCATCTACTTCGAGATGCCGTCCAATTCCCGTCGCACCCGCTGGTCGGGCTATGTCTGCTCTGGCACTGTGGTCGCCGATGCGACGACCGGCCGCTCGATCGTCCAGACGGCCGCGCACTGCGTCTATGACGACGCGTACAAGGCGTTCGCGCGCAACGTGCTCTTCATCCCGAACCAGGCGGGAACCACGGGGTCGGGCACCGACCTCAACTGCAGCAACGATCCGCTCGGCTGCTGGACGCCGTCATTCGGCGTCGTGGACACCGACTGGACGACGCGCACGTTCCCCGACAACGTCGCGTGGGACTACGCGTATTACGTGTTCGGCAACTCGTCGCACTCCGGAAACGGCGGCGCCTCGAGCCTCGTGCTCGACTCGGCGGTCACGCCAATCTCGATCAGCTTCGCGACGCCGAATTTCGAAGTCGGCAACAGCACGACAGACCGCACGACCGGGCTCGGCTACTCCTATGACCAGGATCCGAAGTTCATGTACTGCTCCGAGGACATGGAGCAGCTCGATTCGGCGAACTGGTGGCTCCCGAGCTGCGACCTCTCGGGCGGCTCGTCGGGCGGGCCCTGGATGCAGCCGTTCACCAACGGCAATGGCTCGCTGATCTCGGTCAACTCGTGGGGCTACACGAATTCGCCGGGCATGGCGGGGCCGAAGCTGAGCGGCAACAGCGCTTCGTGCGTATTCGGAGCGGCGAAGTCGACGGCATTCGCGGGCGTCCCGACGGCGGACGGTGACGAGGGCGTCACGGCCCCCGGCTGCTGACGTTCCCGCAAGCGTAACGACACCGGGCCGGGCATCCGCGAGGGTGCCCGGCCGCTGTCACGGGCTGGCGGTTCCGCGCGGCACCAGCGCGACGACGCGCGTCGGCCCGCCCGAGCCTCCCGCGATCTTCATCGGCAACGCGACGAGAATCGCACCGCGCGGCGGCAGGGCCTCGAGCCCGGTCATGTTCTCGAGGCCCGGCACGTTCGCCGCTGCGGCGATGCGGTGGACCGGGAAATCGGGTGCCGGCCCATAATCGATCGAGGCCGTGTCGATCCCGAGCAGCGCGACCTTCCGCTCCTCGACCAGCAGGCGCGCAGCCTCGGCGCCATACGAGGGGAAGTGCAGCTTCGCCGCATCCGTCGCGTGGCCGAGATAGGCCGTCGCATCGGGCCAGCGGCGCGACCAGCCGGTGCGCACCAGCACGCGCATCCCGGACTCGATCCTGCCGTGCTTCGCCTCGAACGCCAGCACGTCTTCCGGTGTCACGCGATAGTCGCGCTCCGCCGCGGCCTTGTCGCTGACGTCGATCACGACGACGGGCCCGACGAGCCGCTCGAGCGGCACCTGCTCCGCCGTCTGCCGGTCGCGCGCGAAGTGGATCGGCGCGTCCAGGTGCGTGCCGCCGTGCTCCGGGGTGCAGAACGTATTGGCGGAGTAGAAGAACCCTGCATCGGTCTCCCCGTAGTGCAGCCGCTTCAGATCGAAATGCGTCGGGCCTGACGGCCAGAAGACCGTGTCCTTGTCGTAGGCATGCGTGAGGTCGACGAGGCGGTAATGCTGGAGATCGAGCGGCTCGGCCGAAACGCGCACCGCCAGCAGCGCACCGGCACAGCACAGGAGCAGGATACGAATCTGCATGGCGGGGTCTCCGTCTACGACTGGAGCGATCTGCGGTACCTTATACGGGCTCGCCGCTCCGCGTCATGAGGAATTCGCCTTTGGAACATCCGGAAGTGCACCCGCCCCACGCCCGCCACGGCGGCCTGCCGCGCTGGCTGGAAATGCTGATTGCCGTGACGGCGCTGATCACTTCGATCTGCTCGATCGTGATCGCCGTCCATCACGGCAAGATCATGGAAAAGCTGGTCCAGGCCAATTCTCTGCCCTACATGCAGGGCGGATTCAGCGATGTCCAGCCGGGCGGCGAACGCATCATGTCGCTCGACCTACTCAACCGCGGCGTCGGACCGGCGCACGAGCAGAGCCTGCGCGTGAAGGTCGACGGCGAGTACGTCAATTCGGTCAGCGAGCTGATCCTCGCGTCGCTGGGCCCCGAAGTCGCGCCCGCGGCGGAGGCCGCGCTCGCACCGATGAAGAACGGCTTGCGCACCCGGTTCATCCCGGGCGGCGAGCAGCAGCTCATCTTCCGCATGTTCCGGAAGGACGAAAACGCCCAGTACTGGGACCTCCTGGAGAAGGCCCAGGAGAAATGGGAATTCGAGTTCTGCTACTGCTCGGTCTTCGACGAGTGCTGGGAGGTGCTCGGCAAGTGGGAGGAACCGAAGCCGGTCCAGGCCTGCGTTCGCGACGAGCCCCACGAGTTCATGCCCTGAGGGTACCGTCGCCTAGCGGAACCAGCCGGTATTCATCCGCACGCCGAGCGAGATGACATCGCTGTCGATGTCCCCGGTCGTGTTGCTCGTACCCACGTCCAGGTAGCGGTCCCAGGCCAGGCGCACGGCGAAGTGCTTGCCGATGTTGTACTCCGCCCCGATACCGAACATCGGATCGAACTTCTGCGATTCCTGGCTGTCCCGCCCCGCCTGATCATCGATCGTGACGCGCGCCGTACCCTTGGCGTTCAGCAGCGAGAAACCGGCGCGCCCGAACACGGAGAATCGCTCGCCGATCGGCCAGATTCCCAGCGCCGAAAACACGGGACCGTCGGCCGAGCTCTCGAATTCCACATCGGCGTTCGCCTGGTTGCCATTCTCGTCCTCGAGGGTCGCCGTAAAGTTGTAGGTCGCCGAGCCGAGATCGACATAGGCGAATTCCAGCGCGAAATAGTCGTTCATCTGGTAGCCGCCGCCGAGTCCGAGCCCGGTGTCGGAGTCGTCGATGTCCGCGGTCGAATCGAGGACGGTTATGCCGTTCGCTTCGAAGAACGCAACCAGGTTTTCCGTCGCCTGGTTCTCGCTTGCGCCGGAGGCGCTGGACTCCCCGCCGAAGGCGAACAGGTACCAGCCCGGCTCCATGGCCTGCGCGGATGACGCAAAAAGGAGACCCACGCAGGCGAGCGCGGTCAAAGGCGACTTCGGACTCATTTGGATCCCCCCATCGACAGGACTTCGAGGCTGCAGGTATGGGTGCAGCGCCCGGAACTCCGTAACATCGACAATGCCCGTGACATGGAGTTCACCGGCCTGTGTGAAAAAACCAACGGGCGGGGCGCGGCCGGTCGAAAGTGCCGGAGTTCCGGGCGTATCAGCAGCTTGCGAGGCTGCCACAGCGGGTTGCAACTGGCACTGGTCAGCGAAATCCCACTGGCTGTCTGGCGGCGGCACTCATGCCGATCGACCCGGGTCATACGATAAGTTTCCAGGATGCACGACGTGATTCGAACTCGAGCCCTTCCAGTCCTGTTCCTGCTGCTCTGCGGCTGCGGAGGCAGCGATGACGGCGACAACGGTTCCGGCAACCCGGATCCGCCGGATCCGCAGCGCGGGGACCTCATCGGCGAAGCGACGCTGGTCGCCTCGTATTCCCCCGACGAGTTGCTGGCGCTAGCGAGTGCCGGCGACCTGACGGAACTGCTCCTCGAGGAGGTCCTGACGCCGGAATGCACGATCGACGTCTACCACTACGAATACCAGACGGTCAATCCGGCGGGTGAGATCACGCCCGCCTCCGCTGCCCTGATGGTGCCCAACGACGCGGCGACGGCCTGCCAGGGAGAACGGCCGATCGTCCTGTACGCGCACGGCACGAACATCGACGAGGCCTTCAACATTGCCGATTTAGGGAACTACAGCGAGGGCCTCTTCATCGCAGCCGTGTTCGCGGCCGAAGGCTACATCGTCGTGGCGCCGAACTACGTGGGCTACGACACCTCCACGCTCGGCTACCACCCCTACCTCAACGGCGACCAGCAGTCGAAGGACATGATCGACGCCCTCGCCGCCGCGCGAAGCTCCCTGCCCGCGGCGGATTCTCCTGACACCACGGACGACGGCCGCCTGTTCGTCACGGGGTACTCCCAGGGCGGATACGTCGCCATGGCGACGCACCGTGCATTGCAGGACGAAGGAGAAGCCGTCACCGCGTCGGCGCCGATGTCGGGTCCGTACGCGCTCTCCGCCTTCAGCGACGCCATCTTCCAGGGCCGCGTGACAGGCGGGTCGCCGGTGAACCTGACCCTCTTGCTCACGAGCTACCAGAACGCGTATGGCGGCATCTACGCGGAAACGACCGACGCCTATGAGGCACAGTACGCCACCGACATCGAAACGCTCCTGCCGAGTTCCTCTTCGCTGAGTGATCTCGTCGACCAGGGCCTGCTCCCCGATGACGCCCTCTTCAGCAGCACGCCGCCGGATCCGGCCTATGCCGACATCACGCCGGCCACGACACCGCCGAGCCTGGCGCCGGTCTTTGCCCTGGGCTTCGGCACCGATCACCTGCTGACCAACGATTTCCGCCTGGCTTACCTGCAGGATACGGAGAGCCATCCGGACGGCGGCTTCCCGACGCTGTCCGATGGCCTGCCGCCCACCGACGCCGAGCATCCGCTGCGCCAGGCTCTCGTCACCAATGACCAGCGTGCCTGGACGCCGACGTCTCCGATGCTGCTTTGTGCGGGCCACGGGGATCCCGCCGTGCTCTACCTGAATACGGAGCTCATGCAGAACTTCTGGTCGGCGGAGACGACGGTCACTGTGCTCGACATCGATTCCGGCGTGACGAGCGACGATCCATTCGAGCTGCAGAAGCTCCAATTCTCGACAGCGAAGAGCATTCTCGACCTCATCGGCGGCGACAACGAAGTGCTCGAGAACTATCACGCAGGGCTGGTGGCGCCGTTCTGCCTGAGTGCCGCACGGTCGTTCTTCGGCGGCTTCTAGCCGCAAGGCCGGCCAACAAGGACTGAACCAAACTCGCCGTTGCGCGGGGCGCGCGATCGACGACAACCGCGTCATCGGAATGTTCGGCATCACCGGCGTTCACGTTTTCGAAGGTGCTGCACGCAACTAAAGTCGCCATCGCAGGTATGGTCGCCGGCACGCTGGCGACGGCCGTGCAGGTGCTGTTGTGGGTGACGACGGGCGCCAACGCACTGGAGCTCCTCTGGCGAGACACATGACTGACCGCAGCGCTCGTGCTCGGAAAGTCGGCCTTGTCGCCCAATGCCGCTGTCGACATCCCCATTCTGCTGATCGCAGCCGGCGTTCACTTCAGCCTTTCGATCCTCTTCGCCGCGCTCCTGGCGCCCGCAGCCGGGCATTGGAGGCCAGCCGCGTCGTTGGCGGTCGGCGTCTCATTCGGTGTGCTCCTGTATGTCGTCAATCTGCACATTCTGACCGCCCTGTTTCCCTGGTTCGTCGCCGCGCATGGAGGGACCATCCTGGCGGCGCACGTCGTCTTCGGCGTTACGGCGATGATCACCCTGCGGATGCGGCTGCCCGCATCCAACTGAACCCTTTGGCCGTCCCGAGGCACTCACCGACAGGCTTGCAGCCTGTCCGTACGAATTGAACCGCCAAAGGATGGCCACGATGAACTCCACCAAGACACTCTCGACTCATGCGCTTCTGCTCTCCGGGCTCATGGTTTCGCCGCTGGCATCTGCTGACACCCAGAAGGTGATTGCAGGCCTCAACAGCTACCGGGAGGTACCTGCAGTGTCGTCCCGGGCGGAAGGCCGAT
>Ga0307405_10000935_pt1 | contig 11626 bp, 11 predicted proteins | sample 322Cmetagenome_2_FD_203311 | JGI IMG/M metagenome (GOLD analysis project Ga0307405, IMG submission 203311) | Maize rhizosphere microbial communities from greenhouse at UC Davis, California, United States - 322HYB-C-1 | ecosystem: Host-associated > Plants > Roots > Rhizosphere > Soil | place...
TTTCGACTCAGTGCCCTCGCCATTTCCTGCTCGACACCCAGGTGATCGAAGAGGCTCTCGTCCTTGTCGTAAAAATGGATGCGCGAGGTCTGCTCGGGAGAAAACCGCTGGACGAAATCGCGGACGGCATCGTACTCCTGGCGTGAATCGATCCACAAACGCTCGACCTTTTTGCCGAACAAATCACGGACCACCCGGAAGCTCAGGCTCAGATCCGTATGCAAAAGCGCCGGCGCCGCCAGTTGATCGCGCTTCGTCTTGATGTCTTGCCAGAGGACGTGCAGAAAATCGACGTCCGATCGTAGTTCCTCCTCCTTCACCCCCTCGCTGACCGTTCGGACGATGTACCCACAGCCGGGATTGCGGACCCGCTTCATGATGTCCTTCAAGCGCGCACGCTCCTCGTCCCGAGCGATTCTGCGGGAAACACCGATATGTTCCACGTTCGGCATGAACACCAAGTAGCGTCCAGGCAAGGACACATAGGTCGTCACACGAGGGCCCTTGGTCCCGATCGGCCCCTTCGAGATTTGCACCATCAGCTCCTGCCCTTCTGTGAGCAATTGCTCGATGGGCTTGCTGCTTTCCCGACGGGGGCGCATTTCGTCCCCGTCTTTATCGTCTTCATCCGAATCCAACAGCGTATCGCTGGGTTCTGCATCCAGGGACAAGTCGGAAACGTGCATGAACGCGGCCTTCTCCAGACCAATGTCCACGAAGGCCGCCTGCATGCCTGGCAGGACCTTGGCGACCTTTCCTTTATAAATGTTGCCGACGAAGTCTTTGTACTTTGCCCGGTCCCCGAACAGATCGGTGACCACGCCGTTGTCCAATACCGCCACACGAGTTTCCTCCCGTGCGACGGTTATCGCAATTTCCACACCCATACTGACTCCTTCCGTTCAGCGGATCCATCGAAGCGGCGCGAGGTAGAACGCGGGCTGCCCCAGGTTCCGATGCACTCCATCCCGCCGATCGGGTGGTCCGCACACATGTAGCACACGCGGCCCGTCAGCACGGCCCGCCATCCATTTCAATAGAACAAGCTCAATCGCCGCCGTTTCACGTTCAGCAACAACCCGAGCGAGGCCATCGTCATGATGGTCGCGCTGCCGCCGTAACTCATGAGCGGAAGGGGGATGCCGACGATCGGAAACATGCCCGCGGTCATGCCGATATTCACCACGACGCAAAAGCACAGCATTGAGATGACGCCCACCGCCAAGAGGGCGCCCAGTTCATCCTTCGCACGCGTGGCAATTTCAAGCGACAGCCAGATCAATGCGACGAATAGCAACAACAGGATCAGCACGCCGAGAAACCCCCACTCTTCTGCAAACACCGAAAACACAAAATCCGTGTGTCCTTCAGGCAAAAACTTCAACTGGCTTTGGGTGCCGCCGTACAGCCCCTTGCCGGTCAATTCTCCGGCGCCGATCGCAATCCGTGACTGCAACGCGTGATATCCCTTGCCTCCCGGGTCGTAGTTTGGATCGACGAACGCCATGATGCGCTGCCGTTGATAATCATGCAAGGAACCCCACATGACCTCCCAGGCAAACGGAAAGAGCATGAGTGAAAATAGGAGAATGACGCCCAACGCCTGAGACCGCATGCCGACCATGAGCAGCATCGCGGCATACACGGCCATGAAACTCAATCCGCTGCCGAGATCGGGTTGCTTCAAAATCAGCAACAGTCCCGGAAGCATCAACACGCCTGGAATCACCACCCGTTGCAGCCAGCCGACTCGAGGCGCTTTCGAGTAGTAATGCGCCATGACGAGGATCAGCACCAGCTTTGCAAACTCCGACGGCTGAAAGGCAAAAGGCCCGATGGGAATCCATCGCTGTGCTCCCCGGCTTGTCTTTCCCTCGAAAAGGACGACCGCCAACAGAATTAAAATGATCGCATAGGCAGGATACGCTAATCGTGCAATGCGGTGATAGTCCCAGATCAGCATCACCAAAAACGCGACGGCCCCCAGCAGTATCCACACCATCTGTTTGGCAAAAAACGGCAATCCGGGGCCGCCCTGATCATGCGTGACGCTGTAGATGGAAAGCACCCCAAGTCCGAGGATGGCGAAGATCAAGCCGAGAAAGCGCAGATCGAAGTTGTCCAGTCCACGCCGGTCCATCATCCGGTCAATCATCGTGTGCCCACATGAGCCGCTTGAGACTGGGCCAGGGATCCATCGGCTGCACCGCCGGATTTCGCGGTGACCTTGACGAAGGTCTCGATGACTTCCTTGGCGAGCGGGGCAGCGGCGGACCCGCCGTGTCCCATGTGCTCGGCCAATACAGCAACCGCAATTTTCGGATTCTCGACGGGGGCAAACGCCACGAACCAGGCATGGTCACGAAACTTTTTAGGGATGTCCTTTTCAGGGCCCGTGCGAAGAGCAGCCGTCTGCGCGGTGCCGGTCTTTCCTCCGATGGTGACGAGCGAAGACTTAGCTCTTCCGCCGGTTCCCTCGGTCACGACTCCCGCGAGGGCTTCGCGGATCAGTTTTAACGTCTCCGGCTTCACGTTCAATTTGGCTTTCGGTACCGGCGGAAGTTCTTGCAACTGTCCCGTCGTTCGATCCATGATCGCGCGAACCAAGCGAGGGCGATAGGTCACCCCGTCATTGGCCACCGTGCCGATCAAGCTCGCCATCTGCAGCGGCGTCACGGTGACGTACCCCTGGCCGATCGCCGCCGAAATCGTTTCACCGGGAAGCCATGGCTCACGCTTCACCTTTTGCTTCCATTCCGTCGAGGGCACGATGCCGATGCGTTCGGACGGCAGCTCGATACCGGTCTCTTCTCCCAGACCGAACTGATGGGCAAACGAAGCCATGGTATCGATGCCCATGCGCTGCCCGACAGTGTAAAAGTAGACGTCGCACGAATGGATGAGGGCTTTCCGTAGGTCGACCGAGCCGTGTCCTGTCGCTTTCCAGTCGTGATAGATCCGCCGACCGAACTGATACCCTCCATTACAGAATACAGTTGACGCGGGTGTAACCGTCTTGGATTCGAGGGCGGCGGCCGCCATCATGACCTTGAAGGTTGAACCAGGAGGATATTGGCCTTGTGACGCTCTGTTGTTCAACGGCCGCCCCTCGTCCTGGACGATTTCAGCCCATTGCTTCGGAGTCAACTCGCGCGACAGCACGTTCGGATCAAAGGCCGGCCGGCTGGCCATCGCCAGGATGTCCCCCTTCGTCGGGTCCAATGCGACAATGGCTCCGGATTCCTGTCCCAGCAGATCTTCCGCCACTTTTTGCAAACGCGCGTCGATCGTCAGATACAGATCGTCGCCCGCATGAGGTTGATCTACCAGGACCGTTCGCTTCTCATGACCCAACGCATCGACTTCAATATTCTTCTGGCCTGCCATGCCCCGCACGTTCTGATCGAAGAATTTTTCGACACCATATTGTCCGACAATGCTGCCCTGATGCAGTTCGGCAAATTCCGGCTTGTCCAACTGTTCGGCCGACACCTCACCGACATACCCCAACACGTGTGACGCCGCCACGCCTCCCAAATAGTTCCGGCGGGATTCGACCTGGACCATCACACCGGGCAAATCGAGGCGGTGAGCTTCGATCAAGGTCGCTTCCTTGAGCGTCAGCCGGTCCTTGATCTTGCGAGGCAGTTGCTTGGCGCCGCGCACCGCCAGTTTTTTTCGGACGAGTTCCGCATCGATGCCGATCAACTCGCTCAACTGTTCGATCAGCTCTTCTCGGTCTTTGACGTCTTCCAGCGACACATATAAGCTGAAGCTTGGCACGTTGTTCGCCAGCAAGACACCGTTGCGGTCATAAATCAGCCCTCTCGCAGGCTCTAGAATCACCGAACGAGTGCGATTGTTCTCAGAGAGGTCGCGGTAATACGGCCCTTCCCGGATCTGCAAATGCCACAAGCGCAATGCCAATAAGGCCACGACGAGCAGGAGCCCCACGCGGAGGACCGCTAACCGCCGCTGCAATTCGCTTAATTCGCTGTCGTGTAGCCTGGAGGTCGCCATGGGGGTGCTTTCCAACGTCTTTACGAGTACCGGTCCACGACTCCAAAGCGCTGCATCAGGAATCGCTGGCCCAACAACCACAGAAGGGCGGCAGCCACGGCCGCATCAAAGCAAGCTTGGGGAATGACGACCGAATGCACCATCCACCAGGTATCGGATATCGTCCCATGCTTCATGCCGAGGACTGCTACGAGGCCTCCGACCAACGACAATACCAACACAGCCACCGAAAGCACCGTGGGAGTCACCTCAGCCACATGTCTTGCCAAGAGCCCCCCAAACAACCCGGCGCCCCCAGTCGTGAGCAGATTCAACCAGAGATCGCCCGCAGAATACAAATTTAGCACCCACCCAACGGCCAAACCCACGAGCAATCCATCCAATTCGCCGGCTAATACTCCGATGAGGGCCGCGACCACCAGACCGAGATCCGGCCTGACGTCCCATATGGCCAAGTGGGGAAGCAACGTCGCCTGTAGCGGCACGAGGAACACGACCGACACAGCGTAGAGCAAGAGCTTCATGGTTGCCGTTTCGTTCCGCCATCCGGTCTCCGGACAGCCTCCGCGAACTCGCCGTGGGGCGTTTGAATCACCAATACTTCTTCCAGATGGTTGACGTCGACTTCCGGGGCGAGTTCGGCCGTCTGAAACAGTGCGCCTTCTTCACGATCGATCGCGGTAATCCTCCCGATCGCCAACCCGCGTGGAAAGCCTCCGACCAGGCCGGAAGTGACGACCTGATCTCCTTCCTTCACCGACGACAGCATGGGAATGTATTTCAGCTTGGCCCGTCCTTGCGGCGTTCCTTCGACGATGCCTTCGTCTCTGGTGCGCTGGATCAATCCGGCGATGGCATTGTTGGGATCGGTCACAAGCAAGACGACCGACGTGGCACCCGTCGTCTTGACGACCCGCCCTACGACACCGGAAGGCGTCACGACTCCCATATCTTTCTGGATGCCATCGCTTTCTCCCTTGTTCAGAATCATCGATCGATAGCGGTTGCTGGAATCACGACCAATCACCTGGGCGGCGACCATGGTGGGTGCGGCCTGTTCCTTGAACTGCAGCAAAACCGTGAGCCGCTGCGTTGCGGCAGCCGCCTCACGTAATTGATGGTTTTCACCCCGCAACCAATCCATCTCCTGCCGCAATCGGCGATTGTCATCAGCCACATTTTGGAGTGCAACATACTGTTGCCACATCGTCGAAATGCCTTGATCGAGAGAAGACACGGCTTCAAGAGGCACCCGGACCAGTTGGCCGACCGGCCCGTCCAGGTAATCGAGAAGGCCCTGACTTTGTCCGGGAAAGAGGAAGAGAGCTGCCAGGAGGAGGGCAAACAATCCCAGCGCCAGACGCCTAGCACCGTAGGAAGACCGCACGTTGACCATCGACATGTACCGGGATGGAGCCTTACCGGAAGGTATTCGCTTGAGACATGACGGCGACCTTGGCCAATAGATCCAACTCATCGAGGATCTTGCCCACTCCCAACACAACGGAAGTCAGGGGATCGTCGACGGTGATGATCGGCAGATTCGTCTCTTCCCGGAAGCGAGTATCCATGCCCTTGAGCAAAGACCCGCCGCCGGTCAGCACGATGCCACGGTCGATGATGTCGCCCGCCAACTCAGGCGGGGTGTTCTCCAGCGCCACCTTGATCGCATTGACGATCGTTCCGATCGGCTCCTGCAGCGCCTCTCTGATTTCCGCATCATCCACCACCAACGTGCGCGGGATGCCGGAAATCAGGTCGCGCCCTTTAATCATCATCGTTTTGCGCTCCTCGAACGGATAGGCGGAGCCGATTTCGAACTTGATCCGTTCCGCCATATGCTCGCCGATGAGAAGGTTATACTTCTTTTTGATGTAGTTCATGATCGAGTCGTCCATCCGGTCACCGGCGACTTTCACTGACTCGCTGTAGACGATGCCGCCCAGCGAAATGACCGCGATGTCCGTCGTCCCTCCGCCCACGTCCACGACCATGTTACCGGATGGTTCGGTGATGGGGAGGCCCGCACCGATCGCCGCCGCTACCGGTTCTTCGATCAAATACACTTCCCTCGCGCCGGCGAGTTCGGCCGAATCGCGCACCGCTCGCTGCTCCACCTGGGTGATCCGTGACGGGACGCCGATAATGATGCGGGGCCGGACAAAGGCACTGCGATTGTGCGCTTTTTGAATGAACCGCTTCAACATCTGTTCGGCCATTTCAAAATCCGCGATGACGCCTTCCTTCATCGGACGCACGGCCACAATGTTTCCCGGGGTTCGGCCGAGCATCTTCTTCGCATCGGCGCCAACGGCGAGAACTTTTTCCGTCTTCTTCTCGACGGCAACAACGGAAGGTTCGTTCAAGACGATGCCCTTTCCGTGCACGTACACCAACGTCGTGGCTGTGCCCAGGTCGATGGCCAGGTCGTTCGAGAACCAGCCGAACACGTCACTCGTAAAACCCACGGTCACTCTCCCTTCACATGCAAACCGAATCCTGCATGACGCGACTCACGCCAGCCTCACATGCGCCTGTTCCTACTCGGGCACCGCCAATCGGCCCGCGTCCAACACCTGGGTCCCCGCCAGTTCATCACCGAGCCGGCGGCCCTGCTCGTTTCCAATGATCAAGATCGCTTCGAACGCGACGATCACCGTCGAGGCCACCCAGCCGACATAAGGAACGGCAAACAACACCTGCGCCGCCGCGAAAGGAATATTGCGAATGATGGACTCTCGAAATCCTGCCGGCTCACGGCTATCAGGAAGAACCGTCTGAAGGCCGATCAGCCGCTTACCGATGCTCCGACCCCCCGCAAATCCATCGGCCACGAAAAGATAGGCGACTCCTGCGAGCAACCCGACAGGCACAATGACTTCGGCGGCAGCTGCCGCGAGAAAAACGTCAATGAGCTTCGCGATGAACCGATTGAGAACCGCCGCCTTCGGGTAGATCCCTGCACCCAATGGATGGAACGCCACCTGCTCTGCCAAGGATCTCCTCGTAATTAGGGGCAAAGTATAACAAAGACCAGGACCTAGCACAAACGAATCACCATTCTTTGACGCCACGACGGCGAGGCCCACGGGCACTGAGAAACTTGCCTTCGGCACCGGAGGCTGGGTACAATCCGCGACTATTTCACTTGTCGGGAAGGATCCCCGTCCATGATCAAGATCTTACGGTTCGCGAACGAAAAATATCCGTGGTTTTTGGCGATCACGATGGGATTCATCGCCGTGTCGTTCATCGTGGGCATGGGCTGGTGGGGTTTCGGCGAGCAATCCGGCTCGGTCGTCGCAACGGTGGGCGATCTCCCCATCTCATTGGATGAATTCAAACGCGCATATGAAAACACCTACCGCTTTTACAAGGAAAAGGTTCCGGGAGACTTTAAGGACGAAACGATCAAGCAATATGTGGTCGAGCAATTGGTGGAGAACCGGGTGTGGCTGGTCGCCGCGCACAATATGGGTTTGACGGTGGCCGATGACGAGCTGCGCGAGTCGATCATGCAAATTCCTGAGTTCCAGAACAACGGCAAATTTGATCCTGAACGCTACCAACGATTGCTGGCAGCCAACCATTTGACACCTTCAATCTTTGAGTCAATGCAGGCAAGAGAACTGTTGAGCGTGAAGGCCCGCGCGCTCGTCAGTAACGCCGTCTCCTTGACGCCGTCCGAGCTCGCGGAAGCACAAGCCCTCATGCTGAGACAACCGGATCCCGATCCGGGCAAAGCCGCGGCGGCAAAAGAACGAACCATTCAAGACGTGCTGTTTCAGAAGCAGCAGCGCGCGCTGATGGCCTATGCCCAATCGCTTAAGGCGACCCTTCCGATTGCTATCCACCGGGAACTGCTCTAAGACGACCTTGTCCACGGATCTGTGACCAACATCGCATCTCCATAGCTGTAAAAGCGGTAGCCGGTCTGCACGGCCTCCTCATACGCGCGACGTAGAAACCCCGTGCCTGCGAACGCGGAGACCAACATCAGGAGGGTCGTCTGAGGCAGATGGAAATTCGTCAAGAGCGCGTTTACCACCTTGAACTGAAATCCTGGTCTCACGAACAGACTCGTTTCTCCTCGATACGGCTGCACCATCCCTTGCAGAGCCGCTGTTTCAAGGGCACGAACCACCGTGGTACCGACGGCCACAACCTTTCGTCCACCAGCTTTCGCACGCTCGATTGCGCGCACGGCGGCCGTTCCGACTTCCACCCATTCCGCGTCCATGCGATGCTCTTCGAGGCACTCGGCGGTGACTGGCTTGAAGGTCCCTACGCCGACATGCAGGGTGATCGTCACCAGCTCGATGTGTCGATCCGTCAACTGGCTCAGGAGAGCCGGAGTGAAATGCAGGCCGGCGGTAGGCGCAGCGATGGCCCCTTCGTCCCGTGCGAATACGGTTTGGTACCACTCCCGATCCTGATCGGTTGCGGGCCTCTTGATGTAAGGAGGCAATGGCATGCGGCCGTGTACCCGAAACCATTCGGGGATGGGCCAGGCTCCGTTGATCCGCACGACCGTTCGACCGCCCTCCCGCGAGAGAACGGTGACATCGGATTCTCCGTCGATCTCGATGGCTTGCCCGGCCCGCCAAGTTCCCTTCATCAGGACTTCCCACTCACGATCGGCCACTGGTTTCACGAAAAGCATCTCGACCGGCCGTCCTGAGGCTGGTTTCCTTCCCGTCACACGTGCTGGTCGAACTCGCGTATCATTCACCACGATGAGATCTCCAGGATCCAGGAGATCGACGAGATCGGCAATCCGGCGATGCAGGATCGCCTGCTGATGTGGGTTCAGCACGAGGAGCTTGGCCTGTTCACGCGGGAGCGTCGGTTCGGTCGCGACAAGCGAGGGATCGAAGGGAAAGTCAAAGTCAGACAGCTGCATCGATCTCTAATGAGCGTTCATGCGCGCACTGTCTTACGACGTTGGCGGGATCGGTGGCTTGGTGAGGGACATTTCCTGCAATTCGGTGCCGGGGTAATAGTAGGACAAAATGGTGGAGAACGAATAGCCGAGCTCGGCCAACTCCTTCGCGCCCCACTGACACATGCCGACAGCATGGCCCGCCCCATAGCCTGATAGCACGACCTCCCGGCCGACGGAATCAATCGTAAACTGTGTACTCAGGACGATCGAATAGCCGACTGCTTTGCGGAGATCCTCCCCCCGCAGAATGAGCTCGCCTTCCGAATGAAGGATTCGCAGCTTCGCAACACGGCCGCCACGACTGAACGCCAGCGGCTCGATCGATGAGATCGTCCCGACCACATAGCCTTGCTGGCGCAGATTCTGCTCTAATTTATCCACCCGGAACGACGCCTTCCATTGATAGAAGGGCGATTCCAGATCGAACGGGCATTCCACGCCTTTGAGATAGGGATATTCCTTGGACCACACGTTCACCGCATCTTCCGTCAACCCGGCGGCGGTCGAGGAAAAGGCGGCGTAAATGGGCGCTTGTTGATAGGTCAACACGAGACCACGGGTCTCGTCAACCGCACGCAAGACCGCCGTATCGACGCCGTCCTTTCCTTTATAGACTTGGTCCTGAACCGTTGCCACGACGTCATAATCCCGTGCGGCGCTCAACATCTGCTGATACAGAGCATAGGTACGCGCAGCCACGGCCTGTGCTTTCAACATCTCCGGATGCCAGGAAGAATTGACTTCCCCGGGGACCACTCCTTTGACATATTCCTCGAGATCTACCTGATTGATGACCAAAAAGCCCTTGCCTTTTCGTACGACGTGCACCAACCCGCTCACGGGGATGGCCAGGCGTTGATCGTTCACCGGCTTGACCGGCTTGGACAGCGAGGGCAGCTTGTCGTTCGGCTTCACCAACATCAAGGTCAGCCCCCGTTCTCCTGCCCGCACGGTCAAGCGTTCGTGGGCGATCCGGGTGCCGTTGACGAGAAATCCCTTGCCGTATGTCGTAATGCGGGCCTCCGAACGAATCGCTCGCCCGTCGCGGCTTGAGTCCGTCAGCCATACAGCGCCGTCGGCTTGGACGTCCAACCGGTACACATCGGCCGAGAGCAGCACGCGGATCGATTGGGCTGCAAGTGCGGCATGGGATGCCAGCACCACAGAGACGACCATGAGGAGGCACAGGCTGAGACGGCTGGGCAGTATTATCGGCGGAAGATCCATGCTAGTACATAGAATAGCAGACTGAGGATGACGCTGAGGACGATACTGGTCGCGAGCGGAAAATACAGGCTAAAGTTGTCCCGTTTAATAGAAATATCGCCAGGAAGCCTTCCGAGCCAGCCCACCAGATGACTGAGGGTCGGCACCCGGTCGACGAGTAGGAACAGGACTCCCAAGAGGGCAACCACCGTTCCGACACCAATGAGGATTTTGCCCACGCTTTCCCACTCAATCATCAGCCTTTCACCAAACATTCCGCGATCTGCACGGCATTGAGCGCGGCGCCTTTTCGAAGATTGTCGGATACCACCCACAGATTCAGGCCATTCGTGACGGAGAGGTCCTCTCTGATGCGTCCGATGTACACCTCATCTTTGCCCGTCGCGTCAAGCGGCATCGGATAGAGCTTCCGGCTTGGGTCATCGTATACGATGACCCCCGGCATCGCAGCGAAGGCTGCCCGGGCCTCGTTGGCCGTCAACGGCTTTTCCAGTTCCACATTGATGGCCTCCGAGTGACATCGCAGCACTGGTACCCGGACCGTGGTGGCCGTGACCCGCAGCGTCGGTGCATCCAGAATCTTCCTGGTTTCGTTGGCGATCTTCACTTCCTCCGAGCAGTCGCCCTCCTCGCTAAAGGAGCCGATATGAGGCAACAGATTGAAGGCAATTTGATAGGGGTACACCTCCGTCTTCACATCCCGAAAGGCCATCAAATCCTTAGTTTGCGTGACCAGTTCCTCCATCGCCGCCGCGCCAGTCCCCGACACGGACTGAAAAGTGGTCACCACGACCCGTTTCAGGCCGACCGCGTCTCGCAGCGGCTTGAGCGCCATGACCAAAGGCGTCGTGGTGCAGTTGGGAATCGCCACGATGCCGCGAGGCATGGAACCAAGGGCCTGCGCGTTCACTTCCGGTACGACCAACGGCACATCCCGGTCCATACGGAACACCGCGCTGTCGTCGATGACCATCACCCCTGCTGCCCCTAAACGGCTGCCGTACTCCCGGCTGATAGCGTCCGTCGCGGAGATCAAGGCAATATCGACGCCGGCGAAGGACACGTCCGGCGTCAACTCTTCGACCGTCCATTCCTTTCCCTGACAAGTCAACACCTCTCCGGCTGAACGCTTGGAAGCGAACAAACGAAGGCCGGCGATGGGGAATTTGCGCTCGTCAAGAATATCGAGCGTCTCATGGCCGACCGCGCCGGTCGCGCCGAGGATCGCGATGACATAGGAGGATTGTTTTTTCAGCATGGACCAGGCATTCTTAACCGTTGCAACGTGCGCCGTTCTGCCAACCCAACGAAACCCGTCGGGTGCCGGCAAACAGTCGGCCGGCTGTCAACATAGCGTCTGGTTACAGCACGATTTCTCGAATCCGATGATTAAATGTATCCGCCACGAAAAGATGGTTCTCTTGGTCCATCATG
>Ga0307405_10000936_pt1 | contig 11624 bp, 7 predicted proteins | sample 322Cmetagenome_2_FD_203311 | JGI IMG/M metagenome (GOLD analysis project Ga0307405, IMG submission 203311) | Maize rhizosphere microbial communities from greenhouse at UC Davis, California, United States - 322HYB-C-1 | ecosystem: Host-associated > Plants > Roots > Rhizosphere > Soil | place...
CGCGGGCGCGGACCACGGGTTCGGGCACCGGGCCATGAGCCACGGTCTCGGCGAAGGCGAGGGTCTCGCGCACCACCTGCTGGCGGTCGTTGTCGATGCTGATCATGTGATAGCTGTTGTTCAGCACCACGGTGCGCAGCGAGGCGCAGCGCAGCCCGCGCACGAGCAGGTCGAGGTTCGACAGGCTCGCCACCTCGTCCTCGCGCGCATGCAGCGCCAGCACCTGCTCGCACTGCACGTCGTTCAGCCGGCGTCGCACATGACGGATCAGCCGGTCGTGCTCGCGCAGATGGCCCACGCCGATCACCGCACTGCCGGCGCGCGAGACCTGGCGATGCCGCAGCTCGCGTTCGATCCAGGTGCGCACGCGCTCGTTCTTCACGCCGTAGGGCGGGCGCTCGCGGTACTGCCAAAGTCTGCCCAGCGGCGTGTAGAACGCCAGCGGCAGCAGGCAGCGCGTGCGCGGCACGGCCCAGCCGTCGAAGCGCAGCGTGGTCGACATGAGCACCAGCGCGTCCACCTCGCGGCCGCAGCGGATGGCACCGCCGAGCGCGAGCGACGCACCGGCCGAGATGCCGACCAGCATCACGCGGTCGTGCGTGCGCCGCAGCGCCTTCACGTGCGCTTCGAGCGTGTCGAGCCAGCGTTCGAAAGGCACGGCCTGCTGCAGCGGCGCGGCCGCGTCGAACGAGTAGCCCGCGATGCACAGCGGCTGCACCGCATACCCGTGGCGCTGCAAGGTCGATTGCACGGTCAGCAGCTCGTCAGGTGTGCTGCATAAACCATGGAGCAGAACCACCGCGGTGCGCTGCACGGCGGGGGACACCAGGCTCAAGGGATCGGAGGGATCGGAGGGATCGCGTGCACTCATCGGAAGGCGTGTCGTATGCTCATGCCGCGTTTATCGCGGTGAGCGACTGACCGGCCGCTGACGCGTCTTTCGCCAGGGCAGATCCACAGAATCACACACCCACTCATTCACTCACCATGCGAATCCTGCTTGTGGAAGATGACACCGTGCTGCGCGACGTGATGCTGCGCAGCCTCGCCGATGCGGGCCACCGGGTCGACGTGTCGACCAACGTCGAGGACGCCGACCACCTGTGGCGCGTGCAGCCCTTCGATGCCGTGCTGCTCGACCTGAACCTGCCGGCCACCGCCAGCCCCACCAGCGGACTGGCGAGCGGCCTTACCGCCCTGCGACAGGCGCGTGCGCGTGGCGACCGCACCCCAGTGCTGGTGCTCACGGCGCGAGGGCGCACCGAAGAGCGCATCGCCGGGCTCGACGCGGGCGCCGACGACTACCTGGGCAAGCCCTTCGATCTCGCCGAGGTGGAGGCGCGGCTGCGCGCGCTGGTGAGGCGCGCCAAGGGCACCGAAGACATCGTCGTGCTCGGCCAGCTCAAGCTCGACCGCAAGGCGCGACGCTTCGCGGTCGCGAACGCGCCGCTCGATCTGCCGGCGCGCGAGTTCGAAGTGCTGTGGGAGCTCATGAGCCCGCCCGGCCGCACGGTGAGCAAGCGGGCGCTGTCGGACAAGCTCTCGGGTTTCGATGAATCCCTGGGCGACAACGCGCTCGAGGCGTTCATCTCGCGCTTGCGCAAGAAGCTGCTCGGTTCAGGCGCGGGCATCCGCACCTTGCGCGGCATCGGCTACCTGCTCGAAGCCGAGGTGTGAGGCCGCCTGTGAACGAGGCAACGCCAGCGGCCGCACGCGTTGCACCGTCGCTCACGCGGCGCGTGCTGCGCAACGTGCTGGTGCCGCTGGCGCTGACCTGGATGGCGGGCGCGGTCATCGCATTGGTCATCGCCAACTACTTCTCCGAACAGGCCTTCGACCGCGGCATGCTCGACGACGCCTATGCGCTGTCGGCCAACGTGCAGGCCGGCGAGCGCGGCATCGAGCTGCTGCTGACGCCGCGCGAAGTGGCGACCGTGCTGTTCGACCAGACCGACAAGGTCTACTTCTCGGTGCAGCGGCTCGACGGCACGCTCATCTCCGGCAAGTCCGACCTGCAGGCGCCGCTGCCGGGCGAAGGCTCGCGCTACCGCTTTTCCGACATCGACTACGACGGGCACGTGCTGCGTGCGGTCGTGCTCGATCACGATGCCGAGCCCGGCCTGCACATGCCCTACCGCGTGATCGTCGCGCAGACCACGCTGAGCCGCGCGGCGCTCGTGCAGCGGTTGCTGTTCTATGCCATGGCGCCGCAGGTGCTGCTGCTGGTATTGCTGGCCGTGTGGCTCTGGCATGGCATCCGACGCGATCTGCGTCCGCTCGGCGAGCTGCAGCGCGCGCTCGACATCCGCGATGTGCGCGACCTCTCGCCGGTCGCCGTGGCGCAGACATCGAAAGAGCTGCAGCGCCTGGGTGATGCGGTGAACGCGCTGTTCGACCGCCTGCGCTACAGCGTGCGCGCGCAGCGCGAGTTCGTGGGCAACGTGGCGCACGAGTTGCGCACGCCGCTCGCCGGCATCCGCGCACTGGCCGAGTACGGGCTCGCGCAACACGACACCGCGGTGTGGCGCGAACAGCTCACGCGCGTGTCCGAACGACAGGCGCGCGCGAGCCATCTCATCGACCAGCTGCTCGCGCTCGCGCTGGCCGACGAGGCGCGGACCGACCTGCAGCGCACGCCCGTGTCGCTCGACATGCTGGCCGAACAGACCGTGCTGCGCCACCTCGCGCGTGCCGATGCACGCGGCGTGGATCTGGGCGCACGCGGCCTCGACGATGGCGTGACGGTGCTTGCGAACGAAGCGCTGGTGGAGGGCATCCTCGACAACCTCATCGACAACGCACTGCGCTATGGCGGACGCACGATCACCGTCGAGCTTGCAGGCCGCACGCTGAGCGTGATCGACGATGGGCCTGGCATTCCGCTCGAAGCGCAGCGCGACCTCATGCAGCGCTGGGCGCAAGGGCCCGCGGGCCAGAAGCTGGGGCAGGGCGCAGGGCTGGGGCTGTCGATCGTGGCGCGCTATGCCGAATTGCTGGGGGCGGAGTTGCGGCTCGAAGCGGCGGAGCCGACGGGTCTGCGTGTGAGCGTGACCTTCAGAGGCGACGCCTGAGGCTTCACGCGGCCGTCAGTAGCTTGCGCAGATAAACGCGCGTGCGGCCGTCGAGCGATTCGCGTCGGTATTCGACGTAGTCGATGCGCTGGTAGAGCGCGAGGTTCTCGGTCATCTTCTCGTTGGTGAAGAGGTAGATCCACGCGTGGCCCTGGCGCAGTGCTTCGCGCTCGGCCAGCTCGAGCAATGCGCGACCCGCGCCGCTGCCCTGGTGATCGGGGTGGACCGCGATCACGTCGATGAGGAAGCCTTCGTCGGTGACATCGAGAAGCAGCGCCGCGCCGATCTTTTGCTCCGACCGCTCGGCCACCCAGACCTGCAGGTGCGCGATGGCCTCGGCGTAGTCGCGTGTCATCGGCCGCGGCGTGAGGCCCAGACGCGGGATGTAGGTGCGGAAGGACTCGACGGCGCACGCGGTGACGGCTGCCACGTCGTCGGCGGTTGCGCGGCGCAGCGTCCACAACGCGGCGTCGCTCTTCATGCGCCGAACTCGACTTCGCCCTCGATCTCCACCGGGATGCCGAAGGGCAGCTCTGCCATGCCGACGGCGCTGCGCGCATGGGCGCCAATGTCGGGGCCGAAGAGTTCGAGGATGAGGTCGGAGAACCCATTGATGACCGCCGGCTGCTGCTGAAAGCCAGATGCCGAAGCGACCATGCCGAACACGCGCGTCCATGCGGTGATGCGATCCAAATCACCGAGCGCGCGCTGCAGGCTGCCGAGCATCGCAAGCCCGGTGAGGCGCGCGGCGGTGTAGCCCTGCTCGACCGTCAGCTCCGCGCCGAGCTTGCCGAGTGGCGCAGCGATGCGGCCGTCGGCAGTGAGCGGGCCATGGCCCGAGATGATGGCGCGCCGGCCGATGAGGCGAACGGACTGGAAGGGGAGGAGGACGCCGGGTGGGGGCGTAACGGGAGGAGGAAGGGCAAGGCCCAGGGCGTGGAGGCTTTCGGCAATGCGTGTCATGGTCAGGATGCGTGTGGCAAATAACCAAGGGTACGCGCGGCGTGCTGCCAGGGCAATTCGTTCGTCGTACGGCTCGCAATGAGGTAGACGCTGCCGTTGGTTCGGCCACGGAGCACCGACTATCGAGTGCCCATCCAATTGCTGCCGAACGACAGGTTACTGCTAAAAATCAACGTGTTGAGCCAGAGAAGAAGAGGCGCGCCGAGCAGGCATGTGAGAAAGATCAAAACCCCCAAGAATCTTGAGAACCCTGCTCCGTCTCGTGCCATCTTGAACCCGAGCATGATGCCGCCGACGAGCAATCCCAGAAGAAGCCAGGGAATGCTGCACAGCAGGAAGAAATGTGGATCTGAAAAGCAGCCTTTGATGTCAGCTCGATGTGGTGGCTGTCGAGCTCGAATCTGTCTATCTTTTTCATGTGCGGATGGTTCATTGCGGCAGGTGGATGTTGGAACCGTCGAGCTTGAGACCGCCCAGCTTCGTCAAGTTGGTGCCACCGGTTTTCTTGAATTCGTGAACCTGGGTGTTGGACAGGTCCAGGGTCAGGGCAAAGACAGCCGAGTTCATTTCCAGCTTGCCGATGCGTGCGTCGTTCAAACGCACGGAGTTCGCCTCGAAGTCCTGCAGGAGCAGATGCTTCGCATGGGCGTACTGCAGGTCAAGCCGGGAGAACTTGCTCTTTCGAAAAACAAGAGACTCGGTGTGCGGGCCGCCGCCAATGTCCACGAGGATGTTGTCGCCAAGGATGGAGGTGTTCTCGATCAGCACCTCCTGAGCGTCGTTGCTTGCGAGACTGAAAGCGAACTTTCCGCCTGATGCGGAAGGGGTGAATTGGCTGTCTCGCACGGCGAGGCGTTTGGCGCCTTTGACGACGGCTTCGACGCTGCCGCCGCGCACTCGCTCCATCAGGAGTTCTTCCTTGATGGTGGTGCCGGTCAAGTCGAGTGTGTCGATGACGGTGTCACGGATGGTGAGAGATTGGATGAGCGCAGGAGCCAATCGAAAACGACCCCGTAGCTTGCAGTTCTCTATCAGGACGAGAGAGCCTCCGCCGTCTTTACTGATGCCGCAGTGGATATCTTCAAACTCGCATTCGCGCATCAAGTGCTTCGTTTCTCCTGAAAGATTGGTTCGTCTGGCCTTGCACCGAATGAACGAGACATCCCCGTAGGCACCAAAGCTTCCCCAATGGTTCGGCTCGCGATCGCTTCCCATCATTTCGCATGAATCGAACACCACGTTGGTGCTGCCAACGTCGCCTACAACATGACTGCCATCGGCGATCAAACAGCGGATAAATCGAACGTTTTTCAGGGTGCCCAGGTTGAAGATTCCAGAGAACCGACATCCTTCGAAAACAGCATCTTCAATCGATGCTGGCTTGATGTCGTAGGCACCGACGAAGTCGCAGTTTCGAAACGTTATCTTTTTCCAATCGACGCCGTCGAAGCGCGCACCGCTGAATTCGGCACCTTCGACGACAAGCGGGACATTGCCGCTCTCGCTTTTCCTCAACACGGGATCGTTCAAGTAGGCGAAGGTCTTGCCAAAGCCGCGAATATTTTTCTTGCCGTTCATTTCACACCCAAGTAGAGAGATACCCGCCGCCGAGCCCAGTAATTTGACGAGGAGCCGACGATTCATGGGCTACTTGTCGATCGGTGCTGACTTCTTGCCAGTGATTGCTTCTTTGGCCTCGATGTAGCCCTTGCTCGGGAAGGTGTTCGAAAGAAAATCCCAATCGGGCACTTCCCCACGCTCTCCCATCGGTCGTCCAAAGTGCCATACAGCGTTCTTCGGACGCGCCGGGTCCGACTTGTCCAAGCTGAACCCTCCCATGTTCACATTGCCGTCGATGAGTGCGATGTCCAGAGGAAACACCCACGGGTCCGCATGAAGCACGTCTTTTCCCCAGTTTTCGCCCGCGTCGGTGAGACTGGGTTCTTTCAGCGTCACTTCACAGAAGGCCTGAACCAGTCGCTGGCGGAGCATCACGTATTCGGTGTTGGGATAGTTCTCGACCACCGATCGGGGACTCCACGCCATGGCCAAGGCACCGTTGGAACTCGCAGTTGTGGCGCTCATCATCGACAGCAACATTGCCCTGTCTTCATCTTTGAAGCTCAATGTGGTGCCGCTCAAGTCGGGCACGATGGGATGCCAGGTCTTGGTTTCCTTGCGAGAACCATCGGGACGCTTTGGGCTGTTCTTCTCGAACACCCACAACGTCACGCTCACCACGCACCCTAGCTTGCGCACCTGCTCGCTCAGGACCAGTTCCAGTTGAGCGCTCTTGGCGAAGTACCCAGGCTTGAAGCGCAAGGGCACACGAATGTTGCCTTTCTTGGGCAAGCCGCTCATTGCGTGCAGGTAGTCGAGTGCCACCGCCAGCCGTGGCTTTTCGTTGAAGCCCTTGCCCTGGAATTTGCCTTCGACATGACATCGATCGGTCTTCACCTGCCGGATCTCGCCCGTTGCGGGATCGAGCGTGGTCCCCGCGGGCGGCCGGCCGGTCCAGGCGCTGAGTTCGCCGTCCAGGTTCTGGTAGCCGATGGGGCCGCCGCAACTGGAGACGATCAGCGCCGTCACGGTGTTCGGTTTGACTGTTTGCGTGTTGTGGATGCCTGGGTCCTTGGCTTCTCGCACTTCGACGCGCCAGCCATCTGACGTGTCGATACTCCGAGGATTCCAACCGAGCTTGTAGACGCCCGAGCGATGGCTGTGGCCCGACAGATGCCAATCCACCTTGGGGGTAGGGCTGGCCTTCGCCCGATCCATCGGCTGAACGTATTGAGCAAGGTAAGTGGCCTGGTTTTTTTCGCAGGTGCCCACGTTGACGTGGTTCAGCGCACCCTTCATGCCCCAGATGCCGGTGGCGCCGTCGCACGGGTGGAAGAAGACCCTGTCCTTCTTCTTGGTCAGGTTGCTGAAGGGCTCGGGTTCGTCGAAGCTCACGATGGTGAAATGTGTGGCAACGGTGAGCGTGCCCTTGCTCGCCGCCTTGTAGCTTCGGGCCTGCGTCAACAGCTTGAGCTGGTCGCGGCTGAACGACTCGGTGGCGCGCGGTAGTATTCCCGGCCCCTGGCGGTCCACGCCCCAATCGGCAACGCCCAGCAGGTTCTTGAAGTTCTCGTCGATGCCCCAGCCCAGTGCTGCAATCACCTGTCCGGCTTTGGCGCCCGGCTTGTCGGTGCTCTCCGCGCCGTAGGCGTACACCACGTCCGCAAGCGGTGTGAACAGCGCATAGAACCAGTCGAACTGGCCGCCGTCGAAGTTGTAGCCCGTCAATGCATGGCCGTAGGTGGGACCATAGGCGAGACAGGCCTCATAGATGGTCATGTTGTGGTCGCGGCTCATGCCTTCGTTGGCCTTGCCGCGCGTCCAGGCGCTGGCCGCTTCGAACTGGGCGCGGTGGCGCTCCACGGCATCGGGCTGCGCAATGGCTCGTTGCGCCCGTCGGGCCTCGGCCGGAACATTGCCGTCGGGCCAGGACGTGCGGGCGTTCTCTTCCATGCGTTTGCGTGCATCGCGGCTGTTGGGCGTCGTGGTCTCGAGCACGCCGAGCATGAATGCCCAGTTGTGCTGGTCGCCCGCCTCTACGCGCGCGCTGATGCCGTAGGGCACCTGGTAGGCCTCGTGGTTGCCGCTCGTCATGATGATGGGCAACTGGTACGCAGGGTTGCGGTACATCTCGCGCACCAGGCTGAAGACCATCATGTCGTCCAGGCCCCTCGGATAGAGGCGGCGGCCTTTTTCCTTGTCGAAGACATTGCCCAGCAGGTTGAAGGCTTTCCACTGCTCGCCGATCCTGCCCGGGCCACCGGGTTCTGCCATGGGATTGAAGTTGCGGTTGTAGTCGATCAAGTCTCCCGTGAGCAGCACGGCATCGACGCGAGCGGTGCCTGCGGCCATCGTCTCGAACAGCTTCTTGAGGGCCTCGAAGCTGTTGCAGACCTTGCTGCCTACGGGCCGGTTCCAGGCCGCCTTTTTTTCGTCTGCCTCCTCGAGTACCTTGGCATCGCTACGACCCATGGCGTTCTGGCGCATGTTGATATGAACGTCAGAGAGATGCCCCAGCTTGAGGTGCGGCTTGGTCATGCGTTTGACGGGGTGCCAGCTTTTGAGGAGCGTGTCCAGTTCGGGTCTTTGGCCGGGCTTGCTCCAGCTGAACGGGACATCGGGCGGTGGCATGGCGAACTCGTATAGCTTGTCGAAGTGCCAAGGGTCGCGCGTGGCCTGCTGTTGCAGGAAGCGTGCGATGGCAAGGTCTTGGGCCTCGGCGTGCTTGACGCCTTTGAAGGCTTCGAGCTTCCGGTCTTCGGTGCCCAACCGGATCATCCAGGCGAAGCTTTTCATGGCGCCAGGCGCCTGCAGTTCGGCGAAGGGCGGTGCTGACAAGTCGAGTTCGATCTCGTAGATGTCTTGCACCCTGGTGTAGATCTGGGCTGCTGCAGGGGCGATAGTGGCGAAGGGGCGGCCGTGTCGATCGCTGACGAGCGCCCCGGGTCCGAAAGAGCCAACGAGCCAGGCTTTGACGCGAGGTTTGGCGGCAGCACATGCCGTGCCGTCTTTGAAAAGGGTGCCGGTCCGCGTCGACCCCTCGGCTTGCTCGGCTTCCTGTTTGCTTGCAAGGTCGACCACACGCAGATGCTGGTCGACCAGCCTGTACATCTCGACGGCCTCGCCGGTCGGGATTGCTGCCTTGGCCTTGCCACGCATGCTCGAAGGCGCGGCGATGAAGATGCTGGCCTTGACCTGGCCCGGGGCCAGCAGCAACGGCGTGCCGAGGCTGGGGAACAGGATGATGGCTTCTTCTTCGAGCAGCGGTGTTTCGGAACAGTCGCAGACGCCAGGTTTGGGCTGGTAGGGCATGGCGGATCGATCTGGAGTGAGGCGAGTGGGTGAGACGACGAAGTCAGGCGACGGCCGGCGCGGCCGAAAACAACGTGGAAAAAGCGTGGGCAGCATCAGGTGTGCCGCGTCGCGCCTCCAACGGCGCGAGAAAGTGAGACGCCCACCGGGCCCAGGTGCGAGGCGCGGCATTCTGTTGTTGTTGCCACCACTCGGCCGGCCGCGCTTCGAGCACGTGCGCGAACGAGCGCCCCGCATGTCGCGCGTCGACCAGGCTTTCTGCAAGGCCGGGCAGGTATGGCAGTTCGGGGTGCAGGCTCAGCGACTGGTGCATGAGCGTGATCCAGTCCTCGAAATCGCCCATGTCGAGTTGCTGCACGGCTTGCAGCTGATCGAGGGCGATCCATCGCTGAAAGGCTGGAGCGATGTGCTGAAACGCTTGCGACCCGAAACGATCGTGCACATGGGCCAGGAGCGCATCGGCCCGGTTGAGCGGCGCCATGGCGAGCAACAGGTCCTTGTCCAGTTGCAAGGGCGCGGTGCGTGCGGCACTTTGCGGCGCATAGGGCTTGCTGCATCGAAGACCATGCGGATGGAATTCGGCGTTCCATCCTGCCCAGGTGAAAGCGCTCAAGAAGTCTTGCCGAACTTCTTCGGGCCAGTGGGCCACCATGTCGAAGCCGATGCGCGGATCGAACCAGCGGAGCACGGCGCCGACGGCCTCATCGTTGTCGAAGGCAGGGTCTGCGGGTATCGCGGCGTCGAGCCAACTGCGAAGGTGCGCGGCCAGTGTGACCGGTCGCAATGGCGAAGCCACGAGACTGAGGGCATGCACGGTACCTGCACCACGTGCGAGGTCGTGCAGCCATGGCGCTGCATCGGTCATGGATGGCAGTTCGACCAGCCAAGGGCCAACGCCAGCCGCCGGCGCCTCTGGTGTGTGAAGGAACAACGGTGCCGCATCGAGTTGGTATCGCATCACCAGACGCCCTGCCCACCCGTCTTCTTGCCGATCTTCTTCGACGGGGCCGCATTGGCCGGCGTTCACCAGTGCGTAACAACGTTGATCAGTTTGGCGTGCGAGGCGGGCGAACGTGCCAATGTCCTGCGCGATGGTCTGCGAAATCTCGTCATCGAACGCCTCGCGTTCGTACGCTGGAATTTCCATCGGTGTTGGTCTTGTCAAACGCGGGGCGCCACAGGCGAGGCTTGACGTGCAGCACGTGCCAGGCAGTCCCAGCACACGGTCTGTGCCGTCGGCCCTGGCTTCTGATCCGGCCCTGGCGTTCCATGCATCGCGGCATGCTCGATCCATGTACCCAGCGTGCCGTGCCGAATGCCACCTTCGCTCCATTCGCTGAAGCTGGTGCCGCCGTTGATCGTGACCTTCTTCTTGGCGGTGATGTAGACCGTGTCTTCGGTGCTCACGATGTCGATGTCTTTCAAGGCGGTGGCCTCGATGGCGTTGCTTTGGGCTTCGATGCGGATGTCGCCCTGCGAAGCAAAAGCTTTGATGCCACTCTTGAGCGTGAAGATGCGCATGCCTTCCGCGACGCTTGCCAGAATGCGTTGGGCGGCGCTTAAAGAGGTGTGGCCAGCGCTGGTGAGCTGGATGTGTGCGCCGGTGTGTGCATGCAGGTGAGTGGTCGTGGTGGCTGCAATGCCCGCGGGGCTGGCCAGCACGAGGTGTGGTGTGGCCAGCTCGGGGAAGCGGCCTTCATTCGATGGGCTGCCGTGGCCTCGAAGATCTTCGTTCTGCTGCTTGATGGCTTGGGCGATGGTGGACTGGTCGTCGTTGCTGTCCTGGGCCTCGGCCGTGCGGGCCGCTTCGGCCAGGCCTTCGATCTGGTCCCGTGCACTTGTCAGGCGCTGGACGGTTTCCCCCATGTCCTTGGCATGGTTCGCAGCGTTGCCTCGTGCCTCGGTGGTGATGAGCATCCCGTCCTGCGCCCTGAGCACCCCATGGGCGTCGGTCCTCAGCTCGAAGCCTTCACCCCTTGGGTCTTTTCTTCCGGCGTTGTCCTCGATGCGCGTGATCGCCCCCAGGCTCAGGCTGGAACTCTGGTGATCGCTCTTGAGTTGCACCTGAATTTTCTCGGCGGTGTCGTCCAGGATCAGGTGATTCGATCGGCCTGCCGCACTGTTGCCTCCACCTTCCGTCAGCTCCCGGCTCCTGAACCCGCTCAATGCGCTCTGGCCGGGCAGTTGCCACGGCGGCAGGTTCACCTGGTTGTGGACCCTTCCCATGCAGATCGGCAGGTCCGCGTCTCCCGCAATGAAGCCCACGATGACTTCCTGCCCGATGCGTGGAATCTGAATGCCTCCGAGCTGGTTGCCCGCCCAGGGTGAGCTCACCCGCACCCAGCAGCTGCTGTGCTGGTTATTCTCTCCCAGCCGGTCCCAGGGGAACTGCACCTTGATGCGCCCCAGCTCGTCGGTCCACAGGTTCTGCCCCTCGGGGCCCACCACCAGCGCCACCTGGGGGCCGACCATCGCGGGCTTGGGCTGGGTCGGCTCAGGACGCAGGGGCTCTGTGACGGCGTGGGCGGTGAAATCGACCTGCACGCGCCATTGCTGCTTGCGATCGGTTGCTGCTTCTCGGTTCTGGCTGTCTTCGGCCACGTCCTCGATGAGGAAATGGGTGTCCAGGATCAGGTACTCGGCATTGGCTGACTCCCTGGGGTGCTTCTTCAACTGGAAGGTGCATCCGGGCACCACGCCTCTGAGGTTGCCGCTGGC
>Ga0307405_10000937_pt1 | contig 11623 bp, 9 predicted proteins | sample 322Cmetagenome_2_FD_203311 | JGI IMG/M metagenome (GOLD analysis project Ga0307405, IMG submission 203311) | Maize rhizosphere microbial communities from greenhouse at UC Davis, California, United States - 322HYB-C-1 | ecosystem: Host-associated > Plants > Roots > Rhizosphere > Soil | place...
ACGAAGCCTTCCAGATTTCCCGTCAGTTCTGGTCCTGGCAGGTCAAGAACGGCGTGCTGAAGAACCCGCGCTCGTTCATCAACTCCACGCCGCACATGAGTTTCCTGTGGGGCGACGACAACATCGCGTTCCTGAAGAAGCGCTACGACGCACTCCAGGCCAGCCCGCTGTTCGCCGGCATGCAGTACTCCGAAGATCCGGCGCAGATCAGCAAGTGGGTTCCGCTGATGATGCAAGGGCGTGACCCGAGCCAGAAAGTCGCGGCGACCTGGAGCCCGCTGGGTACCGACGTGAACTTCGGCGAGATCACTCGCCAGTTCGCGGCTTACCTGCAATCCAAGCCGAACTTCTCCCTCAAGCTGTCCAGCGAAGTGCAAGACATCACCCGCAACGAAGACGGCAGCTGGCGCGTTTCGTACAAGAACCTCAAAGACGGTACCGAAACCGAGACCGACGCCAAGTTCGTGTTCATCGGCGCCGGTGGCGGTGCCTTGCACCTGCTGCAGAAGTCCGACATTCCGGAAGCCCGTGAATACGCCGGTTTCCCGGTGGGTGGCTCGTTCCTCGTGACCGAAAACCCGACCATCGCCCAACTGCACCTGGCCAAGGCCTACGGCAAGGCTTCGGTGGGCGCGCCGCCGATGTCGGTTCCACACCTGGACACTCGCGTGCTCGACGGCAAGCGCGTGATCCTGTTTGGCCCGTTCGCCACGTTCTCCACCAAGTTCCTGAAGAACGGCTCGTACTTTGACCTGCTGACCAGCACCACGACCCACAACGTGTGGCCGATGACCAAGGTCGGTATCGAACAGTACCCGCTGGTGGAATACCTCGCCGGTCAACTGATGCTGTCGGACGAAGACCGCTTCAACGCTCTGAAGGAATACTTCCCGGACGCCAAGCAGGAAGACTGGCGCCTGTGGCAAGCCGGCCAGCGTGTGCAGATCATCAAGCGTGACGAAGAGAAGGGCGGCGTGCTGAAACTCGGCACCGAAGTCGTCGCTTCCCAGGACGGCAGCATTGCCGGTCTGCTGGGCGCCTCGCCAGGTGCTTCGACTGCCGCGCCGATCATGCTGACCGTGCTTGAGAAAGTCTTCAAGGACAAGGTAGCCACCCCGGCCTGGCAGGAAAAACTGCGCCAGATCGTACCGAGCTACGGCACCAAGCTGAACGAAAGCCCTGAGCGTGTTGCGCAGGAATGGGCCTATACCAGTGAAGTGCTGCAACTGGATCCGCCACCGGCCATCGGCAAGGCTGGGACCGCTGTAGCGCCGGCACAACCGGCTGCTGCTCGGGAAGCCAATCCAGCGGCCGACATGGCGCTGTAAACCGGACGCTGTCTGGCCTGGTACAAAAACGCCGCTCAAATGAGCGGCGTTTTTTTATGTGTGCTCCCGCGGATTAGAGGTGACGTTCAACCTTGGGCCCACTGCGAAACCGCACATCAAAGTCCTCGGCCAACTGGGCCAACGTAATACTGCCCAGACGCTTGAGCAACAACGCCTGGGCTTCATCGAACGCATCCGTCAGCGCCGCATTCACCGCCTGTTCCACCAGGCATTGCGGATGATCGGTGGACAGGCCGATGGCAAAGATCGACGTGCTGCCCAACGCCTGATGAATGTCCAGCAGCGTCATCTCCGCCAACGGTTTAGCCAGGCTCCAGCCGCCGCGATGGCCTTTCTCCGAAGTGACGTAACCCTGTTCCTTGAGCAACGCCATGGTTCGGCGCACCACCACAGGGTTGGTGCCCAGCATTTGGGCGAGGGTGTCGGAGGTGGTCGATTGCTGGTGGCGATCCATATGAATCAAGACGTGCAGCATGCGCGATAGGCGGGTGTCGTTTCTCATGGGCGGGTCCGAAGGTGAATCTGCGCCGAGTATCGCCTGTAATTGCAAAAGTTACGAGACTGTTGACAGGCGCTTTTCAAGAAACTTACGATGTTTCGAGAAAGCCCACGCCTTCCAAACATGGAGATCGCCCATGGAACACGACGTCATCATTGCTGGCGGCAGCTACGCCGGCTTGTCCGCAGGTCTGCAATTGGCCCGCGCCCGCCAGAAGGTGCTGGTGATCGACGCAGGCCAGCGTCGCAATCGGTTTGCGGCTACTTCCCATGGTTTTCTCGGGCAGGACGGTCGCGCCCCAGGCGACATTGCCAGTGACGCCCGCGCTCAACTCATGGCTTACCGAACCGTGGAATGGTTGTCGGATAGCGCGATCCACGCCGCCCGCGACGCGGACGGCTTTGTCGTCGAGACGGCCCACGGACAACGCTACCGTGCCAAACGCCTGCTGCTGGCCACCGGCGTGATCGATGAGTTGCCCGATGTGCCAGGGCTGACGGAGCGCTGGGGGAAAAGTGTTTTTCATTGCCCGTACTGCCACGGCTATGAATTGGAGCAAGGGCCGATTGGCGTGCTGGCGACGTCACCGATGTCGCTGCACCATGCCTTGATGCTGCCCGACTGGGGCCCGACCACTTTTTTCACCAATGGCGTGTTCGAGCCCGACCTTGAGCAACGGCAAAGCCTGGCGCAACGTGGTGTAACCCTGGTGCCGGAACGCGTCCAACGTCTAGAAGGCGAACGGGCCAACGTGGTGTTGGTGGACGGGCGGGTGATCGCCGTTGACGGACTGTTTGTCTTGCCGCATACCCGCGTTTCCAGTTCACTCGCCAGCTCCCTGGGTTGCAACTTTGAAGAGGGTCCGCTCGGCGCGTTCATTCAGGCCGACCCGATGACTCGTGAAACCAGCATTCCCGGGGTATTCGCCTGCGGCGACGCGGCGATGCCGTTCGGCTCGGTCGCGCTGGCCGTTGGCGATGGGGTGAGGGCGGGCTCGGGGGTGCATCGGTCGTTGATCTTCCAGGCCCACCCTTGACGTTCAGACTTGTACCGCGCCGGTTGCGACGGCGAAAGCGAGCATCACCAGGCTGACGCCCCAGGCCCAGAAAAACGTATAGGCCATGTGCTTGCGCAGTTCCACGCCGGACAGCGCAAGCGCCAGGTAAACGCTGGGCACTACCGGGCTGATGGAGAACCCGGTGTTTTCACCGATCAACATGGCCCGGGCGACGGCTTCAAGGGGAACGCCGGCTGCGGCGGCCACGTCCTTGATCACCGGCAGGAGCGCGAAGTAATACGCGTCCGGCGAAAAGATCATGCCCAGGGGCACGCCGAAGAAACCAACGATCACGTGCAGGTATTGGGCAGAACCCGCAGGCAGGATATCGATCAACGCCAAGGCCATGCCGTCGGACATCTTCGCGCCGGAGAGCACACCCAGCAGGACGGCCGCGGCCATCATCACCAGGACCATTTGCAGCGCATCGGACGCATGCGCCTTGAGGCGTTCGGCCTGGGCGTCCAGGGACGGGAAATTGAGCGGCAGGGCGATGCCCAGTCCCACCATGAAACAGGCGTACAAGGGGAAAATGCCGGTGAACAGGCACACCAGGATTGCCGCGGTGAGCCCGACGTTCAGCCAGTAGCGCAACTCCCGGGGAGAGAGGCTGAATTCGCGGCTTTGCGTTTGCAGATCGTCCATGTCGCACGTCGCGGCGGCGCCCAGCGACATCGGTTGGCGACGTTGGGCGCGCAGGCCCAGGATCGTCGCCACCCCGAGCATGCACACCAGGCCCACCATCTGCACTGGCAGCAAGCCCAGCCACAGCTCCGTGGCGTCCAGGCCCGACACCGCGGCGGCGCGGGCGGTCGTGCCGCCCCAAGGCACCATGTTGATGACGCCAGCCGTGGTGCCGACCAGGCACAGCAGCATCGCCGGGCTCATGTTCAGGCGTTTGTACAAGGGCAGCAACGCCGGGATGGTCAGCAAGAACGTGGCGGCGCCGACACCGTCGAGGTGCACCACCGAGGTCACCAGTACCGTCACCACCGCCACGGCCAGTGGCTTGCCGCCCGTGCTGCGGATCAGCAGGTTGACCAAGGGATCGAACAGCCCCCGGTCACGCATGATGCCAAAGAACAGGATGGCAAACAGAAACAGCGCGGCGGTCGGGGCCACCGTGATCAGGCCCGCCTTGATGAACTCGCCGATCTGGCCAAGATTGAAGCCGGCCAGCAGGCAAACGACCACGGGGAGGGTGGTGAACGCCACCACCGGGCTGATCCTGCGCAGCAATATCAATCCGATGATGGCCAACATCATCAGGAAACCCAGGGTTGTAATCATGTTGCAGCCTCTCTTTTTATTGTTGTCGGTGAGTTTGGGGCGATGGACCGGTCAGTCCTGCGGACCTGGCAGGCGCAAGGCCAATAGCAGGTAACTCAGGCTCTTGCCGTGGCGGTCCAGGCCGCAACTGCGGTTCACGCCGCCCTCCAGGGCATCTTCGAGGACGAAATTCAGCGCGTTCAGGTTCGGCAGTTCATAGCGGTGCACCTTGGAGGGGCTTCGCGTGGCGAATTGCTCGGCGACCCGGTCGCAGGTCAGCTCCTGCAGCATCCAGGCGTAGTGGGCCGCGTCGTGAGGAAATACCGCAATGCTGAGAATGTTGCCCTTGTCGCCGGCACGGGCGTGAGCGAAATCGGCGAGGGTGACGAGGTTCATCAGTACCACTCCAGGGTTGTGTGGATTTCATCGCGCGGCAACAGGAAACTTCGCGTGGTGACGGCCTCGACGAGGTGGCGGCGCACACCACCGCCACCTGCCGGCCCGTTGGTGTAGAGCGATTCCACCTCGGCCAACAGCGCTTCCACCAGCGGCCGGTCGGTGTGGGTCAGGCCGATGCGCACGCGCACGTCTTCCAGGGCCGGCGCCTGGGCCAATTGCTGTTGCAGGTACAGGCCGCCCTGATCGTTGAACAGGCTGGCGACGCCGGAAAGGTCGATCCAGGGCTGCACCCCTGGCGCCAATCGGTCGAAACGTTCCAGCAGGATTTCTCGCGCCAGTGCCGCACGCGCCAAGGCGCCGGGGCCGGCATAGGATATTTCCGCTTCGCCAAACCAGAGGCCGCGTATACCCGCCAAGCCCTTGAGGGTATCGGGGTGTGGATGGCCAAGCAGGCCGCTGATCTCGACGCGGTCTGCGCCCAAGTCCTGCACGCGCGCTTCGCCCAGATCCAGTACAACATCGGGCGTCAGGTAGCGTCGAGGATCGTGTACTTCATAAAGAAGCTGTTCCTTCACGGTTTGCTCGCTGACCCGGCCTCCGCTGTGGCGGGTCTTGCCGATGATCAGGCGGCCGTCCTCGTGGATCTCGGCAATCGGACAGCCGAGATTGGCCGGGTCTGGAATGTCTTTCATGCCGGGGTGGGCAAAATAGCCACCGGTGACCTGTGTGCAGCACTCCAACAAGTGTCCAGCCGCCGTCGCCACCGCGATTTTCTGCCAATCATCGGCTTTCCAACCCAGCCCATGGCGGATCGCACCGACGGCCAGCGAGGGGTCGGCGACACGGCCGCACAGGACGATGCCGGCACCATCGGTCAACGCCTGGACGATACCGTCGGCGCCGGTGTAGACGTTTACGGATACAGGCTGTTCCTGCGGATCGGACGACAGCCATCGTGCGTAGCGCGCAGGTGTTTCGTCCAAGAGGTCGTCACCCAGCACGCAAGCGATCTTCAGCCCAGGGAAACGACCCGCCAGGGCGTGGCGCAATCGCTGGGCGGCTGCCCTCGGATTGGCGGCGCCGCCGTTGGTGATGATCGGGATCCCGGCTTCGATGCACAGGTCCAGCATGGGCTCGAGAAAATCGAAAAGCCGGGCGGAATAACCGGCCTGTGGGTCGAGACGCTTGCGCAATTGCGCTTCGGCCAGGGTCCGCTCCGCCAACAGCTCCAGCATGATGTAGCGCTGGCCGCTGCGTTGTGCCAGGTCCTGGGCCAGGCGCAGGGCGGCGTCAGGCCGGTCATTGGCGAAACCGGCGCCACACCCGACGAGAATTGTTTTTGTCATGTCCGTTTTCCACTGAAGGGTGGCCCTATAGTGGAGACGCTGGATTGTTCTGTGAATTTTAAAGGTAGAATCAATTGATCCATTAATTTTATGAGCGGGCCATGAACGTCTCCTTCCGCCAGCTTCGCGCCTTCATCCTGATCGCTGAAACCTCCAGTTTTACCCGCACGGCTGAACAACTGCACCTGTCCCAGCCGGCGCTGAGCTACAGCATCCGCAAACTGGAGGAGAGCATGGGTTTGCAGTTGCTCGCGCGTAACACCCGCAGTGTCGAGTTGACGCCCGCCGGTGAGCATTTCCTGCCCCAGGCCCGGCGTATGCTGCGGGACATGGACGACGCCGTGCGCGATGCCCGCGACACCCTCAGCCTGATCCGCGGCACGCTCCGGCTGGCGGCGCTGCCTACCGCTGCCGCGTCATTCCTGCCAGTGGTTATCGCCTCGTTCCAGCGTGAGCACCCAGGCGTGAAGGTGCATCTTCTGGATGGTCGCGCCGGGGAAATCATGGGTTGGGTGCAGGGCGGCGAGGTGGACGCCGGCATCAGTTCGTTGCCGGACGACTTGTCTGGCTTGAGCTTCGAGCGCCTGCTGGATGACAACCTGGTCCTGCTCAGCCACAAGGATCATCACCGCGACTGGAAACAGCAGCCCTATATCGCCCTGACGCCGGACACCAGCATCCGGCCTTTGGCCGATGCGGCATTGCGCTATTTAAACGTTGACCCAGCGCCAGCCTGGGAAGTGGCGCACATGAGCACGGCCACGGCGCTGGTCCGCGAGGGGCTGGGGTTTTCCTTGCTGCCGGCCAGTTGCACGGCGGTGTTCAACATCGGTGAACAGTGTGCGATCACCGCCATCGACCAACCGGCGAAACGCTCGATTGGCTTGCTGCAGCGCAAGCCGGTGGCTCCGTCGCCGTCGTTAAGCCAGTTCATGGGGCATGTGCGGCGGGTATTGCGCCAGGAATGAAGGCCCATGCGCGGCCTTCGCGAGCCCGCCCAGCACCGTCACTGAGTGCCAAACATCGCCGTCCAATAAATCCCCGCATCGCTCTTCGGGTCCACCGCATACCCAGCCCCCAGTTCGCGAAATTGCGGATTCATCAGGTTGGCGCAGTGCCCCGGGCTCGCCAGCCAGCCGTCCACCACCTTCAGCGCCGTGTCTTGCCCGGCGGCGATGTTTTCGCCGATGGCCTGCGCGAGGTAGCCCGCCAGCTCGGCGCGGTCGCCCGGCATGCGCCCGTCACGGTCCCTGTGATCGAAGAAGTTGTTATTGGCCATGGCGCGGGTGTGATTGACAGCGGCCAGGGCCAGGGTGGCGTTCCAGGCCAGTGGCGTCGTGGCGGTGAAGGCCTCGGTCCCGCAACGGCGCGGCTGCGCACGGGCGCTGTTGATCAGCTTGAGCAGTTTCTGGCCTTCGGCCTGCCAGTCACCGAGGCGCGCGGACAACAGTGGGCGGGCGAGCACAATACGCCATTCACGGTCCAGGCGGCTGACGCCGATGTCGACAAACTGCGGGTCCAGCACGACTTGGCAGAAGCTTTCTTGTACGGCTTTCATCGCGGCCTGGGCGTCGCGAGGTCCGGAAAGGCTGATGGCTTGCACATTGACCATCGGATAGGCCGCCCGGGCCAAGGCCTGTTGAAGATCGCCGATGCCATTGGCCGACAGGATCAACCGCGAATCCATCGCCAGCGGAGGCAACTCCAGGGACGCCTGGCCGGCGCAGCTTTGGGACTGGCTGCGGTAGAGGTTGATGGACTCGACCAGTTGCGTCTCTTCGGTGGCTGCGGCGCTGGCGGCAAAAGCCAGTCCCAGCGACAGCGCGGCAAGGCGCATGACGGAAAAAATGGCACGCATGTAAATCTCCCTTGAGCGGACGGCGCCTATGATGCGCAATTTTTGCCCCGCTGGGGCAACGGTATTCACGCTCTCTTGAAATCCCGTGCAACGGCACCGTTTGGTACCGTTTGGGATGATCCTCAAGTAGTCGGATCAATTTTCAAGCGAATAGGTCCATTTTCGTCGTCTCAAGGCCATAAAACTTCGAGCACATCAGCTCATCCAGTTGCCCCCGTCGACGTTATAGGTCTGGGCCACCACGTATTCGCTTTCCGCCGAGGCCAGGAAAATCGCCATGCCGACCAGGTCCTGCGCCGTGCCCATCCGGCCATACGGGACCTGCCGTCCGACGAGACGTTTCTTTTCTCCCAATGGCAGTTTCTCGTGACGGGCGAACAGCGCGTCGACGCCGTCCCAGTGTTCGCCATCCACCACGCCGGGTGCGATGGCGTTGACGTTGATCCGGTGCTTGATCAAATCCAGCCCAGCGGACTGGGTCAGGCTGATCACGGCGGCCTTGGACGCACAATAGACCGCCACCAAGGCCTCGCCACGCCGGCCGGCCTGGCTCGCCATGTTGATGATCTTGCCGCCATGGCCCTGGGCAATCATCTGCCGCGCGGCGGCCTGCAAGGTGAACAGCGTGCCGGCGACGTTGATGGAAAACAGCCGCTCGAAGCTCTGTCGCGTGATCTCGACAATGGGCGCCAGGTCGAACAAGGCCGCGTTATTGATCAGGATATCCAGCTTGCCCGCACGGGCCACGACGGCCTCGATGGCGCTGTCGATCGATGCCTGGTCAGTCACGTCCATCCTGATCGCGTAGGCCCTGTCGCCCAGTTCAGTGGCGGTGGCTTGGGCGCGCTCGGGGTCGATATCGGCAATGGCAACCGTCGCGCCTTCATGAATGTAGGCCTCGGCGAACGTCCGGCCGATACCGCGGGCAGCACCGGTCACCAGCGCGCTTTTTCCTTCCAGTCGTTTCATGGGGCTATTCCTGTTGTTGTAGGGCCAAATCGATTACAGCAGCGCCCGTGAAGGCTTACAAACGCAGGGAGGATTGCGCGCCGATACTTTTTTAACGCCGTCCAGAACGGCCGGCGGGTGTTAAAAAAGTACCGGTGGGCGGCCGGCACCGAGGCTGGCGAACCGCCGCGTGCTCGGCGTATGGTGCCCGCAGTCACGATAAAGAGGCGCGACATGCCTGATCACCGAACGCTCCTGTACGACCATCGGCCGGCCGAGCTGGAAGTCATCCTGCCCGAGCCCGAGCACAGTTTTCGCTGGTATGAGCACGACTATCCCTATTCGCTGGCGCGTTGGAACCATCATCCCGAGTTTGAAATCCACCTGATTCGACAGGGCAGCGGGCGGTTGCTGGTCGGTGACTACATGGGCCCGTTCGGGCCCGGTCATGTGGCGATGATCGGACCGGACCTGCCCCACGACTGGATCGGCGATGTTGCCCCCGGCGAATATCTGGCGGGGCGCGATGTGGTGTTGCAGTTCGATGGTGCCGTGCTGTTGTCGTTGCGCCGGACGCTGCCGGAATTGGGGGATTTGCAGCGATTGTTCGAGCGGGCCCGACGTGGCCTGGCTTTTAGCGGCGGCACCGCGCGGCGTGCCGCGCAATTGCTTGAAGCGATCGGCCCGGCCCGGGGCCTGGCGCGACTGGCGCTGTTTCTCCAACTGCTCGACACGCTTGGCCGCGCCAGCGACAGCGAGGCGTCGTGCCTGGCAAGCCCTTGCTACGCGCCAGCCCTCGATGCGCGAAGCTCGAAGCGCATTCAGAAAGCCTTCGACTACCTGCATGCCGAACTCACCGGCGACTTGCGCGTGTCGGTGATCGCCCGGCAACTGGGCATGAGTGAACCTGGGTTCTCGCGCTTCTTCAAACGCATCACCGGGCATGGATTCATCGACCTGATGCGCAAGCTCCGGGTCCAGCGTGCCTGCCGGTTGTTGTCCCAAAGCGAAATGGCGGTGACTGACATCTGTTTTGAAGTCGGCTACAACAACCTGTCTAACTTCAATCGGCATTTTCGCGTCGAAATGAACCAGACGCCCAGCGACTACCGCCGCAGCCTCAGTGCCGACTCGCCTACGGACAGTGTTCCTGTGATGCAAGAGAAAACGCCGCCGTGATAGGCGGAATAGGCTTGGGGGGTATGACTCACCCAAACGGGTTTGTGTCTAGTCAGCCACATCGTGCCGGTGCTTTTTCAACCGATACGCGAACTGTGCTCGGCTCAGCCCCAGGGAGCGGGCGGCCGCCGCGAGGTTGCCGCTGGTGAGCTGCAACGCTTCGTTGATCAGCCGGGACTCCAGGCCATCGATGGTGAAATCCGCATCGGCCTGGCTCAGGGACAGCAGCAGCGGCGCGCTGGACGTCCCATCGCTTTGTGCCACGGCCGACGGCGAGAGTCCGCCATTGCCGTCGAGGGAATAGGCATCGGCGGGCAGTCGTTCATCGCGAAACAGGTGCATCAAGTCGATGGCCTGGCCTTCTTCGCTGGCGATCAAGCCCCGTTCGATGATGTTTTGCAGTTCTCTGACATTGCCGGGGAAGTCGTAGCGCAGCAGGACTTTCAGGGCGCGCATGGTAAGGCCCACCGACGTGCGGCCATATTCCAGGCAAAACCGCCTGAGGAAGGCGTTGATCAGCAGCGGTATGTCATCGCGGCGCTCGCGCAGGGGCGGAAGGGCGATGGGGTAGACGTTGAGTCGGTAGAACAGGTCTTCGCGAAAATCACCTTGCGCCACGGCTTTGCGCAGGTCGAGGTTGGTGGCCGCGACGACTCGCACATCGACCTTGATGCCATGGCCGCCACCGACTCGCTCGATTTCCCGCTCCTGCAATGCGCGCAGCAGCTTGCCTTGGCCGGCCAGGCTGAGGCAGGTGATTTCGTCGAGGAACAGGGTGCCGCCATGAGCCCGTTCGAAGCGGCCGGGACGTGAATGAGTGGCGCCGGTATAGGCGCCGCGCTCGACGCCGAACAGCTCGGCTTCGATCAGGTTATCCGGTATGGCTGCGCAATTGAGTGCAATAAAAGGCCCTTCGCGGCGCCGGCTGAGCTGATGCAACTGACGGGCGAACATTTCCTTGCCCACGCCAGACTCGCCGGTGACCAGTACGGTGGCCGGTGTCAGGGCAACCCGCTGCAAGGCCAACGTCGCCGCGTTGAATGCCGCGCTGGCGCCGATCAGCGGTTGTTCGCTGTCAGGCAGTGGATCGCTGGCAGCCATAGGGTTGGGCCTAGGGCTAGAAGGCAGGGCCGCGGGCGGCTGTGAGGCATTGAGGTAGCTCAGGTCACGCTCGATGTCGCCCCATTGCTCGGCGGTCTTGCCGACGACACGGCAGCGCTCATGCCCCATGCCCCGGCATTCCACTTCGCGAAAGACCACCAGTTGCCCGAACAACCCGCTGACGAAGCCGATCGCATAGCCCAGCTCGGTCCAGCACACCGGATCCTGCCCGGTGCCATAGGCGGCGACATGCTCATCCGCTTCGCAGGAGTGATGCCAGAGAAATTCCCCTTCGTAGAACCCCGATTCCGCATCGAACTTGAAGTGAAGCGGCTCGACCTTGGTCATGCCTTCGAGGGTATGCAGGTGCGTGCCTGCGCGAAATACCGCCGCGGCGTCGGCGTGGGGCCAGCGTTCACGAATCAGCCGCGCGTCCCGGGCGCCGGAGCAATAGCCGGTGCGGGTGAGCATGCCCCGGGCTTGCTCCAGCCCTTGGCGCTCGATGATCTCGCGGCGCAACGCGCCGAAGGATGAGCTGTGCAACAGCAACATGCGCTGGTCGTTGAGCCAGATACGCCCGTCGTCAGGAGAGAAGAACAAACAATTCGTCAGTTCCGC
>Ga0307405_10000939_pt1 | contig 11622 bp, 16 predicted proteins | sample 322Cmetagenome_2_FD_203311 | JGI IMG/M metagenome (GOLD analysis project Ga0307405, IMG submission 203311) | Maize rhizosphere microbial communities from greenhouse at UC Davis, California, United States - 322HYB-C-1 | ecosystem: Host-associated > Plants > Roots > Rhizosphere > Soil | place...
CTGCCAGTACATCCGTGGTCAAAGCCGGTAGACGGGGTATCGCGAGCGGCACTCTCTGAAGCGCATCAGCAATCCCGATGAACAAGTTGTAGTCTCGCAATCCGTCGATATCAAGGCGACGTTCCATCGGCATCGCGATTGGTCCGTCGCCGTTCCCTGGATTTCGCGGAACTCCTTGCGACACGCAACTCCTCGAGCGTCGGCTGCCACCACCCGCGAACCCGCTCGTATCCTCCCGGTTCCGCGCGAGCCGGCCAGGTATGGACGAGTTCTTCCAACGTGGCGGCACGCCAGCCCGCCCAGACATACTCGTCGTCGGCGTCCGGATGGTACTCGGCAACCTCTTCGGGGTCGACGAGTTCTCCGGTGATCTCCGTGATAACGACAATCCCGAAAGCGACTGTCGCCACAGGCCGAGCGAGCGGCGGGAGATCGTCGCTCGGCACAGGCAGTCGCTTTTTCCCGCGCTCGGACATCCGCCGCTTGGTTTTCGCCTCCTCTTCGGTACCCTTGCGGGCCTCGGCCCGTTTCCTGCGCTCCTCAGGCTCGGCTCGTTTCGCGGCCTCCTCGATTGCTTCCCATCGCTGCTGGAGGTCGTCGTAGGATGCGTACGGCACCTCCCAAACCTTATCGTCGCCGTCCCATCGGGCGAAAGCGATCTGCCGGAGCTTGTCGACGACCGTCCGCGAGAAGGGTGTCTTGATGCGGAAGCCGCGGTCGTAGACCTGCGGATAGGGGCTGAGGATGGGTTCAAACTGGTAGGCGTCGCGGCCGCGCTCCTCTTCGTAGGGCGCCCTTCGATCCGCTTCGGAGGCGAGCCATCGGTCGATGCGCTTTCGAGCGGTCTTGCCGGGAACCGTCCAGGCCCGAAGACTGTCCGACCACCGGGCATTCGGAAAGGTCTCGCGAAAGCGCGCGACAGTCATCTGGTCAAAGGCGAAGGATACCTTCTCCCGCGGAGGGTCGGTGTCCTTGGTCTCTTCGTGGTTGTCTTCGGTCATGACAAGAAAACGGTCAGGTGATCGTCGGGTTTCGGTTACGAAAGCGATTTCTGCAGGAAGGATAACGCCGTCCGAGCGCCGGTGCTAGAAATCGTATGTCCGACGCCGGGTTCGACATCGAGTTCAACTTTGAAGCCTGCCGCTCCAAGCTGCGCCGCCGCGAGCGTCGAGGCAGCCGCAGGAATCGTCGTGTCGGACTGACCGTGTACGAGCAGGATCGGCGTGTCCTTACTGGACGGCGAGATGGGCTGTGGCGGGAGAAGCCCCGCGAAGGACACGAGCGCGCCGACCTTCCATCGGCCGGAAGCGACCGCGTCGAGGCCTACTATCGCACCCTGTGAGACGCCAACGAAGGCGATCCTGTCGTGGCTTTCGGCGAACCCCTCGCGCCGGACGACGTGGTCGATCAGTCCGTCGAATGCTTCTCGGGCAGCCATCACCCTCGCCGGATCAAGCGGGTTGCCTTCGGTCGAGAACCATTGGTGGCCGCGCCAGTGATGCACCGGAGCGTCCGGGGCAGCAAACCGGGTGTTCGGGAGACCAGCGCGCCAGGAAGAGGCCATCGGTATAAGCTGAGCGCCGGACGCGCCAATACCATGCAGAAAGATGACAAGCGAACCATGGATCATTGAAACTCCTCGTTAAACACACAGAGGGCGCTCGACGTCTTCATGACGGAGCGCCCTCTTCGCCGCGCGGCCGTGCAGGGCGACAGTCATGTCGCGATACTCGGCCAAGCTTTTTGGTGGTGACACTTAGATTTCAATGCGGGCCTTCGGTTTCAAGACAGCGTGTCGGCAGTTCGTGCTCATCCAGGCACGGTGACGTTCCTCGTCCTGGTGCGCCATCATGAAGAACGCCTTCGACTCAGGAATCGCGTCCTCGTGGCGCGACGCGCGCTCGTAAGCTGTGACCGTATCGTCTTCGTTCGTCTTCATTGCCTTCAGGATTGCGGAATCACCCATGAGGTCGGCGAGCGCGATCTTGCCGGTCGTCAGCATCTGCTTCATGTCGCCTTCGGTCGGGGCTTCGATACCGAGTTCGCGGGCCATCTCGGTCAACGTAGCGACGTGCCGCAGGTGGTCTTCCTTGAAGGCTGAAATCTGGCTTGCGAGTTCACGGCTATCGAGCCGCTCGATACAGGAATCGTATGCGGCGATCGCATCGTGCTCCAAGTAGAGCAGATTTTTGACAAGACCCTTGATGTCGTATTCGTTGCCAATCATCGTGACCATATCGTTCTCCTTGCTGGGTTTGAGGAGACCGGGGAACGAGATGCGTGCAGGGTTGTTCCGCCGCCGGGCGGACCGTCCTCTATCGTACATTCTGAGAACGACACGGCACACTTGGCCGGAACTTCGACGGTACACGCGGGTTTCAACCTAGACATTCCGTTCCAACCTCAATCCAAATTGGAGAGATGACATGACCCTCGAAGGGAAGAAGATCGCCGTTCTAATCGCGCCGCGCGGCACCGAGGAGCCCGAATTCAAGAAGCCCAAGGAAGCAGTCGAAGCCGCAGGCGGGACTGTGACCGTCGTCGGGATCGAGGCCGGCGAGGCCAAGACGAACAATGGCGATCTCGATCCCGGCGGCAGCTATGTCGTGGACAAGACCGTGCAGGATGTTTCGGCTGGCGACTTCGACGGACTGGTGATCCCCGGCGGGACCGTCGGCGCCGACAAGCTTCGGGCGGATGACGATATCGTTTCGTTCGTGCGTTCCTTTTTCGAGCAGGGAAAGCCGGTCGGCGTGATCTGCCACGGCCCCTGGCTTTTGGTTCAGGCCGACGTTCTGAGGGGACGCACTGTCACGTCCTATTCTTCGATCCGGAAAGACATTGAGAATGCGGGCGCTACCTGGGTCGATGAGGAGGTCGTGACCGATCAGGGGCTGGTCACAAGCCGGAAACCCGATGACCTGCCAGCGTTCTGTGCGAAGATCGTCGAGGAATTTGGCGAAGGCAGACATCCTGAACAGGCACGCAGCGCCTAATGGAATATACAAGGAAGCGTCGGTTCCCCCCCGGCGCTTCACGCCGCATCATGGGAGCGCATCGAGCACTCCCTTTCTTAGTTCAGGAGTAGGTCACATGACAAAGATCACCTATCACGTTGCCGAGCATGACGGAGGTTTCGCGTATCGGCTCGGGGACGTATGGTCCGAGTCCTTTCTCGACCATGACGCCGCGCTTGCCGCGGCAAGATCGGCTGCCGAGCGGCAGCACCTGGAAGGCCGCGACGCCGAGATTTCTTATCAGCTCGCCGACGGACGCTGGCAGACGGAACATGCTTCTGGCGGAGACCGTCCGGAGACCGACGTCGTCGACGATGCGGCGGAGAAGTCGGCATGACCACGCTGGTAGGGTCTTGCTCTTGTGGTGATGTGAAGGTGGCGGTTCGCGGGTTGCCTCTGCGCATCGGCATCTGTCACTGCACGGACTGTCGTCAGGAGAGCGGATCAGCGTTTACGTTCTACGCAGTATGGCCAGCGAGCGAGTTCGAGACGACAGGTCAGACCCGCGAGTTTCGCGGACGATCTTTCTGCCCGAATTGCGGATCGCGGCTGTTCTCGGCCGATGAGCAGGAGGCCGAGATCAAGCTTGGCATTCTTTCCGACGCGCCGACGCCGCTGAAGCCGACATACGAACTCTGGGTGAAGCGCCGGGAATCATGGCTGGCTCCGATCGCAGGTGCCGAGCAGTTCGACGAAGATCGAACATGATCCGTTCATCGACCCGGTATCGGCCAACGCTTCCTCGCTTTATCACACCGAGGCTCGGACGCTACGTTTTCTAGCGTCCCCTCGGCATCTTGAAGGTGAAGCAGGTTCCTGTCTCGTCCGAAGAGACGTCGATGGTGCCGCCGTGAGCCTTCGCAATTTCCAGCGCGATGTAGAGTCCGAGACCCAGCCCCTGCCCGCCGCGGGAGGCAGCGCCGCGCTTGAACGGCATGAACAGCCTTTCGAGGTCTTCCTCGGGGATTGCAGAACCTGAGTTGCGCACGCTGACTTCGATGCCGTCCGGGCCATGGCGCCCCGTGATGTGGACGGGATGATCTTCCAATCCGTGGGTGACCGCGTTCGACACGATGTTCGAGAACAACTGTGCGACCCGGAGACGGTCGACGACTGTCGGTTGCGGGAAGTCCAGTTCGAGATGAATTTCGCGGTCAGGATGCGCCGAACGGATCTCGTCGGCGACAACTTGCAGCGTCTCGACAAGGTCGGCTTCCGCCAAGTCAAGGGAGATTCCGCCGCCAAGACGCGCGCGTGCAAGGTCCATGATGTTGTCGACGAGTCCGGTCATCCGTGAAATGCTCGCCTTCATCAGGTTGAGGACGAGCGGGCTTCGCTCGGTCCAACCTTCCTTGAGAAGACGGCTCGTCCCGGCGTCGATCGCTGCGAGCGGATTGCGAAGGTCGTGCCCGAGCACTGCGATGAACTGCTCCCGGAGCTCCGAGAGTTCGCGCTCGCGCTCCAACGACGCCTCGGTTGTCCGGAGGCGGTCGCCAGCGTCCAGATGATGTGCGATCAATTCCGCAAAAAGCTTGAACGTTCCGATGACTTGCGGGTTGTCGACCTTCGCGGGATTCGGATCGATCGCACACAACGTGCCCCAGACGGTGCCGTCCGCACGGACGATCGGCATGGAGATGTAGCTTCTCAAGCCGTAGATACGGGGCGTGTGATGATCCCGGTAGCGATCATCCGCAGACGCGTCATCGAAGACGATCGGCTGTCGGTGATCGCGGATTTCGTTGCAGAGCGTGCTCTCGATCGGCAACTCGTCACCAGGCTTCAGCCCGAAGCCCACATGATCGAGGGAGCTACAGGTGATCCACCGCGTCTCGGTGACCCGAGCAATGGCTGCGAAGCCCATCTTGGTCATTCGGAGCGCGACGTCGAGCATGGTGGGAACCGCCGCGATCCCGGCGATCGCCTCGATGTCGGCTCGATAGTCGCCCGGTACGGCATCTGAAGATAAAGAAGCCGGAGATCTGCCCAACCTCAACTTCGCTGTGAAGCCGATATTCTCAACGGCAGTCGCCGCTGCCTCGGCCAACGCCTCCAGCGTTTCGACTTCCCACCGCGTAGGCTCGTATGCCTGCCACCAGTATGCGCCGATCGCGCCGATCGCGCCGACGGGGTCTTCGCGACGGATAGGAGCCATTGCAACAGCCCGGACGAACGTGCCGTCGTAGAGTTCGTGCGGGATACGGTCGTCCCGCCGGAGGTCGGGGACGACAACCGTCTGGCGGTTGATCATCGACCAGCCAGAAATGCATGCGGACGCGGGAAACTTCTCGCCCTTCCAGAGCGGTGCGATCGAGTCTTCCTCGACGTAGTGACAAAGGTCGCCCTCGCGCCGAACGACGGTTATCCCTTCGCATCCGACGAGAGACCGCGCGCTTGCGCGTATCATCGCGACCACCTCGTCGAGGGTGCGCGCACGTGAAATGGCGGAGGTCGCTTTCGTCAGATTGGCGAGCGGCGTCCTGAATTCGGTGGAATCGGTTATCAGCACCACTGCGGTCCTTTCGACTGCATGAGGATGCCCTCATATACGGTAGCGGACCTTCGCATACTCCGCGCCGATATAAAAGGTGGATGTGAACTTCCGCAGAACATTAAGCTGACTGCCTGGCCTGAGGCTCGTCCGGCCGAATCGCGCCCCTGCGAGGCGCTTGCCCGCACGTCGAGCGTCGCTCTGACTGCTGTCATTATCTGGCAGCCCCTGCTGATCCTGAGCGGAATGACCGGCGGCCCGAATAGTTCCACTGACGGCGGCATTGCGCGTGGGTTCCATCAGACAGTTCCCCTCTCGCAACAACCCTCGAGCGGTGGTTGGCCCCGACCACACCCAACAGGGCGGCGAAGCCGTTGCGGGCCTCCCGCCGAGCCGCTATGAATACCGCAGGATACCAACCAGGGGATTTTCAGTGGCTTACGGTACGGTCAAGTTTTTCAACCAGGACAAGGGCTTTGGATTCATAACGCCAGACGAAGGCGGACAGGACGTGTTCGTCCATGTTAGCGCGGTCCAGGATTCGACGCTGCTCCGCGAAGGGCAGAAGGTGTCGTACGACGTGGGTCAGGATCGAAAGACCGGCAAGTCGAAAGCCGAGAACGTTCGTGGTGCCTGACGTAGATCGAGCGGAGTTTCCTGAATGAACATCAGGACGGCCACCGAGGATGACGTGGCGTCGATGAGCGCGATGCTCGAGACGCTTGTCGCGGCGGGCAGACGCAGGAAGCCGGCGGACGAAGAGTATGTTCGGGATCATTACGTCGCCAATCCTCTTGGCATACGCTGCAGTCTCGCCGAAGACGAGGATGGTAGCCTTCTCGGTTTTCAGTCACTGATCCGCGCCGTCGAGGGCAACCCCTACGACACGCCGGTCGGCTGGGGGATCATTGGAACCCATGTGGCGCCGCACGCAGCTCGAACCGGCGTCGGCACCAGACTGTTCGCATCTAGCGAGCAGGCTGCGATAGAAGCAGGGTTGTCGAAGATCGAGGCCTTCATCGGCAAGGACAACGCCGTGGCTCAGGCCTACTACGAGCGGATGGGTTTCGAGACCTATCGGCAGACGGTGGCGGCGCTCCGCAAGGTCTGGGCGCGACGGGAAGGCTGAAGAACAAGCAGTCCGAGGCGTCAACGCCCTCAATGAAGTGTCGGCCCGACGGCATACTGAGGATGTCTGAGATGGGACGTGTGATCGAGCCGACCGCCCGAACGGCGACGTCCTCGGCGAGCGCGATGTCCGTATCGGCCAAATCGCCCGCAGCGGATAGCAGGGCCGTGCCGACCGAACGCATCATCATTCCCAATGCGTCGTTGCCCTCGTCGTCCGCCCACGCGGCGTTTGTTTCGAGGGGGAGGGCAAGCCGTTCAGGGACGGCCTGACGCTCCGCGGGTGGTAGTTCGTTGAACGACGGACCGATCTGCATCAGTGCTTCGCATGGTGGTCGCCGCGATCACCTTCGCCGCGCTTCGCTTCCGTCTTGGACTTGTGACGCTTGTCTGCGGACAGCGACCGGCCCACGTCGGTCGAATCCTTGAACTGTCCCTTCTCGTCGCGGCGCACGTAGCGCTTGTCGGTTCCGGTGTCGATGAGTTCGCGTTTCGACATGACGGTCTCCTTCTTCGGAAAACCTGAAACGCGCGAGATTCCAAAATGTTGCGCGCCGTCCGCGTGAGGACTGAAGTGCAGGATGTCAGCTCTCGATCCGGTAGACGGCGGCATTGTCCTGGACGTCGCGCAGCCCCTTGTAAGCCGCATGGCGGAGCTTCCCGTCGTGCGTCCATGCCCTGAATTCGATCTCAGCGACCAAAGTCGGCTGGCACCAGACGACGTTTTTCCGCCGACCCTCGTAAGCGACCGGCGCCTTCTTCGTTGCCAGCTTGTCGAGAAGGCCGCGCAGCTCCTGGGCGTCGCGTTCCTTGAATCCGGTTCCGACCGATCCGACGTAGCCGAGGTCGTGGCCGCTCCAGGCGGCGAGGAGAAGGCTGCCGATCCCGCCGCGCGCGGACGCCGACCGCTCGTAGCCGACGACCATGAAGCTCTCGGACTGGATACATTTGATCTTGTACCAGTCGCCGAGACGGCCTGATCGATAGGCACTGTCCCTGTCCTTTGCGATGATGCCTTCGAGACCGTGCACGCAGGCTGCTTCGAAGATGGCGTCGCCGTCCCCTTCGATCTCCTCGGAAAACTGTATCGCTTCCGGGGCGTCGGCCAGCAGGCTTTCCAGCAGATGGCGTCGGCTCGCAAGCTCCATGCCCCGGACGTCATGTCCATCGAAATAGAGGAGGTCGAACGCGACGAATATTGCCTCGCTCGACGACCGCTTTCCCCCGCGGCCGCCCAGGCTCTGCTGCAGCGCTCCGAAATCGGTCCGTCCTTCGGCGTCGTGGACCACCGCCTCCCCGTCGAGGATGGCGGTCGCCACCCCCAGTTCCTTCGCCGCGGCCGCGATGGCTGGAAATCGGTGCGTCCAGTCGTGCCCGCCGCGGGTCAGGATGCGGATACGCTTCGGTTCGATATGTATGGCCAGCCTGTAGCCGTCCAGCTTCACTTCATACAGATACCTGTCACGGCCGGGCGGCTTCGGACGGAGCTGCGCGAGGCAGGGCTCGACTCTCTCCGGCATCGCGTCGAAAGGCAGTTGCGGCTGCTTGGGATCGCGGGGCTTTCTCGCGCGGCTCCTGACTGGCGCGTCGTCGGCTAGAAGCGGCTGGTAGCGTGGTCGGCGGCTACTCATGAGGACTACTTACACTGATCTAAGGAACACGTCGTACGAGCGGGAGATGGTGGTTTCGTCTGGCTTCAACTAACTGGGTGCAGCATGCCCTCAGCCTGCTCCGTCCCGAGGCGGGGCTTCTTTTCTCAACCCGCGAGCTTCATTGCCGACATGTCATCCGGCAGCACGTGCAGCCCTGCGACATACGCGGCGTCTACGAATGCCGCGCGCGCCACCTCCGGATCGATATAAAATTCCAAGGCGTCGAGCGAGGTCGCGAGCGCGTGGTGGAACTCGGACGTCTGTTTTCCGCTGAGGGGCCAGCTCACGCTGAGCAGCAGGCCCGCAAACTCGTCTACGGTATAGGCCTGGCGGTATCGCGCGGGACCTTCGATTTCGACATGGAGCGGGCGGATAGGAACCTGGACGTGGGAGCTGTTCATGACGCGATACTCTCCTGACATTCAGCGAATCAAAGCGTGAACATCGATTCGGTTCCATGACGAAAACGATCAGGGAGAAAGGCACTCCTCGCAGAGTGTCTCGGGACGTCAACTCTTCCAAGTTCGCGGGCAAGCCTATGCCGGAGGTGAACTCCCTTTGACCGTGAAGACCGACATGATTTCAGAGTTCGTACGGGCGGCGAACCGTGTGGAGACGCTAGCCCCTGCCGACCGGTGTCTGCTTCTCGAAAAGGGAGTGTCAGCATCCGGGGCGCTGAGGGGTCTGCTTGTAAAAACTGGAAAGGTCGCACCCGTCGACGACGCCGCTGAAAGAGTCATCCAGTACATCGCAAGCAACATCGAACAGATGTCGGATGAAACGGTGTCGAAGGCGATGCTCGCGCTTGCGGCTCAGTTACGGACGATGAGGATCTTGAATCGAGAACCCACTTCCGCTTGAGGAGCCCCGCCACGCCTCCAGTGCGAACGCGCGAAGCGCATGAGGGCTGCCGCAGCCTTACGGCGCGGCAGCCTAGGTTGTTCAAAGTCCTTTCGAGATCTGCAGAGGCTGCAGGACGATATCTGCAAGCGCCGCCTTTCCCACCTCGAACGCCTTCTGGTACTCGGCGTCTTCCACCATCTCACGGAAGGCGGTCCGCCGGGGATACTGCACTAGCAGCACCGCGTCCCACCCTTGCACCTGCCCCGTCGTCAGAACGTCGAGGCCGTCGCCACGGAATAGGATCCGTGCGCCAAAGCGGGCAAGAATGGGTTCGGCCAGTCTCAGGTATTGCAAATGCCGTTCACGGCCGCCATCTGGGACGAACCGTAGAAGGTTCAGCATCACGACAGGAGCGTCGTCCTCTTCAGCTAGGAACTTGGCAAAGACGTCGGGCGAAAACGCGACCATTAGGCTTTCCTTTCATAATAGCCTCCTTGAGACGCCTACGGAAAGTCTAGCCTGTCGCTCCGTCAGAAACTGTCAGGAACGAGCGCCAGTCTCGATCTTGCTCGCGCCAACGCCGCATAAGTACGGACCGGCGCTCTGGATACCGCTCCTCGAGGATCGACGCGGAGCGTACAAGCGAGCAGATTCCGCTTTCGAACTGCCAGATCTCGAAACTGGAGAAGGCAAAGCGCATCTGTCCCGCCACGCCCGAAAAAAGCGTTCGGTCGCCTCCTGCCCGGCACCTCGCTCATTCTTCACGAGGAGGAGCCTGGCCGTCGCGAAGCGGGCCATGGAATACGTGCCGTCGTCTACCGGGAATGGGAGATTCACGGCACGAACCGGATTCCCAAGGAAGCGACGATGCGCGTCCCGCAGGAAGTGGCTGAGCGCCGTGGCGACGGTATTCGACAATCTGAAAGCCGAACACTATGGACGAATATCAGGCAGTCTCGGCCGTTATTACCGAGTCGATTAAGCTCAACCGCATCGCACCAGCCAATCCCGGCCAAGGAAAGCGTAACGCGCGTTACGTCCCACATTGGGCGGCCTGAATATCAGCCTAGTAGTAGCTGTACGCATTGATGGGGTGCGAACCAACAACCTAGGAGATATCAGGCAAGTTTACGGAGGACTTGGCTGTCCAGACCAATAATCCGACACACGGCTTGACGCAGACCGTTAGTCAGCAATAACCTTGCGTCATTCACCAGGGGTGTCCCGTCAAGGGGCTGAGATTCTGCTATCGTGCGCAGTGACCCGTTGAACCTGATCCAGTTCATACTGGCGTAGGGACGGTGCAAGCGCTCGAAGGCCGGGATTCCCGCGTGGAAACCATGCCGGCGTCTTTTCATCATTCCGGCTGAGGACTGGGTCTCCAATCGAAAACTTGGAGCCTCAAACCATGAATATCGCCGCAAAGACCATCACCCCCACAGTCACCACCGGCCCGCTGCCGGCCTCCCGCAAGATCCATATCCCGGGCGAGATCCACCCGGATATCCGCGTGCCCATGCGCGAGATCAGCGTCCACCCGACCTCAGGCGAGCCGCCGGTCACGGTCTATGATTCGTCCGGCATCTACACCGTCGAAGGCGCCGACATCAGCATCGAGCGCGGCCTTCCCGCGCTCCGGCGCGACTGGGTTCTCGCCCGTGGCGACGTCGAGGCCCATCACGGCCGGCGGGTACGGCCCGAGGATAACGGCTTTGCCAGCGGCGATCGCCTGACGCCGGAATTCCCCGCCAAGCGCCAGCCGCTGCGCGCCAAAGACGGCAAGGCCGTGACCCAACTTGCCTATGCCCGCGCCGGCATCATCACGCCGGAGATGGAATTCATCGCCATCCGCGAAAATCTCGGCCGTGAGGCGAAGGCGGACGCGATGATCCGCGACGGCGAGAGCTTCGGCGCGCATATTCCCGATCACGTCACGCCTGAATTCGTGCGCCAGGAAGTGGCCGCCGGACGCGCCATCATTCCCGCCAACATCAACCACCCGGAAGCCGAACCGATGATCATCGGCCGCAATTTCCTGGTGAAGATCAACGCCAATATCGGCAACTCCGCCGTCACCTCCTCGATGGCCGAAGAGGTCGAGAAGATGGTCTGGGCGGCGCGCTGGGGCGCCGATACCGTCATGGACCTCTCGACCGGCCGCAACATCCACAACATCCGCGAATGGATCATCCGCAACTCGCCGCTCCCCATCGGCACGGTGCCGCTCTACCAGGCGCTGGAAAAGGTCGAGGGCATCGCCGAGAACCTGACCTGGGAGGTTTATCGCGACACGCTGATCGAGCAGGCCGAACAGGGCGTCGATTATTTCACCATCCATGCCGGCGTGCGGCTCCAATACATCCCGCTGACGGTCAACCGCGTCACCGGCATCGTCTCGCGCGGCGGCTCGATCATGGCCAAGTGGTGTCTTCATCACCACCGCGAGAGCTTCCTCTACGAGCATTTCGAGGAAATCTGCGACATCTGCCGC
>Ga0307405_10000940_pt1 | contig 11613 bp, 13 predicted proteins | sample 322Cmetagenome_2_FD_203311 | JGI IMG/M metagenome (GOLD analysis project Ga0307405, IMG submission 203311) | Maize rhizosphere microbial communities from greenhouse at UC Davis, California, United States - 322HYB-C-1 | ecosystem: Host-associated > Plants > Roots > Rhizosphere > Soil | place...
CGGCCACGCCGTCGAGCGAGCGGGCGCGCGTGCGAAGGTAGTCGTAGTACGGGTACGTCGCCGAGACGAAGCCGCCGCTGCCGTCGCGCCGCTGGCGCTCGATGCGCACCAGGCGGTCGGCGTCGCGCGTGCCGGGCGCCGGCCGGAGGACGAGCGCGTTCGCGGCGCTGAAGATCGTCGTCACGGCCCCCGCGCCGAGCGAGATGCAGAGGACGGCGACGATCGTGAACACGGGGCTCTTGCGGAGCATCCGGCCGACGAACCGAGCGTCGCTCCAGAGGGTCTCCAGCATCCTGGCGCTCCCCGCCGCGCGGGCGATGACGATGGTGTCGAACGGCGACGACGACGTGATTGTTCACGCTCGTACGTCCGCCCGGGGGGCGCCGGTTTCAGCGGCGCCCGCGCGCCCGCGCCGTCACCCGAAGATGCTGCCCCGCGCAGTCGCCGGCGTGTCGGCGTAGAGCTTCAGCAGACCGCACCGCCCGCAGCGGTACGCCGTCACTTCGTATCGCACGTCGTTCTTCACGCGCCCCGTCCACATGCTCGACACCGGACGGCCCTCGACCCACTCGCTCGGCTGGGCGCTGTCGCGGCGGTAGTCCACCACGGTCCCGGCTTCCATCGGTTCCTTGCAGTCTGGGCACGTGCGGTCGGGCTGCGGCATCGGTCGTCGGAGCGGAGGGTGATGGCGTGCGGTGCGGCGCTAGGTCCTGGCGACGAGCAGCAGCAGGGCGAGCCCGAGGAGCAGCAGCGCCAGGGCGAGGAGCGCGAGCGCGCGCACCCTGCGCCGCGACACTCCGCGGTCGCGCTGCGCGATGTACGCGGTCTCGTCGAGGTAGAAGCCGGCGGCCGACGCGTAGGAGTCGCCGAGCACGGTGGGCCGTCCGCGCGAGTCCACGCTGCGGATGACGCCGCGCGCCATCCATTCGCGGAGCGCCGCGCTGTCGGCGCTCAGCCCGAGCTCGGCCAGCGGGCGGGCCCGCTCGGGCGCTGTCGCCCCCTGCACGCGCATCGCGTCGAGGACGGCGGTCCGCGCCCTGGCGGCGGCCGCGTGGGCGGCGTGTGCAGCGATCATGGCGCCGTGGGTCATCGTAGCCTCGGCGCCGCTTCGACTCCTGGCGCGATGAAGTGCGGGCTCGTCACCGGAGGTCCTCGGCAGGTAGCGGCCGGCCGCCAACATACCGGCGGATGATGGAGGCGACAAGCGCGCCGGGCGAGCGGGAGCGCACGGCTCGCGCCCGCTCGACGGAGGTGAAGCACATCGGCTGGTGGAGCGCGACGCGCATCCAGCGCGATCGCTCCGCGATCCGCGGCGGCGGGCACGCGCGGAGTGCTCGCGCCCGCCGCCGCCGCCGCCCGCCGCTACGTCATCGGAGTCGCGGCTGGCCTCACGCGACCGGCCCAGCGCCCGGCCGCGCCGCGCCGAGCAGCACCTTTACGAGCTGCACCTGCCCGGCGTGGTAGACGGCGTGGCAGGTGACGCCGAGCACGAGGTCGAAGCGCTCGCCGGCGGGCACGGGCGAGGAGATCCGCCCGGCGCCGATCTCGGCGACGACCGAGGCGAGCCGGCGCTGCTGTGTCTCGACCGCGTCGAGGACGTCGGGCCACGCCAGCGGCCCGCGCTCCGACAGCTCGAACCAGTCGGACCCCTCGATCGGGAACGGTCCCGGCTCGCTCCCCGAGAGCTGGGCGATCACACCGCGCACGCACGACGCATGGTGCAGCGCGATCTCGGCGATGCTGTGGCGGCCGGGCGCCGGGCGCCGGAACGCGGCAGCCGGGGCGACGTCGGCGAGCGCCGCGCGCAGGTCCGGGCCGTGCCACGCGCCGGGACCGTATCCCTCCTCGAGCAGGCGCGCGAGAACGCTGGGATCGAGCCGCTGGGTGATGGTGGTCTTCGTAATCGTCTCCGTCGCCATCGTCGTCGTCCGTGGTGGGGGCTCGAGGTTCGGGCCCGCGTCCGGCCGTCGTGCCCGGCGCGCGGTGGGCGGGTGCGCGAGCTCACTCGCCCGGGTAGCTTCACGGCATGCTACCAGCGCGTCGGGACGACGTCTTGGGGAAAATTGCGGGCGATCTCCACCACGCGCTCGAGCGCCGCGCCGCGCACGGCGCGCCCGGACGTGCGGCGGGACGGCCGCTCGCCGCGGGCGAGGGTTGGTCGGTGTCGGACGTGGTCTGCACGTCCGGTCCGGCCGACCGCCCGTTCGAAGAGCAGCACGCCGGCGTGTCCATCGCGGTCGTCGTGGCGGGGAGCTTCCAGTACCGCTCGGCGACCGGCCGCGGCATGATGACGCCCGGCTCGCTCCTCCTCGGCAACGACGGCGAGTGCTTCGAGTGCGGCCACGAGCACGCGACCGGCGACCGCTGCGTCGCGTTCCGCTACGCCCCAGCGCTCTTCGAGCGCGTCGCCGCGGACGCCGGGGCCCGGCGCGGCGAGCGGCGCTTCCGGACGTCGGGCCTTCCTCCGGTTCGCGCCCTGTCGCCGCTCGCGGCGCGTGCCACGGCGGGCGCGGCGCTGGCACTGAACGTCTCGTGGGAGGAGACGGCGGTGGACGTCGCCGCCGCGGCCGTGCGTCTGGCGGCGGCCCTGCCGTCCATGGCGGGCGCCTCGCCGGGCGCCGCCGCGGTCGCCCGCGTGACGGAGAGCGTGAGGCGAATCGAGCGCGACCCGGGCGCGCCGTGGACGCTCGCGCAGCTGGCTGCGGACGCCGGGCAGAGCCCGTTCCACTACCTGCGCACGTTCCGGCGGCTGGCCGGGGTGACGCCACATCAGTACGTGCTGCGCGCCCGACTGCGCCTGGCCGCGGAGCGGCTGCTGACGGACGACGGCGCGAAGGTGATCGAGATCGCGCTCGCGGCGGGCTTCGGCGACGTGTCGAACTTCAACGCCGCGTTCCGCGTGGAGTTCGGCGTCACCCCGCGCGCGTACCGCGCGCGGCGGGGCGCGCGCTAGGGGCGTCCGTCGCCGGACGCGCTACAGGCTCCTAACCTCCGCGGCGGCCTCCAGCACGGCGCCGATCTCCTGCGAGAGGACGCGCGCGTCCTGCGTCGCCGACGACACCTCGGCGAGCGCCGACTGGAGGCCGGAGGAGCGGAGCTTGATCACGTCGAGTCGCAGGCTGCCGAGCGCCAGCCCCACGTTCTCGAGCTGCCGGGCGAGCGCGGCGCGCCGCTGGGCGAGCTCGTCGAGGGTGCGGCGCTGCCGCCGGAGGAGCGCGAGCTGCCGCTCCCCGTCCGGTGACTCCCCCTCGCCGTCCAGCGCGGCGATGCGCGCGTCGAGGTCGCCGGCGAGGCGGGGGTCGACCCCTTCGTCGAGCCGGTGGAGCAGCTGCGCGAGGTGCGCGACGCGCTCGACGAGTCCGTTGACGGTCGGTTCCAGGTCGGGGAGGAGGGCGCGGTCGGCTTTCGGCAGCCCGGCGACGACGTCCAAGATCGCCGCCCGATCCTCCGCCGCGCGGCGAACGGCGGCGCCCTGCGGGCTGTCGAGGATCTCGCGCGGGGCGAGCTTCTGGAGCTGCCGCTCGGTCGGCGCCGGCGGCGGGGCGGGGAGTGCCTGCCGCGCCCTCGGCATCAGCAGCACGCGGCGCAGCTTGAGACCGCTCTGGCGGAGCGACTGCCCGCGCTTCCGCAGCTTCACCGACATGAAGAACGGCACGATCGGCGCGAAGAGAAACGGCGGGAAGTCGCCGGTGCCGGCGACCACGGCGACGAAGGCGGCCGTCGTCGCGCCGGCGGTGAGCAGCGCGTAGCCGCGCATCGCCTTGACGCGGTCGAGCAGGCCGATGCGGCCGTGCCAGAGCCGGAGGTCGGCGCGCTGGGCGGGGGTGAGCGACGCGAGGTGCTCCGGCTCGAGGGCGATCGTGCCCGGCGCGCCGGGCGTCGCTGCCGCCGCCGCCGCCGGCCGGCTGCCCGCGGCCGGCGAGCCGCGCCGGGGCGAGACCGAGCGCGCGTCCGGGCGCGCGCTGGCCGGCCGCGGCGAGGGGTAGCGCACCGGCTCGCGGTGCTCCACACGCCACGAGGCGCCCTGCACGGCGTCGGACGCCAGTGCGTCGCGTAGTGCGGCCGCCGTCGGCCAGCGGTCCTCCGGCGCCTTGGCGAGCGCGCGCTCGACGGCCTCGCGCAGTGCGCGCGGCGTCTCGGGGCGCAGCTCGGCGATCGGCCGCGGGGGCTCGGAGACGTGCTTCAGCAGCAGCGCCATCGAGTTGCCGGCGGCGAACGGCACCCGGCCGGTCAGCATCTGGTAGGCGACGACGCCGAGCGAGTAGATGTCGCTGCGGCCGTCCACCTCGCGCTCGCCGACGGCCTGCTCGGGGGACATGTAGGTCGGCGTGCCGACGGCGATCCCGGTGACGGTGAGGCGGGTGCCGGCCTCCATCGCCCGCGCGATCCCGAAGTCGGTGACGATCGCCCGCCCGCTGTCGCCGTCGAGCAGGATGTTGTCGGGCTTGACGTCTCGGTGGATGACCCCGCGCAGGTGCGCGTAGGCGAGCGCGTCGGCGACCTCGCGGAGGAGCCGGCGCACCTCGTCGATCGGCTGGCGCGGCTCGCGCGCGAGGAGCGCGGCGAGATTCCCGCCGGTGACGAGCGCCATGACGAGGTAGGCGATCCCGTCGCGCTCGCCGACGTCGTAGATCGGCACGATGTGGGCGTGCGAGAGCTGGGCCGAGGTCTGCGCCTCGCGCGTGAAGCGCACGCGGATCGCCGAGTCGTGCGCCAGCTCGGGCGGGAGCACCTTGATCGCGACCGGCCGGTTGAGGCGCAGATCGCGCGCGCGGTAGACCACGGCCATCCCGCCGCGCCCCATCTCGCTCTCGAGCTCGTACTGGTGGCCGGTCGCGGCGACGACGCGGTCGTGGAGGGAGTCGGTCATGCGGCGGCGGTGAGAGTGCGGAGCGGCGCGTCTGCCCGGGCACTCGGGCCCGGCACGCGGAAAGTACCGTTGCTCCGTTCTCGACGCCAAGGGCGGCGAGCCGCACGCCGCGCACGGGATGACCGAGCAGGCGACCGTGCGCTCGCACCACAGGCTGGCGCGAACGCCGGCCCCGGACGCACTGTTCGCCGACGGGAGTAGCGGAGGCTCTCGGCTCTCGGCCAGGCGCTCCTCGCCGAGAGCCGAGAGCCCACCCCCCGCAGCCCGCACTCCACAGCCGCCCTCTTGCTCGCCCTCCTCCTCGCGCTCCTCATCGGCGTCATCCTCGGCCTGCTCGGCGGCGGCGGCTCCATCCTCACCGTGCCGGTGCTGGTGTACGTGGTCGGCTACGCGGCCAAGCCGGCGATCGCGATGAGCCTGCCCGTCGTCGGCGTGACGAGCCTCGTCGGCGCGATCTTCCACTGGCGGCTCGGCAACGTGCGACTGGGCACGGCGGCGCTCTTCGGCGGGCTGACGATGGTCGGCGCCGTCGCCGGCGCGAAGCTCTCGCTGCTCGTCTCGGGCGCGATGCAGCTCGCCCTCCTCGCGGTCGTCGTGCTCGGCGCCGCCCTCTCGATGATGCGCGGCGGCGGCGGAGAGGCGGCGGCGACGACGCCCGCCGGCGAGCGCGAGCCGCGGCCCGACGGGAAGGCGCCCGCGCGCGGTACCGCGACCGTGGCGTTGCTCGCCGCCGTCGCGTTAGGCGTCGGCGTGCTCACGGGACTCGTCGGCGTCGGCGGCGGCTTCCTCGTCGTCCCGGCGCTCGTCCTCCTCGGCGGCGTGCCGATGCGGCAGGCGGTGGGGACGTCGCTGCTCGTCATCGCCATGAACTGCTTCGCGGGCTTCTTCGGCCACCTCGCGCACACGGCGGTGGACTGGCGCTTCCTCGGGCTCTTCTCGGGCCTCGCCGTGGCCGGCGTGCTGGCCGGCAGTGCCGCCGCGGCCCGCGTCCCGCAACTGGTCCTCCGGCGCGCCTTCGCCATCTTTCTCCTCGCCGTCGGCGGGTTCCTGTTGTACGAGAACCGGAGCGCGTTCCAGCTCTCGGCGCTCGGCGACGGCAGTGAGTGGTTCACGGTGAATGGTTGACGGTAACCGTTCACCGAGAACCGAAGACCGTCGACCGTTCACCGTGCACCGTTCCTGCCGAGGGCCCATATAGCCGAGAGCCATGTTCTTCCAGCGTCTCTACGACACGAAGCTCGCCCAGGCGAGCTACCTCATCGGCTGTCAGCGCACGGGCGAGGCGCTCGTCGTGGACCCGAGCCGCGACGTCGAGCAATACGTCGCCGCCGCGGCGAAGGAGCGACTGCGCGTCACGCACGTCACCGAGACGCACATCCACGCCGACTTCCTCTCGGGCGCGCGCGAGCTCGCCCGGCGCGCCGGGGCGCTACTGCTGCTGAGCGACGAAGGGGACGCCGACTGGAAGTACGGCTACGCCGCCGGCGACGGCGCGCGGCCGCTGCGCGACGGCGACCACTTCATGGTCGGCAACGTCCGCCTTGAGGTGCTGCACACGCCGGGACACACCCCCGAGCACCTGAGCTTCGTCGTGACCGACACGCCGGCCGGCGCCGGCCCGTGGGGCGTGCTCACCGGCGACTTCGTCTTCGTCGGCGACGTCGGGCGCCCCGACCTGCTGGAGAAGGCCGCCGGCCTGACGGGGACGATGGAGGCCAGCGCGCGCACGCTCTTCCGCTCGCTCCAGCGCTTCCGCGCCCTTCCCGACCACCTCCAGCTTTGGCCCGGCCACGGCGCGGGCTCGGCGTGCGGCAAGGCGCTCGGCGCGGTGCCGTCGAGCACCGTCGGCTACGAGAAGGTGGCCAACTGGGGGCTCGCCTGCACCGACGAAGCGACGTTCGTGCGCGAGGTGCTCGCCGGCCAGCCGGAGCCGCCCCCCTACTTCGCGCGCATGAAGCGGCTCAACCGCGACGGGCCGCCGCTGCTCGGCGACCGCGCGCGCCCGCCGCGCCTCCCCGTCGAGCGACTGGCCGACGCCGCGCACCGCGACGGGGGAGACGGCCCACTGCTCGTGGACCTGCGGCCGGTGGCGGCGTTCGCCGCGGGGCACCTGCCGGGCGCGATCAACATTCCCCACAACGCCAGCTTCACCAACTGGGCCGGGTGGCTGCTCCCCTACGACCGCGACCTCTGGCTGATCGCCGACGAGGGCGCGGTGGACGGCGCGGTGCGCGACCTGGCGACGATCGGCCTCGATCGCGTCACCGGCTGGTTCGCCCCGGAGGCCGTGGCCGAACGGGGCGCGGCCGCCGCCGGCCGCCTCGAGACCGTGACGCAGACGAATCCCGCCGAACTGGCGGCGCGCCTCGCGCGCGGCGAGGTGAACGTGGTGGACGTCCGCGCCCGCTCCGAGTGGGAGGCGGGACACCTGCCGGGCGTCCCGAACATCCCGCTTGGCGAGCTCCCGCACCGTCTCGCCGAGCTTCCCGCCGGCAAGCCCCTCGTCCTCCACTGCCAGGGCGGCACCCGCTCCTCCATCGCCGCCAGCGTCCTCCAGGCCGCCGGCGTGACGGACGTCCAGAACCTGGCGGGAGGGTTCGGGGCGTGGAGAGACGGAGGGGGAGAAGTCGAGAAGTAGGGGCGAGGGGCGAGAGAGGGAGAGCGAAGGGCGAAAGGGGAAAGAGTGCTGAGGGGCACACCGCGCAGAGCTCGACCGGCGCCGGCCGAGTCTTTCCTCTTTCGCCCTGCGCCCTCCGCATCTGGACTTCCCGATCGATAACCCACACTGTACGGGTGAGCCCGCTACTCCCACCTCCGGCCGATTCCCGACACGTGCTCGGCATCGCTCCCCTCTATCCGACGCCCTGGCCACTGGCGCGGGACAGTCGTGTCGAGTTCACGCTGCGGCGTCTGGGGCTGGCGACGCTGGAGGGGTCGTTCGAGCGGGTGAGCGGGGCGATCCAGTCGGACCAGTCGCACACCATCCGCCGCCTCGAGTTCGCGGTGGACGCGAACAGCCTGACGACGCACTCGCCGGCGCGCGACGCGCGGCTCCGCGCCCTCGGGCTGTTCGGCAGCGACGAGCACCCGACGCTCCGCTTCCGCAGCAACTGGACGTACGAAAAGGGGGGCGGGCGCAAGGCGGTGCAGGGGATGCTCACCATGCACGGCGCGGGGCACGTCGTCGAGCTGATCGCCGAACCGGCGCGGCTGTCGCTCGACGTCACTGGCCGGCGCTGGTACGAGACCCACGTCTCGGGCGCGATCGACCGCCGGGCGTGGGGCGTCGCGGTGCACCCGCTGCTCGAGGTCGGCGGCGTTCTGCTCGGCCACGAGGTGCACGTGCGGCTGCGCGTGCGGGCGGCGGTGCCCGGCGTGAAGTCGGGGGGGACGACCTGACCACGGTTGACGGTTCACGGTCGTGAGTTCACGGTTGACGGTAGCCGTGCGGCGCGAACCGTTCACCGCGAACCGACACCTGTCTACCGTGGACTGCCGTCGTGCCTAACGATTCAACGGAGCGGCCGGCCCCCGCCGAGCGCACGGTCTGGACCGGCTCGCCCTCCCCGCTCGCCGACCTGCCGAGCTACGTCGCGCTCCTCGTCGGCGCGGTCGTGCTCACGGCCGGGCTCCTCGTGCTGCGTGCCGGCGCCGGGCCGCCGCAGGTCGTCGGCGACCCCGACCCGCGTCGCGTCTTCCTCTGGCTCGTCGCCGCCGTCTGGGGGGCGACCGCGGTCGGCGTCCTCGCCCTCTGGCTGCGCTCGCGGTCCGTGCGCTACGTGCTGACGACCGAACGGCTGCGCGTGACGACGGGCCTCGTCTCGACGACGACCGAGGACCTCGAGCTGCGCCGCGTGCGCGACTCGAGCGTGCGGCGGCCGGCGCTCCTCCGCCTCTTCGGGCTCGGCGACGTGGCGCTCGTCGCCGGCGACTCGACGACCCCGCGCGTGACGATCCGCGCCGTGCGCGACCCCGACGGCCTGCAGTCCACGATCCGCGCCAACGTCCAGGAGGGCTACGCCCGCTGGCGGGTGCGCGAGTTCGACGTCATGTGACGCTCATGTGACGCTCAGCTGAAGTCGAGCAGCGCTGCGAGCCGCGGGTCGCCGACCTGCACGAGCGCGACCTCCGGCCCGGCGCCGAACACCCGCGCCGGCTCCGCCGCCCCCAGCAGCTCGATGCGCGCGCCTTCGACGCGTAGCATCGTCCCTTCGGGGAGCCCGATCACGCGCACGCCGGGGTTCACGGCGACGAACTCGGCGAGCCGCTCGGCGCGCGTCTCGCCGCGGAAGCCGGGCGGGTGCGCGTCGGTGTAGTGGGCGTTGATCTGGAAGGGGACGAGGGCGAGCGCGTCGAGCGACGGGACCTCGACGATCGGCATGTCGTTCGTCGTCCGGATCGTCGGGCAGGCGACGACCGAGCCCGCGCTCCAGCCGAGGTAGGGGACGCCCGCCCGCGCGCGGTCGCCGAGCGCGGCGAGGAGTTCCGCCTCGTAGAGCCGGCGCAGGAGGTGGAAGGTGTTCCCGCCGCCGACCGCGAGCGCCTCGGCGCCCTGCACCGCGACCACCGGGTCGGGGGTCTCGTGGACGGAGACGACGGCGTAGCCAAGCGGCTCGAGCGCGCCGCGGAGGAGGGCCGCGTACTCGTCGGCGCCGGCGCGCACGCTGGCGTAGGGGACGAAGACGACCGTGCGCGCCTCGCCGAAGAGGGCGCGCATCTCGTCGCGCGGGTGGCGCAGGAACTCGCCCGCCGGGTCGCGCGAGTTGCTGAGGAGGAGGAGGCGTCGGGTCATCGCTCGGGGCGCGGCTGGGGCGAGAAACGGGGAGCGCGCTGGATCGTAATTAGTAGCGAGCGCCCCCATTCGGCGCTCTGCCGCCCCGCCGCGATGCGGCCGGCACCCTCACTCCTGCCTCGTCCCATGCGCCTTCTCGTCACCGCTCTCGTCGTGGCGGCCGCCGCCGCGCGGCTCGACGCCCAGACCGTCGCCGCGCAGCCGCTCCCGCCGCGCCCCTACGTGCTGTTCGGCCCCGGGCTGTTCCGCGTGGAGCAGGAGGGCGTGCTCTACGACCAGCCGGTCTCCGGCGCGCAGTCGCGCTTCGGCATCTCGGCCGGCGGCGGGGTCGCCTTCCCCGTCGGGCCGCTCGCCGCGTTCGCCGAGGCCCGCGTGCACAACGTCTTCGCCGACGGGGGCTCGGCGCGACTGTATCCGATCGTGGTCGGCGTACAGTTCTAGAGCCGCGAAGCCGCAAACCGGAAACCGCAAACCAGAAGCCGCGAACCGTTCACGGTTGACGGTGGATGGTTCACGGTGGATGGTAACTGCGTAGAACCCCCGGGGGCCTCTCGTGGCTTCCCGGGGGTTCTACCGTCCACCGTGCACCCATCCAGCGTGCACCGTCGACTGCTTCGTTGTTCGGTTGGCTTCATGGCTCACCGCGCAGCTGGCACGCCTCGTGAACTCCTCCGTGCCATGTCCATCGAACATGACGGCGCCCGCCGGCGCTTCAGGGCGCGGCTCGAGGAGGGCGAGGCATTCCTCTCGTACGAGCGCCCGCGCCCGGGGGTGCTCGACCTGCAGCACACCATCGTCCCGGCGGCGGCGCAGGGGCGAGGCGTCGGCGACTCGCTCGTCCGCGCCGCGGTCGGCCACGCGCGCGAGAGCGGGAGCCGGATCATCCCCACCTGCCCGTTCGTCGAGCACTGGCTCTCCGAGCACCCCGAGGAGGCGGACCTCGTCGAGCGGCGCTGAGCGCGGTGACCGCGCTCAGCGGATGACGAACAGCTTCCCGACCAGCCGGCCGATCCCGACGAAGAGGACGCCGAGCGGGCCGAGCACGGGCGCCCGCTCGGCGTCCAGCGTCAGCTCGGCGAGCGTCACCGTGCCGCGCAGGAACTTGAGCCGCGCCTCGAGCGCGTCCAGCTCTCCCTGCACGCGCGCCAGCTCGCCCTCGGCGGCTACCAGCTCGGCGACGGCCGTCGCGCGCCCCTGCAGCTCGCGCAGCCGGTCGCGCGCGCCGCGCAGACTCGCTAGCCGCGCCTCGACGTCCACCACCTGCTCGGTGACGTCGTCGGCGCGCACCGTGCGCGAGCGAACGCGCCCGAGCCGGGCGAGCGAGTCCATCACCGCGTCGAGCGACGGGGCGGGGACGCGCAGCACGAGGTGGATGCCGTCGTCGGTGACCTCGCTCGAGGTCTGCACGTAGCCGCCGAGGGCGGTGACGAGTGCCGTCGCGCGCGGCGGCACGTCGGCCGGCCGTTCGACGTGGAGGGAGAGCGCGCCGTGTCTAACGAGGATGCGCTCGCCGGGCTGCGCGGCGAGCGCCGCGGACCCTCCTCCGATCCTCCATTGCTCGGAGACGACCTGCGTGGCGAGGCGTCCCTCCGCGCCCGCCGCGCTCCGCCGGCCCATCGTCCCCCCGCCCGTGCACGCGGCGAGCGTGGCCGAGAGCAGCAGGATCGCCGGGCCGTCCCGGCGCGCGCGCACGATCGGGCCGCTCACGCGGCGGCGTCCTCGTCGCCGCCGTCCGGGTCGTCGTCGCCGTCGAGCAGCCGTCCCGCGAGCTCCGCTTGCTCCGGCCGCACGGCGAGCCGCACGGGGTGCAGGGTGTTGAGCCAGGGGAGCATCCCGCTCGCGCTGTCGCGGATGATCACGGAGTCGATGTCGTGCGCCGCCAGCACCGCCCGCGCGAGGTCGGCCTCGACGTCGTTCGGGAACGTGCGCACGATGTGCAGGGGCTCGGGCA
>Ga0307405_10000941_pt1 | contig 11613 bp, 6 predicted proteins | sample 322Cmetagenome_2_FD_203311 | JGI IMG/M metagenome (GOLD analysis project Ga0307405, IMG submission 203311) | Maize rhizosphere microbial communities from greenhouse at UC Davis, California, United States - 322HYB-C-1 | ecosystem: Host-associated > Plants > Roots > Rhizosphere > Soil | place...
TTACAAGCAAGGATCAAGGTCAATACAAACAGCGTACAACAAGCCATCATTGAAAAGTATGATCCACCCGGTGTGAACGGCTACCTTTTTCGGATCAGCGGAGGCAAGCTCTCGGCGGCAATGTGCGATTCAACGCTTCAGGGCGCAAACCATCCGGTTTTCGGGACTACCACCATAACGACCGGGGTCTGGCACAATGTAGCGGCGGTGTATGACGGGAGCAGTATAAAGGTCTATCTCGACGGGGTTCTGGATGGAAGCGCCGTCAGTAATTTTCCGCCGACAAACGGTGCCGCCAGCCTCAAGATCGGTGCCCGAGGCGACGATGCCAATACGCGTCTTAACGGCCTGATCGACGAGGTAAAGATTTACAATCGAGCTCTTTCCGTTTCAGAAATACAAGGGCCCACAAGTCCCGCCCCGACCACTAGTCGCGCGTATATAGCAAATCAAGGCACAAACTCCATTGAAGTCTTGGATCTGGCGACGAACGCCCTTATTGGGAACATTCCCGTCGGGAGGGTTCCAGCTCATATCGCGGTAAATTCGATCGGCACCAGAGTTTACGTTACAAACGCTACCAGTAACGATGTTTCGGTGATTGATGCTGGATCGGCCACTGTAATAGCGACCGTACCCGTCGGCGATGGGCCAACAGGCATAGCGGTAACGCCTGACGACTCACGTGTTTACGTCGTGAACGACCGGGGAAATTCCGTTTTCGTAATGGACGCCGCCACGAACCAGATCGTATCGTCCGTTGCGCTTTTCGGAAACCCGGAAGGTATCGCGATCACCCCCGACGGCTCAAGGGCATATGTTGCGAGTCTTAACGGAAACTGCGTATTCGTTATCGACACTGCATCCAATATGCTTGCAGCGACAATACCGATTCCAGCTTTACCCCCGTACGCCGATATACTTCCCAGCGGGGTGAAGATAACACCCGATGGGTCGCTTGCGGTTGTAAGCGATCTCCGGGGCGCAGCTCTCACTATAATCAACACCGCGACAAACTCGATCATCTCGACGATCGTACTCGGTGGTTTTAACGCTCGGACGGTGGACCTTTCGCCGGATGGACATACAGCATATGTTGCGGTAGAAGGCGGCGGCAACCTTGCGGTTGTAGACTTGACCACGTTTACGATCACAAGACAGATCCATACCGGCACTAGCCCGTTCTCCTTGGCGGTTTCCAGAGACGGCAAGCGTGCCTACATAGCTGATTACAATTCCCCTTCTTTCGCGATAGTAGACACCGTCACATGGGCAGTCTCGGCACCACTTAACATAATATCCGGCAGAGCGTTCGTGGCCCTTTGGGAAGTTCCCAGCCCTGACTCAACACCGCCGGTCATTCTTCCGACAGTTACCGGAACGCTCGGAAACGACGGCTGGTACACGAGCAGCGTGAGTGTGAGCTGGTCGGTCACCGACGGAGAGTCGCCCGTCGGCCCATCTACAGGGTGCGACGCCGCAACGGTGTCAACCGACACGTCGGGTATCACCTTCACATGCTCGGCCACAAGCGGCGGAGGCTCGAATTCGCAGTCCGTAACTGTGAAACGCGATGCTACAGGTCCGAACATCTCCTGCGGTTCGGCCGACGGCCTGTGGCATGCCGCGGATGTTTCGATCGGTTGCACCTCGAACGATGCGGGTTCAGGACTGGCGAACGCGGGTGACGCGAATTTCAATTTAGCGACATTGGTGGCGGCAGGGAGCGAGACCGCGAACGCTTCGACGAACAGTCGAGAGGTCTGTGACGTTGCCGGGAACTGCACGACCGCGGCCCCTATCTCCGGAAACCGAATCGACAAAAAAGCGCCGGTGGTAACAATTGCGGCTCCGACAGGCGGGTCGTATCTGCTCAATCAAACAGTGGCGGTGAGTTACACCTGCGCGGACAGTGGTTCGGGTATTGCAAGTTGTACCGGGACGACCGCTAGCGGCGGACAACTCGACACCGCTTCCGTTGGTAGTCACACTTTCACGGTCAACGCGGTGGACAGCGCGGGAAACGCAGCCTCGCCCGTGACGGTGAATTACACCGTAAACTTCGGGATCCTCGTGCTGTTCGACCAGACGAAAGCACACAAGTCCGGAAGTGCGGTGCCGATCAAGATACGACTCGTTGATGCGAATGGCGTCAATCTATCCGGCGCCGGGACCGTCCTCGATGCGGTAAGCGTCATGCAGGTGAGCAGCCAGGCCAACACCACCCTCGACGACGCGGGGAGTTCGAATCCCGATTTCGATTTCCGTTACGATGCAAGCGTCGGCGGATACATCTTCAATCTGAAGACGACCGGATTCGGGACCGGCACTTACCGGCTCAGTTTTGTTGCGGGCGGGACGGGCACGCAATATAACGTCGACTTCCAAGTGCGGCAGTAGATCATCGACGGTGGGTGGGAAATCGCTATCCACCACAGACATCAAGACGCCCGTGGTGGATCTCGGCGTCCCAGTCATTCCGAAAACCGAAAAACCGGTACAGAAGTCGGGGTCAGGTAGAGAAGTCGGGGTCAGGCCGGTCATATTGACTATTTTCCAAGTCACTCAAGAATGATCACTATGACAGGCCTGACCCCAATTTCTCAGATGACTTTTTTACCAACGGGAATGATACCTTTTTTGGCGGACCGCACTGATCGGTAAACGCTATTTAACTTGCTGAATATGAATACCTCAATTTGGAGATGGAAGCGGCATTTTTTGTCGGGAGTGATTCTCGGGGCGATGGCTATTGGAGTCGAAATCGTATTGCGAGTGTACTCGGAGTACTTCATGTGGCACGTTACCTTCCCGAATATCTGGGGTCTGCTCAACATGCCCGCGATACTCGTACTTATCGGATCGGGACTTGGCAATTCTGTCGCTTTCTGGTTGTTTGTCTCGTCAATGCAGTGGTTTATCATAGGCTATACCTGTAGCTTGGTCATTTCTGCGCTTACGAGAAAAGCGGCTCCAAAGTAAGTATCGGGGAACCGGGGTCAGGCTTGCAAAATTGCAAATCTTAGCCGGTCGCGGCGCGGCGGGCGGCTTCGAGCCGGGAACGGAAAAACCGGGGTCGGGCCTACGTTCTTGCGATTATCGCTCGTGGGGTTCCGTGAGAATCGTAAGACGTAGGCCTGACCCCATGACTCGTTTTCAGGCCTGATCTTGCGGGCTTTCGGGTCGATCTGATCAATATCCTCGGCGGCGGCGGTTGTTGCGGTAGCCTTCGTTGTAGCCTTGTACGAAACCGTTGCGGTAGGCCTGGCGTTCGCGGTGGCTGTTCTCGCCGCCGGCGCGCCGGTAGGCGACCTCGCGGGTCGGGTTCGAGCGGCGTCGGGCCCGGGCGTCCTCGGCACCCTCGCGGAGGCCGTCCCGATATCCGTCCTGACGCGCGTCGCGCCGGTCGTCTCGGCGATCTTCACGCCGGTCCTGGCGGTCTTCGCGGTTTTGCCGCTGCATCGTCTGGGCGTTCACGTCCATCGCGGCGAAGATCGCGATGCCGAAAACGGCCGCCAAAGCGAGGATCGACCGCCTCATCCATAATTTTACAAAAGATCTCGTGTTCATAATTCACTCCTCCGGGCAGGACAAAGCAATATCCGTGCCCCACCGTGGCGTGTCGTCAATGGATACGGTCAATGAAGCGGTTTCGTCCCGGTCGGGGCTTGCGCTGCGGCGGCGTTCGGTACAAAATACCCGCGTTCAAAATCTCACTAATTGGTCTTCCCGGAGGAACGATTCATGAAAACGTTGTGTCGGAGTTTACTTTTCGTCATGTTGGCGTGTGCCGCGGTCGGGGCCCAGACGTGGTCGCCCGAGATGCAGGTGAAGACGCGGGCGGTCGGCGGGGCGAGCGTTTCGCCGGACGGCCGGTGGGTCGCGTACACGATCAGCGACGCGGTGATGACCGGCGACCGCAGCGAATTTGTGCCGCAGGTCTGGCTGGCTTCCGCCGACGGGAAGGACACCTGGCAGCTTACGTACGGCGACAAATCGTCGTCGAATCCGAAATGGTCGCCCGACGGGTCGATGATCGCGTTCACCTCGACGCGGAAGGACAACCGGAACAACCTTTACGTGATCCGCGTGCGCGGCGGCGAGGCCGAGGCGTTGACGGAGCTTAAAGCGAGCGTCGCGAACTTTGAATGGTCGCCGGACGGGAAGTGGATCGCTTACACGATGACCGACCCGAAAGGCGAGGACGAGGAAAAAAACGACAAGTCGCGAAACGATTTTCGATGGGTCGACGAGAATGTGAAAATGGCCCGGCTGTACGTTATTCCGTTTGCCAAAGATGCGAACGGCAAACGCGAGCCGCGGAAGCTGGCCGCGGAGGGTCGCCACATCACGGGCTTTGACTGGTCGCCTGACGGGCGCACGATCGCGGTTAGCCACGTCAGCTCGCCGGTGGCGAACTTTTGGCCGACGGCCGACGTCTCGCTCATCGATGTGGCGTCGGGCAAGCTGACGCCGTTCGCGACGACCGAGGCGGCTGAGAGCAACCCGGTCTTTTCGCCGGACGGGAAGTGGATCGCGATGGACGTGACCGACACGCCGACCCGCTGGGCCGGCAGCTCGAAGATCACGATCTATCCTGCGGCCGGCGGGGCCGGGCGGGCGACCGCCGCCACCTACGACGGGCAGCCGACGATGGTGGGCTGGTCGGCCGACGGGAAGAAGATCTATTTCACCGAGTCGAAGGGCACGATGAACGGCTGGTACGAGATGGACCTGGCCGCGAACACGATCCGCGAGGCGGTGCCGGCGTGGGCGTACATTTCCGGTGTGGCGACCAATCGCAGCGCCGACCTATTCGCCGCCGTCGTGCAGAAACCCGACACGCCGCCGGAGCTTTACGCCGGGCGGCTGACCGACAAGGAGCCGATCCGACTGTCGCGCGCGAACGACGACGCCGCGAAGATGCCGGTCGGAAAGACCGAGTTGATCAAGTGGAAAAGCACCGACGGCCGCGAGATCGAGGGCCTTTTGACATACCCGGTCGGGTATCAGGCGGGGACGAAGGTGCCGTTCATACTCAATATTCACGGCGGGCCTGCCGGCGTTTTCACGCAGGGCTTTATCGGCGGCCGCGGCGCTTACCCGCTGGCGATGTTCTCGCAAAAGGGTTACGCCATTCTCAGGGCCAATCCGCGCGGGTCGAGCGGGTACGGGACGGCGTTCCGTCAGGCCAACATCAAGGATTGGGGCGGCATGGACTATCAGGACCTGATGACCGGCGTGGACACCGTCGTCAAGATGGGTGTCGCCGACCCCGACCGGATGGGCGTGATGGGTTGGAGTTACGGCGGGTACATGACGTCCTGGATCATCACGCAGACGAAGCGATTTAAAGCGGCGGCCGCGGGCGCTCCGGTGACGAATTTGATGAGCTTTAACGGGACGGCCGACATCCCGGCATTCGTGCCCGACTATTTCGGCGGCGAGCATTGGGAGAACCCGGAGATCTACGCCAAGCACTCGGCGATGTTCAACATCAAGGGAGCATCGACGCCGACGCTGATCATCCACGGCGAGGCCGACATCCGTGTGCCGATCGCACAGGGCTACGAGCTTTACAACGCGCTCAAAGCGCAGGGCGTGCCGACGCGGATGATCGTTCTGCCGCGGCAGCCGCACGGCCCGACCGAGCCCAGAATGCAGATGGCGGCGATGCAGGCGAATATGGATTGGTTCGAGAAGTATCTGAAATAGCCCAGACGCAAATTGTTTATCGCCGGTCGATTGTGCAGAATATTTAATCGACCGGCGATTTTTTATGACCATCGACGAACAACTTGCGTTCCTGAAAAAGGGGACGGTCGACCTGATCCGCGAGGAGGATCTGAAGGCGAAGCTGGAGGGCTCGGCGGCGAAGGGGAAGCCGCTGCGGATCAAGCTCGGGCTGGATCCGACGGCGCCGGACATACACCTCGGGCACACCGTCGTCATCCGAAAATTGAAGGCGTTTCAGGACCTCGGGCACGTCGTCATTTTTTTGATCGGCGATTTTACGGGGATGATCGGTGATCCGTCGGGCCGCAACGTGACGCGGCCGCCGCTGACGCGCGAGGAGATCGTCGAGAACGCGGAGACGTACAAGCAGCAGATGTTCAAACTGCTCGACCCGGAGAAGACGGAGCTGAGATTCAACGGCGAATGGATGGACGAATTCACCGCCGCCGATTTTGTGAGGCTCGCGGCGAAAACGACGGTCAAGCAGATCCTGGAGCGCGACGATTTCGAAAAACGGATGGCGGACGAGAAACCGATATCGCTGCACGAACTGCTTTACCCGCTCGTGCAGGGCTACGACTCGGTCGCACTCAAATCGGATGTCGAGCTCGGCGGCACGGACCAGAAATTCAATCTGCTGATGGGCCGAAACCTGCAGCGGGAATTCGCTCAGGAGCCGCAGGTGATAATGACGACCCCGCTGCTCGAGGGGCTCGACGGCGTGCAGAAGATGTCCAAATCGCTGAACAATTACATCGGCGTCGACGAGCTGCCGGACCAGATGTTCGGCAAGGTGATGTCGATCTCGGACGACTTGATGTGGCGGTACTACGAACTGCTCACCGACACGAACATCGACGACGTCAACGCGATGAAGTTCAAGGTCGAATCCGGCGCCGAACATCCGCGCGATCTGAAGGTGGCACTCGCGAGATCGATCATCACCGATTTCCACTCCGCACAGTCCGCGGACAAAGCGGAAGAAGAATTCAACCGGCGTTTCGTGGAAAAGGGCCTGCCCGAGGAGATCGACGAGAGGGAAATCGACGTGCGGAAATACCGGCTTCCCGATCTGCTGGTTTTGACCGAACTCGCCGCCACAAAAGCGGAAGCGAAACGCCTGATCGAGCAAGGCGGCGTTCGCGTGAACGGGGAACGGGCCTCCGCGTCATCAGCCGAGATCGATGTGCAGGCGGGCGGGGAATTTTTGCTGCAGGTCGGGAAGCTGAAGTATTTGCGAGTGAGAGGGCGGTGATAAGTGAATAGTGAAAAGGTAAAAGGTAAAAGGTAAAAGGTAAAAGGTAAAAGGTAAAAGGTAAAAGGTAAAAGGTAAAAGGTAAAAGGTAAAAGGTAAAAGGTAATTAGGATTTATCGTGAAGATATTGGCTGTTAGTCACTTTTCACTTTTCACTGTTAACTTTTCACTTCCCCGTTAGGTATAATCTACTCCCATCCCGCAAAGGGTCAATTGGCATCCAACCAACCTATGCCGATCAGGTTAGCCGGACGAAAGATCGCCATCGCGCAGCGTCGGAGACGCGGTATTATCGCGTCCGAGATGCCGCTGCGCGAGATCGCCGGCAATCTTTCGAAGATCGCCAAAACGGCGATCGACGAGGCCAACAGCCTCTCGCTCGAGCGGGTCGAGGTCCGGTTGGAACGCCTGCCGAAGAAACTCGACGGGTTCCGCGTCATTCACCTTTCCGACATTCATCACAGCCCGTTCACGGGTCTCGACCATATTGAACGGACGATCAAGATCGCCAATCGCCTGCGGCCGGATATGTTCGTGCTGACGGGCGACTACGTCTCGCACGAGAAGAAATACATCGCACCGGTCGCCGAGGCGTTGGGCAAACTTGAGGCCGAATTCGGCACCTACGCATGCCTGGGCAACCACGACCACTGGACCGATCCTGCCCTGGTCACGCGGAAGTTCGAGGCGGCCGGCATCCGGATGCTGGTGAACGAGGGTTTCCGGCTCGAGGCCCGCGACGCGTCGTTCTGGCTGGCCGGCGTCGACGACCACATGGTCGGGAAGACGGACCTCGCTGCCGCGCTTAAAGGTTCGTTCCCTGACGAGTTGAAACTCCTTCTGGCGCACAATCCCTTGATCTTTAGGCAGTCCGTCCGCAATCGGGTCGACCTCACTCTCAGCGGCCACACGCACGGCGGTCAGGTCCGCATCCGCGATAAGGAAAAAAAGATCCTTCCGCGACGCAAACTCACAAACGGCCTGCACGAGCGTAAGGGATCGCAGATCTACATCACCCGCGGGATCGGCACCGTCGTCCTGCCGGTCCGGTATCAATGTCCTCCGGAAATAAGTTTTCTCGAACTGCGGAGCGTTCAGAGTTCAAGCTTTAGCTTGCCTTCGCGCTAAGAACAAGCTGAAGCTTGAACTCTGAGCCATGAGCCGATGAACGACATCCTGACGGTTCCCAATCTCCTGACGTTTCTGCGAATGGCCTTGATCCCCGTTTTTGCGAGCCTGTTGTTTTACGGGTACGCGGGTTGGGCCTTGTTCGTATTCGTGGTGGCGGGGGTTTCGGACGGGGCGGACGGGTTTCTCGCCCGGCGGTTCAACCAGCAATCGGAACTCGGCACGATCATCGACCCCATCGCGGACAAGCTTTTGATGACGACCGCGTTCATCGTGCTGACGATGCCGAACGTGCTGCAGCCGACACGGCACTTGCCGGTGCCGTTCTGGGTGACGGCGGCGGTGATCGGGCGCGATGTGCTGATAGTGACGGTCGCCGGGGCGATCAACATCATGACCGGTTTTCGCGGGTTCAAGCCGTCGTGGCTGGGCAAGGCGAGCACCTTCGTGCAGGTCGTGGCGGTCTCGCTGATACTGGTCGCCGCGGTCACCGATTACAGCTTTTACCTGCCGACGACGTACTTCATCGTCGTGCTGCTCGCCTTCGCGAGCGGGTTCCACTACATATTCCACATCGCGGGGTTGATGAAAAAGGAAGAGGCTGCGGACGGGGCGGGCAGCTAGGTTTGCAGGTTTTCCGGTCCGCCGCTTTGGAGCACCTTGATCTCGCGGAAGAGGTCGTCGAAGTCGAGCGGCTTAGGCAGGTGCGACTGGTAGCCGGCGTCGAGGGCGCGGTCGCGGTCGTCGTTCGAGGCGTAGGCGGTCAACGCGATCGCGGGGATCGACTTGTTTCCGAACGTTGACGCACGCAGGGCCCGCACCATCTCGTAGCCGTCCTTACCGGGCATCCCGATATCGCTGATCAAAAGGTCGAAGTTGCCGGATTCGAGAAACTCCAACGATTCGTCGGCGCTCGCTGCGGCGGTGACGATCGCGCCCTCGTGAGACAAGAACGTCTGCAGCGGGATCAGGCTCTCGGCATCGTCGTCGACGACGAGTATCCTTATGCCGGCAAGCTGGGAGTGCGGGTTCGAGGTTTCGTCGGCGGCATGGAGGCTTCCCCTCAAGATCGTCCTCGCGAACGGCAGCCGCACCGTGAAAGCCGCACCGCGGTCTGCCCCTTCGCTGTCGACGGTGATATTTCCGCCGTGAAGGTCGACGATGGTCTTGACGATGGTCAAACCGAGCCCGAGGCCTGCGAAGGCGCGCCGCGTCGAGGCGTCAGCCTGGCTGAACCGGTCGAAGATGTGGGGCAGAAATTCCGGCTCGATCCCGACGCCGGAATCGCGGACGGTGACGACGGCCGAGGCGCCGCCGCCGATCTCGATCGTAACCGTGCCGCCGGCCGGTGTGAACTTGATCGCGTTTTGCAGAAGATTCGTGAAAACCTGCCGGAGCCGGACAGTATCGCCCTCGATGAAGATCGGCTCGGGCGCTTCGTCGGCGGAAAACCGCACGTTCCCGGAAGCGGCGAGCGGCCGCATCGTCTCGGCGGCGTCGTGGACGACGGCGGCGAGGTCGACGAGCTGCTTCTCGATACGCATCTTGCCCGAGATAATGCGCGAAACGTCGAGCAGGTCTTCGATCAGGCTGCTCTGCTGACGCGTGTTGCGCTCGATCACCTCAAAGGCCTTTTCGGTGCGCTCCTCATCCAGGATGCGGGCCCGCAGCATCCTTATCCACCCGAGCATCGCGTTGAGCGGCGTGCGGAGCTCGTGCGAGAGGATCGAGAGGAACTCGTCCTTCATTTGATTCGCGGCTTCGGCTTCGGCACGTGCGCGGGCTTCGATCTCGAGCAGTCGGACGTTCTCGATCGCGACGGCGGCGAGGTTCGCCACCATTTCGAGGGCGATGACGTGTTCGGGGGTGAACGCGTTCTCGTGGTACGCCTGCACCTCGATCGTGCCGAGCACCCGATCGGCCACGATCATCGGGACCGCGAGCGAGGACATCGGGTCGACCCCGTTGTCCTCGATGACGACGTGCGGGTGCTTCCGCATCACGTCCATGTAGCGGTTAACGACCGCCGGCTCGCGCTCGTAAACGGCGCGTGAGTTCGGGCCGCCGTTTTCCGTGAGCTCGATCGGCGGGAGCTTCGATGTGTCGAGCTCGCCGCCTTCGCCCCACGCGAAAGCCGCTGTGCGCAGGCGCGTCTCGGCGTCGAAGAACGAGACGAAGAACGCGGAACAAGGCATCGACGAGCGCACGAACTCAAGGATCGAGCGGTAAACGGTCTTTAGCTCGCGGGCCGTCCCCAGCGTCTCGCCGAGCGGTACGATAAGCTGCAGCAGCGCCTGATACTCCTCGGCGGCCCTTCGTTCGGCCTTGAGCAGGGCTTCCTGAGCCCGCTTTCTCTCCGTTATGTCCTGGATCACGGTGAGCGCGTACGGGCGGCCGCCGATCTCGATCCGCTCGGCGGAAAGGAGGCCGATGATCTCGTCGCCGTGCTTGGTGAGGAACGTGAACTCGGCATTGTTCAGCTCGCCGGCATGCCGGATCATTTCCATCTCCGCCTCGCGGTCGGTGACATTCTTCCATACGCCCAGCTCGACGGTGGTCTTCCCGATCGCCTCTTCGCGCGTGAAGCCGGAGGTTTCGATAAATGTGTCGTTCACCTCGATCAGCTTTCCCGTCTCCAGCGACGATATAGTCAACACCAGCGGGCTCGCCTTGAACGCCTTCGAGAACCGCTCTTCGGATTCGAGAAGGGCGCTGGCGGCGCGGAGTTTTTCGATCGCCGTCCACGTTCTCTCGGCGACGGTCTCGAGCAGCGAGATCTCCTGCGCGTCCCAGTCGCGCGGCACGTCGTCGCTGACCCACAGCGAAGCGACCCATTCGCCTTCGCGGAGCAGCGGCACCGCGACATAGGCCCGCTCGCCGCTCGAAGAGTAAACTTCCGAATAAAAGTCGGCCGTGCGCGGGTCGACGGCGGAGTCGCGATTGACGACGGTCCGCCCGGCGATCATCTCGGCGGACGTGACCGGACTATATTTCGAAATTCTATGCTCGCCGGCGACCGACTCGACGCCGCGGCAATAATCGCGGTGCACGGTCTCGAGATCGCGCCCGATGTCGATCTCGTTGAAGAGGCAGCGGCGGACGTCGAGATGTTCGCCGACGGCACGCGAAACTTCGTACAACAGGTCGGACGGCGACGTGATCGACCGGGTCAGTTCGCTGATGCCGGCCGCCAGGGTAAGGCGGTTTTCGGCCCGCTTGCGAGCGTTGATGTCGACGGTCGAGCCGACCAGCCGAAACGCCATGCCTTCCTCGTCCGAGATCACGGCGCACTCGTCGAGCACCCAAACCCAGGTCCCGTTCTTGTGCCGCACGCGATATTCGGCCGAGACGCGGGCGTCGCCCCTGTGGACGGCATCTTCGGTCTCCGCGTCCTTTATTTTCAGATCGTCCGGGTGTATCAGCTCGCGCCATGCGGAGCCGCTCTCCGGTATCTCGCCTTCCGCGTAACCCAGCACGATCGCGAAACCCTGGCT
>Ga0307405_10000945_pt1 | contig 11609 bp, 8 predicted proteins | sample 322Cmetagenome_2_FD_203311 | JGI IMG/M metagenome (GOLD analysis project Ga0307405, IMG submission 203311) | Maize rhizosphere microbial communities from greenhouse at UC Davis, California, United States - 322HYB-C-1 | ecosystem: Host-associated > Plants > Roots > Rhizosphere > Soil | place...
ATCCAGGCCGTGGAGGGCTGCTCGAGCCGTCGGTCGACGTCCCACCAGAAATGGATGAAGTTCATCGGCACGTTGTAGGTCACGTACTCCTTCCAATGGGAAGGAAACAGAGCTCTCAGCTCGCGACGTATGGCCTCGTCTTCCTCGACCTCCGACTTGTAACGTCCCTCGCGCTCGAGCGCGATTACCCGCTCGTCAGGGATCCATGAACCGCGGCCCGATCGTTCCAGTCCCCAGTTGAAGACATTGCCGACAATGCTCTTGACCACCGGAAACCTGTGGAACACGACATAGTTCCGGACCACCCACGGAGACAGCACGAGCACGAACAGCACGAGTGCGGCTGACACGTGCACCGGAAATCGCGGCTGCGCCCGCGTCAGAAAGGCGGCATACGCGACCGCCAGGACCACGAACGGCAGGGTGACGGGTTCGGACAGCACCAGCAGACCGCTGACGAGGCCGGTCGCGGCCCAGCGACCGGGCGATGGCGCCTCCGTGGCACGCCGGAAACACAGGAACAACAGCGCGACGAGGAACAACACGACGGTGGTCGATTCCGGAACGGTGATCGAGTGAATGACGAACGCCGGATACAGCGCGACGCCGGCGGCGATTGCCACCGCGCGCCAGGCCGACAACGGCCGGAACGCAACGAAGAGAATCGCCGCAGTCAGGGCTGCGATGAACGCATGCAGAACGAAGACGGCGGCAAAGTTCTTCGCCCCGAACAGGACGAACATGAGCGACAAGAGCAGCGGATAGAGCGGCTGCTTCGACGCCGTCGGCTTGACGCCCTCGACGATCGGGTTGTCGAGCGTGCCGCTGTCCAGGAATTCCTCGTAGAACAACCAGTTCCGATAATTGATGTCGATCGAGAAGCCTCGACCGGCGATGACGTTGAACGCAATCTTCGCGTCGTCGTAGTACGCCACGTCGTCGTTCGACTCGAACGTCGCGACGAGCGCAATCAGCCGCACGGCCAGCGCTACCGCAAAGATGATCAGCGTTGGCGCTGTTCGATGCGACAGCAGCGATCTCAGCACGTGGACGCTCCGGCAACCGACGCGTCGCCCAGGCCGGAGGAGGGCACCGGGCGAGTTGTCGGCGATGCCGCGGTGGCCTCGGATGCCCGCCGCAATACCGCGATCAGGCTGAGGCCAGGAATCGGCAATACGCGATCGAGGAGGCGAAACACCGGCGTGAGGACATTCAAAAACCAGATCTGCACCGCGCTGAACGATGTGCGGCGCAGGACCCGGCCGTTGAGAAACCAGGCCGGCGTGCCAGCCCGATTGAATTCGAACACCGTATCGACAACGAAACCGCTGCGTTCGGCGACGGTCCGGAGTGATGCGCTGCTGTAGCGGCGATGGTGCCCGAGAACGGTATCGAGCGAGCCGAAGTTCCATTGACCGTGCGGCACGAGTACCACCGCCGTACCGCCCGGCCGCAGCACGCGGCGGATGTTCTCCAGCGCTGCGGCGTCGTCCTCGACGTGTTCGATGACGTTCAGGCAGACGACCGTGTCGAAACCGCCGTCGACGGCGGGAAAGGATTCCACATCGGTCACGTCGCAGTAGGCGCTCTTCATGTACGGGCGCTCGGCCGCGATCGCCTTCAGCGTCTCGAGGTAGAGCGGATTGATGTCGCTCGCGACGTAGTGGGTCCGAGGCACCAGTCGACGGGTCAGGTTGCCCACGCCGCTGCCGATTTCGAGGACCTGCTGACCGCAGTACTGGCGGATCGCGTCCGCCATCCAGGCGTTGAATCGTGGCGCCCGCGACAGGCGCGCGAGGATGTGGCTGCCGTAGAGGTCGCGTTGATAGATCCTGTCGGACAGCGCGAACTTCGCGATCGCCGCCAGCGCGCGGAAGCCGTCGCGCCAGTTGATCTTCTTGCCTTCCGCATAGGTGCGGCCGGAATAGCTGATCGGCACCTCGAAGATCCGCGCGTCGCGCTTGGCCAGTTTGATCGTCAGTTCCGGTTCGATGCGGAAATCGTTGGACTCGAGCGGAATCGACTGCAGCAGCGGCGTGCGGATCGCCTTGTAACAGGTCTCCATGTCCGTCACGTTCAGGTTCGTGACGAGATTGCACAGCAGCGTGAGCAGGCGATTGCCGAGCTCGTGCCGGTAGTGGAGGATGCGGCGGACTTCGCCGCCGGCGAACCGCGAACCGTAGACGGCATCGGCGGACTGCTCGATGAAGACCTGCACGATCCGCAGCAGATCCTTGGGGTGGTACTCGAGGTCGGCATCGTGAATCACCGAGATGTCGCAGGTCGCACGCTCCAGAGCGGTCCTGACCGCGGATCCCTTGCCGCGGTTCTCGGGATGCCGGAGAAAAATCCACTCGATCTTGTTCCGTGAGGCGTCGGCATGCTCCGCGCGGAATCTGTCGAGCGCCTTCGGCGTCTCGTCGGTCGAGCAATCGTCGACGACGATCACCTCGATCCGCTCGAGGTGCGGGCTGGAGTCGAGCACCGTCAGCCCGAGCAGCGACGCATAGACGAGATGTTGCTCGTTGTAGACAGGGACGAGGACCGAAAGCGATGTCGTTCGAGATGTGGGCATGGGATGCAGGGTTGGTTCGAGCAGACGCTCGAACGTTCATGAAGTATGCGGCGCTTGTGCGACTGGCGATGACGGCCGGGGCGACGATGCGGGACGCGGCGCCGGGGCCGAGGGACGCATGGCAACGGCCAGGGACCAGATGCCACACGCGCGTGCGAGCAATTCGTCGGCACCGCAGGAGTCGGGAACGACGAAACGTTTGAGCTCGTAGGCCGGTGTCGTTGCTGTGTTGAATCCAGGCACGGTCGTCAGCGCGGACTGGTATCCAGCCTCACGAACGTATGCGACCTCCCGCGGCGAATAACTGCCATTGGGATAGGCGAAGGCCGTCACCGGCGCGTCAAGGTAGCGCTCGAGCGCCGTCCGACACGACGTAATTTCTTCCTGCGACTTCGCGTCGGAGCACTGAGTGAGAATCGGATGCGTGACGCTGTGCGCTTCGAAGTCGACAAGACCCTGCAGCTCGCGTATCTGATTCAGATCAAGGCCCTGGCGCTCGCCGAACTCGATGGCTTCGTCGAAGCCCATCGTGCGCAGGGTCGACAGCCGAACGTCGTCGGGGACCGCCTTCAACCGCTGCCGCTCTGCCTCGTCCAGGCCGGGCGCGGAAAACCAGAATCGGCGAGCGGTTTCGACGAAGCCGCTGCACAGGAAGACCGTCACCGGAAACCGATGCCCGAGGAGCACGTCTTTCAGCTTGTGAAGGGACTCATGCCCATCGTCGATGGTCACGACCAGGCTCTTCGGCGGCAGCTGATCGATGGTGTTCGTCTGCCGTGCCTGCACGAACTCGCGCAGCCGGATCGGCGTGTAATGCTGCCGCAGCACGGCAAAGTGACGATCTGCAACGGCGGGCGTCAGGCGGTGATAGGCCAGGATCACCACGGTCCGCCGTTGCAGTGTTTCCCGGACCAATAGCGGAATGCCGGTCAGCCTGAGCAGTCGGCACACCAATTCCCTCACACCACCGGCGCGCATGCGATTCAGTTGACGGAGGCGCGGCCCGGTTCCGTGACCGCGGCGCGTTGGAACAGCGTTTCGTAGGCGCGCAGAAGGTTTTGCGACGTCACGTGCCAGCCAAGTTCCGCCGCGACCCTGGCGCGACCGGTGCGTCCCATTTCCGCGCACCGCGCCGGGTCGTCCATCAGGCTGGCGACCGCACCGGCGAAGGCCAGTTCATCGTTGGGCGTCACGTACACTGCGGCGTCGCCCGCTGAAACCCGGGTCTCTTTCAGGTCGAACGACACGACGGGTTTCGCGAGTGCCATGTACTCCATGACTTTGATCCATGTCGAGACGTCGTTGAGCGGGCTGGAGGGGTTCGGGTCGAGGCAGATGTCCGCCGTCGACAGGTAACGCACGAGTGTCTCGTCGGGAATGAAGCCGGTGAACTCGACGTGCCGATCGAGGCCCAGCGCAGTCGCCTGCGTCCGCAATGCGTCGAGGGAGTCGCCGCTGCCGATCAGCACGCAGTGAAAATCGGTGCGCTTCAAGTCGTGGACGAGATGTCCGATGGCGGTCAGCAGATAGTCCACGCCATCCTGGGGATTCATCGCCCCGACGTAGACGAGAATCTTCTTGTTCAGGCTGCGCAGGCGCTCATCCGGCTCAGTCAGCCGGACACGGCTCGGATCGGGACCGTTGCGGACGATGAAGACGCGATCGGGTGAGGCGCCATTGCGCTCGATATCGATTTTCCGGTAGCTCTCGTTCGTCGCGATCACCACGTCCGCGCACTTGACGGACAGCTTCTCGAATGCGCGCAGTCCGCGGGTGATGAACCCCTCGCCATTCGTGCGATACCGGGACAGGTACAGCTCCGGCGAGAGGTCGTGGTGATCGAAGACGACTTTCCGGCCCAGCAGCTTGTGGAATCCGGTGACCAGCGCCAGCGTGTCGGGCGGATTGTGCGCGTGGATGACGTCGAAGCCCTCGCGGACGCGCACATACACGCTGAGGCCGAGGCAGGCCGCGGTGAAGTAACAGTACTCGGTCAGATAGCCCAGAATGGTGCGCAGCGTCCGGCCGAACTTCGCCAGGCCCTTCGCATCGCTCTCCGGCAGCTTCGCGAAGACGGTCAGGCGCGGCACACGATAGACCGCCACGCCGTTGACATCCTCGCGCCACGGCTGCTCCGGCGATTTCAGGCTGATCACACTGACCCGGTAGCCGTTGGCGACAAGCGTCGCCGCCTCGTTTCGCACACGGGTATCCGTGGGAAACGAGTTCTCGACGAGCATCAGGACGTTACCAGCAGATGCCTTCATAGTTCATGGCGGCGCGGTCAGCGGGAGCGGCAAACAGGCTGGCCAGATCGATGACGTGGTGGCCGTTCGCGAACCGCCGCAGCGGTTCCCGATATTCCGGAGACCGCTTGCCGATGACGATCACCTCGGCGTCGGCGAGTGCGCTGTCGATCGACGGCTTCATCAACCGTGAGATGTGCGGAATCACCTGTTCGATATAGGCGCGGTTCGAGCCGTGCAGCCGCGCCAGCATCACTTCGCGATCGTAAATAGTGACGTCGTGTCCCTTTCCCAGCAGCAGCTCGACCAGGGCGGCAATCGGACTCTCGCGCAGGTCGTCGGTTCCCGGCTTGAAGCTCAGGCCGAGCATCGCAATCCGCCGCTTGCCCGAGCGTTTGATCATGCGGTAGGCCTCGTCGATCTGACTGACGTTGCTGACCAGGACCGATCGCAGAACGGGCGATTCGAGATCGAGCTCGCGCGATTTGTGCAGCAGCGCGCGGAGGTCCTTGGGCAGGCACGACCCCCCGAACGCAAAGCCAGGCTGCAGGTAGGCCGCCGAGACATTCAGCTTCTCGTCACGGCAGAAGATGTCCATCACCTCGCGGCCGTCGAGGCCGAGGCGCTTGCAGAGGTTGCCGATTTCGTTCGCAAACGTCACCTTCAGGCCATGGAAGGCGTTCGAGGTGTACTTGACCATTTCGGCGATTCCGACGTTCGTACGAACGACCGGCGCCGACACCCCGGCGTAGAGCGCCTGGATGACATCGCCGCTGCGCGCATCGAGCTCGCCGATCACGGTCATCGGCGGCTCGTGGAAGTCGGCAATCGATGTGCCTTCCCTGAGGAACTCCGGATTCATGCCGACGCCGAAGTCCTGGCCAGCCCGCCGGCCGGAATGTTGCTCCAGGAGCGGGACGACGAGGCCCTCGACGGTTCCGGGGAGCACCGTGCTGCGGACGCAGACGACGTGGTAGGCGTCACGGCCCTTGAGGAACTCGCCAATCTGAGCTGCCGCGCGCGTGACGTAGTCGAGGCACAGGCTGCCGTTGTCGTTGCTCGGAGTGCCGACGCAGATCATCGACACGTCGGCGTCTTCCGGTGCGCTGGTGGTGGCGCGCAGGCGGCCCGACGAGACGCCGGCGCGAATCAGCTCCTCGAGCCCGGGTTCGACGACCGCGCTGGTACCGCGGTTGATGCAATCGACTTTGAGGCGATCGACGTCGATGCCGACCACCGAGTGACCTTCGGCGGCGAAGCATGCCGCCGACACCGATCCGACGTAGCCGAGGCCGTAGATGTTGATCTTCATCCCTTCCTCATACCTGCGACACGACCGCGCCGGCCCGTGCGGCGACGGCATCCCGCAATGCCGCCACGACGCGCTGCTGGGCATCGATCGTCAGTCCTGGAAACATCGGCAGTGATAGGATTTCCGAGGCCACCCGTTCGGTCACCGGGAGCGCGCCTGCCGCATACCCCCACTCCCGGTAGCACGTCTGCAGATGCACGGGCAGCGGATAGTGGAGCCCGGTGCTGATCCCGCGGCCATTCAGAGAGGCAGCGAGATCATCCCGCGCCTCGTTGCGGACCACGTACAAGTGATACACGCTCCTGCGATTCGCGGCTTCAACCGGTGCAGCGATCTCAGGCACAGTCGACAACAGGTCGTCGTACCGCGCCGCTGCCGCCCGTCGCTGCGTATTCCACTCGTCGAGGCGGCGAAGCTTGATTCGCAAGAACGACGCCTGAATCGCATCCAGCCGTCCGTTATAGCCTTCGAGATCGTGGTAGTACTTTTTTGCCTGCCCGTGCTCGCGAAGCATGCGGATGGTGCGCGCCGCCTGTTCGTCGGTCGTCGTGACGGCTCCACCCTCACCGCATGCTCCAAGGTTCTTCCCTGGATAGAAACTGAACGCGGCCGCGCGTCCGAACGTCCCCGCGCGACGCCACGAGCCGTCGGCCGAGCGGTACTCGGCGCCGTGCGCCTGACAGGCATCCTCGATCACGAGCAGGTTGTATTTATCCGCGACTGACTGGATCGCGTCCATATCGGCGACCTGTCCGTAGAGATGCACCGGCACGACGGCGGTGATTGGCTTTCCCGTCCGCTTCCCGAGCGGCCTGCCAGCCCGATCGACCTGGCACGTGCTGAGGTAACCCTCGAGCGCATCGGGACTCATGCAGTACGTCTGCGGATCGATGTCGACGAATTCGGTCGCCGCTCCCGCCTGACTGATTGCTTCGACGGTGGCGATGAAGGTATGCGCCACCGTCACCACCGCGTCGCCAGGCCGGACACCGGCGGCCATCAGCGCGAAGCGCACGGCGTCGGTGCCGTTGGCGACGCCGACGCAGTGCGCAGCGCCGCAGAACGCCGCGAACTCGCGTTCGAATGCGTCCACCTGCGCGCCGCCGACGAAGGCGGCGCCGCGAAGCGCCTCACGAAACGCGTCTACAAGTTCTGTCTCGAGCTCACGATGTGGTGTAACGAGATCCAGGAACGGAACGGGTTCGTTCGACATAGGTTGTGTTTGTCCGAGGGGGGAACGACGTGGATGAATGCCGCGTGCGCGATGTGGCCGGTTATCCTGCGTGCCTGTAGAGGAACCGTCCGGCCGCGACACGGCAGATTCCTGGCGCATGATCGAGTAACTGCCTGGCGCCGTTGGTTGCGTACGTGCGGAGTGCGCCGCTCGGCTGCCCGGTGGCGCCAAAACGCCAGTACCTCATTTCCGAGCGTGCAGCGCCCCAGCGCTCCTTGAACCGTGCCAGCCCCGGATTGTCGGTGTCGCAGCGGCCGAGATCGACCAGGGTGCACCCGGCGGCGCGCGCCGCCTCGATCATCTTCCACAGCAGCATGTGCATTCCGCCAAGCGGATGAAAGGCATCGTCCGAAGCGCCGTACTTGTAAATCGTCGTCTGGCCGTGGCGCAGCGTGACGACCGCGGCGACCGGCCGATGGCGGTGATGCGCAACAGAGACCTGCAGAGCGTCGCCAAACGAGTCGGCGAGATTCCGGAACCACGCCAGCGGCTGTGGCGGAACGTGGTGCCGGTGCCGCGTCTTGACGAGCAAGTCGTAGAAGGCGCGCAGCAGGTTGTCGCTGCGCCCCTCGCTGCACGTCAGGCCTTCTCGAGTCGCGCGCTGAATTTTTCGCCGTGTCGAATCCTTGTGCAGGGTCGCGAACAACGTCTCGACAGGCGGCCGCAGATCCAGAGCATGTAACCAGAAGTGCGCGGACTCAGTGGCGTGGAGATCGCCAAACCGGTCGGTCTGGGGGCGCAGCTCGATGTACTTCCAACCCGCTCGCTGCACGCGGTCGAGATGGTTGCCGATGGCGGACAACGCCTCACCGCGATCCACCATCGGTTCGCAATGATCCGCAAAGGGGAGCGAGACGAGCCGCCGGCCGGTGAGCCAGCTTCGCACCTCGCAGAACGCGATGCCGTCTTCCAGGTCCCGTCCGGGCGCCGACGTCGTGACGGCCAGGGGCTGATAGCCGTACGTCCGCTTCAGCGCCGTCAGCCATTCGGTGGTGTGAAAGGCCGACGCGCGCGGATGCCGCGCGACCAGCTCGCGCCAGCGCGGGTCGGTCAAGGGATCAAGCGTGTAGACCGTCATGCCGATACGCGCTCCGCGGAGTCGGAGACGGTATAGACCACGCGGTTATCGACCACGCTCGCGTAGGCGACACGGGCACGCTGCGCGTCGGGGCCCTCGATGCGCCACCCGTTCCCGTCGTGGAGGAGGGTCATGCGGTGGCGGTTCCGCCACCAGCGATTGACTTCACCCGGAAGGGCGAACCACAGGTTCTGGCGGTCGCGGCAGTCGGTGAGATATCGCAGCAGCTCGACGTACACCTCACGCTCGCGGGCGCCGGCGATGTAGTCCGGGTGGGTGATCATGCTGATCAGGCCGTGGTGGCTGCCGACGAGCTCGATCTGTTTCTTCCACACGTCGAGCGAGTAGTTGTCGAGAATGTGGAACAGCGTGTAGTCCTGAATCGTCGTCAGCGGCAGCTCGAGGATGTCGCCGACGAAATACGGCATCACGGTGCAGCAGCCGCCGCGCTGTGGCTCGAGGTGCGCCGCACTGGGCACCGACATGTCGTAGGAGAAGTGAAACGCGTCGTACCAGTCCTGCTCGCGGTACATCACACCCGAGCGGAAGCCCTCGCACTGGAACTGGCGCGCGTACTCGTTGATCCGTTTGGCGCGCCGAAGGAACTCGGTGCGATCCGCGAAGAGCTTGCCGTCGTGGTTGAGATCGTGCAGGTTGACTTCGAATCCGCGTCCACGAAGCCGCGCCGCCGTCTGCTGCCAGGTCGCTTCCTGCCCCTCTGGGATCAGCTGGAACGCCGACTTGATTCCGAACGAGTCGTCGAGGTCCATCAGCGCGTCGCAGAAATCGATGCCGGCCTGGCCCTCGACGTCGTGCGTCATCATGGCGCACGCGGACGCGCCATCGGGCCAGAACCAGATGAACGGCATCCTGGACACGCCCTGAGCTTTCATCGCGAGGGTCAAGGCGCCTTCCATGAGTGCGTCGACCGTCCGATCCACCGGCCAATGCGGAAATGGGATTCGCTCCCAGCCGCTCAGGCGGACTTTCTGGAGGTGCTTGCGCACGGCGATCCCGAGGAAGGGACGCAGCAGGTAATAGAGGCGTTGCGCCGCGCTTCCTGACGTCGTCTTTTGCAGGAAGTTGTAGCCGTTCTGAGGGTACCGCTCGCGCCGGAGGTTGGTCGCCACGTCCGAGAGGCTGAATGGCAGCAACGCCCGGCCGTTGGCGATGGTCGCCGCGCGGGAAACATCAGCCAGCGCATCCGTGGCATACGCCGCGGGCCCGCCGCCGGCGAACCGTCCAAACGCGATCGTCTCACCGAACTTGAAGAAACCATTCGCCTCGGAAAGGCCGGGAAGCGTTTCGATGGCGGCGAATTCAACCGGACAGCGGAAGTAGTCCAGCAGCGCCGTATCACGATCTTGGCCGTGAGTGGACATCCGGGAATCTATGGGTGTTGTCAGGATAAGAACGCGAGGGCACCCCGCCGGGGCGCCCGGCTGAGTGATGTCAGAGAACGACGAGCTGTCCGCGGTTCTGGAGTGATTGCTCGGCGCTCTCGAGAAGACGGACGATGCGAAGGCCGGCCTCGCCATCGTTCGACGGCCTCTTGTCCTCGAGGATGCAGTTCAGGAAATATTCCAGCTCCAGCGAGAGCGCTTCCGTCGATTCCACCTTGGGGGACCAGACGTCACCCGACCGGTAGCTGACCAGAAGATCGTAGACGCCCTGCCCGCTGGTGATCTGCACGCCCTTGTCGTAGACGCGCACTTTCTCGTCCGGTTCCAGATCGTTCCACACCAGCATCTTGTCGCGGCCGCCAATCAGCGTCGTCCGTACCTTGACGGGCGAGAGCCAGTTGACGTTGATGTGCGCGGTGACGTTCCCGGGGAAGTACACCGTGATGAACGCCATATCCGCGAGTTCGTTGAAATGGTTTCCCCCGGTGGCGACGACCGCCTCAGGTTGCTGGCCGATGAGGTGGTCCATGATCGACAGATCGTGCGGCGCCAGATCCCACACCACGCTGACGTCATGCTGGAACAGCCCGAGATTGACCCGCGTCGAGTCGAAGTAGTACAGCGGCCCGAGCGTTCCGTCGTCGACGAGCTGCTTGATCTTCCGAACGGCCCCGCTGAACAGGAACGTGTGATCGACCATGATGCTCAGGCGTTTTCGTGCCGCGAGCTCGATCAGTTCGGACGCCTGCGCCGAGTTCGACGTGAACGGCTTCTCGACAAAAACGTGTTTGCCGTTCTCGAGCGCCGCCTTTGCCAGGTCGAAGTGCGTCCAGACGGGCGTCACGATGGCGACCGCGTCGATGTCCGGCGACCGCAACACCTCCGACACGTCCGTCGTGAGGTGAAGCGCCGGATAGGTCTTCTGCGCGCGCTTCAGCGCGTTGGCGTTGGTGTCGCAGACCGAGACCAGCGTGCATCGGTCGAGCGCGTTCAGGTTGCGGACGATGTTCGGGCCCCAGTAGCCGAATCCGATGACACCCATCCGCACGGTGTCCGCGGGTGTGCTGACAAGCGGCGCTGATTGCGCCGCGATCGCGGACGACACGACCGGCGCAGAGAGAACACTACTCATTCCGACTCCTTGTTGGTTGGGATGTCTAGCGGGGCCCGGGCAGTCGATGGGGGATCGACTTTTCCGGCTCAGGATGCCGTCAGTGAGCGCCCTTGCCGGAGATCATCGCTTTGGGGGTGGCGGCGATGATCTTCAGATCCGTCCACAACGTGTAGCTTCGGGCATAACGCAGGTCCAGCCGGACCATCTCTTCGAACGTCGTGCGGCTCCTGCCGTTCACCTGCCACGCGCCGGTGATCCCGGGCTTGGCTTCGAGGAGACGCCGCTTATGCCAGCTCTTGTATTTGGCAACTTCATACGGCAGTGGCGGCCGCGGGCCGACCAGCGACATTTCGCCCTTCAGCACGTTCCAGAACTGCGGCAGCTCGTCGAGGCTCGAGCGGCGCAGGAAGTGGCCGACCGGCGTCACCCGCGGATCGTCGACGATCTTGAAGACCTGCTCCCCGGTACGCGTTGCGCTGCTGGAGCGGATGAAGTCCTCGACGTAGCGCTGGTGAATGCTCGGGTCGGCGTTCGCGTGCATCGTCCGGAATTTGACCATCTTGAACGGCCGGCCATCGGCACCAACACGTTCCTGCGGAAAGAACACGGGTCCTCTGGATGTCAGCTTCACCAAGGCTGACACGATT
>Ga0307405_10000948_pt1 | contig 11587 bp, 8 predicted proteins | sample 322Cmetagenome_2_FD_203311 | JGI IMG/M metagenome (GOLD analysis project Ga0307405, IMG submission 203311) | Maize rhizosphere microbial communities from greenhouse at UC Davis, California, United States - 322HYB-C-1 | ecosystem: Host-associated > Plants > Roots > Rhizosphere > Soil | place...
ACGTGATCGAGCGGGCGCTGACCCTCTGCGACGGCGCCACGATCCGCCCGGCCGACATCGAGCTGCGCGGCCCACCCATCTTCGAGGAGACGGTGCCGCCCCATCGCGCGGGGACGCTGCCCCAGACATTGGAAGACATGGAGCGCGTTTCGATCCGCAAGGCCCTCGAGGACGCGCGCTACAACAAGACGGCGGCGGCACGGGCGCTCGGCATCAGCTTCCGCGCGCTGCGCTATCGCATCAAGAAGCTGGGCATCGAGTGACGCGGCGCGTCACTTTGTGACGCAGCGCGTCGCGGGCCGCGTCGCCAGACCGCGACGATCTTCTGACAAGCGGCGAAAAAGACTGCCAAGTCCGTCACTTACGCGGGCCCGCGCGATTGGCATGATCCTTGCTGTATCTACGTTGCATCGGCGCATGAGCGCCGCCCTCGTTAGTCACAAGGAGCTTTGGACAATGAAGACTCTCCAGAAGGGCTTCACGCTCATCGAACTGATGATCGTGGTGGCCATCATCGGCATCCTGGCCGCCATCGCGATTCCGGCGTACCAGGACTACACGATCCGCTCGCAGGTTTCTGAAGGCCTGACGCTTGCGTCAGACATCAAGGCCAGCGTCGCGGAGTACATGGCGCAGACCGGCGCGTGGCCGGCGGACCTCGCCCAGGCGGGCGTTGCTTCGGCGGGCGCGACGGATGCCAAGGCGGCTCGTTACGTTTCGGACATCAACGTGACCAACGGCACGATCACGATCACGTATGGCCGCGACGTCAACCAGAAAATCCTTGGCGACACGCTCCAGATCCAGCCTATGGTCAACGGCAACGGCGACGTGGTCTGGATTTGCGGCAATGCCATCGACCCGGCTGTGCCCGGCCTGACGGACGATCCGGGTGGTGGCCCGTCGGATCCGGGTTCGGCATCGCTGGCCGACAAGCACATGCCGGCGTCCTGCCGCTCGACCTTCGGCGGCGCCTGACCGTCGGCACCTGAGGACCCGATTTCGGGCCAGGTCGGCAAGGCCCCTGCTCGCAGGGGCCTTGCTTTTTTCCGGGCCGATTCGCAACCGTATGGCCATGACCGACGCGCGCCGCCGCCGGTACGAAGGACTGGGCCTCAGTCTCCTGCTGGCCTTCCTGTTCCTGGCCGGCTGCGCATTCGTCGTCTATCGCGAGCTCGAAGCGATGCTGGGCGCCAGCAAGATCACGGGCTCGATCAGCTGGGTCGCAGATTTCAATGCCGTGCTCGCCGCCCGCCTCGCCGTCTTTGCACTTACGGTTCTCCTGGTCCACGCATTTTTCGGGGTGATGATCTGGGGACTCGCGCGCCTCACACGGTCTGCCCTGGGACTCCCCGAAACAGGCTGGCTCCGCACATTCGTCGTCGCCTGGGCGCTCGCCCTGGCAGTCTTCACGCTTGCACTGAACGGCCTGTGGTACGGCGGCTCTCGCTTCGCCTTCGCCGATTTCGGCATTTCGCCGACCTGGGTTGGCATTCCTTCGCACGCGGTGATGACCGGCGCACTCGCCGCGGTCGTGGCGGCGCTCGTGCTCATCGCACTGCGTCGCAAGGGCTGGCCGGCCCTGCCGCGCGGCCGCGCGCTCGGCATCGCCGCGGCTGCGGCGGGGACGGCGCTGGCTGCATTTGTGTTCGTCGGGGGGCGCTCCGAGGCCGTGGCCGTCGCCGACACGCCGAACATCGTGATCCTGGGCGTCGATTCCATGCGCAATGACCTGTCGGAAGTCGCGCCGGGACGCGAGCTGACGCCGAACGTGAATGCGTTCCTCGCCGGTTCGCATCGCTTCACGGACGCGGTCACCCCGCTCGCCCGCACGTTCCCCGCCTGGGTCTCGATCCTGACCGGGCGTCACCCGGTCAGCACGAATGCGCGCTTCAACCTGATGGCGCGCTCCGAGATCCACGCGGGCGATACGCTCGCCGACGCGCTCAAGGCGCAGGGTTACCGCACGGTCTATGCGACCGACGAGGTTCGATTCGCGAACTTCGACGCGCGTTACGGATTCGATGAGCTGATCACCCCGCCGGTCGGCGCCTCGGACTTCGTGATCGCGGCCATCGGCGACCAGCCGCTGGTGAACCTGATCGCGGGCTCGCGAATCGGAGCCTGGCTGTTCCCGCAGGTTCACGCCAATCGCGGTGATGCCGTCACCTACGACCCGGACCACTTCGTCCGGCGCCTCGACCGCGAGCTCGACGTCCGCGGGCCGAGCTTTGTCGCGATCCACCTGACGCTCGCGCACTGGCCCTATGTCCGCGCCGGGCAGGTCGAGCCGACGACGCCACAGGCCTGGCGCCCCGCCTACAGCGATGCGCTCGAGGCCGTCGACCGCCAGTTCCAGGACGTCCTTGCGCTCCTCGAACGCAAGGGCGTGCTCGAGAATGCCGTCGTGGCCGTGCTCTCCGATCATGGCGAGGCGCTGGGTTACCCCTCGGATTCGATGATCCGCAAGACCGGGTCGCATCTCGAGATCTGGGACTCCCTGTGGGGGCATGGCACGAGCGTCGTCAGTCCTCACCAGTACGGCGTGCTTCTCGCGGTGCGCGCCTTCGGACGTGCGCGCCTGCCGGGACAGCCCGCCACGCACGACTGGCCGGTGACGCTCGAAGACGTGCGGCCGACGCTCGAGCAGATTGCGACCGGCCGCGCGCCGGCCGACGTGGACGGCGTGTCGCTGCTGCCGTACCTGTCCGATCCCGCGGGAAGCGCTGCGCTCGACGCGCGCATCCGCTTCACCGAGACCTGCTTCAACACGGCCAAGATGCTCAAGGGCAAGTTCACGAAGTCCGGCGTCGTCAGCGAGGCCGGCATCTACTACGAAATGGACCCCGATTCCGGTTGGGTCCAGTTACGCCCGGACCGGTTGCCCGAGATCCTGGCCCGCAAGCAGCGGGCGGCCCTCTCGCGGGACGCCCTCCTGGCGGCCATCCCGAGCTGGTCGGACGGCTCGGTCGCCTACCTCTACTCGGACCGCCATGCGCCGGCTCCACGGCGCCTCGAGGCGCCGCCGGACCCCGCGACCGAACCCGAGGCGGCCCGCCTTTGGCAGGCCCTCCAGCACCGCTTTCCGGGCGAACTGCAAGCTCCCGGCCAGCAGCCCTGAATGTGAACCGGGTCAAGGGCTTGGCGGGCGCTCTATGGGAGCATTCCCGCTCATTTAACAATTGTTGGCGCGCTGGGTTAGGCTACAAGATCCCGGGTACCGGGGAGCCTCGAGGGCGGTGCCAGTCGTGCAGGGAGCGGGACATTGAACGATAGCGCCGCAGCCGGCTCGGTCCGGACCGTCCTCACGGGCCTGCCGCAGCGGCTCGTGCTCGACGGGCTGGTCGGCGAGTCGGCCATGCTCGACGCCATCGCAAGCGCCCGCGAGCGCAAGACGCACCTCGTCAGCTGGCTCGTGTCCCACGACATCGCCTCGGCCCGCGACATCGCCGTGGCCGCGGCCCAGGAGTTCGGCATGCCGCTCCTGGACCTCGATGCCGTCTCGCCGGACGTCGACACGCTTCGCCTGATCAGCGAGAAGCTGCTTGCGAAGCACCGCGTCCTGCCGCTCGTCAAGCGCGGCAAGCGGCTGCACGTGGGCGTATCCGATCCCACGATCCTGCACGCGGTCGACGAGATCAAGTTCCAGACCGGCCTCGCCATCGACGCCGTCGTGGTCGAGGACGACAAGCTGCAGCGCGCCGTGCAGAAGGCGATCGAGCAGGTCGACCAGCAGATGCCGGCCCTGGCCGGCGGCGACGACGACTTCGACCTCGAGAACCTCGACGTCTCGCACAGCGAAGAGGGCATGGAGACCGACTCGGCGCGCGACGACGTCGACGACGCGCCGATCGTCCGCTTCGTCAACAAGATCATGCTGGACGCCATCAGGAAGAGCGCGTCCGACATCCACTTCGAGCCCTACGAGAAGTACTACCGGATACGCCTGCGCATCGACGGCGTGCTGCGCGAGATCGCGCAGCCGCCGGTGCAGCTCGCGACGAAGCTCGCGGCACGCCTCAAGGTGATGTCACGCCTCGACATCGCGGAGCGGCGCGTCCCGCAGGACGGCCGCATCAAGATGAGGCTGTCGAAGAACCGCTCCATCGACTTCCGCGTGTCGAGCTGCCCCACGCTCTTCGGCGAAAAGATCGTGCTGCGCATCCTCGACGCCAGCACCGCGATGATGGGTATCGATGCGCTCGGCTACGAGGGCTTCCAGAAGGACCTCTACCTCAAGGTGCTGGCCAAGCCCCAGGGCATGATCCTCGTGACCGGCCCGACCGGCAGCGGCAAGACGGTCTCCCTCTACACGGGCCTCGCGATCCTGAATGTCGAGGACACGAACATCTCCACGGCCGAGGACCCGGCGGAAATCGTCCTCCCCGGCGTCAACCAGGTGAACGTCAACCCGAAGGTCGGCCTCACCTTCGCCTCGGCGCTGCGCGCCTTCCTGCGCCAGGACCCCGACGTGATCATGGTCGGCGAGATCCGCGACCTCGAGACGGCCGAGATCGCGATCAAGGCCTCGCAGACGGGCCACCTCGTCCTCTCGACGCTGCACACGAACGACGCCCCGCAGACGCTGACGCGCATGGTCGACATGGGCGTGAAGCCGTACGCGATCGCGACCTCCGTGAGCCTCATCATCGCCCAGCGCCTCGCGCGGCGCCTGTGCCAGAGCTGCAAGCAGCCGCTCGACCTCCCGCACGACGCGCTGCTGCGCGAGGGCTTCACCGAGCAGCAGCTGACGACGCCGGGCTTCAAGGTTTACAAGCACGTGGGCTGCAGCCAGTGCACGGACGGCTACAAGGGCCGCATCGGCATCTATGAGGTCCTGCCCGTCACCGAATCCATCGGCCGGATCATCCTCGAGGGCGGCAGCGCCCCCCATATCGCGGCGGAGGCCCGCAAGAACGGGGTCTGGGACCTGCGCACCGCGGGCCTCAAGAAGGTCCTGGACGGCCTCACGACCCTCGAAGAAGTCAACCGCGTCACAGTTGAGTGATTCGCCCGGGCGCTAACATCCGGAAGTCAGGCTAGAGGACGACAGCCACCATGCCGCCTACCGCCGTCGCTGCCGCCAGGGACACCCCGTTCACCTGGGAAGGCAAGGACAAGAAAGGCAACAAGATCCGCGGGAAGATCCTCGCGGTCAACGAGCAGGCCGCGCGCGCGGACCTGAGGCGTCAGAACATCGTCGCGACGAAGATCCGCAAGCAGCGCAAGCTGTTCAGCGGCGGCGGCAAGATCTCGGCGGCGGACATCGCCATCTTCAGCCGCCAGCTCGCGACCATGCTGGCCTCGGGCATCCCGCTCGTGCAGGCCTTCGAGATCGTCGGCGTCGGCCACGAGAAGCCGGCGATGCAGAAGCTGATCCTCGACATCAAGACGAACATCGAGGGCGGCAGCTCGCTGCACGAATCGCTCGCCAAGCACCCGCTCTACTTCGACGACCTCTACGTCAACCTCGTCGAGGCCGGCGAACAGGCTGGCGCGCTCGAGTCGCTGCTCGACAAGGTCGCGACCTACAAGGAAAAGACCGAGGCTCTCAAGAAGAAGATCAAGAAGGCCCTGTTCTATCCGGCCGCGGTGCTCGCGGTCGCCGTGATCGTCACGCTGATCCTGCTGCTGTTCGTGATCCCGCAGTTCGAGGCGCTGTTCCAGGGCTTCGGCGCCGACCTGCCGGCTTTCACGCGCATGGTCATCGACCTGTCCAAGTTCGTGCAGACGCAGGGCTGGTGGATGGGCCTGCTCTTCGCCGGCGGCGTGATGTTCTTCCTGCACATGAAGAAGCGCTCGGCGGCGCTGCGGCATTTCCTCGACCGCGCCTCGCTCAAGCTCCCGATCATCGGCCAGATACTGACCAAGGCCGCGATCGCGCGCTACGCGCGCACGCTCTCGACGATGTTCTCGGCCGGCGTGCCCCTGGTCGAGGCCATGGAATCCGTCGCCGGCGCTACCGGCAACATCGTCTACGAGCAGGCGGTGCTGCGCATGCGCGACGAGGTCGCGACCGGCCAGCGCCTGCAGCGCGCGATGGAGAACACCGGCCTCTTCCCGAACATGGTCATCCAGATGATCGCGGTCGGCGAGGAATCGGGCTCGCTGGACGCGATGGCCTCCAAGGTCGCCGATTTCTACGAGCTCGAGGTCGACACCGCCGTCGACGCCCTGTCCTCGCTTCTCGAGCCACTCATCATGGCGATCCTCGGCGTGCTGGTCGGCAGCCTCGTCATCGCGATGTACCTGCCGATCTTCAAGCTGGGCGCCGTGGTCTGAGCGACGGCCGCCGTGGCTGCGCTCGCGGCTGATCCCGCCTTGTTCGCGGCGGCCGCCTTCCTGTTCGGGCTGGCGATCGGCAGCTTCCTGAACGTCGTCATCTACCGTCTGCCGCTCATGCTCGACCGGCAGTGGCGCACGCAGGCCGCGGAGCTCGAGGGACGCCCGGCGCCGCCGCAGGACGGGCGCTTCGACCTCGTGGTGCCGCGCTCGCGCTGCCCGGCCTGCCAGGCCCGGATCCGCGGCATCCATAACGTCCCGGTCCTGAGCTGGATTGCGCTGCGCGGCCGCTGCGCGTCCTGCCGCGCGCCGATTTCGGCGCGCTACCCGCTGGTCGAGCTCGCAACCGGCGCGGCTTTCGCCGCCGTCGCCTGGCACTTCGGCTTCGGGCCTTCCGCGGCGCTCGCATTCGTCCTGACTGCTTACCTCGTCGCGCTCACGGGCATCGACATCGACCGCCAGCTCCTGCCGGACATCCTGACGATCCCGCTGCTGTGGATCGGCCTCGTCGCAAGCCTCTGGCACCTGGACGGCCAGGCTGCGCCGCCGGCCGCGCTGCGCGACGCCGTCATCGGCGCCGCCGCCGGCTACGCCTTCCTGTGGCTCGTGTTCCAGGCCTTCCGCCTCGCGACCGGCAAGGAAGGCATGGGCTACGGCGACTTCAAGCTGTTCGCCGCGATCGGCGCCTGGCTGGGCTGGCAGATGCTTCCGCTGGTGTTGATGCTGGCGGCCGCGGTCGGCGCGGTCGTCGGCCTCGCGATGATGGCGGCCAGCCGCCTGGGTCGCGGCGTGCCCATTCCCTTCGGGCCGTATCTCGCGGGCGCGGCCTGGATCGCGCTCCTGTGGGGCCCCGACATCGTCGACGGCTACCTCGGATTCGCGGGACTGCGCTGATCGCGATGCTGCGCATCGGCCTCACCGGGGGGGTCGCGAGCGGCAAGACAACGGTCGCCGCACTCTTCGCTGCCCGCGGGGCCTCGGTCCTCGACACCGACGTCATCGCGCGCGAGGTCGTCGAGCCGGGCCGGCCCGCCCTGGGCGCCCTCACTCGGGCGCTCGGCAGCGGCATCCTCGACGGCCAGGGCCGACTGGACCGCGGGGAGCTGCGCCGCCGCCTGTTCGACGACGCGGCGCTGCGCCGCGAAGTCGAGTCGATCCTGCACCCGGCGATCATCGCCGAGCTCGAGCGGCAGGCGCTCGCCGCGCCGGGCCCGTACCAGTTGTTCGTGATTCCCCTCCTCGTCGAGAACCGGTTCATGTCCATCGTGGACCGCGTCCTGGTGGTCGACTGCCCGGAGGAGGAGCAGCTGCGGCGCCTCATGGCGCGCGACGGCGAGACGCGCGAGTCGGCCGAGCGCATGCTGGCGGCCCAGGCGACGCGCGAGCAGCGCCTCGCGGCCGCGGACGACGTCATCGACAACGGCGGCGAGGCAGCGGACCTGCCCGGCCAGGTGGCCGCCCTGGACCTCAAGTACCGCGGATTGGCCGCGAAATCCTGAGGAAACCTCCGTACAGCGTGGCGGCCGTCACAGCCGCTCGGGTTTACGCACATGGAAGCACTGCCGCAAAATAGGCGCATGTTCGAGACCGCCGCCGAACCGAGGCCCGATTCGGAGCCCATCGTCTACGAGCAGCCGCTCAACGAGAGGATGCGCGCGTTCATGCGCCTCGAATTCCTGTGGCAGCAGCTGTCCTACCACGCCGGGCAGCCGAATGCCTGGTCGAGCCGGTCGGCAGTCGCGGGCCTGCTCGAGATCCTCGCAATCACCTCGCGCGGCGACGCGCGCGGCGACGTGCTGAAGGAGCTCGAGCGCCAGATGTCAGCGCTGCGAGACTTCCAGAACCGCCCCGGCGTCGACGGCGGGCGGCTGCGCGCGGTGCTCGCGGCGCTGATGCGCCGCCGGGAGGAGCTGAACGCGGCGGGCGCGAACTTCATGCAGAAGCTGCGCGAGTCGGAGTTCCTTAACGCCATCAAGCACCGCAGCGCGATCCCTGGCGGCACTTGCGAGTTCGACCTGCCGGACTTCTACCAGTGGCTCTCGCTGGACGCCGATACGCGCGAGGCGGACCTCGCGGCCTGGATCGCGACGATACGCCCGCTGTGCGAGTCGATCTCGGAGCTGCTCTGGATCACGCGCGAGAATGCGCGGCCGAGCGAGGAGACGGCGCCGGCCGGCAGCTTCCAGATCATGTTCGAGCGCGACCGGCCGGTGCAGCTGCTGCGCATCACGGTCGCGGGCTCGTCGCGCCTGTTCCCGGAGGTGAGCGGCAGCCACCACCGTTGCTCGCTGCGCTTCCTGCGCTGGAACAACGTCCACAGCCGCCCGGTGCAGGCCTCCGAAGACGTCCCCTTCGTCCTCGCGATCTGCTACTGAGTCCGATGTCGCGCGAAGTCCCCTGCCCGCGCTGCGGCACGCGACGCGAGTGGAGCGGCAACCCGTTCCGTCCGTTCTGCAGCGAGCGCTGCAGACTCATCGACCTCGGCGCCTGGCTCACCGAGAAGAACACGATCCCGGGCGAAGCCACCGAAATCCCGGACGCGGAAAATGAAGGGGTCAGACCCCTTCAGCCGCCCATCCGAAACAACTGACTATCCGTCCCGGCGCTGAAGGGGTCTGACCCCTTCATTTTCCGCCCGGCATCCCCAGCGACTTCGCGAGGAAGGCCCACTGGTTGGCCCAGTCCTCGACCAGCATCCAGGTCGGCTTGCCCGCGCCATGCCCCGCCCGCGTCTCGATGCGGATCAGCACCGGATTGGCGCAGGCCTGCGCATGCTGGAGCGCGGCGGCGAACTTGAAGCTGTGCCAGGGGACGACGCGGTCGTCGTGGTCGGCCGTGGTCACGAGCGTCGGCGGATAGCAGCGCCCGGACTTCAGGTTGTGCACGGGCGAATACGCCGCCAGTGCCTTGAACTGGTCGGGATCCTCGACCGTGCCGAAGTCGCTCGACCAGGCGTAGGCGTTCGCGCTGGCCGTGTGGTAGCGCAGCATGTCCAGGACGCCGACGCCCGGCAGCGCCGCGCCGAAGAGCTCCGGCCGCTGCGCCATGACCGCGCCCACGAGGAGGCCGCCGTTGCTGCGGCCGTGGATCGCGAGCTTTGGCGGCGACGTGTAGCCCTTCGCGATCAGCCATTCGGCGGCCGCGATGAAGTCGTCGAAGACGTTCTGCTTGCGCGTCTTGGTGCCGGCGTCGTGCCAGTCCGCGCCGTACTCGCCGCCGCCGCGAAGGTTCGCGACGGCGTAGACGCCTCCCTGCTCCAGCCAGGCCGCGAATGCCGCGCTGTAGGTCGGCGTCAGCGAAACGTCGAATCCGCCGTAACCGTAAAGAAGCGTCGGGTTGCTGCCGTCGAGCTTCGCATCCTTTCGCCGCGTGATGAACATCGGCACGCGCGTGCCGTCCTTGCTCGTGTAGAAGACCTGCTCCGTCACGTAGGGCGCGGGGTCGAAGGCGACGGTCGGCTTGCGGAACGGCGTGACCGCGTCGTTCGCGACGTCGTAGCGGTAGAGCGCGAGCGGCGTCAGGTAGTCCGTGTAGGCGAAGAAGGTCTCGTTCTCCGCGGGCGCATCCGGGAACCCGATCGCCGTGCCGAGCCCCGGCAGGCGGAGGTCCCGCACCCGCTTGCCGTCCTTGCCGTAGACGGCGACGCGCGTGCGCGCGTCCACGAGGTAGCTCGCGATCACGTGCTGGCCCGCGAGGCTCGCCTGGTACAGCGTCTCCTTGGCCTGCGGCACGACCTCGGTAATCGCCTGTGATTCCGGGTCGATCGCGATGACGCGCGCGAGCGGCGCGCCCTGCGTCGTGCGGAAATAGAGCTTGCCGTCCATCGCGCCGAGGAAGTCGTAGATGCCGTCCCACTTGTCGAGCAGGCGCACGACCGTCGCATCCGGCTTCGACAGGTCGCGCAGGTGGATGGCATTGCTGTCGAAGCCGTAGGTCACGACGAGGACGAGCCAGCGCCCATCATCGGTGACCGTCCCGTACGGGTTGTGGCGCGGGTTGTCGGTGGCGGTGTAGACGAGCTCGTCGTCGGCCTGCGCCTCGCCGAGCACGTGCCGGTAGACGCTCACCTGCTGCTGGTCGTCGCCCTTGCCGTTCGCGCCCTTCGGGTAGCGCGAGTAGTAGAAGGCGCTCGCGTCGGGGACCCAGGACACGCCGGTGAACTTGGTGTCGCCGATGAGGTCCGGCAGGTCGCGGCCCGTCTCCACCTCGCGAACGTGCCAGGTGTCCCAGTCCGTGCCGCCGTCGGAGACTGCGTAGGCGACGTAACGGCCGTCCGGGCTGATCGAATAGTCGGCGAGCGAGGCGGTCGCGTCGGAAGACAGGGTGTTCGGGTCGACCAGGACTTTCGGCGCGGCGTCGAGGGTCGCCGACCAGTACAGGATGCCCTGGTTCTGCGAGCCGCTCTTCTCGACGTAGAAATAGCGGCCACCCTTCTTCACCGGCATCCGTGCCTTGTCGTCGAGCCAGCTGTAGCCGTACTGCTCGTAGTTCCACAGCTCGGTCAGGCGCTTCTTGAGCGCCTCGCGCGCCGGGATCGCGTTGAGGTACGGCTCCGCCACGGCGTTCTCCGCCGTCACCCAGGCTGCGAGCGCGGGCGAGTCCGCCTCCATCCAGCGATAGGGGTCCGCCACCTCGGTGCCGTGCAGCAGGTCGACGGTGCCGCCGCGCTCCGCGGCGGGATAACGCAGCACGCCGCCCGCGTCGTCCGCAGTGCTCATGCCGGACACGATTGCGAGCCAGGCCGTCGCGAGGCCGGATATGACATGACGATGCACCGTGCTTACACTCCGGGTTGGTGAGGCGCGAAGTCTACCAAACCGCGCCGCGCCACCATCCGGGTTGCGACGGGACGGAATGACGATGCGCTCAGGAGTTTTCGGCATCATGGCGCTTCTTTGCCTGGCCCGCGCGCACGCCGGGGACCTGCCGGTCGAGCGGCTGTTCGACGCGCCGGACCTCCAGGGCCCGTCGCTGCGCCAGATGCGTTTCTCGCCGGACGGCAAGCTCGTCAGCTACCTGCGCGGCCGCGACGACGCGCCGGCCGTGTTCGACCTGTGGGCCTGGGACGTCTCGCGCAAGGCGCATCGCCTCCTGGTGGACTCGCGCGCGCTCGCACCCGCCGAGGAGAAGCTTTCTGCGCAGGAAGAGGCGCGGCGCGAGCGCCAGCGCATCGCGGCGTTGCGCGGCATCGTGGACTACCAGTGGGCGCCGGACTCCCGGGGCCTGCTCGTCCCGCTTTCCGGCGACCTCTATTACTACGACCTCGCGAAGCCCCCGGGCGAAGCCGTCCGGCGCCTGACCGAAA
>Ga0307405_10000949_pt1 | contig 11579 bp, 8 predicted proteins | sample 322Cmetagenome_2_FD_203311 | JGI IMG/M metagenome (GOLD analysis project Ga0307405, IMG submission 203311) | Maize rhizosphere microbial communities from greenhouse at UC Davis, California, United States - 322HYB-C-1 | ecosystem: Host-associated > Plants > Roots > Rhizosphere > Soil | place...
CGAACATGAACGCCAACGAAGTGATCGCCAACCGCGCGATCCAGATGCTCGGCGGCACGGTCGGCTCGAAGGCGCCGGTCCACCCGAACGATCACGTCAACAAGAGCCAGTCGTCCAACGACACCTTCCCCAGCGCCATCCATATCGCCGCGGCGGGCGAGATCACGCGGACCCTCTTGCCCGCGCTGAGGACCATGCAGGCCGATCTGGACTCCAAAGCGGTCACATGGGCAAGTTTAGTAAAGATCGGCCGCACCCACACCCAAGACGCAACCCCGCTGACTCTCGGGCAGGAATTCTCCGGCTACGCGGCGCAAGTCGCGAACGGGATTGCGCGGATCGAGACCACGCTGCCCGGCCTTTACGAGCTGGCGCAGGGCGGCACAGCGGTCGGCACCGGGCTCAACGCGCCGGAGGGGTTTGCGGACAAAGTCGCGGAGCGGATCGCGGCGATCACCGGCCTGCCGTTCGTCAGCGCGCCAAACAAGTTCGAAGCGCTCGCAGCGCAGGACGCGCTGCTTTTCGCGCACGGGGCGCTCAACACGCTGGCGGCGAGCCTCTACAAGATCGCGAGCGACATTCGCCTGCTCGGCTCGGGCCCCCGCTCGGGCCTGGGCGAGCTGGCGCTTCCGGAGAACGAGCCGGGCAGCTCGATCATGCCGGGCAAGGTCAATCCGACCCAGTGCGAGGCGATGACGCAGGTCTGCATCGAAGTGTTCGGCAACCAGGCCGCGCTGACCTTCGCCGGGAGCCAGGGGCAGTTCGAACTCAACACCTACCGCCCGATGATGGCGTGGAACTTCCTGCGCTCGGTGCGCCTGCTCGCCGATGCGGCAGAGAGCTTCACCGAGCATCTGCTGGAGGGGCTGGAGCCCCGGCGCGAGAACATCGCGCGCGGGGTGGAAAACTCGCTGATGCTCGTCACCGCGCTCGCGCCCGCGATCGGCTATGACAAAGCGGCCGCGATCGCCAAGACGGCCCACCGGGAAGGCCTGACCCTTCGCGAAGCCGCACTGCGAAGTGGCCACGTGACAGCCGAAGATTTCGACCGGCTGGTGCGGCCAGAGGACATGGTCTGAGCCTTCCCGGCTGACATCTCTCTTGCTCGCGCGGAGTGCCGCGTCATGCGGCCTTCTGCCCGACCACGCTTTCGCGCAGGAGATAGATCCGGCCGCAGTCGATCTTCAAAGGTATGGTGGGAACGCAGCCCTCGTCGCCGCCGAGGGCCTTGCCGCTCTTCAACGAGATGCGCCAGTTGTGCAGTGGGCAGGTGACGCTGTCGCCATGAACGATGCCCTGGCTGAGCGGGCCCTGCCTGTGCGGGCACTTGTTGACCAGAGCGTAGAACTCGCCGCGCATGGTGTGAAACACGGCGATCTCCTCTCCGCCGATCACCGGCAGCGTGGCCGCCATGCCCGGTTCGATCTGGGTGATCGGGCCGAGGTCGAGCCATGTCGCCTCCATTACGCGTACTCCATTCCGGCCGGGACGACGGTGGCAAGGTGGCTGTGCAGATCGCGCCGTTCGCCGGCCGCGCGTTTGGCCCAGGGATCGTCCTGCATGAACTGCTGCGAATGGCGGAACCGGGCAGCCAGTCGTCGCACGGCGTCCGGGTCATCGAACATCCGTGCCTTGATCCACTCGAGCCCCTTGCGCTCGAGCCAAGGCGCCGTGCGCTCGAGGTAATGCGCGTCCTCGCGGTAGAGCTGAATGAAGGCGGCGCAGGTCTCCAGCGCCTCTTCCTCGGTGGCGACCTTGCACAGCAGGTCGGTGGCGCGGACCTTGATCCCGCCATTGCCGCCGATGTGCAGTTCATAGCCGCTGTCGACGCAGACCACGCCGAAATCCTTGATCGTCGCCTCGGCGCAGTTCCGCGGGCAGCCACTGACCGCCATCTTGAACTTGTGCGGCATCCAGCTGCCCCAGCTCATCTGCTCGAGCTTGACGCCGAGGCCGGTCGAGTCCTGCGTGCCGAAGCGGCACCACTCGCTGCCGACGCAGGTCTTCACGGTGCGCAGGCTCTTGCCGTAGGCATGGCCGGAAACCATCCCGGCCGCGCCCAGATCGGCCCAGACTGCAGGGAGGTCTTCCTTCCTGACCCCGAAGATATCGAGCCGCTGGCCGCCGGTCACCTTGACCATGCGGGCGTCGAACTTCTCGACCACGTCGGCGATCGCGCGCAGCTCCTGGGGCGTGGTGAGCCCGCCCCACATGCGCGGGACGACCGAGTAGGTGCCGTCCTTCTGGATGTTGGCATGGAGGCGCTCGTTGACGAAGCGGCTCTTCTGGTCGTCCTCGTACTCGCCGGGCCAAGCGCACAGCAGGTAGTAGTTGAGCGCCGGGCGGCATGAGGCGCAGCCGTCCGGCGTGGTCCAGTGCAGCTCCTGCATGACCTGCGGGATCGCTTTCAGCTCCTTCTCGAGGATCAGGCGGCGCACGTCGTCGTGGCCGAAGCTGGTGCACTTGCACATGGTCGAGGCGCCGGTCTGGACCTCGTCGCCGAGGGTCAGCGTCAGCAGGCTTTCGACGAGGCCGGTGCACGAGCCGCAGCTGGCCGAGGCTTTGCAGGTGGAGCGCACCGCATCCAGGCTGGCCGCGCCGCCGAGGATGCACTGGACGACCTTGCCCTTGGATACGCCGTTGCAGCCGCAGATCTCTGCGTCATCCGAAAGGGCGGCAATGGCGGCGTTAGGGTCCGCGAGGGCGCCCCCGCCGAGCGCGAAGGCCTGGCCGAAGATCAGCCCTTCGCGCATGTCGGCAACGTCCTCCTCCTTCCTCAGGAGGTCGAAGTACCAGTTGCCGTCGGCGGTATCGCCGTAGAGCACCGCGCCGACGATGCGGTTTTCCTTGAGGACCAGACGCTTGTACACCCCCCGCGCCGCATCGCGCATGACGATGTCCTCGCTCTCGTCGCCGCCCGAGAAATCGCCGGCGGAGAACACGTCGATGCCGGAGACCTTGAGCTTGGTGGAAGTGACTGAACCCGCATAGCCGCTCGAACCATCGAGCTTTCGCTCGGTCAGGTGATCCGCCAGCGCGCGGCACATCTCCCACAATGGGGCGACGAGGCCGTAGCACTGCCCGCGGTGCTGGACGCACTCACCGACCGCCAGCACGTCCGGGTCGGACGTGACCATGTGGTCGTCGACCAGGATGCCGCGCTCGCATTCGAGGCCGCCGGTCTTGGCCAGCATCGTCGCGGGGCGGATGCCGACCGCCATGACGACAATATCGGCGGGTATTTCGCGCCCGTCCTTCAATCGTACGGCGCCGACGTGGCCGTCCTTCCCGATGATTTCCTCGGTATCCGCGCCGGTCAGGATCGTCTGCCCGCGCCGTTCGAGTTCCTGCTTGAGCAGCCAGCCCGCCGCTTCGTCGAGCTGCCGCTCCATCAGCGTCGGCATCAGGTGGATCACGGTGACGTTCATCCCGCGGAGCGAGAGGCCGTGCGCCGCCTCCAGACCAAGGAGGCCGCCGCCGATCACGACCGCGTTGCCGCCCTGCGCGGCCGCGGCGAGCATCTTGTCGACGTCATCGAGATCGCGGAAGGTCACTACACCCGGCAGATCGCGGCCGGGGACCGGGATGATGAACGGATCGGACCCGGTGGCGATCAGCAGCTTGTCGTAAGGCTCGACCCGGCCGGAACGGCTGACGACCGTCTTGCGCTCACGGTCGATATGGTCGACCGGGTCGCCGGAGACCAGCTCGATATCGTTCTCGGCATACCACTCGGCGGTGTTGAGCACGATCTCGTCGAAGGTCTTCTCGCCGGCGAGGATTGGCGAGAGCATGATGCGGTTGTAGTTCACGCGTGGTTCGGCGCCGAAGATCACCACGTCGAACCGCTCGCGGTCGCGTTCGAGGATCTCCTCGACGGCGCGGCACCCGGCCATGCCGTTGCCGATCACGACCAGCTTCTCCCGCGCCGGCCTGGCAGAATCGAAAGTCATGGGGGCGTTCATCCGTCTGGTTTCCTTTGGGACAGGCGCGTCACGCGGCGCGGGCGAGGACCACCGGGGCCTTCGCGCGGCTGGGGCTCGTGCGGATGTGCGTGGCGTAGAGGGTCAGGCCGGTGAAAGTCAGCCCGCCGACGAGGTTGCCCAGCACGGTGGGGATCTCGTTCCACCAGAGGTAATCGAGAACCGAAAACTCGCCGCCCATCATCAGCGCGACCGGGAACAGGAACATGTTCACGATCGAATGTTCGAAGACCATGTAGAAGAACAGCATGACCGGCATCCACATGGCGATCGCCTTGCCGCTGACATTGGTCGAAACCATCGCGCCGACCACGCCGGACGAGACCATCCAGTTGCACAGCATGCCGCGCACGAAGATCGTCAGCCATCCGGCCGCGCCGTACTCGGCATAGCCGAGCGTCCGGTCGACCCCGATCCCGGCCAGCTTCTGGCCCACCTCGCTCGGCTCGGTCTGGAAGCCGTAGGTGAAGTAGATGGCCATCAGCACCGCGGTCGTGAGAGCGCCCGCGAAATTGCCGGTGAAAACCAGCCCCCAGTTGCGCAGCACGCCCCGCCAGGTACAGCCCGGTCGTTTGTCGAACACCGCCAGGGGCGCGAGGACGAACACCCCGGTGAGGAGATCGAAGCCGAACAGGTAGAGGATGATGAAGCCAACCGGGAACAGAACGGCACCTAGCAGCGGCTCACCGGTCTGGACCGTGACCGAGATCGCGAACGCCGCGCCCAGCGCGAGCGTGGCCCCCGCCATGAAGGCGCGGATCAGTGTATCCTTGGTCGACATGAAGATCTTGGATTCGCCGGCGTCGACCATCTTGGTGACGAATTCACTGGGCGCGAGATAGGACATCTTGGAAAACTCCCGGGTTAGAAGCTGATTTCGGCCTGGAGCCAGAATTTCTCGGTGTCGGAGGCGAACGCGTCCGCCTGATAGTTCGCGTATTTCGCCAGCAGCCCCACCCGGCCGAGTTCGAAGCCGACCGAGGCGTCCCACTCGCTTCCGTAGTCGAGCCCACCGAAGTCGCTTTCGAACTTGTGGTAAGTGAGGTCGGCCTTCAGACCAGGCAGAAAGGGCACACCGAACGAGCGGCCGACGCGGGCGTAACTGTCGCGCAGCCCGGCCGCCGGCGTGGTCCCGAACTGGTCGGCCCAGCCGTTGAAGGCGTGCAGGGTCGCGAGCGGCGTCTGGAACGCGGCGGCACCGCCGTCGCTGCCGAGCCTTTCCTGCCCCGCGGTCAGGGCGACACCCAAAAGCCGGAAGCCGAGCTCGGCGTGCCAGTATTCGGCATCGTAAGCGACCGGGTTGGCGCCGTAGTTGCTTTGCCGCGCGTAACTGAGCCGAGCGTCGAGTTGTGCCGCAGCGGATAGGTCGACCTCGGCTCGTGCCGAGACGCCGTAGGTCTGGCTCGAGAACGCGATCCGGGTATCGTAGTCGATCAGATATGCGAAGGCCTCGGCGTCGACCACTGGCAGGTCGATCCCGCCGCTGAGCAGGACGAAGTCGCCGCCGAAACGTTCGTTGGGGCTGTCGGCGCCGAACACCGTTCGCTGCGAGACCGCGTAAGTCGCATCGAGCAGCACCGGACCCACCTTGGCCTGGCCGCGCACCGCGTCGAAAGTCTGCTCGTTCTGCCGCCAGCCGGAATTGCCGACGAAGCGCGCGTTGCCGAGGATGATGCGCTGGCGCCCGACCGTGATGCCGGTGCCATCCTGAAGGTAGCTTACCTGCAGCCGGTTCAGCTCCAGACTCTCCGGATCGGCCACGAGTGGGAAGGGTTCAATACCGTTGCCGGGCAGCGTATCGTTGTAGTCGCCGTTTAGCGCCAGCGTCCCTTCGCCCTCTGCAAGGATCGAGAAGCCGTCGACCTCCAGTTCGGCGCCGGCGCGCGCCCGAAAGGTAAGCGCTTCGGCATCGTCCGGCGTGCCGGCCTGATCGACGCCTTCGTGACGCAGCCGTGCGGCGAAGATGGGATCGAGAGTGGCATTCCCGATCGCGACCGGATCGCCCGGCGCCGCGGCCGCGACGCTCGGCCAAGCCGCACCCGCGAGCGCGGCGAGCGCGCCGATCCGCATCCGCCGCGAACCGCGTTCCATCTGAAAGCCTGCGCCGTGATCGCCCACTCGAAACCTCACCGAACCAGCGCACAACGCAAAAAAGCCGCCTCGACAGGATCCCGGGGGGAGCCAGATCGGGCGGCGACGTTGCCACGCAATGTAAGAACCGGAACGGAGGTGCTGCTCGTCCCCAGCGTTGGGGCGGCGTCCGTTCCGCGATGATTGTTATCGAATCAGCGGGCGTCCGCAAGCGTTTTTTGCAGTGCAGCAAAAACGCGGCGGCTAGGGGAGCCGCGCTAGGTATTCCTCCATCTTCTCCGGATCAAAGCTGTCGCCATCGAAGAAAGTGTTTGGCGACAAGGTGATAGAGCCCTGCTGCGTTCCCACCGACGTGAGCTGTGCGAGGCTTCCCTCGACTTTCGAACTGGCGCCCGGAAGCGGGTCATCGGTGTCGTACATTGCGCTGCGGTAGACCTCGGGCCGAAAGACCGCGGCCGCCGCCGCGGCCTCTTCGGGCGAGAAGGGCGAGCGGTCCCAGCGGGTCATCTGGCTGTACAGCCACAGCGCCTGGCTTACCCAGGGGAAGTTGGCCGCCTCGCTGTACTGGAACATGAAATCGGGAAAGTGCACCGCGTCACCGCCCGATTGCAGCACCAGACGATCGGAGATTGCGCGCCGGATCAGGGCAGGATCGCCGCCGATATATTCGGACCGGGCGAGGATCGCGGCATTCGCGTCCCAGTTCTCGGGGTCGACGAAGTGGCGGCCGGCCTTTCGCATGGCGCGGATCAGCGCCTCGAACGCAGGGCGCCGGTCGTCCAGCACTGGCCGGCGCACCGCCAGCACCTTCTCCACGCCGCGCCGCCAGATCTGGGCGGTGGCGAGCACGATCCGGGCGACGTCGCGCTCGACCGTAAGGCTGTTCCAGGGTTCACCGACGCAGGCGCCGTCGATCTCGCCATTCGCGTAGGCGTCGGCAACGAAGGGAGGGGCAACCGTTACGATCTCGACGTCTTCGTCCGGCCGGATCCCGCAGCCGGCGAGCCAGTAGCGCAGCATGTAGTTGTGGCTGGAATAGCGGTGGACCACGCCGAAGCGGAGCTTCGCCCCCGCGCTCTTGCGCTCCGCCGCCTCGTTCGCCAGTGCGGCACCGAGCCGGCGGGGGTCCTCGAACGTGCCGGACTGCGCGATCCTGCCGGCCAGTGCGGTCGACATGGTGATCCCATTGCCATTGAGCCCAAGCACGAACGGCACGGCCAGCGGCTGCGCGGGACGGCCTCGGCCGAGAGTGGCAGCGATCGCCAGCGGCGCGACCAGATGCGCCGTGTCCGTATGGCCGTAGAGCAGCCGATCGAGCACGGTTGCCCAACTGACGTCGCGCTGAAAGCTCAGCGCCAGCCCCTCCTCTTCGGCGAACCCATGCTCGTGTGCGAGGATCGGCAGGCAGGCGTCGGCCAGCGGAAGGAAACCGATGGTGAGTTGCTCGGTCACGTTCCGTCTCCCAGAAGGTCGTGCGCCGTCACGACCGCTTCCGCTATCTCGGCAATCCGGCGGCCCGAGCTCATCGCCTTGCGGCGTAGCTCCGCATAAGCCTCGGGCTCGCTGAGCTTCTTGCCGTGCATCAGGATGCGTTTGGCGCGGTCGATGGTTTCGCGCTCCGCGAGCTTGCCCTCGGCCGCCGCCAGATCGGCCTGGAGCCGGGCGAAGGCATTGAAGCGTTTGATGGCCAGGTCGAGCAGCGGCCTGATCCGGTGGACGGCGAGGCCGTCGACAACATAGGCGGAAACACCGGCATCGATCGACGCGGCGATCGCTTCGTCGTCGGCTTCGTCGACGAACATCGCAATGGGCCGGGCGAGCGCGCGGCTGACGGCGAAGTATTCCTCCAGCACGTCGCGCGAGGGGTTGCCGAGGTCGATGAGCACGACGTCTGGAGCGAACGCTTCGAGCCGTGAGATGAGGCTCTGCCGCCCCGTCAGGATGAATATCTCGCTATCGGGTAACTGCGCCAGCCCCTCTTCGATGATCGACGCCCTCGTGGTGCTTTCGTCGATGATCGCGATCCGCATGGCGCCGTATTGCGGTGCATGGCGGCGCGAATGCAAGTGTGCTGTTGCCCTGGGTCGGCTCAGCCGGCGGGGCATTGGGCGACAACGTCGGTTTCGGCCGCGCCGCCCGGCACGCGCCATTGGCCCGGTTCGAACGCCGCCAGCTCGTGAATGGCGAGCGGGCGCCCGAATTCGGAGCGCCGCAGCGGGCGAGATCGATCCCGGTGCGGTCGGCGGCGTATCGATCCGCAAGGTCGCGAGCATCAGGACGTCGTCAGGTACGGCCTTCGCTTCCCGCGGAAAGGATGGCGGCTGCGGAACCGTCCAGAAATGGGAGGATGCCGTTTCGGACGAAGCCGGTCAGCTCCGCGTCGTTCTCCACATCCAGTGCGAAGCGGCCTTCCGCGAGGATAAGGGCGAAGCCGTAGGTCAGCGCGATATAGCCGACGGCCACGCCGTATTTCTCATAGTCGGGAGCAGAGAATCCCTGCTCGATGCGGTCGCCGTAGATGAACTGGACGATCTCGCGGAAGGAATGGCTTCCGCCCGCCCTGCGGGGATCGCGGCCGTCGTGCGCGCGCCGGCTTATCATGAGGCGCATGAGCTGGCGGTTCTTCAGGCAAAAGCGAATGAAATCGGTCGCGGAGTCGGTGAGGAGGTCGGGCTTCGTGCCGGGGCGGGCCCAGGCGGCTGCCGCGCGGTCGACCGCATCGTCGAGAGACGAGGCCGCGATGCTCAGCAGGAGATCGTTCAGGCTGTCGAAGTGGTTGTAGAAATTTGCCGGTGCCACGCCGACCTCTTTGGCGAGTCGCCGGACGGTGATGTCTTCCAGCGACTCGGTGGCAAGAATTCGTTCCGCGGCCTTTCGAAGATCGTCTGCGACGTTTCCCTTGTGATAGGCGCGCGACGAAGACTGCGGCTGCGGCGGATCTGTCGCTTTGGTCATTCTGCACATTCCCGAATGACAATGTGTTTGTCGTTGCCCAATGTTAGCTGGAGAATACGAACCGTCAAAAATTACGTGCGAACGCCTGTTGCGGAGTCCCGAAATTGAACAAGGCTGCGCTAATGAGCAATGGAAGTAAGAAGATCCGGGCTTACGGCTGAGCGGCCGCGATGGCGCTGGCGCGCGGGGGCTGGCTCACGAAGTGTCTTGAAATTGACACTTCCATATGTACACCGTTCATATTGCCGCTACCGGCGGATGTTTCGCGGGCGCAAGGTCCGCGAGAGGGCATCTTCGGGGCGGCATAGCGGGTGACGGACACCGTGTGTGCCCGGCGCTTCGCTGAACAGGGCAAACTGCCGGTGACGGCAGGACGCAAAGCTTCCGGGCTCTCACGAGCTAGCGGGGTTGCCGGCGGAGGGCGTGATGTACAGGGGGCATCGCACGTTTGAAATGGTTACCGGCGCGTGTGCCGGATGGCGCAGCGTGACCCGCCGGAACCCCGAATTTCTCGCTTCCACCACCTGCATCTCGGCTCGGGTCTCACGCGCAGCCCAGCCGGCCCGCATGCCGCGAGAGCGCGCGGCGATCACTCCCAGATCTCATTTCAGCCAGTGCCGTCCGTGCGCTGCCGGAGGTCTCCGGGCGCGCGCCCGCGGCACCCGTGCCGCCCTGACAAGGGTGTGGTGAAGACAGCAGGTTAATAGAGCGTTAGTATTTGCACTGCGCAAGCAGAAGAAGAACTTCGCGCCTTCAAACATCAATGTAAATAATTGCTAATTTTGCATTTTGATTGAAATTTTCGCTGGACAAGAGATATAGACGCTGTTCATATCGTGTTTGGTGATTCAGCACAGGGGCAGTGCGCGTCAGGCAAAACAGGGTCGAAATCGCATAGTGCATCTTAAATGATGCGGATTTCCGCAGACGATACTTCCTGCGCCGCCGAACTATTCGGTGGCGGGGAATGTCGTTCGCCCTCCCGCCTTGCGCCGCCGAGTTTTGAGAGGAGACGCAGTGATGGGTTTTTCGGCAGAAGGATTGAAGCGGTGCGGCGGCGCGTCTCGTGCGTCCGGGCGGTCTGCCCAGCTATTCTCGCCCAAGGCGATGCTGGGCGGAATCGCGACTGCCGCGGTGCTGCTCGGTAGCTCGCAGGCAGCGGCCCAGTCGCAGCCGGCCGCGCCCGCGCCGGCGGCACAAAACGTCGACGCCTTCCGCCAGCAGGCAGACCAACTCGCGGTCCGCCGCTGCGCCAATCTGTTTTCGGCGATCGGACAGACCGCCACCGCTGGCTCCACTTACGCCGTGCAGGTGCACGCGAACCGTGACAACCCCGACGCTCATGCGGTGCAGGGCGTTGCCGGGATCAACTACGACACGCCTGAAATCCGCGGGCAGGCGGCCGGCATCGTGCTGGCTGCGCCGGTCGGAAACGCCTGCGAAGGGCAACTGGTGCGCATCGCGCCATTCCAGGAGCCCTGTCCTCAGGTGGTCAGTCTCCTTCCCGCCGGCAGCAGGGAGTCCGCGAGGCTCGCCGGTGTTCCGCTTTACGATCTCGCGGGCAATCAAGGGCAGGCTTTGTTGGTGACGAGCGGGAATTCCTGCGTCGTGGTGACGGTCGCGCAAATGGCGACGACCCAAGAGTAGTCGTGGGACCGGCGAATGCGCCGGTCTCGATAGTTCGGTTCTGACAGTTGAGTGGCGCGCGCCGAACGCGGGCCAGTGGTTTCGTGCGTCCTGCTCCCGTCTTCCGGTGCGGGGCATCTACAGGGGAATATGTCATGCTTGGTCTCGGTGCAGTCTCGAAGCAACAACGTGGTTCGCTGTTTGCCCAAAACTGGATCGCGGGGGGTGGGCACAGCGCCTCGCAGCGCCGCCGCCTGATGTCGGTGCTGCGCATGGCGCACCGCGTGCTCGGCGTGAACCGCAAGCATCTGGGTCTGGGCGCGCTCGGCTTTGGCGGTGGAGCGCCTGCGGCAGGCGTCGGCGTCGCCGGTGAAGCCTCCGCTCCCGACGGTTTGTTCGCCTTGAGGGGCGTGAGCGGTCTCCTCGCAAGCGCGGCGCTGGTGGCGCTCCTGGCGCTTCAGGCCGATCCTGTACATGCCCAGACCGCTGTCGGCGGCGGCACGGCGTCGGGACCCCAGAGCATCGCGATCGGAACGACTACCGGGACCCCCCCCACGGCGAGCGGAGTGCGCAGCATCGCGGTCGGAAACACGGCAACGGCCGCCGGTTCGGATTCCATTGCACAGGGCTCCAGCGCCAACGCTGGCGCTCAGAACGCGGTCGCTATCGGCTTCGGAACGGACGCCACGGCGATAAACGCAATCAATCTTGGCTCGAGCACCGTTGTAACGGCGGGTGCGAGGGCACAGAGTGCCATTGCTATCGGCACGGACGTGACGGCATCTCAGGTCGATGCCATCGCAATGGGGCGTACGGCCCTTTCGTCGGCGCAATATGGGATCGCCATAGGGCTGAATGCGGAGGCCACGGGCGCCGGTGGCGCGGTGGCGCTGGGTGGCGGCGCGACCTCGAGCAATGTCAATA
>Ga0307405_10000952_pt1 | contig 11576 bp, 7 predicted proteins | sample 322Cmetagenome_2_FD_203311 | JGI IMG/M metagenome (GOLD analysis project Ga0307405, IMG submission 203311) | Maize rhizosphere microbial communities from greenhouse at UC Davis, California, United States - 322HYB-C-1 | ecosystem: Host-associated > Plants > Roots > Rhizosphere > Soil | place...
TCGGCGGTGTCGATGTGGGTGACCCCGAGGTCCAGCGCCCGGTGGATGGTGCGGATCGACTCGATGTCATCGAGCCCCCCGCCGGTGGTGTAGACGCCGGCCATAGTCATGGCTCCCAGACCGATGCGGGAGACATCGAGCCCGCCCAGCGATACATGCTTCATCAGGTACTCCTTTGGCATTATCAGTCGAACCCCCGCGTCGGCGGCCGGTCACCTGGGTCTTGCACGCTTCCGGTCTGCAACGGCAATACCAGATAACCGGCTGCCGAGGGCGCGGAGAAGTTGCTGCTGGCAGGTGTATTGGCAGCCCACCCCTCGTCCTGGAATTCCGGCCTAGCCTGGACGGGTGGACAACCGTGACGAGGTCAAGGCATTCCTCAGCTCCCGTCGCGCCAAGATCACCCCAGAACAGGCCGGTCTGCACAGCTACAACCGCAACCGGCGGGTGCCGGGACTGCGCCGCAGCGAGGTCGCCGACCTGGCCGGCGTCAGCGTCGAGTACTACGCCCAACTCGAACGGGGCAACCTGGCCGGTGTCTCCGATAGCGTGCTAGATGCCCTGGCTCGGGCATTGCAGTTGGACGAGGCGGAGCGGGCGCACCTGGCCGAACTCGCCCGTACCGCCGGCCGCGCCGCCCGCATCACCCGCCGCCGCACGCCGCCCGCCCAGCAGGTCCGGCCCACCGTGGCGCGCATCCTCGACGGGATGACCGAAGTTCCGGCACTGGTCAACAACGGGCGTCTCGACGTCGTCGCCGCCAACCGCCTCGCCCGGGCGCTGTTCGCGCCGATGTTCGCAGATCCTTCGGGGTCCGCCAGCCGACCGGCGAACCATGCCCGGTTCAACTTCCTTGATTCCCACGCCCGCGGCTTCTGGCTTGACTGGGAAGCAACCGCCGATGAGACCGTCGCCATCCTGCGCGCCGAAGCCGGCCGCGACCCCTACGACAAGGCACTGACCGACCTGGTCGGGGAGCTGTGCACCCGCAGCGATGACTTCCGCGTCCGCTGGGCCGCCCACGACGTCCGCCTGCACCGCACCGGGCTCAAACACATCCACCACCCGGTCGTCGGTGACCTGCACCTGTCCTACGAGGTCATGGAGCTACTCGCCGATCCTGGACTGGCCCTAACCGCCTTCAGCGCCGGAACAGGCTCCACCGACGATGACGGCCTGAAACTCCTCGCCAGCTGGGCCGCCACCCACGACCCGGCCGACGCTCTGGCGGCACCCAAACAGCCGTGAGCCAGGACCACTCCGCGCACACGGTCACGATGCGCCATCTCGAACACGTCGACCCGGTTGACCACCGGCCAGCGGGACACCTTTCCGCGGGAACCTTGTCACACCTGGAAGTGGATCAGCTGCAGGACAACCGGTGACTCGTAGGCCCTCCAGGAAGCCCAGCGGTGGCGGCGAGGGGGAGCCCAGCGGCGGTTGGTGGGCGCGATTCCGCAGGGATTCCGCAGGAGATTCGTTAGAGGTCGTTCACGACCAACGTCCGCCAACCACGTGTCACGCTCAGAACCGGCAATTTCAGCTCCCTACAACCACCGCCAACGACACCTGGGGAGTTTGGGGTCTACTACGACGTCTGATCGTCGCGGATCTCTGCAGCCCGAACTAAACGGCGGCTGACCCTGGGGAAAGTATCCAAGGTCAGCCGCCGCTTTCGTTTCCACCTATGAACCGCCGCTAGACCTGCCACCAACGACGACGCACAAGCGCGTGCGACTCAGGCATTAGGGTGCCTAGGTGCTGAACGTCGCACTTGCCCTGTTGTCTGGACTCATCTGGGGCGTCGGCGACTTCGCCGGAGGCAAGGCGACCCAACAGGCTGCTGCGCTGCCCGTCGTATGGGTCTCGAAGCTGCTGAGCCTGCCATTGCTCGCGATCTACCTGGTGGCGACGTATGTTCCCATTACTCCCATTGGCCTGGCCTGGGGTGCCATGTCGGGCGTAGCGGGCCTCGTCGGCTTAGTGCTGTTCTATCGTGCACTATCCGCCGGCGCCATGACCGTTGTTGCACCGGTCACGGGCGTCACCTCGGCTGCGATTCCAGTCGTCGTCGGCCTGCTGAGCGGCGAACGGCCGTCAGGCCCACGGCTCCTTGGGGTTGGCTGCGCGCTGCTTGCGATAGCCCTGGTAAGCATTTCGCCGCACTCGTCAGGCCAGCGTCAGGTGATCAGTTCACGACTGGTAGCAGCGGCGCTCGGCGCCGGCGGAGGCTTTGCGCTGTTCTTCATACTGCTAGCCCTGGCAGGTGATGCGGCTGGCGGCTCCGCTGGGCTATGGCCAATTGCGGGTTCTCAACTCAGCGCATTGATCATCTGTGGCCTGCTGCTTCTCATGACGCGACCTGGACCATGGCCGCGCCGAACCAGCTTGCGCTTCACGATGGTGGCCGGCCCGTGCGACATGACGGCGAACGCGCTCTTTCTGGTGGCCAGCCGCAGCGGCGATCTCAGCGTCGTCGCCCCGCTAGCCGCGCTGTATCCCGTGACAACGGTGATCTTGGCTCTCATCGTCGACCGGGAGCGCCTGCACGGTGTGCAAATAGCCGGGCTAGCCTCTGCGGTCGCTGCGCTGGTGCTCGTAAGTGGGTAATTGAGTAACGGCAGCGAGCTTCTAGGACCCACCTGTAGCCTCGCACCGGGAGGCAAACATGCACGCAGGTTGCGAGTATCCCAGTCGGGTGGCGATGGTGAGCATGCACACCTCCCCATTGGCGACGCCGGGAGTTGGGGACGCTGGAGGACTCAATGTTTACGTGGCCGAGCTAGCGCGACGGCTAGGCGAGCGTGGGTTGAAGGTTGATGTCTTTACGCGCCGTGACAGGTCCGACGTGCCCGACATCGTCGAGGTCCATGAGCACACCAGAGTGATTCATCTCAAAGCCGGACCGGCCGAGTACGTTCCCAAAGAGGCGCTGCACTCTTTGACTGAGGACTTCCGCGCTCGGCTGGAGGCACGGCTTGACGGTCATGATCTGATTCATTCCCACTACTGGCTCTCCGGTGAAGTCGGGCTGGAGCTGAAGCGCAGGCACGGCCTGCCCCTTGTGCACACCATGCACACCATGGCACGGGTGAAGAACTCTAATCTGGGTGCGGGTCAGTCAGCCGAGCCACATGTACGCATATGCAGCGAGGCCGCGATCGTTCAAGCGGCCGACGTACTCACTGCCAGCACCAGCGATGAAGCGGCCGAACTTCGTGCGAATTACGGCGCCCAGGACTCCCAGATCGTGATCGTTCCTCCGGGTGTCGACCTGCACACCTTCCATCCCTGCAACCAGCCGAAGTCGCGAGCTCATCTGGGGGTAGCGCAGGACATTCAGGTGATCTTGTTCGTGGGCCGCATCCAGCCGTTGAAGGCACCGGACGTGTTGATCAAAGCTGTTGCGGAGCTGGTGAGACGCGAGCCGCGACGTCGTGATCATTTGCAGTTGATCATCATCGGCGGGCCCAGTGGCGCAGACGCGGAGTGGTCAATGACACTTGGTCCACTGGCAATCGATCATGGCATCGACGACATAGTCGACTTCCGGCCACACTCGGTGCGCACGGAGCTGTTTCGCTGGTACTGCGTTTCTGACGTTGTGGCGGTGCCGTCCTACAACGAGTCCTTCGGCCTCGTCGCGCTCGAGGCGCAAGCCTGCGGTCGACCGGTGGTCGCCGCCGATGTCGGAGGACTCCGGCAGACGGTCCGGGATCGCTACAGCGGTCTACTTGTCAAAGGGCACGACGAACGAGAGTGGGCCGATGCCCTTGCCACGATCCTCGATAATCATGATGAGCGGACCAAAATGGGCGTCAATGCGGCAGCCCACGCCGCGACCTTCAGCTGGGACAACACCGCTGCCGCCACTCTCCAGGCGTACTGGACGGCCATGAGGGCCTCGTTGCTCACGGCGTGACTCGACTATCCGCTGGCCCCCCAAAAGACCTGCTCCACAACCTTCCTGGCTCGGCGGGTCACCCGACGATAATCGGCAAGCAGGTGTGAGGACTCCCCCGCACCATAACCCAGCAGCTCAGCCAGACTGGCAAGCTCGCGGTTGTCACCAGGCAGCGAGTCGGAGCCGCGGCCGCGCATCAGCATGATCTGATTGCGAATCCGGCTAGCCAGAGTCCATGCGGCCTCCAAATGCCCAGCGTCCATCGCATCAATGACGCCGGCGTCACAGGCGGCCCGCAGGGCCACGATTGTCTGCGTCGACCGCAGGGCGGAAAGCCTATGGGCATGCTGCAGCTGGAGTAGCTGAACGGTCCATTCAACATCCGCGATGCCGCCGGGTCCGAGTTTTGTGTGCTTGGCAGGATCAGCACCACGTGGCAGCCGTTCAGCTTCAACGCGCGCTTTGAGCTTGCGGATCTCGGTGAGCTGCGATGCACTCAGTCCACCTTCCGGCCAGCGGTGCGCATCGATTTCGGTCATTAAAGCCTTGCCGAGCTCTTCGTCGCCCGCGAGCGCGTCAGCGCGAACCAAGGCCTGGAGCTCCCAAGTCGAAGACCAGCGGCCGTAGTAGTTGCGATAGGCGGTCAGCGAGCGGATCAGCGCACCGCCCTTGCCTTCAGGACGCAGATCGGCGTCGATGCTCAGCGCAGGATCAGCGCTTGGCCGGGTAAGCAAAGTCCGCATCTCGTTAATTACCCCGGTTGCAACCTTGGTCGGATCACCGTTGGAGTCGGCAGCGTCCTCCATTACGAACATGGCGTCCGCGTCCGAGGCATACGACATTTCCCGGCCGCCCCATCGACCCATCGCAATTACTGCGATCCGAGGTACGTCGCCACCGGCAGCCTCACGTGCCACGGCCAAGGTCGCATCGATCGTGGCTGACGCCAGCACAGTGAGCGCCTGCCCGACGCTCAGCACAGCGTTCTCCCCGAGAAGATCGCCGGCCGCCACCCGGAACAGCTCTCGGCGGCGGATCGCCCTGATCGCCTCGACAGCCGCGACGCTATTGCTCTGTCTGCCGGCTGCTGCATGCATCTCAGCCTTCAGCTCAGCCAGTGATCGAGGTCTCAGCTCTTGATCATCAGCCAGCATCTGCACAGTTTGAGGTGCTCGCTTGAGTAGCTCTACCGCGTACCGGCTGGAAGCGAGGATGCGGGCCAGTCGCTCAGCCATTGCGCCCTCATCGCGAAGCGCCCGCAGATACCAGGGGGTCGTCCCCAGCGCCTCTGAGACCTGACGGAATGCCAGCAGGCCATGATCAGGGTTTGGTGCTCCCGCGAACCAGCCCAGCATTGCCGGCAATAACTGGCGCTGAATCTCGGCCTGCCTAGTTACACCTTGGCTGAGCGCTGCTATATGGCGCAGCGCCGCCGTTGGGTCGGCGTATCCCAACGCTTTCAGCCGGTCCAGGGCTGCGTCGGTGGTCAGCCTGAGATCCTTAGAAGGGATCTTGGCCACCGCGTCCAGCAGCGGGGAGTAGAAGAGTCGCTCATGCAGCCGGCGTACCCGCTGGGCAGTGTGCCGCCAAGTGCTCAGCAGCTCCTCCACCGGGTCCTTGTAGCCGAACGAGCGGCCCAGTCGGCGAAGATCATGATCATTGTTGGGTAGCAGATGGGTACGTCGCAGGTTGTAAAGCTGGATGCGATGCTCAAGTGTGCGAAGGAATCGATAGGCCAGAGCGAATCCCTTGCCATCCTCACGTCCCACGTAGCCGTTGTCGATCAAGGACTTCAGCGCCGGCAGGGTGGCCCGTGACCGCAGTCGCTCGTCGACCCGGCCGTGTACCAGTTGCAGCAGCTGGACGGAGAACTCGACATCGCGCAGGCCGCCCTCGCCCAGTTTCAGCTCTCGGCCCTGATCACGGTGCGGGATATGGGCGACAACGCGCTTGCGCATCGCCTGGGTATCGGCGACGAAGTTCTCTCGTTCCGCCGCTCGCCAGACCATCGGCGTCACAAGATCGACGAAAGCTTGCCCGAGTTCCAGATCACCAGCAGCCGGCCGAGCCTTAAGCATCGCCTGGAACTCCCAGGTCTTGGCCCATTTTTCATAGTAGATGCGATGACTGGACAGCGTGCGTACCAGCTGGCCCGCCTTGCCCTCCGGTCTCAGGGCCGCGTCGACCTCCCAGATCGTTCCGGCTGAGGTGTGTGCCGAGCAGATGCGAGTCATCTCAGCGGCCATCCGCGTGGCAATCTGTACTGCCTGATCGTTGCTGATCAACGGCGTACCATCCGCGTCCAGAACGGGCTCGGCGACAAAGAGGACGTCGACATCGCTAACGTAGTTGAGCTCCTGGGCGCCACACTTGCCGAGTCCGACCACGGCCAGCCGTGTCTTCAGAGCGTTCTCACCAAGTTTGAGTCGGCTGATCGAGAGCGCGGCCTCAAGCGTCGCGTCGGCGAGGTCGGAGAGTTCGTCGGCAATATCAACGACTGCCTCGATTGGCTCGGGCGCACAGAGATCACGAGCCGCAATCCGCAGCAGCGCTCCACGATAGGCAATACGCAGCTGATCGCCCGTGGCGTCGGTAGCGATGGGCAGCGGCGATTCGGCATCAGCACCTGTCGCCTGCAGCAGCTCCTGCCGCAGTGACGCCGCAGGAACCTTGACCAGCTCGCTCTGGAGGAGCTCAATATGCTCCGGATGAGCGATCAGGTGATGGGTCAGCCGATTGCTGGCACCTAAGACCATGATCAGCTGGTGAGCCAGGATTGGCGCAGCAGTCAAACGAGACAGCAGCCCTGGCACCCGGTCGCAGAGCCGGTCCAACCCAGCCAGCGCCTGGTCGGGATCGCCAGACTGCGCCAGCAGATCCAGCAGTGGCTCATGCTCGTCATCCCAGTGATCGATGACGCGTGCTGCTGCTTCGGCGTCGACGAATCCGCGTCGCGCCAGCGTGCCTTGGGTCGTCTCGATCCGAATCATTTCACTCGATGTTACTGAGCAGGCACCGTCTTGATCGCTCAGCACTCACTCGGTCGTGTCTAGGGCTGGTAGCGTCGCCGCGGAGGTCGCAACTATGGCAAGAGATCCTCAGCAGTGAGGCAACGACTGGCGCTGCAGCAGGCCTTGCTGGAGCAGTCGCGAACGGTCTTGGGCTGGCTGTATGGCTTAGCGCCCGAGGCCTTCGAGCGGCCAAGTGTGCTGCCTGGCTGGAGTGTGCGACAGCTCGTCGGTCACCTTGTCCTGGTCCATATCCTCGCTAGGCACTCGTTGGATCAACCGACGAAGGAACTTGCGCTTCCGAGCCATGAGTACGTGAAGCGGTATCGCCGCGACGTGGAGATGATCATGGCCGCAACGCTCGAGGCATCCGAAGGATTACCCGGCCCTGAGGTGGTGGCGCGGCTCGGTTCGGTCATTGATGATCTTGCGATCCGGCTCGATGCGGGTGTCCAAATGTCGCAGGTGATCATTGCCCCGCGTGGTCCGACCACAATCGAGGACTACCTCGCGACCCGCATCGTGGAGGTAGTCGTCCATACCGACGACCTCAACCGCTCGCTGCCCGAAGCCCCACCAGCGGAGCTGCATCGCAGTGCATTCTCGCGGTGTACGCGTACCCTCGCCGGCATCCTCGCGGCCCAACATCCCGGCCGCTCCGTGGAGGTCCGGGTGCCGCCGTACGCCGCAGTACAGTGCGCGATCAGGGGCACGATCAGCGATCCAGGGCCAACTCACACCCGCGGCAATCCCCCGAACGTCGTGGAGACCGACCCGCTGACCTTTCTTCGGCTGGCTACCGGTCGCATTGCCTGGGCTGATGCGGTAGCGGCCGGATCGGTCCACGCATCCGGCCTGCGTGCCAACCTGGCCTCGGCACTGCCTCTACTCTCCTAGCGGCAGACTTGTCAGAATCTGAGCACCAGATTTGGTGGCTGGAGTTCTGACAAGCCGAAGCGAGATGGAGCTTCGGCGCTGCCTTGCATACCGGAGTCTGGGTTCTCAAGCACCTCAATCCGCAGTGGCCGCGGTGTCCGAGGTCCGGAACCATCGTCGACCCGGACAGTCGCGACCAGTCCTGCCCTTGCGGCGGACCATTCCCAGGGCGACGTACATACGTCTTGTGGATCAGAGGTGAATCAGAGGACGGGGAGCAGCCGCGTTAGCTCCAGGGGCGTCACCTGTCGGCGATACTCCTCGAACTCCGCACGCTTGTTCCGCAGGAAGAAGTCGAAAACGTGCTCGCCGAGCGTTTCGGCAGCAAGATCGGACTGCTCCATGGTGTGGATCGCCTCGTCTAGGTTCCGTGGCAGCGGTGAGATGCCGAGCGCCTGCCGTTCCCGTTCCGTGAGAGACCAGACATCGTCCTCGGCACCTTCGGGCAACTCGTACTCACCCTCGATCCCGGCCAATCCCGCCGCCAGCACAAGCGCAAAGGCCAGATAGGGATTGGCGGCGGAGTCGATGGAACGCAGCTCAATCCGAGCCGAAGATCCCTTGTTTGGTTTGTACATCGGCACCCGGACTAGCGCCGAGCGGTTATTGCGCCCCCAACAGATGTAGCTGGGCGCCTCGCCACCACCGGCCAATCGCTTGTACGAGTTGGTCCACTGGTTGGTTACCGCGGTGATTTCGGCGGCATGCCGGAGCAGGCCGGCGATGAAGTAGCGCCCAATCTTCGACAGATGGTGTTCTGCGCTGGCGTCGTAGAAGGCGTTGTTATCACCTTCGAAGAGCGACATGTGGGTGTGCATGCCCGATCCCGGATGTTCGGTGAAGGGCTTGGGCATGAACGAGGCGGAGATGCCCTGGGACAGCGCAACCTCCTTGACAACCACCCGAAAGGTCATCAAGTTGTCGGCCGTGGAGAGCGCATCGGCGTAGCGAAGATCAATTTCCTGCTGACCTGGAGCACCCTCGTGGTGGGAGTACTCCACCGAGATGCCCATCTGCTCCAGCATGGTGATCGCGCGGCGCCGGAAGTCAGTGCCCAAGCTCTGTGGTGTGTGGTCGAAGTAGCCGGACTGATCTACCGGAACAGGCGGCTTGCCCGGCTCGATCGGGTTTTTGAAGAGGAAGAACTCCACCTCTGGATGGGTGTAGAAAGTGAATCCGAGATCAGCGGCCTTCTTGAGCGCCCGCTTCAACACATAGCGAGGGTCGGCGTAGGAGGGCGAGCCATCAGGCATTGTGATGTCGCAGAACATCCGCGCCGTCGCAGGGCTGGTGTCCCGCCATGGGAGCACCTGGAAGGTCGAAGGGTCGGGATTGGCGAGCATGTCGGACTCGTAGACCCGGGCGAAACCTTCGATCGCTGAGCCGTCGAAACCCATGCCCTCGGCGAAGGCTCCCTCCAGCTCGGCCGGTGCGACGGCAACCGACTTCAGAAAGCCAAGAACATCGGTGAACCACATACGGACGAATCGCACATCGCGCTCTTCGATCGCCCGCAATACGAACTCGGTCTGCTTGTCCACCCGGCCAAGTCTGCCGCTCGGGATGTAACAGTAGGGTTACGGACCGAGGGCTCCGACTCAGGTCTGGCCCATGCCGCCGCCGTGCCATCGCGTCGTAGTCTCGTGCCGTGCCTCATCTACGGATTGCCATGGCCCAGGTCAATGCCACTGTCGGCGACATCTCGGCCAACGCGGACCTGGTCATGGACTGGTCAAAGCAAGCAGCCGATGCCGGCGCACATCTCGTACTGTTCCCCGAGATGATGCTCACCGGTTACCCAGTCGAGGATCTCGCGTTGCGTAGGAGTTTCGTCGAGGCATCGCGGACCTCGATCAATCGACTGGCAACCAGGCTGCTCGACGCTGGGCTTGGTGATCTTGTCGCCGTGGTCGGATACCTCGACCGCACCGACGAACCTGATCATCCCAAGGGCGGGCATCCACTCAATGTTGCCGCAGTGCTACACCAGGGCCGTGTCGTCTGCTCGTATGCGAAGCACCACCTGCCCAATTACGGGGTATTCGACGAGTACCGCTATTTCAAGCCAGGCAACGAGTTGCACGTGCTGCGCATCCGAGGCATCGACGTCGCGGTCGCCATCTGTGAAGATCTTTGGCAAGACGGCGGCCCTGTGGCCGCGACCGCCGAAGCGAATGCCGGGCTATTGGCGGTGATCAACGCCAGCCCGTACGAGCGGGAAAAGGACGACGTACGCGGCGACCTGGTGAGGCGGCGTGCCCAGGAAGCGGGCTGTCCACTTGGCTACGTCAACCTCGTCGGCGGGCAAGATGAGCTGGTCTTCGACGGCGATACCATGATCGCCAGTCCAGACGGCACGATCTTCGTACGCGCGCTGCAATTCGTCGAAGACCTCGTTGTAGCTGATCTTGATCTGACGCCCGGCACGGCGCCGCTCCAGCCGGAGATCGCCGAGGGCACCGTCCCGGCCGAGCCCGGCCAGAGCGGCATGATCATCCTTCGCCATCACATCTCCGATGCGGGAGAGGCGCCTGGTGAAATGATCACGCCGGTTGTCGCGAAGCCGCTCGAAGCCATGGCCGAGGTCTATCTCGCCTTGGTAATGGGCCTGCGGGACTACTGTCACAAGAACGGAATCGAGCGGGTCTATCTCGGACTGTCCGGAGGCATCGACTCAACGCTGGTTGCCACCTTGGCATGTGACGCGCTCGGCGCAGACCGGGTCTATGGCATCTCCAACCCCAGCGCCTACTCATCTGAGCACTCCAAGAGCGACGCCGCAGAGTTGGCCGCACGGACCGGCCTGCATTTCACCTCGGTGCCAATCGCCCCGGCTGTCGACGCGTTTGATCAGATGCTCGAGCTGGACGGCATCGCCGCCGAGAACCTCCAAGCGAGAATTCGCGCCGTGATCTGGATGGCCGAGTCCAATCAGCACACACCCTCGATCGTGCTGGCCTGCGGCAACAAGAGCGAGCTCGCCGTCGGCTATAGCACGATCTACGGAGACGCGGTGGGCGGCTATGCGCCGATCAAGGACGTACCGAAGACGTGGGTTTGGAAGCTGGCGCGCTGGCGAAATGAGCAAGCCGAGCAGCGGGGCGAGACCCCACCGATCCCGGAGAACGCGATTACCAAGGAGCCCAGCGCCGAGCTAAGGCCCGGCCAGAAGGACACTGACTCGCTACCGCCCTATGAACTGCTCGACGACATCCTCGACGACTATGTCGAGGGTGACGCAAGTCATTCCGACATTGTGAAAATGGGCTTTGATCCCCAAGTAGTCGACCGGGTCATCCGGTTAGTTGATCTTGCCGAGTACAAGCGGCGGCAATATCCACCGGGCACCAAGATCAGTTTTAAGGCATTCGGCCGCGATCGGCGGTTGCCGATCACCAACGGCTGGCGTGAGGGCCGTTGAGGTGGCGTTGAGGTGACCTTTTTCCTTTGCCTGACGTCGGGGTGGTCAGATCCGGTCCTATCCAGGTAGCGGGATATGCCAGAAGGCCTTCCCGGCTGGTACCCAGACCCTGCAGGGACGCCTGGGCGTTATCGGTACTGGGACGGCTCACAGTGGTCGACTGTCATCACCTACGATCCTCACCAACCGCTGCCGACCGATGCCGGCTCGACTGAACCTCCAAGCGATGCTCCAGCGGAGGGGGCAGCTACCCGAGTCTCGGGAAGGCGTCGGCTCGCCCTGCTCATCGGCGTACTCGCGGTCGTCG
>Ga0307405_10000954_pt1 | contig 11568 bp, 22 predicted proteins | sample 322Cmetagenome_2_FD_203311 | JGI IMG/M metagenome (GOLD analysis project Ga0307405, IMG submission 203311) | Maize rhizosphere microbial communities from greenhouse at UC Davis, California, United States - 322HYB-C-1 | ecosystem: Host-associated > Plants > Roots > Rhizosphere > Soil | place...
AACGGGGTTCTCGGCGTTCTGCTCGGGCGTGGTGTGCCAGCTCGCGGGGACGGTCGTTTTGTTCTTGCCCAGGGGGGCGTTTGCCTTTCCGGGGCGCAGTTTCGCGACCGTGAAGAACGTGCTCACAAATCAACCTCGCGCACGTCGTTCGGGTTGGTGGGGTCGAGTGTGCGCTGCACGATCGCCGAGATGTCGTAGACGACGCTGTTCGCGTGCTGCTGGGTGATAGTTCCCTTGATGCCGTCGACCTTGTCGCGGATTTGCTCCAGAGCGTCGACTAGCTCTTGCATCTTCTGGCCGAACCGCGCCTTGAGCTGCGTGATTCCGGTCTCGATGTTGGTTAGCTCGGCCTTCGCCCCGTCGAGCGCTCGGCCCACTTGCTTTTCGATGAACTCGTCGACGGCCGTCTTTACCCCATTGCGTTTACGTTGACGCGCCATCGGCTTCCTTTACTTCGCGGATGAGCACCCTCGCCATGTGATCGGCGCGGGTGTGGTCTTGTTCTTCCCAGCGTTCGGTAACGCTCGGCCCCATGATTCGATCGGTCTTCTTGAACTGCTGGCGCCGGCGCTCGTTGAACTTCTTAACGCACTCGCGGCCGTGCGTCTTCGCCAGCGTTGCGGCGTCTTCGGGCGTCGCCCCCCGTCGGAGCGCGCTAAGAAACTGGGTGGCGATCTCGGCCGAGAGGAACGGATCGAACCACGCGCCGCCGATGTCGATGCGCCCGGTTTGGGGCATCAGCTCGCGCGACGTCGCTTGATGGTTCTGGGCGGTCTCGCCCCAGGTGCGCATCCACGCGAACACGCGGTCGCGTGCGTGGTCGGAGAGGGAATTTAGCCAGCTCATGGCTGGGCCTCTTTCAATGAGATCGCGCCGCCGGCCGATGTGGCGCGGCGCTTCGGTGCTTTCTTGTCTGGGTTCCTCCGGCGAGCGAGGGTGTATCGCCACTTGGCGCGACGAGCGAGCATGTCGACCAGCTTGTCGACGTCGATCGTAAATTCGCCCACCCACTGTTCGCCGGTTTCGTTGTCGGTGAACGTATACCGGCGCACGATCTTGTCTTCGCTCATACCGTCTTTCCTTCCCAAGCGGCGAGGTTGACCACCGCCGACCAGTCGTCGCGCTCGCGGTGGAGGATGCCGGCGTATTCGCCTTTGACGTCGAGTAGGTCGGCCCAGCAAAAGTTCTTCTCGTCGCCGGGGAGGTGGGTTCCCGTTCCGTCGGCACTGCTCGCCCATCGCCCACGGTAGTTGCCCAGGATTAGGCCGTGCGCGAGCGCGACTTTCTTCATGGCGGTGAGCGATCCGGTGCAGACCACTCCCGTCGTGGTCTTCGCCAGTAAGGTCGCGCCGATCTCTTTCAGCTCGGCCGTGGTCAACATGGGTCGCGTTCCTTGAAGTGTGCGGACAGTGGTTGCGACTTGCAACTACTGCACCTCTACTAACGAACGAAAGCGGCCGACGGATCACCGTCGGCCGAAAGAATCTCGCGCCGCCCAGGGGCGGACTATCGTTTCTCGTCGATTACCCCCAGTTCGCTTTCGATCGCCTTCATCATGTCTTCGATCGCCTCGCGGCGCTTTGCGTGCAGCTCGAAAGCGTGATTCCAGTCGGTGACGTGCGTTTGATAGTCGCGGCGGTTCGGTGCCATCTCGTGCAGCTTCTCGGCGGCGGTGCGGAGCGCTTCGAGCGTCGCGAGGCGGACGGCGAACAGCTCGTCGGCCGACGTGCCCCCCTTCGTGATCTCGGGGTGCGAGGTGTCGTGCAGCTCAACGATAACGGGCGACATGGTGCAATTCCTTGACAAGCGAGCCGGCGCGACATGCAACGGGCACACACTACTAACGGCCAGCGGGGGCGAGCGGATCACCGCTCGCCACCGCTGGAGCCTCGCGATTTTTTAGCCCTGGGTGTGGCGAAGGGTTTCGGCGATGTAGGCCGGCGCGTCGTCGGCGTTGATGATGTGGTGGCCGTTGGCGTTCACGACGACGGGGATGGCGTACATCGCGGGGGTTTCGGCGAGCAGCTCGGCCGATTGCTTGGCGCTCTCCAGCATCTTCCCGCCGAAGATGCGCGAGTTATCGACGGCCGACAAACCGTTCCAGAGAACCAGCTCATAACCACCCAGACGGGAATCGTGGCGAACGATCTCAATCTTGCCGTCGGTGATCGTCATCACGACGTAGTACATCGCACCTTCGCGGGTGGTGTGAACGGCCGAGCTGTTTTTGACGGTCTTCGACTTGCGAGCGGTGCGGGCCATTGTCTCATTCCTTGTTCTTGTCGTTTCACACCGCGACATGCGATGCACATTGAAGCTAACGGGTGAGGGTCTCGATCGGTTCAGCGGTTTTTTGATTTACTTCGCGGCGATCTTGGCGACGTGTTCCTTCGCCTCTTTGGTGGTCTTGAATTCGCCGATCGCGTCGCCGTTGTGGTAAGCGGTCGCGACGACCACCTTCGATTTATCGTCACGGTAGGCCGCGCGAACCGCGTAGGCTCCGGCGATCCAGCAAGTCGTTTCAGTGCTCCAACGGTTGATCTTATACATCCCTCGTGACCATTTAATCGACATCATTGCGTTCCTTGTCAGCTCACCACTACACCGCGACATGCGATGCACACCTCTATTACGAACCAGCTCGCCGAACGGATCACCACCCAGGAAGAAAAATCTCTGCGAATCGTTTTCGGAAATTTTCTTTCCGGTCGGTGATCCATCTGGAGGCGTCAAACGTAATCATCAATGTGCATCGCATGTCGCGACGCAAAGTGAGATCGAAACAAGGAACGCCACAATGAAGACCGTCGCCCGCAAGAACGTCGCCAAGAAGATCGTTGCCGTCGTCGCCCAGCTCGCGATCACCGCCATCATCAACAAGGGTTCGGCCGACGAGCGCGTTGTGCAGTTTCTCCCCTCCACGAATGGGTTCGAGAAGATGTACGTTGATGGCTACGTGTTGCAAGAGCTGACCGCCGATGCGGCGCAGCGCACCCGCGAAAACATCGTGGATCGCAACGAAAACGTGGTGCTCACCGAAATGCCGATCGTCGCTCAGAAGTAAATCGAAAACCGCTGAACCGATCCGAAGTCTCAACCGTTAGTAGAGTGTTGGTCGCACGCAGCGACCCGAACCGCAACAAGGAACGCGACGATGGCCGAAGTTCTTACCGTCACTGAAAAGATCGGCGACGAGATCGCGAAAACGCAGTTCGTTTGGGTGACTGACAAGAATGTCGCCTATCGCGTGGATGGCATTCAGCTCGCGGTTTACGTCGGTGTCGAAAACATCGACGCGCTCAAGAAGATGAAGATTTACCGCGCTCTCGCCGAAATGAAGAGCGTCGTCTCGATTGCGATGGAGGAAGAAATTCCTCTCGACCACGTGATCGCCGGCTTGCCGAATCTCGGCCGATAAAAGAAATCTTCCTGGGGTTGTGATCCGAATCGCAACCCAGCTCGTTAGTAGAGTGTGGATCGCATGTCGCGGTCTGAGTCTCCAACACAAGGAACGCCACCATGTCGCAAGTTTCGATCAACGTCGCCAAGAAGTCGCTCCCCGCCGACGTCGCGAAGATGGTCAAGTCGTCGCGCAAGCGAGATGTCGAAATCCGCATCTGCTATCAAGTCGAGCTGAACGGCCTTCATTGGGATGGTGGGTCGCGCTCGAAATACTTCGCCGGGAAGTTCGGCAGCGACAAGGCTGGCACCCAGTACGCCGCGAACCCCTCGTCGCCGTTCTCCGCGCCGACGGCACCGGTCGTCGTTCCGGTGGCCGAGTTCGCGCCGGTCGTGTCGGAGCACGTATACGCCGGAAAGCCTTGTGAACCGACGATTTACATTCATCCGGCCGACGTGGTGCGCTACTTCGGCGCCGGCGATTGCTTTCGCCCCATCGCGAATGATCCGGCCGTGGTGAAGATCGTCGCCGACATGGTTCGCGAATATTGCAACGCTCACTAAAAACCGCTGATCCGCGCCGCCCAGTCGCTCGTTTCTAAAGTGTGCCGCTTGCATGTCGCGAGCGGCCAGTCGAATCAAGGAACGCTACCATGTCGAAGATCACCGCCCCCCGAATTCACGTTCTCATCGTCAACGAGACCCCCGTTGTGCGGATGTTCGGCCAAAACGTCCGTCAGTGGATGCGCGTTCAGGGCGTTTCGATCGCCGAGCTGGCGCGCCGCATGGGCGTTACGCAGAAATACATCCGCCAGATTCGCGAAGAGGGGGTGCAAGGTTACTCGCTCTGGGATTTGCTCACCGGCGAGCACCCGAGCGAAGCCGGTCGCATGATCGGCCTAGGGGGCCTCACCCCGCGCATCCGCGCCGCGCTGCGGCAGTGGGTGAAACATAACCAGTGGGTGGCGTCGCTCCGCTTCGTCGATTGGTGCGCCACGACGCCGGTGGGTCGCGTTTCGATCGTGTCGGCGCCCAGCTTCGTCGCGCTCGCGAAGTAGTTTCCGAAAATCTTCGGCGCCCGGTGATCCAACGCCGGGCGCCGCCCGTTCTCTAAGTGTGGATCGCATGTCGCGGCCACGAACGACGCAACGCAGCAAGGAACGACGCTATGAAGATCAACCCGAACCACGCGAAGCCGATCCAAGGTCTCTCGATCGGTGGCGAATACTTCGTGTTCGATGGCCGCTACATCGGCGACAACGGTTGCGAGCTGGGAATCATCTACCTGTTGAGCCGCGAGGCGATCAAGCTGCCGCGCGTCGATGCCGGTCGCATCTATGTCGAGATGCTCAAGCAAGGCGCGTCGAAGGTCGACGCGACCTATTACGCCGCGCCGAAAGCGAGCGAATTGCGGTTCATCTCCGGCCGCGAGGTGAACGATTCGGTGGTCTGGAACGTCTGCAACGCGGCGATTAACGGGGAGTCGATCGTCGATTGCATCCCGCGCGAAGTCGAGTCGAACGACTCGTGGGATAGCCTCTCGGCCGAGCTGGCGACGGTCGACGCCCCAATGTCGTCGGCGGTTATGGTGGTCGAACCCGTCGTCGCTCCGGCGAAGGTGGAGGCGCCCGCCCCGATGGTTCCGGTCGCGCCCAAGGCCGCGCCGGTGCATCGCCAGTCGGTTGTCGCTCGCGCCCTCACCCGCAATTACGCTTATCGCCCGGTGAAACAAATCAGCTTCTAGGAAACAGGCGCGCGAGCGAGGCGCGTTTGTGGGTGGGCGACCGCCGGAGGGGGTGTAAAAACTCCCTCCGGTTTTTTCTGCGCTCTGGTGATCCGATCGGGCGCCCAGCTCGTTTGTAGAGATGTGCATCGCATGTCGCGACGCGAAGAGCTGACAAGGAACGCTGAAATGACCGCTCCCCGCTACATTGCCCGCCCGGTCGCCAAGGTCGCGACGATCACCTGGGGTTGCGAGACGTGGCAATTTGACGGCAGCCGTGGCGCCAAGGTGCTGATCTCCATCGGGGAAGCGGTGATTCACTATCCCCGCGCGGTCGCCGAAAAGGCGTGGAAGTACATCGCGGCGCACGGCGGCAAGATCAAGCCGAAGAGCGATTGCCCCGACCGGATGTTCTTCGCGTACGTGCCGGCGCACGATCGCATTCGTCGCGTGGTGGATTCGATTCGCAATGGCGTGATCCCCCCCGCCCCGATGCCCCTGGGCGTTTTCTTGCCGCCGGCGTCGTCGGCTAACTGGTCGGCCGAAGAGTGGGAGATGTGGCACGAGGCGATTTACCCCCAGATGATTGACGACGCGCGCCGCGCCCAGGGGATGGAGGTTCGGTAGGCGTCTGGAATTTCTTTCCGCGCCGGTGATCCGCCGGCGCGGTTCGCTCGTTAGCTTGAGTGTGCATCGCATGTCGCGATGATGAGTCTAAACAAGGAACGCCACCGTGAAGATCGTCGCCAACGTCTACCGCTATAAGTCGGTGCTCTCGGGTACGTGGCACGTCGTCGCGGCCAAGAACATGTCCGCCGACGCCCAGGAGTACCCCGGTGCGAAGTCGGGTTTCTGGCAACATCAGAACACCTTCGACACCGAAGCCGATGCGATGGCCTTCGGCCGCAAGATCGCGGCGGCTGGTGATGAGATCGACCCGGCGAAGAGCGTCTGGCTTTACTTGTCCGAATCGTTCGCTCTCGCGTTGTCGAACACATGCGGTTTTCAGTGGGCGTCGGCCGACGTCGGAGCGCCGATTGTGATCGGTCAGCGCGTCATCAATCAGATGGTCGGGAAACGCCACAAGAGAACCATCATCCCCGCCGGCAAGTCGTTTTCGTAGTCGCTCACCGCGTCTGTCCGCTACTCGCCCCAGGTATGTCGCCTGGGGTTTTTCTTTGGAGGTGCTCGCGTGAAACTCGATTTTCCCTTCCAGATTGTGAAGGCCGCCCAGGGGGCCTACGGAGTCGACGGCAAGATCGTTTTGCGGTCGATCGCGACCGCGCTGGAAAAGGCGCTCAAAGATGGGCTGCTGACGTCCGCGCCGCCCGATCAGGCGTTCCGCGCGATCTTCCGCCCCGGTGCGACGCGCGAGCGGGCGGGGCTGTTTCATCGCATCGACGAATCGCTCCGCGCCATCTTCGCGTTTGGCATCGACGCGCCGGAGTTTCTCGACGAGCTGGCGAAGTGCATTAGCTTGATGCTCATCGCGCACGCCCGCGAGGTGCGACGACTAGACCGATCCGAACGCCAGCCGATCGCGCCGGCATTCCCTGAACCAGCTTCCGAGCTGCACATCGGCACCCCCGAAGAGTTCGACGCGATGGATTCGGGCACCGATCTTCCAGGTGATCCACCGACGATCGAAGCGCCCGCCGGCGTCGACGCGATCCAGCGCGACGCTCCGAACGTGATGCTCACCCGCCTTCCGCCGGAGAATGCGACGCCCGATGAGCTGGTCCGCCATGTGGCCGACTACACCGACGAGGTGTTGAACGTATCCGCGAAGGCGCTCATTTCGCTGCGCCCCGAACTCTCTCTGTACGAAATCAAGTGCCTCTTGCGGGCCTTCAAACCGGCCGAACAGGCGCACGACGGAGATCTGTTTTCGTTCGGCTACAATCCTCAGTAGTCCGCCAACGAAAACGGGCGGCGCGATCTTCCTTCGCGCCGCCCGTCTCTCTCCCCTCTTATCGTCGCCTTTGCACCTCGCGACGTTCAGCAGCTCTACGCGGCCGCGCTCTCGGCCGGCGCTTCGGTCGTCAGCTTGCCCGGATCGGCCGGCGTCTTCGGCGCGGCGCTCTTGGCTTCCAACTTGGCGATGATCTCGTCTTTCGCGGCGCGAACGTCGTTCGACAAGTAGCTGCGCACGGTGTTCTCGCCGTGCGTAAAGATCAGCTTCTCGGCGTCGGCTTCGATCGTCACCTTGATTTCGCCGGCGTCGCCTTCCTTGCCGGTGGCCTTGACCTTCCAGCGGGATTTTTCGACCTTCGCGATGCGGATCAGACGCAATTCGGAGTCGTATTCGGTCGTGATGTGGTCGCCGGCCTTGATCTCGGCCAGCTTGAGCACGGTCGCGCCGATTTGAATGCGCACCGCGACGGTCGGGCGCGACTCGCCGTTCTGTCCCTTGACCTTCGACTGGTTGCGGTAGAACGCCACCCCGTCGGCCGTCAGAAGCGACACGTTGCCGCCGGCGCCGCTCTTCTTTTTCTTGGAACTCTTCCCCAACGCAGCCCATGCCATGTTGCGCACCTTGCACCGTGATTAAAAACCGCTGACCTTGTGTCGCGGCGTCCCTAACGTATCTTGTGTCTCAACGCCGTCAAGGCAAGGTGCAGCGCCGCGAGGGGTGACACGATGGGGATGTGGGTCTCGTTCTTGTTTCGATGGACTCTTCAATTCGCTGGCGATCAAGTGCTGGCCTATGAATTGCGGATGCTGCGCGAAGACCTCGCCAAGCGCGACGCCGAGATTCGCGTGCTCAAAGTCGAGCTGCGAAAGCTGGCGGGCGTGGCGGCTCGCGACCTCCAGCGGGTGAGATCGGAATCCGCCGTCGCCACCGGACAGATTGTGAAACACCTGGGCACGAAGCCAGAGGCAGAGCATGAATACGGCCCTCGCTGATGCGTTCGCCGATCTCGACATGATGTCGACAATGGCGAAGGCTCCGAAGAAATCGAAGCCTGGGCGCCAATCCCGCGACGTCCCCGAAGCCGTTCGACCAGACGCCAACGCTAGCGACAACGAAGCGCAGCGCGCCGTCTCGCAGTATCAGGCTTATCGCGATTGGGTCTACGCTTCGATTCGGCCGATCGCCACTCGCATCGCCGGCCAAGAGATCAAGGTCGGCACGAAGTCGGTTTCGCTCGGCGCGCCGATCGGCGAGAAGACGGGCATTCGTGGCGGCTGGGCGAAGTCGTCGCGCGCGAACATGTACGGCCTTCGCACTAAGGCGGCGATCGCCGAAGGCATCACACCGCTAGACCATCATCCGGTGCTCGACGTGTTCGAGAACCCGAATGAGCTGATGGTGCAGTGGATGCTCATGTATCTAACGGTCGCCTCGCTGCAAATCACCGGGCGCGCCTATTGGCTGCTCGTCGACGGTGGGGCGAACGATCTTCAAATCTGGCCCGTCCCCGTTTCCTGGGTGACGCCGGTTCATAAGCCGACCCCCTTCGCCCAGTACAAGATTCGCAACCCCACGGCGTCGAAGTCGTTCGATATCCCCGGCGAGGATATCGTCAATTTCTACTACCCCGACCCTTTGGACCCGACGAAGGCGCTCGGCCCGTTGCAAGCGATCGCCAAGGCGGTCTCTACCGACGACAAATTGCAGCAAGCGCAGCTCGCGCAGTACCAGCGCGGGTTCAAGCCGGGCGTCATCATCAAGGCTGCCGAAATGCAGCTCCCGAGTGGTCAAAAGGGGCCGCGCCCCGTTCTGACGCCGGAGCAGCGTTCGCAGCTTATCACGATGATTAAGCAAGCGTACGCCGGCGTGGAGCGGTTTGAAGAACCCGCGATCATTGACGGCCTCATCGAAGACATTTACCCGTTCACCAGCGCGGTGAAGGAGATGGATTACGTCGGTTCTTCGGAGCTGACGAAAGGCCGCGTGATGATGGGTTTCGGCGTCAACGGCATCTCCATCGGGCAGGTCGAGAGCGCGAACCGCGCGTCGAGCTACACCGCCGATTACAACCTCTGCGCCAACGTCTTGCACCCGCTTTGCAAGATGATGTCGCAAGTGATGACGAAGCGCATGGCGTGGCGCTTCGGCGGCGGCCAGCAGAACGGCGGCACGAAGGCGCCCGCCGCACCGAAGCCGGCCGCGCAACCTGCGCCGAAGCCGGGCGAAAAGCCGTCGAACGTCCCCGCTCCCGCCGGAGCCGACCAGAGCATCGCGGGCGCGTCGAGCGGGCGTCTCTATATTTGGATTGATCCGCCGCAACCATACGACGCCGATCTTGAATTGCAGCGGCTCTCTCTGCTGCAAGGCGCCGGCGCGATCAACAAGAACGAGATGCGTGAGGCGTTCGATCTCGCGCCCATGCCAGACGGCGACAAGTACCCCGACGAGATCGCAGCCGAGCAGATGTCGCAGCAGCAAGCCCGCGAGGATCAGATTCGCGGCGAAGAGATGGCGCGGGCCGACGCGCAGGCGCAGCAGCAAGGCGCGCAGGCTGGCGGCCCTCCTGGAGCTGGCGGCGCGCCACCGAAGCAAGGCGGCAAACCGAAGCCCGGCGACAAGAAGAAAAAACCCCCACCGGGAAATGGCGGCGCGCCGTTTCGCGCTGCCGCATAGAAAATCTGTCCCCTATCACTTGACGACAATTTCAGCACTTGCATAACATGCCGACCGCAGACACGAAGCGAGTCGAGAAGCCGAAGAAAGATCGGCCTCTCACTCACGCCCAGCTCACCGCCCTTTTGCCGGCCATGATGGCGGAAAAGCGCAAGACTGGTTTCTGGGGCACATCCGCCGTCGTCATTGAATGGCGCGACGGTGAGCCGCATACGGTTCGCATCAAAGACGAACAGCTCAAGTTCGTCGAACCCGACTCAGACTTCTAGCCACTAGCGCCGCCGAATACGGGGGCTGGTGTTTCCTTTGGGAAGCATCAGCCCTTTTTTCGTTTCTGAACCACGAAAGGCAAAACATGTCGATGGAATTTGGCGGCTGGCGTTTCTCGGCCAACGCTCTGGCCGATATCGCTTCGGCCACCGGCCGCAAGATCAGCAAGGGTCTCTCGGCGCTCGCGAAGCTGTGCAGCTCGCGCGCCGTCGTGTTCGATGCGGCGACCTTCCAAGCGGCGTGCATCCAAGGCACGTACAAGCTGGAAGCGTCGCTGTCGGTCGAGACCGAAGACATCTCGGGCACGTCGGGCGATGGCGTCGGGAACATTCGATTCCAGTTCCGCAAGAACGGCGTCTTGATCGACGGCGCCGAAGGGCAAGTGAATCATCAGGCGATCGACCGCCCGGCCGCGATCTCGATTCTCGGCGTGGTGGAGATCACCGCCGCCGAAGTCACCGCCGGCACCAACACGATCGCGCTTTACGCGACGTCGACCGACGCAAGCGGCAACGACTACACGATTCGTTACGGGCACGTGCTCATCACGAAGATCGACGGCTAAACCTCGCGGGGCGTCCCCGCGTCGTGCGTGCGTTTCCGAGTCTCCATCAACAACCGTAAAGGGTGCATTCGATGGCTGGCAAAATTGGCGGAAGTAGCGGCGGCGGGGCGGGCAAGCCGGCGGCGGGCGGCAAGGCTGGCGGGCAATCGAAGCCCGCAGCGGGCGCGCAGCCGACCGGCGGCGGCAAGGTTCCGGGCGTGGCGGGCAAGAAGCCCAAGAAGCCCGGCCTCGCGTAAGGTCGACCGCGTCTCGTGTACCTCGTAGGGGAATCGGACTATGGCGGCCAACACCTCGTATCAGCAGCTCACCAGCTTATCGTCGGCGCAAGCGCTGCCGTCGATCCCTGATGGCGCGTACGCGGCGTTGCTGCAAGCCGAGACCCAGGCGGTACGCATCCGCGCCGATGGAACCAACCCGACGGCGAGTGTAGGGCATCTGCTCGCCGCCGGGGCGTCCATCGAATGGACGCAAAATCTGGCGCTTGTTCGCGTGATCGAAGCGGCGGCGAGCGCGAAGCTCAATATCACCTATTTCCGTGTTCCGACCCCGGTGCAATAAGCCCATGTGCAAGACGACGAAAGACATTCTGGATTCGCTCGGGTTGCGCGTGAAGGGCGATCGCCACGGCATCGCCACCGCGTCGTTCTACCTGAACGACATCGCGGGATGCTTCGACGGCGGCAACATGTGCCCCACGAATCTGTTCAAGCTCCAGTCGGCCGACCTCTGGCAAAAGTCGCTCGACGAGGCGCTCGCCCGACTCACGTACCACATCGACGAGATGGTGGTGCAGAAGCACTACGCCGGAACGGAGATCGGCGACGCCCGGCTGATGTTCGACGGCGTTATCACGAGCCGCCGGAAGGACCGCGACCGCGACATCATCGAACCGAAGGGGATGCGTCCCGACGAGAAGATGCCGCTCTTGTGGCAACACATGCCGGTTATGCCGGTGGGCAAGTTCTTCAATACGATCTCGCACGACGACAACATCCTCGTCGGCAAGTTCGGCATCGTCGATAC
>Ga0307405_10000955_pt1 | contig 11560 bp, 11 predicted proteins | sample 322Cmetagenome_2_FD_203311 | JGI IMG/M metagenome (GOLD analysis project Ga0307405, IMG submission 203311) | Maize rhizosphere microbial communities from greenhouse at UC Davis, California, United States - 322HYB-C-1 | ecosystem: Host-associated > Plants > Roots > Rhizosphere > Soil | place...
TGAACATCAGGCTTGGCGCCCCAGCATTCGCTTGAGGGTCGCGTCACGGTCGATAAAGTGATGCTTCAATGCTGCCAACGCATGAAGGCCGGAAAAAATTACCAGCGCCCATGCGAGATACAGGTGAATCTGGCCGGCGACGTCTGCCTGATCGGGCAGTCCAGACACCAGCGCGGGTACTTCAAACAGACCAAACACCGAGATCCCGACACCGTCTGCGGTGGAAATCAGGTAACCGGCGATCATCACGGCGAACAGCCCGAGATACAGTGCGCTATGACCAAGCTTGGCGCCGACGCGAGTCAGGCGTCCGTAGGTTTCCAGTGTCGGCGGCGGCGGGCTGACGAAACGCCAGATCACCCGCAGCACCATCACCGCCAACAACACCAGGCCGATGCTCTTGTGCAGCTCCGGCGCGTCTTTACGCCAAGTGCTGTAGTAATCCAGCCCGACCATCCACAGGCCCAACGCAAACAACCCGTACACCGCGAGGGCAACGGCCCAGTGCGAAACGATGCTGACCCAGCCATAGCGAGAAGAAGAGTTGCGTAGCTGCATTGCTCATATCCTGTAAAAACTGTGACCAAGACTAGCGAGTTATCTATCGATTTAAAGCGGAAATTTTCGCTTTGAAATATCGAGAAATACGATGATCAGTCTGGGAGCTGTGCGTTAAGGAAAGATTAAAGCGATGAACTGCGTGATGGCGAGGCGGGTGCAGGAGGTCAGCTTGGGCTTGGAGGCCTCTTCGCGAGCAGGCTCGTTCTTGCCAAAGCCACTTATGGCCCACCGCCTCCTGGAGTCACTTGTTGATGCATTCAGCCCTATAAGGGTCTATGTCACATCTATAAACCAATTGAGGATCGTGCTTTTTTAGCACCGTACGGCCATCAGCACAGCCACCGACACCAAATACTGCCAATAGCATTAAAGCCGCTATTAATTTCATATCAACTCCAGCTTCTACGAGGTTAAAGTTGCGAACTATTAATTCACCGAACACTCAGGCTTGTAGGGTTCGAACACGCACTTGTAATCCATTTGAGGGTCCCGCTTCGGAGTCACCGGAACCATCAGGGGATCATGGCCTTCGCCATAGACACACCCATACATGGAAACCAGTACGACCACACCCATCAGTATTTTCATACGTCGCTCCTGTTTTTCGAGGAGCCTAGACTTATGGCGGGGTGCGTTCTATCGCCTGCTTCCGGTTAACGGGTGGGAAGTTTCCGATATATCGTAAAGAGGTGTAGGACGTCAGCGTTCGCTATACGACGCTGGGCGCTGGAGGACAGCGTCGGCGCGCCTGAATGTCGAAAAAAAAAGCGGCCCTTGGGCCGCGTTTTTTACGCCTGAACGTTACTGAGCCTTGGTCTCAGTGGTCGTCGCCGGTTTGGCGACCGGCTTCTTGACCGGCTCGGCCTTCTTCACCGGGGCCTTGGCCGGGGATTTTTTGACCGGTGCCTTGGCGGCCGGTTTTTTCGCCGCAGGCTTGGCCGCAGTTTTCTTGGCCGGCTCGACTTTCGCCGGGGCCGGCGCTGGTGGTGCTACCGGGGCCGGCGCTGGAGCAGGTGCCGGTGCGGGCGCTGGAGGCGGTGCTACCGGCTCGGGGGCCTTGGCCGGCTCGGGCTTCTTGTCGTCATCCGAGCCACCGAACAGGTTGCTGAAGAAGTTGCCCTTCTTCGCTGCCACCGCGCCAGCAGCCGCCGCTGCGGCTGGGGCGACCTTCGGCGGTTCGAAGGATTTGCCAGCGGCCAGGTCTTCTACCTGGCTGGCGGCACGTTGGCCACTGCGCAGCGCGCCTTCCAAAGTGCCTGGATACATAGCGTCAGTGTGTTCACCGGCAAAGGCTACGCGCTGCAATGGCTTTTCCCACAAACGCCAGTATTTGCTGATCTGGCCCGGACCAAACGCCAGGTAAGCGCCGCCCATGGACGGGTCGGTGCTGTAGCGCCGGATTTCATAACCGGTGAATGCGCCACGGGCCTGTGGATAAAACGCGTGCAGGCGAATCAGCACCTGGTCGACCATCTGCTTGTCGCCGAAGGCCTGCATCACCCGTGCGTTGTCGCCGGACAGGTTGATGACCACGTTGGCGCCGCCCTTCATGGCCGGCTCGATCCACATCATGCCCAGGCCGGTGTTGCTGTAGATCTCACCCGACATGCGCGCCTTGCTGTCCCAGACCGGGGTCTTGAACTTGAGCATGATCTGGTCGCGCCAACCGTAGTTGGTGCCTTTGATCGCCCCCTGGTGCTGGGCATCCAGGGCCGGCGTCAGCTGGATCTTGTTCAGTGCGCGCAGCGGCACGGCGAGTACCACGTAGTCAGCCTGGTAACCGACGCTGCCGACCTTGACGGTGACGCCGTCCTTGTCCTGGGAAATGGCCGAGACCGGTGAACCGGTCTTGATGGTCTTCAGTTGCTTGACGAACGCCTGGGCCAATACCGGGCTGCCACCCAGCAGGCGCGAGGCGCGCCGGTCACGGTCGGACACGCCGCGATAGACGCGGTTCTGCTGGGCAAAATACAGCAGCGACAGGCGCGAAGGCTCGTCATAGCGCGTGCGTATTTCCTGATTGACCAATTGCCGCGCGGTGGCGGGCAATTGCAAACGGTCGAGCCAGTTGGACACAGTGATCTGGTCGAGGGCGTGCAGCGTGTTGGTGGCCGCCGGGTTCAGCGGATCGTCGATGGACCGCGCCAGCTCATCCAGGGTGGTTTCATAGCGCTTGAGCGCTTCGGCTGTGGCGGGCTGTTTGGTCGCCAGGTCGGCGGCGGTGAAATAAGTGCCGTCGATCAGGTAGCTGGGAGTCCGCACGAATTCCGGTGCCGGCGTGGTGCCCAGCTTGAAGGTGGAAACGTACTTGTTCAGCACGGGCTGGGTCTTTTCGTTGCCGATCCACTCGCTGGTGGCCATGCCCGACCGGCCACCCAGGCTCGGCTTGGCTTCCAGCAGGGTCACGGCCCAGCCCTTGTTCTGCAGCTCGTAGGCCGCCGTCAGCCCGGCCAACCCACCGCCGATGACGATGGCCGTCGGTTGTTTGTCCTTGGCCAGCGCCGAAACGCTGAACAGCCCTATCATCACCAGCGCACAGGCGCGCAGCCAACCAGCAGACATTCAACGAACTCCGGATTAAAACGTAGGAAATTTCAGCTTTCGAGCCAGTCGGCTCTCGGTTTTTCGAGCCAGTCGGCTCCGGGAACGGCGAAGAATACGTCAGCCATCAAAGCGCCGCCAGCGACGTCTATCGCCTTGTCCATAGTAGCCGGAACGACACAATGGGTTGTCCCCACGTCCGCCATTGCATAGGCTTGCGCGATTGTTTTGCCCGCGCCCGCCGCGAGCTGCCTCGAGGAGACTGTACATGGGCCTGAATAACCAGTGGATGCAACGCGACCTCGCGGTGCTGTGGCACCCCTGCACCCAGATGAAAGATCACGAACAACTGCCGTTGATCCCTATCAAGCGCGGCGAAGGCGTGTGGCTGGAAGACTTCGAAGGCAAGCGCTACCTCGATGCCGTCAGCTCCTGGTGGGTCAACGTGTTTGGCCACGCCAACCCGCGCATCAACCAGCGCATCAAGGACCAGGTCGATCAGCTGGAGCATGTGATCCTCGCCGGTTTCAGCCACCAACCGGTGATCGAGCTGTCCGAGCGCCTGGTGAAAATGACGCCCGAAGGCCTGACCCGGTGTTTTTATGCCGACAACGGCTCGTCCTGCATCGAAGTCGCGATGAAGATGAGCTTTCACTACTGGATCAATCGCGGCCAGCCCGCCAAGAAACGCTTCGTCACCCTGAGCAACAGCTACCACGGCGAAACCATCGCGGCGATGTCGGTGGGCGACGTGCCGTTGTTCACCGAAACCTACAAGGCGCTGCTGCTGGACACGATCAAGGTGCCCAGCCCCGACTGCTACCACCGTCCCGAGGGCATGGGCTGGGAAGAACATTCGCGAAACATGTTCGCGGCCATGGAACAGACCCTCGCCGAACACCACGGCAGCGTCGCCGCCGTGATCGTCGAGCCGCTGATCCAGGGCGCCGGTGGCATGCGCATGTATCACCCGGTGTACCTGAAGTTGCTACGCGAAGCCTGCGACCGCTATGGCGTGCACCTGATCCACGATGAAATCGCTGTCGGCTTCGGTCGCACCGGGACGATGTTCGCCTGTGAACAGGCCGGTATCACACCGGACTTCCTTTGCCTGTCCAAGGCCCTGACGGGCGGCTATTTGCCGCTGGCGGCGTGCGTGACCACCGATGACGTCTACAACGCGTTCTACGACGACTATCCGACCCTGCGCGCCTTCTTGCATTCCCACAGCTACACCGGTAACCCGTTGGCCTGCGCGGCGGCCCTGGCGACCCTCGACATCTTCGAAGAAGACAACGTCATCCAGACCAACCTGGCCCTGGCCCAGCGCATGGCGAGCGCCACCGCGCACCTGGCCGATCACCCGAACGTGGCAGAAGTCCGCCAGACCGGCATGGTGCTGGCCATCGAGATGGTCAAGGACAAGGCCAGCAAAACCGCTTACCCGTGGCAGGAACGCCGTGGCCTGGCGGTGTTCCAGCATGCCCTGGAGCGCGGTGCTTTACTGCGGCCGCTGGGCAGCGTGGTCTATTTTCTGCCACCGTATGTCATCACCGCGGAGCAGATCGATTTCCTCGCCGAAGTGGCCAGCGAAGGCATCGACATTGCCACCCGGGACAAGGTCAGCGTGGCGGTGCCGAAGGACTTCCATCCTGGCTATCGCGATCCGGGCTGACGACAAATTTCTCTGTGGCGAGGGAGCTTGCTCCCGCTGGGCTGCGTAGCGGCCCCATTTTTGCGATTGCTGCGCAATCGAGCGGGAGCAAGCTCCCTCGCCACAACAGCACTAGACCCAGCAGCAATGCACCCGTATTTAGAGAACGAAACATGAGACTGTCCCGCTTCTTTATCGACACACCCCTGAGCCTCGGCGACCACGAGCTGCCCGAAGCCCAGGCCCACTACATCGGCCGGGTGCTGCGCATGGCCGAGGGCGATGCGGTGCAGGTGTTCGACGGCTCCGGCCAGGAGTTTCGCGGGACCCTGGCCGAGGTCGGCAAGAAACGCGTGCGCGTGCAGCTCGACGAGCAGTTTGCCGGGCAGGCCGAATCGCCGCTGCGCATCCACCTCGGCCAGGGCCTGTCCCGCGGCGAGCGCATGGATTGGGCGATCCAGAAGGCCACCGAACTGGGCGTCAATGAGATCACACCGATCTTCACCGAGCGCTGCGAAGTGCGCCTCAAGGACGAGCGCGCCGACAAGCGCCTGCTGCATTGGCGGCAGGTGGCGATCAGTGCCTGCGAGCAATGCGGACGCTCCACCGTGCCGGTGATCCACCCGCCATTGCTGTTGGCCGACTGGTTGAAGCAGGCCGAAGCCGAATTGAAACTGGTGCTGCACCCGGTGGCCGATCCGCTGACCAGCCACCCCAAGCCATCGTCCCTGGCATTCCTGATCGGGCCCGAGGGCGGGTTGTCGGACGCTGAAGTCGAGCAGGCCAAGACCGCCGGCTACCACGCCGCCCGCCTCGGCCCCCGAGTGCTGCGCACCGAAACCGCGCCAGTGGTGGCGTTGGCAGTGGCGCAGCAGTTATGGGGGGATTTCTAAAAGTCTGATGTAGCTCCCACAGTAGATCGCGGATGTCCTTGCGACTTACTGCACCGGCTCACTGGTCGGCTTGGCAATGATCGCCTTCAATTCGCTGGTCATCGGGAATTCCAGGTTCAGGCCCTTGGGTGGGATCGGCTTCTGGAACCAGCGATCGTAGATCGCGTTGATTTCCCCAGACTTGTACAGGTCCGCCAGGGTCGAGTTGACCAGCGCCAGGAACTGCGGATCGTCCTTGCGCACCATGCAGCTGTAGATTTCCCGCGATTGTTCTTCCCCGACCACGACCCATTTATGCGGATCACGCGCCTTGGCCCGCTCGCCGTAGAGCAGCGCGTCGTCCATGTAGAACGCCGCTGCCCGGCCGGTCTCGAGCATCTGGAAGGCTTCGCCGTGGTCCTTGGCGCTGATGACGAACATGTCGACTTTGTTGTCCTGGTTGTAGCTCTTGAGGAATCGCTCATTGGTGGTGCCGGCAGTGGTCACCACATTCTTGCCGCGCAGGTCGGCGAAGCTGTGGATACCGCTGTCCTTGGCGGTCAGCAGTTGGCCCTTCACGTAAATGAAACCGTAGGAAAACGCCACCTGCTTCTGCCGCTCGGCCGTTACGCCGGTGGAGCCGCATTCCAGGTCCACGGTGCCGTTCTGCACCAGTGGGATGCGGGTCTGGGACGTGACGAGGTTGTACTTCACGTTCAGTTGCGGCAACGCCAGTTGGTGCTGGATGCGCGCGACGATCTTGCTTGCCAGCTCCACCGAGTAGCCCATCGGTTTGCCGCTGTTGTCCGCAATGTAGGAAAACGGCACGGAGGCGTCGCGGTAGCCCAAGGTGATGCTCTTGCTGCTGGCGATCTTGTCCAGGGTGCCGGTCGGTGGCGCTTCATTGGCGAAAGCCGAGGCGCTCAGCAACAGGGTCAGGGTGCAGCCGATCAACGTGATTTTTTGCATTGTTATTCTCCGTTGCGGGTGGGTCAGGCGGCGCGGGGCGTGAGGCCTCGCATGTCGATGGAAGGTGTACGTTGGCGGATCAGTTCACTGAGCAAGCGGCCGCTGCCGCACGCCAGGGTAAAGCCCAAGGCGCCATGGCCCAGGTTGAGCCACAGGTTGCGATAGCCGGTGGCGCCAATCAGCGGCACCCCGCTGGGCGTGGCCGGGCGCATGCCCGCCCACTCGATGGCGCGCTCGTAATTTCCAGCCAGGGGGAAGGTTTCCATGGCCTGGCGACGGATCAGGGCCAGGCGCCTGGGGTCCGGTGCCGGATCAAAACCGACGATGTCGACCATCGCCGCCACTCGCAACCGCTCACCGATGCGAGCGTAGACGACCTTGCGATCATAGTCGGTGATGCTCAACTCCGGCGCCCGATGTCGCGCCTCGATCGGAACCGTCAGGCTGTAGCCCTTGAGCGGATACAGCGGCAGTCGCAGCCCAGGCACTGCAAGCGCTGCACTGCGATGGCCGGCGGCAATCACCACGGCGTCCACGTCCAGGCGATCTGCGCCCAGGTCGATCGCCTGCACCGTACCGTTGGCATGATGGATAGCGGTCACCGCGCGCCCCAGGAGGAACTCGCAGCGCCCCGAAGCCCGTAGCCGCGCCGCCAATTGGAGGCAGAAAGCATGGCAATCGGCGACCTCCTCGTCCGGCGTGTAGATCCCGCCCACGAACGGCACGCCTGCCAGCGCGGGCTCCAGGCTGGCGCATTCGGCAGGGCCAAGTACTTGCTGATGTCCCAGGTCAGTCACTCGCCGCCGAGCATGCTCGAAGTGGTGGACGTTTCGAAACGTCACCAATTTGCCGTTGCGCCGCCAGTCAAAGCCATCGAGATGATCGTCTTCGCGCCAGGTCTGCAACGTCGCCTGGCTCAACAGCGCCAGGCGCAACAGATGCGCACCGTTGCGGCGGTTGACCGAGGTCCGGCATGCGGCGACAAACGACGCCATCCAGCGCCACTGGGCCGGGTCGAGGCGCGGGCGCAACTTCAGTGGCGAATCCGCGCGCAACATCCAGCCCAGGGCCTGCCAGGGCACCCCGGCATCCGCCAGCGGCGTGACGTAGCGATAGGACAACTGGCCGCCATTGGCGAAGCTGGTTTCGCTGCCCAGCGCGTCCCGGGCTTCGACGAGCGTGACGTCGATGCCTTCGCGAACCAGCGCATAAGCCGTCGCCAGCCCGATCACGCCGCCACCGATAATGCAAACCCGCTGAGCCATGTCCATCTCACACCTGTTTCGAATGGCCCAAGGTTAGGATCGGATGACAGCGTTCGAACAATGAATAAAGATGGGCTTCCTATAAACAAAGGTTATGGGCTCGCCATGCGCCTTCGTCATATCGAGATTTTCCAGGCCATCCGCCAGACCGGCTCCATCAGCGGCGCCGCGCAGTTGCTGCACGTCTCCCAGCCGGCCGTGACCAAGGTGTTGCAGCATGCCGAGCAGCAATTGGGCTTTGCGCTATTCCTGCGAGTGCGCGGCAAGTTGCAGGCCACGCCTGAGGCGCTGGAACTGGAGCGCGAGGTCGACAAGGTCAGCGAAAGCCTTCAAGGCGTGCGGCGCCTGGCCCAGAGCCTGCGCCGCGAGCCGGGCCACAGCCTGCGGATCGGCGCCACGCCAGCCTTGGCCCTGTCGTTGATGCCGGCGGCGATCCATCAATGGACCCGACGATACCCCGACATCGTCTGCGAGTTATCCAGTGCCCACAGCCGCGAGTTGACGCAAAACCTGCTGATGCGCGAAATCGACGTCGCCCTGACCTTGCAAGCGCCCGATCACCCTGGCCTCAAGGCCCAGCCCCTCGCCAGTGGCGTGTTGGTAGCCTTGGCACCAAATGGTCACTGGCCCGAGGCGACGATCGGCACGCCCATGCCGTTGCAAGCCTTGGCCGATGCGCCATTGATCGGCCTGTCCAGTACCGACCCGCTCTCGGCCAGGTTGGACGGTTACCTCAAGTCAGTGGAACCGTCGCCACGCGTGAGCATTTCCGTGCAGACCTATTCACTGGCCCGGGCCATGGTCGAATCCGGCGCCGGGCTGGCGGTCATCGACCCGTTCACGGCTTTGGGCGCTTCGAGCGCCCGCACGGCCATCCGGCCCTTGTCGCCGCCGCTGCCCATTTCCCTGTACGCCGTGACCCGGGCCAACGAGGCCCCAGCCCATACGATGGGTGCCCTGCTGGAGATCTTTGCCAGCCAGGCCCAGGGGCAGCTGGATCGCCTGTTTGGAACGGCTCAAAGCACGTAGAACAGAATCGCCACGAAATGCAGCAGGCTGCCGGCGATGACAAACAGGTGCCAGATGCCATGGGCATGGCGCAGGCGATGGTCCAGCGCGAAGAAAATGATGCCGACGGTGTACAACACGCCGCCCGAAGCCAGCCAGGCAAACCCGGTGCTGCCCAGCGCCGCCAGCAACGGCTTGACCGCCACCAGGACGATCCAGCCCATTACCGCATAAATGACGATCGACAGGATCCTCGCTTCAGAGCGCGGCTTGATTTCCTGCAGGATGCCGATCAGGGCCAGCCCCCAGACAATCCCGAACAACGTCCAGCCCCACGGCCCGCGCAGGGTCACCAGGCAGAACGGCGTGTAGCTGCCGGCGATCAACAGGTAGATCGAAAAATGATCGACCTTCTGCATGATCTCTTTCTTGCGTCCGCGCACGCTGTGATAAACCGTCGAGGCGCTGTAGAGCGCCAGCAAGGTGAACCCATAGATCGCCACGCTGACGATCTTCCAGGGATCACCGGCCATCCCGGCAATCACCAGCAACCACACCGCGCCGATAAACGCCGCGACAGCCCCCACCAGGTGTGTCCAGGCGTTGAGTCGTTCCCCGTGATACATCCCAATCCCACCCCACATTCCGAAACTGGCGCCAAGGCTCAGGCCTGGCGCGGCAAAGTGCAATGCCTTGGCTTTTTTTAACTCGCGATAACGCTCCCTCGCCATAACAGCTCCCAAGCCACTTAAATCGCGTCGCCGGGAAGACATGGGGCACAATCAGCCCATACGAATAAGAGTCCATCCTCCCATGCTGATCGACGAAGAATTGACCCTGAAAAAACTCGAGGTGTTCCTGGCCTTCATGCGCACCGGCAACCTCGCGCGGGCGGCGGCCGAGTTGCAGACCAGCAATGTCAGCGTGCACCGGGCCATTCATTCCTTGGAGAGCGCCCTGCGTTGCCCACTGTTCAAGCATGAAGGCCGCAACCTCACGCCTTTGGAAAGCGCCTATGTTTTGGAAGAGCGTGCGCAGAGGCTGATCCAGGATGTGATCGAAAGCGTTCGACTGACCCGCGAGGCGGCGGGTTTTTCCGCTGAGCGCTTCAAGCTCGGCTCGCTGTACTCGCTGACGGTCAAGACCGTGCCCCAACTGATCATGGGCCTGAAAATCCGCCGCAGCGAACTCAACATCGACCTGATCATGGGCTCGAACATCGACCTGTTGTACAAGCTCAAGAACATGGAAGTCGACGCGATCCTGGTGTCGCTGGACGACAGCGTCAACGACCCGGACTGCGAGCAAATCGCGCTGTTTTCCGATGACATCTTCCTCGCCACTCCGGCCGACTCCCCCTTCGCCCAGCGCAGCGAAGTCGACCTGGCCGACGTGCGCAACGAGACTTTCATCACCCTGACCCAAGGCTTCGCCACGCATCAGGACGGTGTCCGGGTGTTCAAGCAAGCGGGGTTCGAGCCGAAGGTGGCGATGCAGGTCAACGACATCTTCACCCTGCTGAGCATGGTCAGCTCCGGGGTGGGTTATGCCTTGCTGCCGGGCAGGATCGCGGCGGTCTATGAAAACCGCGTGAAACTGATCCCATTGCAGGAAAAGTATCGGTTGCAACAGCACATTGGCGTGGTGTTCCTGAAGGCCAAGGAGCGTGATCCGAACCTGCTGGCGCTGTTGGCCGAGTGCCGGATGTATGCCAATCGCCAGGCCTGAGACCGAGTCTCGCCCTTCGCGAACAAGCCCCCTCCCACAGGGACACGCGGTCGACTGTGGCAGCGGGCCTGCTCGCGAAGAGGCCAGCGCGGTTAGCGAAGAGCCGAAGCCCTACCCCATCAACCCCCGCATGATCAAAAACAACAGCGAAGGCCCGAGCAAGCACCCAAGTGCCGTATAGAACGCCGCCGTCAGGCAGCCATACGGCACCAGCTTCGGATCGGTCGCCGCCAGGCCGCCGGCCACGCCACTGGAAGTGCCCATCAGCCCGCCGAAGATCACCGCGCTGCGCGGGTTGTTGAGGCCGATGAAGGGCGCCACGAACGGCGTCGCCACCATCACCAGGATCGCCTTGATCAGCCCGGCGGCAATGGACAGCGCCATGACCTCGGAGCTGGCGCCAATCGCCGCCCCGGTCACCGGTCCGACAATATAAGTCACCGCCCCGGCGCCGATGGTGGTGAGGCTCACCACATCGGTGTAACCGAAGGCCATCGCCACGCCAACGCCGGCAATGAATGAAGTCCCGACCCCGACGAACAAGGCCAGCGCGCCAACGAAACCGGCACGCTTGAGCTCCTCGACACTGACGCCGAACGCCGTGGCGACGATGGCGAAGTCCCGCAGCATGGCGCCGCCCAGAAGACCGATCCCGGACAGCAGCGGGATGTCCACCACGCCTTTCTGCCCACCGGTCATGGCCCCGCCGATGTACGAGAGCACCAGCCCCAGCAGGATGGCGATGGCCGAGCCGTGCAGGCGCCCTTTGGTGAACGTGTCGCTGATCCAGTAGGACACCCACATGGTGATGCCGACGATGGCAAAACCGCTGATCAGGCCGTAGCCGGTGATGACTTTCATCAAGGATTCGTACATGGCGGTCACCCTACCGTTTTCACGGACACGTTGGATTGAGGGTCCTTGTTGCCGATGCGCACCAGCACCGGCACCAACGCAAAGGC
>Ga0307405_10000960_pt1 | contig 11546 bp, 8 predicted proteins | sample 322Cmetagenome_2_FD_203311 | JGI IMG/M metagenome (GOLD analysis project Ga0307405, IMG submission 203311) | Maize rhizosphere microbial communities from greenhouse at UC Davis, California, United States - 322HYB-C-1 | ecosystem: Host-associated > Plants > Roots > Rhizosphere > Soil | place...
ACCGGGCCGTGTCAAATCATCCTGCCAAACGAACCGCCGCGGTGTTTTGGATTGACCGGCGCCATCAGCCGCCTCTGGAAGGGTGTTCAGGAGCGCGTCGTGACCGGACTGCCGTCGCAGGCAAACGCTGCAGGCGCGACTGGTCCGCATGACATCTCCTTCGTCGGGCGCGGCGGCGCGTACGTCACGATTGGGTCTGGCGGCAATCCGGTGTTGCGTCCAGGCTGGGGACCGGGCGGCGAACTCTTTGGTACGGTGCTGCAGATGCCGACGAGCGGCCGCTGGCGTGTGGTCGCCGATCTCGCCGCGTTCGAACAATCAGACAACCCGGACGGCGGCGTCATCGACACGAATATCTTCGGCCTGCTGGCGGAACCGAGTGTCCGCTACGTTGCCGACGCGGGCGGTAACGCGCTGCTGAAGGTCGAGGCCAACGGCGACATATCCGTCGTTGCTGTGTTGCCGGCGCGGTTGAACTCGACGCGCGGAACCGACGCCGTGCCGACGGATGTGGTGCGCGGGCCCGACGGAGCGCTGTATGTCAGCGAACTCGCCGGGGTGAACTTCGGCCCCGGACTCGCCAACATCTGGCGCGTGGTCGAGGGATCGACGCCGACCGTGTATCGCAGCGGCCTGCAGACGGTCATCGATCTCGACTTCGGCCCGGACGGGACGCTGTATTACCTGCAGCACGCCGGCGGTGCATTCTTCAGCGCGCCGGGACAGTTGATCCATGTCCTGGCAAACGGGACACCCGTCGTCGTCGCGAGCGGCCTCACTCGCCCCACGTCCGTGCTCGTTACGGACGAGGGAACGATCTATGTCACGAACAATGGGGTGACGCCAGGGGCGGGTCAGGTGCTGAAGATCAATCCCTGAGCGCGATCACAAATCCCAACCTGGGAAGGAAGGGCCCGTGGCGCGGCGCGCGCTGATCGTCGGCGCTGGTATCGGTGGTCTTTCGGCGGCCATTGCCCTGCGTCAAGCAGGGTGGGAGGTCCGGATCTTTGAGCGGTCGCCGTCGCTGCGCGAGCTCGGGTTTGGTCTCGGCCTCGCGCCGAACGCGATGGCAGCGCTGGGTAGACTCGGAGTCGGCGAGACCGTCCGCGCGCGCGGTTGCGAGCCGGCCAGCGGCGAGATGCGCCGCATGGACGGCACCGTACTGAAGCGGGCGGCGATCCCCCGCGGCATTCTCGGCGGTCCCTTCGTGATCGCGATGAGGACCGCGCTCTATGGGGCGCTGCTCGACGCGGTCGGCATCGATGCGGTGACCGTCGGCAGCGAGGCGACCGGCTTCACGCAGCGCGGCGGCCGCGTTACGCTTGATCTGGCGAACGGCAGCGCCGAGGGGGATCTTCTCGTTGGCGCCGACGGCGTTCGCTCGGTTATCCGGCGGCAACTGCATCCGGCCGAGCCGCCCGCGCGGCCGTGCCGTGTCGTCAGCGTGCGCGGCGCGGTCGAGGGCGCAGTATCGCATCTGGGCGGAGTTGACGGACTCTATTACCTCGGACCGGGAGTCGAGTCGGCGCACATCCGCGCCAGCGCCACGGGCATTTACTGGTTCTGTGCGGTCGCTGCGGAACTGGTCCCCGAGGTGAGTCGTCTACCCGCGGACACGTCGACGGGAGACGCCGCGGCGAGAGCAGTGCTGGCGCACATGGCGCCGAAGTTCGACGACACGTTCGGTGCGATCACGTCCGCGACGACCGACTTCCGCTACGACGGCGTTCTGGTCGATCGCGATCCGCTGCCGCGCTGGGGTGACGGCGTCGTCACGCTGATTGGCGACGCCGCTCATCCGATGCTGCCGCATACCGGACAGGGCGCCGCGCAGGCGATCGTCGATGCGGTGACGCTCGGAGGAATGCTTGGCGGCAACGCTGATGTCGAACCCACCCTTCGGGCATTCGAAGCAGAGCGAATACCGAAGACCGCTGCGCTGGTGCGGCAGGGGCGACGAACGGCGCGTTTCATGCGCATACGGAATCCGGTGGCGTGTTACCTGCGGGAGGCGGCGATCCGCGCGGCGCCGCTGAAGACGGTGATGAAACTCTACGTGCGGGTCAATCGCCGAGCGGGAACATCCGTCGGTTTGTGAAGGAATCCGTGGCCCCACGCAATCGGCTCTAAAACTGCAGACGCCGAAGCATGCGAACGATCTTCTTCGTGGTCGATTCGTCGCCGGTCAGCAGATACCGGTGCCAGTCGTCGCGATGTGACGTGACGTGGACGGGGCCGAGCGCCAGCAGGCCGGTGCGGCCGATCGACGCGCGCAGATACTGGATCTCATTGTCAGCCGCCCTCGCATCTGGATGTTCGGGCATCGTCACGCCCGCGTCGCGCGCGATCAGCAGCGCCTTGGCCTGAATCGACAGCTCGAGCTCGACACGCAGCAGACATAACATGTCCGCAACGACCGGTCCGGGGAAACGCTGGCGCAGTTCGCGCAAGTAGGTGCCGAATCGCGTCAGCGCGAGTGCCTCTGACGCAAACGTTTCGTGCAGCATCAGGTCGAGGTCGAGGCCGGCGCCGACCCACTCGCGCGTGGCCCGTTCGCTGCGCTGAAACACCCACAGTACGATCAAGGGCAGCGCGATGAGCAGCGTCGCGGTCATCGCGACCGGCGAGAAGGGCAGCAGGTTGAAGGCCGCATGAATCACGACGGCTGAAAGCCAGCCTGGTACGAACACCGCCACCTTCCGGTCGCGATGCCGCTCGGTGGCGGTCTGCGCGAGCATCGCAAACACCGCGGTGGCCGTGCCGTGCAGCATCGCCGTGCCGAGGCCGCGCACCGCCCACAACACGATCGAGGCATCCGACAGCACCTGCAGGTACCGGTAGTTTTCGAGGACCGCGAAGCCGGTGCCGACGGCGAAGCCAAGCTGCGCCGCATCGACGGGAAAGCCGATGCGTCTGCGCAGGATCAGGTAGACGACGAAGGCGGCCTTGGCAGTCTCCTCGATCACCGGCGCGACGAACTGGCTGTAGCGCATTTCGGAGATCGGCAGCGCCGGCGCGAGCGCCGCGTAGACCGCATCGCAGAGAAAGGCGGCGACGACCCCCCAGCCGATGGCCGCCGCGATTGCAGACGGCTTCGCCAGCTTGAAGCTGTCCATCAGGACCAGCACGCCCAGGAACAGGACGACGGGGAAGAAGGCGAGAACCGTGTTGGCGGCCATGTTCTACCGGAAGAGTTTCAGCGAAATCATGGCTTCGCGGCGAGGCGCCGCGCTCTTTTCGTAGGCAATGGCCCCGCCGACTGAAACGGTGAGGTCCATCGACGACAGCATATTGAGGCGGAAATCGAACTGACCGCCGACGTTGCCCACCCGGCGCCGGATTCCCGCCTCGTCCAGATTCGTCATCAGACCGCCGGCAAAAACCGCGGGCCGCATCCACGTCATATAGAACCCGGGCGTGCCAGCCCGCCGGAAATGGAGCGGCGGCAGGTTCCATTCGATCGTCGACTTCGCGAAGTTGCGGCCGCCGACCTCGTTCAGTTCGGCGCCCGGCATCGCGTAGTACTCGCGGTAGCGCTTCTCGGTGAGATGGTCCACGTAGTTGTTGCCGAAGCTGCCAAAGAAGAAGTTCGCGAACGGATCGGCGGCAGGGTCGGGTGAAAAGCCGCCCGCAGTCCGGAACCAGACCGACGAATGTGAAATCGGCAAGGCAAAGCCCTGGTCGTAGGTCGCGTGCACCCTGGTGAACAGCGACTCGGCGACGACCGTATTGCGCGCGTTCAGCGACCAGCGGAGTCCCTTCTCATCGTCTACGTTTCCGAGCGACGAGCGCACATTCGTGAACGAAAGATTGCCGCCAAACGAATAGAGGCGGTCGACATCCACGGACACGTTCTGGTATTCGGGGAGTGTGTCGAGCCCGCCGGCGACGCGGCCGTCGAGCGTCAAAGTGAGGCGGCGCGGCTCGTCGAAGATCAGCAGGTCCGTGTGGCCGACGCCGAAGTCGTATCCGCGGCGGCTGGTCTTCGTCGGGCCAAACAGATCGTAGAAATCCGCGTTGTTCCAGGCGGCGTGCGCCGTCCAGTCGTAGCGCCGATACGCGGCGCGCAGATGCAGGCGCTCGTCCGCCGGGATGCCGGCGGCCGGAGAATAGGTCGCCGTGAGCGTTGCGCCGTTGAACGACAACGGATCCGAAAACCGCGCGTGCAGCCCATACGCGACGGTGTCCTTATATCCCTCCACAATCGGGAAGACGGATTCCGTGCCGAGCCGTTTCAGCGGCGAGTATTCGCGTGTGCCGGTGATCAGCGTCTCGATCGGTACGGCGCCAGGAGATCCGGCCGCCCACTGTTTCACAACCGGATGTTTCTCGACGAGCTGCTGTCCCAAGAAGGTAATCGCATTGATGTCCTTGATTGGCGACACTGAAATGATCGACGGGACGAATCCGTCGCCGGTGTACCGGAACACCAGCAGCGATCCATCCTTCAGCGGCACGGGCCTGAAGAAGCCCGTGTCAGCGTTGGTCAACGCCTCGAGTTCCCCCGTCGCGATCTCGTAACGAAAGATGTTCGACACGCCGGTGAAGTACGAGCTGCCGAACAGGTAGCGGCTGTCGGCGCTGAATACGAAGTTCGACGGGATGGCGGTGCCGAAATCGAACTGCCGCACCGGTGTCGCGTCCTGGTCGAGCAGCGGGGCCGTCCGCATCACCCGCACGGTCTGCTTGCCGTCGATTTCGCCAACGGATACGGACACGTACTGCCCGTCCGGAGAGACGTCGAGGTCGTAGGCCACTTCGCCGTAGGGCCACGAGTGCACCGCGTTCCAGTCGCGGTACGGATACGGGATGCGGACCAGCGTGCAGATGCCGTTGAACGTCCGGATTCCCCACAGCGAGCGGTCGGCGCGGTTGAACGAGAGATCGCCGATACGTGCGTCCTTCAATAACGTCCGCGGCTTCTTCGTTGTCGTGTCGAGTGCGACGATGTCCCGCTCGGCGGTGTTGTCGGCGGTGTAGAAAAGTGTGTTCGTGCCCGGGTCGTAGGCGAGTGACGTGACGGTGTAGATCCGTGGCAGCTTGATGTCCTGCAGATGCGCGACACGGCCGTCATTCATTCCGATCGCGCCGATGTAGGCGACGGTGCCGGGATAGTTGAGGCCAGCGTAGATGGTGCCCCGTTCCTCGTCGACGAACGCGCGCGACAGCGAACCGAGCGCTTCGCGTGCGACATCCTTGTACGGCGTAATCGGGTGCTGTCTGATGGTGGCGATATTCTTCTTCTGGAACTGCTGCTCGAAGCCGATCCAGTCGCTCCACGCCTTCTCGATTGACATGCCGTAGATCTGGCGGAAGCTCGAGGCGTAGTACGCCTTCGAATCGTTCGAGCGCGTCACCCACCGCATCAGGTGTTCCGGCGTATAGGTGTACGCCAGGTAGTTCATGAACCTGGTGCCGTAGAGGTACGAATTGGCTTCCACCTGAAAGTCGGTCTTGGTCAGCTCGGCGGCCAGACCGAGCGGATCGTAGAAACGGCTGCCGTCGAGCACCATCGACCGGAAGACCATTTCGTCGTACGGTCCCTGCGCGCGGCCGATGCCGCCGGCCATCCACGTATCGAGGAATACCGCGATGCCTTCGAGGTACCAGCGTGGCGACGCGCGCCGCGGCGTCGTCAGATACATGTAGCCGACCGTCTCGGGATGCTCCGGGATCGGCGCCACCTTTCCTCTGAACAACGTCCGGAACGTCCGATCGCGCGGCGACGGCCGATCGATCGTGAGCACGTGCACCAGCTCGTGGTTCATCAGGTACGACATCCGCTCGCTGGCGGTGAAGGTCTCGAACGCGAAGTTCATCGGCGCAATCCGCAGCGACACGAAGTCGCGCGGCACGGCGTCGGCCGACGCATTGCCGGCGTCGGAGAAGTCGGTCAGCAACACCGTGACTTTTTCGACCGGCTTGAAGTCGAACAGCTTGCGATGGAAGGCGAAGGCGTTCTCGAACGAGCGGCCGACGTGCGGGACGATGAAGGTTTGCGTCGGATGGATGTAGACCAGGGTGAGATTGCCGGTTTCCGTGGACGTCAGCTGTGCGTGGCTGTCGGTGACTCCGGCCGCCAGCGCGAGCAGGCTCGCCAGGGCGACGGCCAGGACTCGGATCCGCATGTGGATGGAAGGGTAACCCAGGGGTACGGATTGGGGGCGCCGGCTGCGGCAGCCGGCGCCCGCGGGGGTGTCGTTACTTGTTGATGACGTTCCCTGAGGCGTTGGACGAGGCGTTGTTGACCGCGTCGATTCTGGCGTTTGACGAGGCGTTGAACATCGCGTTGAGCACCGCATCGTTTCTCACGGCGACCATCGCCTCGCTGTTGGCAAGCACCAGCGCGAGATTCGAATTGGCAATGGCGTCGGCGATGTTCACGTTGCTGATTGCGGCGACGAGCGCGGGGCTGGCCGTCAGGGCCGCCTGCAGAACCGCCAGGTTCTTGGCGTCGAGGCGGACCTGGTTGATCACATCGTTGTTCGCCAGGTATTTCGCCCACAGCACGGCGTTATTCGAGATCGCCGTTCGAATTACCTCGTTGGAGAGGGCATTCCGCACATTCAGGTCGCTCAGCGCTTTCTGCAGACTCTCGTCCTTCAACGCTTCCCGGGCAGCCTTGTCGTTGACAAGCTGGCGGAACAGATCGCTCTGCAGGAAGCTTTGGAACTGCTGATCCTCGACCTTGACGTCGGCGGCGGCGATCTGCGGTGCCTGGTACCGCTGGGCCGCGCCAATCGTGGCTTCCGTGCCTTCCTCGACCGGCGGGTAGCCGGCTACTCGCAACGCGACAAGCGCCACGGCCGCCGCGGCCGCCACACTCCAAAGCACCCTCTTCGCTGTTGTGCCTTTCGCCATTCTGCTGCCTCTCCTCGTGAAAGTGACCTGGGGTTGGGTCACGGGAGCTTTTGCATGCTCCGCGATGGTCGACATCACGGTCGGTGCGAGCGACGCGGGCGGATCGACCTGGGGCAGGTCGTTCAGCATCATTGAAACCTCGTCGTTGTCGTTCCGCCGGTCTTCGTTGAATGTATTCATCGTGCGACGTGCCACCCGACGAGTTTGTCGCCGAGCTGTTGCCGCGCCGTGTAGAGGCGCGATTTCACCGTTTTCAGCGGGATGCCCAGGGTCGCCGCGATTTCGTCGTACGACAGGTCCGTAAAGTGTCGCAGGACCACGACTTCCCGGTAGTCGACCGAGAGCGCCAGCAGGGCCGCCTGAACGGCCTGTTGACGCTCTCGTGCTTCAACCGGATCCGCCCCGCTGCCAGCCGGCAGATCCAGTGACACGGGCTCGGAAGGACGTCGTCCGCGCAGAACGTTCAGACATTCGTTCTTCAGAATCCGATACAGCCAGTTGAAGAAGCGCTGCTCCGGATTGAAGCTGTCCAGATGCTCGTAGGCCTTGACGAACGCGGTCTGCGTGGCGTCCTTCGCGTCCTCGTAGTTACCCAGCATCCGGAGCGCGACGTTGAACAGCCCTTTCTGATACCGATGGACGATCGCTTCATACGCGTTGTGTTCGCCCGCCAGGCACCGCGCGACGATCGCCGCATCTTCCGTGTCAACCATCAAATACACCGCACAACCGGGAAAGTTGGAAAGTCGGTAAGCTTACCTCCAATCCAGGCACCCCTGAAGGGGTGCCCTACGAACTACCGAGGCCGGAACTACCGAGGCTGCGCACAGAGGGAACTCCCCGGAAGTGCCAAGACAGGAGGGAGATGGGGGCGGGCGAGGGTATTGTCTGGTATCTGCGGACCTCGGACGAGGACGTCGGCTCGGTGCGCCTGGTGGTGGTCGAAGGACGTGTGTCGAGCGCGACGGCCGCCGAACTGTCCCGGGTGCTGGCCGGGCGTGTCGACGGCCCACGGAAGCTCGTCGTCGATCTGACCCGTGTCGATTACGTCAACGGCGCCGGCCTGCGCGCGTTCGAGACGGCGGCCGCCGCCCTGAACGGGTCGGGCGAACTGGTCGTCTGCGGCCTGCAGCCCCCCGTTCGAGTCGCCTTTGATCTGGCCGGCAACATTCCGAACCTCTCCATCGCGCCCTCGCGCGACGCCGCGCTGCTCCGGCTGCGGGGCCAGTCCGGTCTATAACGCGGCCTGAACCGCCGCGCTGCTCCGCACGTGCGCCGCGAACTGACGCAGGCGCCGGTTGAAGGCTTCGGCGTCATCGAAGAACGACGCGTGTCCCGCCTCGCGGGTCCAGTGAACCTGCGCCTCCGGCATTGCCGCAAGATGTTCGTCGACGGCCGATGGCTTCACGATCGTCTCGGCGCTGCTATGGGTGATCAGCACCGGCTTGCGGATCGTCGGCAGCAGATCGTCGTTGTCGAGTGCCCTGGCGAAGAGCGCCTGGCGAACGTATGGCGGCACGCTGACGTTCCAGCCAAGCATCAGGTACCGTTCCTGGGGCGTCAGGTTCGATGAAATCGCCAGATCGAGCAGGGTTTCCAGCGCCCGCGTGCTTTCTTCGCCGTCCGCGGACAGCAATCCCGGCACAGCGGCCAGGAAGTCGGCTGTCAGCACGGACAGCGCGGCCTCGCTGCCCAGTTTGCTGATGCCGCCGACGAATTGGATGCCGCCGACAGCTTCCTCGCCGTAGTGGCGGATGTAGTCGAGGATCACCAGCGGGCCGTACGACCATCCGGTGAGGATCGGCTGCTCGAGACGCAGCGATTGCACGACCGCGTTGACATCGTCCGCCCACAGTTTCGAGTCGCCGTACGCGTCGCGAGGTTTGTCGGAGAGCCCGTGACCGCGGAGGTCCATGGCCACCAGCCGGTGGTCATCCGCCAGGTCCGAGGTGAGCTGACGGCTCCAGCACAGGGCGCACTGTGAGAAGCCGTGGATGAACAGGATCGGCTGCCCGTTCGGATTCCCGGTTTCCAGGACGTGCAGACGCGTTCCTCCGCCGCCGGCGACGTATTCACTCTTCATCGTGTCCCCCAGGCGATTTGTGCGGGTGAGCGGCGTGAACCATATCGCTGCCCGGCCGCCTTTTCAACGGGAACTTGTTGCTGAGCTTGAGGTTAGGGCCAGAGGGTCCGCCTCAAGGCGGACATTGCGTTGGACGGGGTTAGAGAATCGCGTCCAGGAAGTTCGACCCCACGTTCACGCAGTCGAAGACGTGCAGTCCAAGCCGTGACGCGAGGTCGATGCAGACCTCGGTGCCGCGAACACTGTTCCCGAAGCGATCCAGGCGCGGGGAATAGGTGCCGATTCCGAGCTGCCGGTTCACCACCGCCATCACGCCGCCGGCGACTCCGCTCTTGGCCGGCACGCCGACCCGATAGGCCCACTGGCCGGAATAGTCGTACATCCCGCACGTGAACATGATCGACAGGATGTCCTTGACGTAACGGATGGAGAAGGCGCTGCGGCCGGTGATCGGATGGCAGCCCATGTTGGCCAGCGTGGCGCCCATCATCGCCAGGTCGCGCGCCGTGACCTGAATGGCGCACTGCCTGAAATAGACGTCGAGCGCCGCCTCCGCCTCGTTGTGGACGACGCCGAAGTTCAGGAGGAGGTGGGCGATAGCCCGATTCCGATGACCCGTTCGGCGCTCCGACTCGTAGACGTCCTCGTCGATCGAGAGCTGCCGGCCGGCGATGGTGCTGAAGCATTCGAGCAGGTGGTCAAACGTGCCGTCGCCATGCTTGGCGTGCAGCATCGCGGTGACCGTAATCGCCCCGGTGTTGATCATCGGGTTGAACGGGCGGTTGGTGAGGCCGTGAAGCTCGATCGAGTTGAAGGCGTCACCGCTTGGTTCCACACCGACGAACTCGAGGACCCTGCCCGGGCCGAATTCATCCATCGCCAGGCCGTAGGTGAATGGCTTCGAGATCGACTGGATGGTGAACGGCCGATCGCAATCGCCGGCCTCGAACACCTGACCGTTGGCGGTCGCCACGCAGACGCCAAATTTGTCGGGACAGGCCCTGCTCAGTTCGGGAATGTAGCTGGCGACGTGTCCCTCGCTGTTGCTCCGGTGCTTGTCGTGGAGATCGTCGAGCAGAATCTGGAGCGTGTGGGGAACGGTCGGCGCTGTCTGGGACACGCCGAGGCGATCGCAATCGGCGTTCCGGTTCAGCTTGAATCGCGATGTCTCGCTATCCGGTGACAGGTCAGCAGGTTAACACCGCAGAGGACGCTGGAGTCCGCACCCCACTCCGCCACAACTTCGTAGAGCGACGGAGGATTCTGGACCTTTTCGTAGGATCGTGAAGTGAGGGGCGGACCCGCGCGTCAGCGCGGCCTCACGCTGAGCAGCAGTCCCGTGTACTGCATCTCCTCCCACGTCTGATCGCCCCACTGCACCGCGACATTCGGATCCGGGTTCGAGCGGTTGGCAGCGGAGTTGTCGTACCACGCCGACGAATGGATCCGCGAGCCTTTCGGAATCTCGAGCGGCTCCTTGAACATGTAATACGTCTGCCAGTTAAAGTCGTACTTCGGCACCGAGAGCAGCGGCTTCTTCGTGCCGTCCGGCAGTTCGAGGACGTAATTCCAGCGTTTGCCACGCACGTGCGTGTGCGGAAATACGCCCCACAGCGTGACGTCCTCGCGGAAGCCGAGGTCGGTGTCCACCTGATAGTCCGCGGCGCCGGGCGGAATGGTGAACTGGCCGTTGAGGAACTGCGTGGCGAAGATCTCTTTCGTCGGCTCCTTCGCGAAGATCAGTCCGACTCTGGACCGATCGGTGCCTGCGGTGCCGTTGGCGGTGTAGTGCATCTGCAGCTCGATGACTCCGCCCGCCGGTAGGCGCATGGCGGTGCCCGGACGGAACACCTGCGGCGCCGTTCCCGGCGCATAGGTGGCGATCAGTCTGCGCTGCCCGACAGCGCGCTGACGCGGCCGGCTGCCAGGAGTCGGCGGAGGGGTGCGGCTGTGCTGCAGATTGAGTTGCAGCGCCTGCGCCGCTGACGCAAGCGCCGGATCCGGCGGCGCCTGGTAGTACACGAGGACGTGATGTACGAGCGCGCGATTGCCGGGACGCACCTCTATCGCCTGCAGCCACTTCGACTCGGTGAAGTTGGTCGGGATGGTGAAGTACTCGTACTGAATCGTGCCCGTGGCGGGCACCGCGTAATCCTCGGCCATCTGGAACACGACGTCCGGAGTGCCGATGCTCCATCCCTCGGCGAACGTGGGCGCCGCGGGCAGATCCTTCGGATCGCCTTCCGGCGCTCCAGCGTCGGCCCAGCGCGCGATGGTCGATTTCTCGTCTGCCGTCAACCGACGCTCGTTCTCGAACGTCCCGGCGGCTGCGTCCGCGTGCCACGGCGGCATGGTGCCATCGGTGACGCGCCGCGTCATTGCCCGGGCCCACGGCCGCGCCGCGGCATAGGTGAGGAGTGACATCGGCGCCGACTCGCCAGGGCGATGACAGCTGACGCAGTTCTTATAGAGGATCGGCGCCACGTCGCGTGAAAAGGTGGGCGCCGGCGCGGCGGCCGTGCCCTGCGCGAGCACCGCGAGTCGAACGGTGGCGGGGCGCGCCTGACTGGCGGTCAGGGCGGCTGCGCCCCCGATCAGGAGC
>Ga0307405_10000961_pt1 | contig 11545 bp, 10 predicted proteins | sample 322Cmetagenome_2_FD_203311 | JGI IMG/M metagenome (GOLD analysis project Ga0307405, IMG submission 203311) | Maize rhizosphere microbial communities from greenhouse at UC Davis, California, United States - 322HYB-C-1 | ecosystem: Host-associated > Plants > Roots > Rhizosphere > Soil | place...
CGGACACGGTGTCCAGGTGCTCGCTCTCGCCGACACGACAACGATCGCGCGGCTCGACACGCTTGCGAAATCGTTCGAGAGCCTCGCCGAAGTGCGCTACGCCGATCCGGTGCGCCGCGTCGGCGCGTACGCGGTTCCGAACGACCCGCGCTACGCCGACCAGTGGGCGCTTCGCAATGTCAACTCCGAAGCGGCGTGGGCGCTCGGCACCGGCAGTGCGAGCGTCACGGTGGCGGTCGTCGATACCGGCATCCTTCCGCACCCCGATCTCGAGGGCCGCGTGCTGCCCGGCTACGACTTCATCGCCGATGCCGGCAGTGCGCGCGACGGCGACGGCCGCGACTCCGATCCTCGCGACGAAGGGGACTGGAGCAACGCCGGCGACTGCGGCGGCGGGTTCGCCGCGCCGTCGTTCTTCCACGGCCTTTTCATCGCGGGCCAGATCGCGGCGAACAGCGACAACGGGATCGGCATCGCCGGCCTCGACTGGGGCGCGCGCATCCTGCCGGTTCGCGTGCTGGGCAAGTGCGGCGGCGCGTTCGACGACGTCGCGGCCGGCATCGCGTGGGCGGCCGGCTCGCCGGTCGAGAACGCGCCGCTCAACGCGAACCCCGCGAAAGTCATCAACCTGAGCCTCGGCGGCTTCGGCACCTGCCCGGCCGCAGCGCAGGAAGCGATCGACGACGCGCTCGCGCAGGGCATCGTCGTCGTCGCCGCGGCGGGCAACGAGAGCGACGACGCGTCGTACTACGCGCCCGCCAACTGCAGCGGCGTCATCACCGTGGGCGCGCTTTCGCGCGACGGCGATCGCAGCGGCTATTCGAACTACGGTGCCCGCGTCGATCTTTCGGCGCCCGGCGGCGACGCCGGCGAGGACGGCGCGATCCTCTCGACGATCGCCGAGGGCGACACGACGCCCGGCGCCTTCGACTACGGCTTCGGCATGGGCACGAGCTTCGCGGCGCCGCTCGTGTCCGGCACGGTGTCGCTGATGCTGGCGCGCGATCCCAACCTGACGGTGGGCCAGGTGCTGACCAAGCTGCAGGGAAGCACGGCGGACTTTCGTACCGGGTCGGCGTGCGCGACCGGCTTCTGCGGCAGCGGCGGGCTCGACAGCGGCACGGCGCTCGCGAGCACGCCGCCGGCGGTCGTCAATCTGCCAGCCGGCGCAGCGGCCGTCGTCGAGTTCTACGACACGCTGCTCGACCACTATTTCGTCACGACCGATGCCGGTGAAATCGCCAACCTGTCGCTGTTCGGCGCACCGCGCTGGCAGCGCACCGGCCACGTCTTCTACGCGTGGGCCAATCCAGCGTCCGCGCCGCCCAGCGTCATCCCGCGCAACGTCTGCCGCTTCTATGCCGGTCCGCAACTGCAGATCGATTCCTACTACTTCACCGCCGACGCCACCGAATGCAGCACCGTTGCGACCACCGGTGGATCGGTGTGGTCGCTGCAGACGAATGCCGCGTTCTGGGTCGAGGTTCCGAACGCAGAAGGCGTCTGCCGCGCGGGCACGCTCCCGGTGTACCGCTTCTTCAACAACCGCCGCGACGCCAACTACCGCTACACGATCGATCTGTCGGTGCGGCGGGCGATGGTGAACCGCGCCTGGGTCCCGAGTGGCAAGGGGAGCAACGGCGTTTCGTTCTGCTCGCTGATCTGACGTTTCGCGATCAGCGAACGGGCCGCGTGTGCTCGTTCGACCACTCGGTGACGAGCGTATAGCCGAGCGCGAGCAACACCGGGCCGACGAAAACGCCGATGAAGCCGAACGCCACTGCGCCGCCCAGCACGCCGAGCAGCACCACGACGAACGGCAGGTCGCTGCCGCGGCTGATCAGCAGCGGCTTGATCACGTTGTCGATCGACGAGACGACCACCGCGCCCCACACCAGCACGAAGATGCCCCAGCCGATGTCGCCGCGCTGAAGCAGCACGAGGCCCACGGGAATCCATACGAGCGGCGGGCCGATCGGCACCGGCGACAGCAGGAACACGACGAAGCCCAATAGCGGCGCCGCCTTCACCCCCGCGATGAAGAAGCCGATGGCGGCGAGCATTCCCTGCGCCAGTGCGGTGCCGAGGATGCCGATCACGACACCGCGAACGGTCTGCGCAGCGGAACGCGCGAGTCGCCGGCCGCGCTCGGCGTCGAGCCGCTCGGCGGCAATGTCGACGCGGCGCAGCAGGACGTCGCCGTCCATGAACAGGAAATAGGCGATCAGGATCGAGAGCGCGAACTGAACGAGGCCGGAGAGCGCGGCGGCGCCGCCGGAGAACAGCGCTTTCTGCGCCGGCTCGATGAAGCGGCGCAGTTCGGCGAGCAGCGCGGCCGTGTCGTGCGCGAACGAGGCCCAGTAGGCGGCGACTCGCTCGCCAACCAGTGGCAGCGTCGCCACCCATGCGGGCGGATCGGGCGGCCCGCTTTCGGCGAATGCGCGCGCCCAGGCGGCGACCCGCTCGCTGTTGTCGGCGATCTGCGCGAAGACGATCGCGAACGGCGCGAGCACGAGGAGCGTGATCATCACGACCATGACCAGCGCCGCGAGCGCCGCGGGCATCCGCGAGGCGAGCCGCTCGTGCAGCGGCCATAGCGTGATCGTGAGGATGATCGCCCACAGGAGCGCCGTGAGGAACGGCTGGAGGACGAGAAAGCAACCGACGATGATCAGCGTCAGCGCTGCCAGCGCGAGGATGCGGTCGGTCTGGTTGGTGGGCATCGCCGTACGCTGGGTGCCGCGAGTCTAGCCGAACTCGAGCCGCGTTAGACATGCTTCGCCGCGTCGCGACCCGCCGATGCGACCCGCTCGACCGCCTGGCGCACCAATCGACCCAGCGCACCGCAACGCGCGTCTCGATTGCGGGTCGGCTTCCGGCGCGCCGATGCGTTCGATGCGGCTTTCGCGGCCATGCCGGTTCGCCGCGCGCGGTACGGCGCGCTGTGGCCTACGTCGCCGCGGCGGGCCGTTCGGAATTTCTTACGGCCCTGCCGTTCGTCACCGGGCGGTTTCGTCCAACCGCCTGATCGCGCAGGCACGGAACGCGGATTGCTGACCTCGCGGCGCCAGGCTCATCCAACGAGGGGATGTTCATGCGGAAGCTGTTCAGTTGGCTCGTGCTCGCGCTACCCGCCGCGGCCGGCGCCGCGACGTTCGATTTCACGTCGCTCGGCGCGAACAACACGCTGCTCGGCAACACCGTCGTCGTGAACGGCGTGACGGCGAGCGGATTCGCCAACAACTTCCAGACGCCCACTCCGCTGTGGCTGCGCAATCAGACCAACGACCACGGCCTCGGCGTCTGCTCCGAGGGACAGCAGGCGTGCGCCTCGGGCGGCGGGGACGTCAACGAGCTCGACAATGCGAGCGCGTTGGAAGCGATCCTGCTCGAGCGGCCGGTCAATGCGATCTGGACCAGCCTGTGGGTCTCGTCGCTGGACAGCGGCGGCACGGGCGGCAGCGAGGAAGGAACGCTCGCCTGGGGCAATTCGCTCGCCGATCTCCTGAATCCGCTGAACTGGCTCAACTTCGGGTACGGCGCGTTCGGCACGGCGGTCGAAGGCGACCTGCTGACGCTCGCGAGCGCCTTCGATCCCGCCGCGCGCTACGTGCTGTTCTTCCATGGCGGCGTGACCGGGTCGAACAACGACTATCTGGTGTGGCGCGGTGCCTACACCGCTTCGCTGCGCGTTCCCGAGCCGGGCACGCTCGCGCTACTCGGCGTCGGAGTGGCGATGTTCGGCCGGCGCCGTCGTCGCGGCTGACGATTCCGCGCATGCGAAAGGACCGCCTGCCCGGCGGTCTTTTCGTTGGGTGCGCCCGAACGGCGCATGCCATTCGGGATCGCTCGACCACGATGCCGCGGAGCGCCTCGTCGTCGTTGGCGCCGCGCGAGCGCGCGCGCGCCGACGCTAGCGCTCGCGACGCGCGTAGGCCTGGATCAGCGTGAACGTCGTGCCCCACGTGTCCGGCCGATCGAGTTCCTCCCGGGCGCGCGTCATCAGCGCGTCGAGCTCCTCCTCAGGCACCAGCGTGCGAAGACGCGGGCGAAGCGACTGGGCGAACTGCAGCGGGAGCCGAAGGTACGGGTGACCGTGCTCCAGCGCGAGGATCTCGGCGCGAAGATGCGGAACGAGATCGAACGACGTCATCAGTGCGGGCAAGTCGCGGCCCGCGTCGAAGTTGCCGCCGGCGGCCAGGAAGCCTCGCCGGATCAGGTCGATCAGTTGCCGCACGGCGGGCGCGTCGGGCGTGACCTTCCACGACGACATGTCGGGATCCTCGATGACGATCAGGCCGCCGGGTTTGGCCAGCGCCACGTAGGCAGTGAGCTGCTCGCGGGCTCGCCCGAGCGGTGCGATCTGGAACCGCGCGTGCACCAGGTCGAACGACGCCGGGGGCAATCCCGAGGCGAACAGGTCGTCCTTGCGCACCGACACGTTGGCCAGCGCTTCCTGCGTCACGAACGCCTGCGCGGCGGCAAGCATGCGATCGTCGACATCGGTGCCGACGACGTACCCTCCGGCGCCCGTCCACTCGCTCAGCGCACGCAGCCATCCCATCGCACCGCAGCCGATGTCGACCGCCGTTGCCGGTGACGACAGTGGCTTCAGTTGCGCGAGCAGCGAACGCCCGGACGGCTCCCAGACGCGGGACTGCAACTGCAGCCGCTCGAGCTCGGACGCCTGGTTCGCGAGGAGATAGGAGGACGCTTCGGTCACGCGCGCCTCGCGCGAACGGCCGCGTGGGCGGCCGTCGTGCAATTGGCGGAGAGACAGGGATTCGAACCCTGGATACGTTGCCGTATACCTGATTTCGAGTCAGGCGCCTTCGACCACTCGGCCATCTCTCCGCGACGGATTATACCGGACCCGAAATTGGACCCGGCGAGCCGTCGCCGGCTGCGAGCCCACGCGCAAGCGCGGACGAGTCGAAAAAAAACGGCGGGTCGCCCCGCCGCTTTCCACGTCCGCTCGTTGGCGCTAGCGCTTCGTCTCGGGCGGCGAGTGCACCATCTGCTTCTCGGGCTTGCTCGACACCGGCGCGGCCTTGCTCGCATCGGCCGACGGCCCCAGCTGCGGCGCGGGGACCTGCTTGCCCTTGGCCTTCATTTCGGCGAAGTACTTCGCCGCCACGCGATCCTCGGCGCGCGCCTGCAGCGCCTTGGCGGCTTCCGCCGCCGCCGCGTCCTTCGCCTTTTTCTCCTCCGCCGCCTTCTTCTGCTCTTCGGTGAGCGGCGGCGGGGGCGGCAACTTCGCGACGGCGACGCCGAACGATGCGACGACGATGCCGGCCGCTACGAGTGCTCGCAAGGTCTTCATCTTCCTCTTCCCTCCTCCTGTTGCCCGGGTGTCGCGTCAGGCCGGCCGCCGTACCGGCGGCAACTCGCGCGGTGCCTCGCCGCGCTTCACGCGGCCCGCCATGACGTCGTTGTACCAGTACTCGTGGTGCTCGCGCGCCCACGTCTCGTCGACGTAGCCGTAGCGCATCGCTTCCCACGCACCGCGCATGCCCACGGTGCCGAGGTAGATGTGGCCGGCGACCAGCACGACGCCGACGATCCCGGCGATCAGATGGATCGTGTTCGCCGTCTGCATCGTCTGCCGGGTCTGGTTGAAGTTGGGGAAGTCGAGGATCAGCCCGGTCACGCACAGCGTGAGGCCGACGATGACGACCATGAGCCAGAACAGCACCTTCTGGCCCGCGTTCGCCTTGCCCGCCGGGACGTGCTCGCCGGTGACGTACCCGCCCATCTTGCGGAACCACGCCCAGTCGTACGAGCGGAACAGGTTCTCGTGCAGGAACAGCACGATCATGATGGGCAGCGCGATGACCAGGATCGGGCCGACGAAGTTGTGCAGGTTCTTCGCGAGGATCGCGAGCCACGCGAACAGCGTGTAGCCGATCAGCGGCAGCAACACCGTCTTGCCGAACGTGATGATCAGCCCCGTGATGCCCAGCGTCACGAAGCAGATCGCCACCGTCCAGTGCACGGTTCGCTCGACCGCGCTGAACCGCTCGATCAGGCGGCCGCTCGGCGCCCCGTGCACGCGGATCGGTCCGCGCCACAGGTAGAACGCGGCGATGGCGAGCAGCGTGGCGACGAACAGGAACCCGCCGACCGTCGCGATCGGAACGCGCGTCGCGCGCCACGTCTGACCTTCCGACTGGATCAGCACGTTGGTCTCGCGACCCGGCAGGCTCGTGTACTGCGGCGCGCCGCTGCGCACCTCCTTCCACACCGGGGCGTTGTTGAGCGGCTGCGACTGCTGGCGCTGCTGCTGCAACTTGGTGAGATCACCTTCCAGCTTCGCCGGATCGCGCTCGGCCGGCAGCGGTGCCGCCGTCTGCTGCGCGCCGGCCGCCGCCAGCCAGCACGCGGCCAGCGCGGCGACGAACGCGCGCGAGAACATGCCCGTCATAGACTCGCTCCTAGCCGCCGATGCGCTTGTACTCGTTCTGCGTCTGGTTGCGCGTGCGGATCGCATCGTCCCACTGCTTGCGGTCGCCGTTGTACGGCGCGTTGGTCCAGGGCTGCGTGTCCGGCTTGCCCTGGTAGCTGCCCTGCTTGTAGCTCACGACCTGCGGGCGCTCGCCGCACGCCGTGAGCACGAGCGCGACAGCGCACGACATCATCACTGCTCCGGTCGTCCGCCTCATGACTTCTGCCCCGTCGGTGCCGACTGACCCGGCGCCGGCGCGGCGCCGGGCGCCTGGCCGCCCGCGGGCGCGGGTCCGTACGCCGTCGCCCATCCCCACACCTCGCCACCCTTGCCGCGCACGGTGACGCGCTGGCGATAGATGTCGGCGAGCACGTCGCCGTCGCCGCCGAGCAGCGCCTTGGTCGAGCACATCTCCGCGCATGCGGGCAGCTTGCCTTCGGCGAGCCGGTTGCGGCCGTACTTGCGGAACTCGACCTCCGACAGGTCCTTCTCGGGACCGCCGGCGCAGAACGTGCACTTGTCCATCTTGCCGCGCACGCCGAACGCGCCGGCCTGCGGGAACTGCGGCGCGCCGAACGGGCACGCGTAGAAGCAGTAGCCGCAGCCGATGCACAGATCCTTGTCGTGCAGGACGACGCCTTCCTCGGTGCGATAGAAACAGTCGACCGGGCAGACGGCCGCGCAGGGAGCGTCCGAGCAGTGCATGCAGGCGACCGAGATCGAGCGCTCGCCGGGCACGCCGTCGTTGATCGTGACGACGCGGCGGCGGTTCACGCCCCACGGGATCTCGTGCTCCTGCTTGCACGCGGTGACGCAGCCGTTGCACTCGATGCAACGTTCGGCGTCGCACAGGAACTTCATTCGTGCCATGTTCGCTCCCCCCTTACGCCGCGACCTTGGCGACCTGGCAGACGGTCGTCTTGGTCTCCTGCATCATCGTGACCGAGTCGTAACCGTAGGTGGTCGCGGTGTTGACCGCTTCGCCGCGCACCAGCGGCGCCGCGCCGGTCGGATAGAACTCGAGCATGTCCTTGCCCATCCACCATCCGGAGAAGTGGAACGGGATGAACGTGGTGCCCGCGCCGACCCGCTCGGTGACCATCGCCTTGACCTTGAGCTGCGCGCCCGTCGGTGTGCGCACCCACACGTACTCGCCGTCGCGGATGCCGCGGTCGTTCGCGTCGCGCGGATTGATCTCGACGAAGTTCTCCTGCTGCAACTCGGCGAGCCATGGATTGCTGCGGGTTTCCTCGCCGCCACCTTCGTACTCGACCAGGCGGCCGCTGGTGAGGATCAGCGGATACTCCTTGCCGATGTTCGCGTTCTTGTCCTGCACGCTCTTGTAGAGCGTCGGCAGGCGCCAGAAGGCCATCTTGTCCGCGTGCGTCGGGTACTTCGCGACCAGGTCCGGACGCGTCGAGTAGATCGGCTCGCGGTGGATCGGCACCGGGTCGGGGAAGTTCCAGACGACCGCGCGCGCCTTGGCGTTGCCGAACGGATGCGCGCCATGCTTGGTCATCGCGACGCGGATCAACCCGCCCGACAGGTCGGTCTTCCAGTTCTTGCCCTCGGCGGCCTTCTTCTCGTCGTCGGTCAGCTCGTCCCACCAGCCGAGCTTCTTCACGAGCACGTGGTCGATCTCCGGATAGCCGAACATGAGATCGCCACCCTTCGGGCCGGAGCCGTCCTCGGCGAGCAGGTTCACGCCGTCGCGCTCGACGCCGAAATTGGCGCGGAAGCAGCCGCCGCCGTCCATCACGTGACGCGTCGTGTCGTACAGGTTCGGCGAGCCCGGGTGCTTCATCTCCGGGTTGCCGTAGCACGGCCACGGCAGGCCGAAGTAGTCGCCGTCGCAGGGACCGCCCTTGGCGCGCAGCGTCTTCACGTCGAACGTGTTCATGTTCTTCATGTGAAGCTTGAGCCGCTCCGGCGACTGGCCGGTGTAGCCGATCGTCCACACGCCCTTGTTGATCTCGCGGAGCACCGATTCCATCTCGGGCTCGTCGAACTTGCGCTCGCCGTCCGGCTTGATGACCTTGTAGTTCTTGACGAACTCGGCGCCGTAGCCGAGCTTCTTCGCGAGCGCGTACATGATCGCGTGATCGGTCTGCGACTCGAACAGCGGCGAGATCACGCGCTCGCGCCACTGCAGCGAACGGTTGGACGCCGTGCACGAGCCGGACGTCTCGAACTGCGTCGCCGCGGGCAGCAGGTACACGCCGTCCTTGCGTACCATCGCGGCCATGGCCGCCGTCGCCGACGGATACGGATCGATGACGACGAGCATGTCGAGCTTCTTCATCGCCTCGACCATCTCCTTGCCGCGCGTCTGGCTGTTGGGCGCGTGGCCCCAGTAGACGACGGCGCGGAGGTTGCTGTCCTGGTCGATCAGCTCGTTCTTCTCGAGCACGCCGTCGATCCAGCGCGACACGGTCATCCCCGGCTTCTCCATCATCGCCTGGGAGACGAAGCGGCTCTTGATCCAGTCGTAGTCGACGCCCCACACCGCGGCGAAGTGCCGCCACGAGCCGGCCGCGATGCCGTAGTAGCCGGGCAGCGAATCGGGGTTGGGGCCGACGTCGGTCGCGCCCTGCACGTTGTCATGGCCGCGGAAGATGTTCGCGCCGCCGCCCGACACGCCGATGTTGCCGAGTGCGAGCTGCAGGATGCACGAGGCGCGCACCATGGCGTTGCCGATCGTGTGCTGCGTCTGCCCCATGCACCAGACGATCGTCGACGGCCGGTTCTTCGCCATCATCTCGGCGACGCGCGCGACCTGCGCTTCCGGAACGCCGCAGGCCTCCTCGACCTTGTCGGGCGTCCACTTCGCCATCACCTCCTCGCGGACCTTGTCCATGCCGTAGACGCGGTCGTTGATGTACTTCTTGTCTTCCCAGCCGTTCTTGAAGATGTGGTGCAGCACGCCGAACAGGAACGGGATGTCGCTGCCGGACCGGATGCGGCAGTGCATGTCCGCCTTCGCGGCGGTGCGCGTGAAGCGGGGATCGGCGACGATCATCTTCGCGCCGGTCTCCTTGGCATGCAGCATGTGGAGCATCGACACCGGGTGCGCCTCGGCGGCATTGCTGCCGATGTAGAGCGCGCACTTCGTGTTCTGCATGTCGTTGTACGAGTTCGTCATCGCGCCGTAGCCCCAGGTGTTGGCTACGCCGGCGACGGTCGTCGAGTGGCAGATCCGCGCCTGGTGGTCCATGTTGTTCGTGCCGAAGTACGACACGAACTTGCGGAACAGGTACGACTGCTCGTTGTTGTGCTTCGAGCTGCCGATCCAGAACACCGAGTCGGGGCCCGCCTCCTTGCGAAGCGCGAGCAGCTTGTCGCCGACCTCGTTGATGGCCTGCTCCCAGCTGATCTTCTGGTACTTGCCGTTGACGAGCTTCATCGGGCTCTTCAGCCGATGCTCGCCGTGGCCATGCTCGCGTACCGACGCGCCCTTCGCGCAGTGCGCGCCGAGATTGAGCGGTGAATCGAACACCGGCTCCTGCCGCACCCAGACGCCGTTCTCGACCACCGCGTCGATCGCGCAGCCGACCGAGCAGTGCGTGCACACGGTGCGCTTCACTTCCTGCTTGCCGCCGCTCGGCGCCTCGGTGGCGGCGTCGGCCTTGCCGATCGATTGATACGGCAGCTGCGTCGCGAGCGCGCCCGCGCCCGCGACGAGCCCCGAGCGCTTGAGGAACAGGCGCCGGTCCATCGTCGCCGGTGCACCGGCGCGACGAACGAGGCGCGTGCGGGACGCTTGTCCTTCGGCTTTGCGCGTCAGCATGGGCACTCTCCTAGATGCGCGTGGACGCGTAGTAATCGCGGACGTGCTCGGTCTCGCGATAGCCGGAGCTCTTGTCCTTGGTGGCGGCCGGTGCGACGGCGGCCACCGGCGCAGCGATGGCCTGCGTCGCGGCGGCGGCCGTGGCGGCCGAGCCCGCGCCCAGCGCGAAGAGGAAGCGGCGGCGCTTCAGGTTCGCATCGGGAGACGGGGACGCCGACGACGTCGGCACGTGACCATCACGCTGCGGCGGGATGCGCATGCGATTCCTCCGGAAAAAAACCTTCGTGACTGTTCGTCAACCGATGGCGAGCGAGTCACGTTCGATCGCCACGAATGATTCCGTAAATTCTCCTACCGGCCGGTAGAAGTTGGCAAGCTCATTCTGCTTCAAAGCGGTGCACAGATCCGGCACCCAGGCCAGCAGGTGCCGCTCGAAAAAGCCCTTTTGTTCAGCCACCGACGCCGGGCGGCGCCCGTCGTGCCCCTCGATCAGAAGTCGCATGGTTTCGCACAGCGCGGCGAGGTGATCCTCGACGAGTGGGCTTTCCGGCCGGCGTGCCAATCCCAGCCGCTGGAGCTCCTCGCGCAGCTGAACGAGCGGTTTTTCCATCATGAAGCCGGTCAGCCAGTGCGAGGCGTGCAGGTTGATCTCGCTCTTTCCGGTGCCCACGAAAAGGTCCCAGTACTCCTGGCGTGCGGCGTCCGGGTCCATTGCCCGGCAGGCGGCGACGAGGCGGTTCCACAGATCCGGCAGGTCGCCCGCCTCGGCCGGCGGCAGCTCGTCCGCCTGCCCCAGCGTGCGCAGGACCGCGGCATCGGGTGCATCGCGGAACAGCGTCGACAGCACGGCGTAGAAGTTCGCGCGGGCCCGGTCTTCGGGCTCGATGGGGTGAACAAAGGCGAGCGGCGCGGATTCCATGCGGCGCTGCATCAAATCTCGCGGATGTCCACCGACTTCTCGTTGCGTACCAGGTCGACGACGCGACAGTCGGCGCACATCTTGAGGCGGTCGATCGAGCCCGGCGCCGCGAACATCGGGTGGCCGGTCAGCCGGGCCAGCATCGCGCCGATCATCTTCTCGGTGCCGAGCGGCTTGCCACAGCTGATGCAGGCGAAGATCGCGGCCTCGTTCAGCACGCGCGGCTGACGCGCCGCGGGCGTGAGGTCGAGCTGCGGAACGAGCGCGATCGCGTTCTCCGGGCAGGTCGACGCGCAGATGCCGCACTGGACGCACTTGGTCTCGATGAAGCGAAGCTGCGGGCGCTCGGCGTTGTCGAGGATCGCACCCTCCGGGCAGCTCCCGACGCAGGCGA
>Ga0307405_10000962_pt1 | contig 11544 bp, 11 predicted proteins | sample 322Cmetagenome_2_FD_203311 | JGI IMG/M metagenome (GOLD analysis project Ga0307405, IMG submission 203311) | Maize rhizosphere microbial communities from greenhouse at UC Davis, California, United States - 322HYB-C-1 | ecosystem: Host-associated > Plants > Roots > Rhizosphere > Soil | place...
CGCTCTGGGTCTGGAAGCGGTCGGTGATCTGCTTGATGAGGTTGACCCGCTGGGCCACGTCCTCGGCGAGCCAGAAGGTGATGCTCTTGTCGCCGCTGTCGCCGCCGCCGTCGTCGCCGCCGCCGCCGCAGCCCGCGGCGGCGAGCAGGACGCAGAGCACCAGCAAGGACAGCAGGCGTCGGGACCTCATGTCGCTCCTCCCAGCCGCATCACCAGGACTGTTCTCCCACCGCAACACCGGAGCACGAGCCGGCTAGAACGCTCGTTCGCGAACCGTAGCAGGCGCCCTCGACCAAGCACAAGGCATCGTCCAGAGGCTTCCGGAGGCCATCGAAGGGGTACGTTGCCAGCGCAACTACCCGCCGCGGACACCCGAGGAGGAATCGGATGGCGACCAAGCTCTGGCACGTACCCGTCCGGCTGGCCACCGGCGCCATCATCGTCGACCAGGGCCTGCAGAAGCTGGGGGCCGACGAGGACACCGCCAAGTGGCTCCACGGCCGGGCCAGCCAGGTCTTCCCCCAGTTCGCCGACATGGACCCCAAGGACTTCATGCAGCTGCTGTCGACCTGCGAGATCGCCCTCGGGGCGGCCCTGCTCGGCATCGGGTTCGTCCCCTCCACCGTGGCCGGCCTCGGCCTCAGCCTGTTCGCCGGCTGCCTGACCCGGCTGTACCTCAAGACGCCCGGCATGCGCCGCGAGGGCAGCATCGCCCCCAGCCACCAGGGCATCGGCATGGCCAAGGACTCCTGGATGCTGGCCATCGGCACCGCCCTGGTCCTGGACGGGCTGTTCGGGTCGCGCCGGCGCAAGAAGCAGTAGCCGGCCGGCCAACCCGACTCCCGGGCCCGCCGGGCGGCGGGATTTGTGATAGCTCTCCGTCATGCGACGGGCCGTGCGAGTGCTGGCGGTGGTGGCCGCGCTGACCCTGGCCGCCGGGGTGCCGGCGGCGGGCGCGCCGTCGCTGGCCGCCTCCGGGTGCCCGCTGTTCCCGGCCGACAACGTCTGGCACGCCGACGTGTCGCGGCTGCCGGTGCATCCCCGGTCGGGGGCGTACCTGGCCGCGATCGGCCGCGGGGCCGGGATCCACGCCGACTTCGGCTCCGGTACCTGGGACGGCGGCCCGATCGGGATCCCCTACACGGTTGTCCCGGCGAGCCAGCCCAAGGTGCCGGTCCGGTTCGGCTACGCCGGCGAGAGTGACCCCGGCCCCTACCCGATCCCGCCCGGCGCGCCGGTCGAGGGCGGCCCCGACGCCGGCGGCGACCGGCACGTGCTGGTCGTCCAGGCCGGCACCTGCCGGCTGTACGAGCTGTTCGACGCCCACCGCGAGGGCGCCGGCTGGCGGGCCGGGTCGGGGGCGGTGTTCGACCTGCGCGCCAACCGGCTGCGGCCGGACGGGTGGACCTCGGCCGACGCCGCCGGGCTGCCGATCCTGGCCGGGCTGGTCCGCTACGAGGAGGTGGCCAGGGGCCGGGTCGACCACGCCATCCGGGTCACCGTGGACCGCAGCCAGGCCGCCCACCTGTGGCCGGCCCGCCACCACGCCGGCCAGGCGGGGGCGTCGCTGCCGCCGATGGGGCTGCGGCTGCGGCTGCGGGCCGGGGTCGACATCGCCGGGTTCCCCACCCAGGCCCGGGTGATCCTCCAGGCGATGCGGACCTACGGGCTGGTGGTGGCCGACAACGGCAGCTCCGGGTTCATCGGCGGGGTCCCCGACGAGCGCTGGGACAACGACGCCCTGCACCAGCTGGGACGGATCACCTTGGCCGACTTCGAGGCCGTCGACACCACCGCCCTGCGCGTCTCGAACGCCTCGGCCGCCGCCCGCGGGACCGCCCTGGCGCCCGGCGCCCGCCCGGACGCCGGCGCCGCCCGCCCGGCCCTGCCCGGGAAGGCGGCCGCGCCGGCGAACCCGGCCGGGGCCGGCCGCCCCGCCCGCCCCGAGCCAGAGCTCCCGGCCGACCTGGCGAGCCTCGGCGACCTCGCCGCCACCACCGCGCCGGCCACCCCCGCCGCCGACCGCGGCCCCGGCGGCGGCGCCACCACCCCCGGCCTGGTCCCCTGGCTCCTGGCCGGCCTCCTCGGCCTGGTCGCGGCCGCCCTGGCCGTGCGGCCCCTGGCCGGCTCGCGCCGCCGGTCGCCGGCCGGCCGCCACGCCCGGTCCGGGGCGGCCCCGCCCGACCGGGACCCCGCCGGCTCCCGCCGCCGATGAGCGCCACCCCGCCCGGCCCGCCGCCCGAGCGGCCCTCCGACTGGATCCCGCCGCCCGAGCGGACCCCGGCGCCCGCCCCCACCCGCCGGGCCTCCCAACCGCCACCCCCCGGCCGCGGGCGCGGCGGGCCCCTGGCCGGAGGGGCGGACGTGCTCCGGGGGATCGGGATGTTCCTCGGCACCCCCGGGATCCGGCTGCTGGGGATCCTCCCGGTGGTCCTGGCCGCCCTGATCGTGCTGGCCCTGCTCGGCCTGCTGGTGGTCTACCTGGACGAGTTGGCCGTCGCCGTGACCCCCTTCGCCGACCGCTGGGACGAGAGCAGCCGGACCCTGGTCCGGGTCGGGGCCGGCCTGGCCCTGCTGCTGGGGTCGACGGTCGTGCTGGTGGTGTCGTTCACGGTCATCGCCCAGATCATCGGGCAGCCGTTCTACGAGCGGATCTCGGACCGGATCGAGCACCGGCTGGGCGTGCCCCCGGCCGGGGCCGACGCCCCCTGGTGGCGGACCTTCCCCCGGGCGTCGCTGGAGTCGGCCCTGCTGCTCGGCCTGACCCTGGCCACCACGGTCCCGCTGTTCGTGCTCGGGCTGGTCCCGGTGCTGGGCCAGACGGTCGTGCCCGTCCTCCAGGCCGTGGCCGGCGGGTTCTTCCTGGCCGTCGAGCTGCTGGCCATCCCCCTGGAGCGGCGTGGCCTGCACCTGGCCGGGCGGCTGCGGTTCGTGTGGCGGCACCGGGCCCAGACCCTCGGGTTCGGGATCACGGCCTTCCTGCTGTTCCTGGTCCCGCTGATGAATGTGCTGGCCATGCCGGGGGCCGTGGTCGGCGCGATCCTGCTGGTGCGGCGCCTGAGCGGGGAAACGGCGGTCAGCGGCGGCCCGGCCGGGCCGCCCGGACCACGGTGAGCCGCGACGCCCGGAAGATGCGGCGCCGCCCGCTGACCAGGTTGGTCAGGTCGTAGGCGGGATCGTCAGGCCCGGAGTTGGCGACCTCGCCGACCACCCGCCAGATGCCCCGCTCCCCCTGCCCCGGCTTGCGGACCTTGACCTCGCTGCCCTTCTCGATGTCCTGCATTCCAGGGATCTGGACCTCCACGCCAGCCTCCTTCAGCGGTGGATTCGAACTCATGTTCGAGTGTACCCCAGGCATGGGTCAGAGGTTGCTGCCGAACAGCTCACTGCGCACCCGAACCCAACTCCCTTCCCCCGGTGGATCCGGCACTCGTACCCGAACCCGGCGGCGATGTCCAGCACCTCGGCCCCGGCCGGCCACGCTTGCCGTTGCGCGGCCGTCGGCGGGCTTCTAGATTCGGGCCATGACCGCCGACGCCGCTGCCGCGCCCACCTTCGACCTCGACCACTACCTGAGCCTTCCCCGGGTGGCCGGCCTGACCCTGTCGCCCGACGGCCGCCGCCTGGTCACCTCGGTGGCCACCCCCGGGCCGGACGGGAAGAAGTTCACCAGCGCCCTGTGGGAGCTCGACCCGGCCGGCCAGGGGGCCCCGCGGCGGCTCACCCGCTCGGCCCCCGGCGAGGCCAACGCCGCCTTCCTGCCCGACGGGTCGCTGCTGTTCACCTCCACCCGTGAGGACCCCGAGGCCGCCGGCGGCGACAAGCCCGACCAGGAGGTGGCCCGGCTGTGGCTGCTGCCGGCCGGCGGCGGCGAGGCCCGCCCGGTGGCCGGCACCCCGGCCGGGATCGACCTGCTGCGGGTGGCCCGCGACGCCGGCACGGTCGTCTACACCACCGGAGTCCACCCCGGGGCCGACGACCTGGAGGCCGACGAGCGCCGCGAGCAGGCCCGCAAGGACGCCGGGGTGAGCGCGAGGCTGTTCGAGACCTACCCGATCCGCTACTGGGACCACTATCTCGGGCCGCGGGAGCCGCGGCTGTTCGCGGCCGCCCCGCCGGCCGCCGCCGAGGAGCGGATGGCGCCGGGCCGGCCCCTGACCCCGGCTCCGGGCCGGGCCCTTGACGAGGTTGACGTGGCCGTCACCCCCGACGGGGCCACCGTGGTCTGCGGCTGGGACACCGGCGAGGTCACCAACCCCCGCACCCGGCTGGTCGCCATCGACGTCGCCTCCGGGGACCGGCGGGTGCTGCTGGACGACCCGGCGTCCTCGGCCGGCCACGTCGCCTGCTCCCCCGACGGCCGGCTGGCGGTGTGCGAGCGCATCCACCACGGCGACCCCGGCCACCCCCTGGACGTGACCCTGTGGCTGGTCGACCTGGCCGGCGGCGAGGGCCGCGAGCTGGCCCCGGACCTGGAGCTGTGGCCGACCGAGCCGGTGTGGGCGCCCGACAGCCGGGCGGTGTTCTTCGTCGCCGACGAGGGTGGCCGCAGCCCGGTGTTCCGGGTCGAGGTCGGCGGCGACGACGACGGCCGGGTGACCCGGCTCAGCGCCGACGGCGCCTTCTCCAACCTGTGCCCGTCGCCGGACGGGCGGCGGCTGTACGCCCTGCGGGCCACCATGGCCGCCCCGGCCGAGGCCGTCGCCCTCGACGCCACCGGGGCCGACCAGCGGCCGGACCCGATCCCCACCCCCGGCCTGCCCCTGGCCGTGCCCGGCACCGTTGACGAGGTCGAGACGGCGGCCGGCGACGGCACCCGGCTGCGGGGCTGGCTGGTCCTGCCCGACGGCGCCTCGGCGGACGCCCCGGCGCCGCTGGTGGTGTTCATCCACGGCGGGCCGCTGTCGTCCTGGTCGGCCTGGAGCTGGCGCTGGAACCCGTGGCTGCTGGCCGCCCGCGGCTACGCGGTGCTGCTGCCCGACCCGGCCCTGTCGACCGGCTACGGGCAGGCGTTCGTGGCCCGCGGCCGGGGCCGCTGGGGGGCCGAGCCCTTCACCGACCTGATCGCGCTGGTTGACGCCACCGAGGCCCGCCCGGACGTCGACGCCGAGCGGACGGCGGCCATGGGCGGCTCCTTCGGCGGCTACATGGCCAACTGGGTCGCCGGCCGGACCGACCGGTTCCGCTGCATCGTCACCCACGCCAGCATCTGGTCGCTGGAGCAGTTCCACGGCACCACCGACCACGCCGCCTGGTGGGAGCGGGAGTTCGGCTCCCCCGAGGAGATGCCCGAGCGCTACCGGGAGCACTCCCCCGACGCCAACCTGGGCGCCATCCGCACGCCCATGCTGGTTATCCACGGCGAGCGCGACCACCGGGTGCCGATCGGCGAGGCCCTGCGGCTGTGGACCGACCTGACCCGCACCGGGGTCGAGGCCAAGTTCCTCTACTTCCCCGAGGAGAACCACTGGATCCTGACCCCGCCCCATGTCCGGGTCTGGTACGAGACGGTGCTGGCCTTCCTCGACCAGCACGTGCTCGGCAAGGACTGGGTCCGGCCCGGGCTGCTCTGACCGAGGAGGCCGCGTGCTCGACCCGTCCAAGCCTGCCCACGCCCGCGCCGCCGAGCGGCTGCGCAGCGAGCCGATCGCCTGGCTGACCACCGTCCGGGCCGACGGGCAGGCCCAGAGCTCGCCGGTGTGGTTCCTCTGGGACGGCCGGACGTTCCTGCTCTACAGCCAGCCCGGCGCCCAGAAGGTGCGCAACCTGGCCGCCAACCCCAAGGTGGCCCTGCATCTCGGCGACGACGGCGCCGGCGGCGACATCGTCACCGTCGAGGGCACGGCCGCCCTCGAGCCCGGCAGCCCCCGGGCCGACCGGGTCGAGGGGTACCTGGCCAAGTACCGGTCGGCGATCGAGGCCCTGGGCTACGAGGCGGGGCCGTTCGCCCGCACCTACTCGAGCGCCATCCGGGTCCGCCCGACCCGGGTGCGGGCCTGGTGACCGTGGACCTCGCCCCCGAGATCCGGGCCGAGCTGGACCGCCAGGCGGCGTCCGCCCAGCCGCCCCTGGAGCGCCGGACGGTGGCGGAGGCCCGGGCCGTCCACGTCCAGGACGCCGCCGCCCTCAACGGCGAGCCGGTGCCGGTGGCCGCGGTCGCCGACCGGAGGATCCCCGGGCCGGCCGGGGAGCTGGCGGTGCGGGTCTACACCCCCGAGGGCGAGGCGCCGTTCCCGATCGTGGTCTACTTCCACGGCGGCGGCTGGGTGGTCGGCACCCTGGACACCTATGACCCGCTGTGCCGGGCCCTGGCCGCGGCCATCCCGGCGGTGGTGGTCTCGGTCGACTACCGGCTGGCCCCCGAGCACCGCTGGCCGGCCGCGGCCGAGGACGCCTATGCGGCCACCCTGTGGGCGTCGCGCCACGCCGCCGAGCTGGGCGGCGCCCAGCACCGCCTGGCCGTGGCCGGCGACAGCGCCGGCGGCAACCTGGCCGCGGTGGTCGCCCTCGGCGCCCGCGACCGGGGCGGCCCGGCCATCGCCTTCCAGCTGCTGGTCTACCCGGTCCTGGACGTGGCCGGCGACACCGCCTCCTGGCGCGAGTTCGCCGACGGCTTCTATCTGACCGCGGCCGGGATGCGCTGGTACTGGGACCACTACCGGGGGCCGGCGGACGGCCTGGCCCCGGACGCCTCCCCGCTGCGCGCCGCCTTCGTCGGCGGGCTGCCCCCGGCCCTGGTCGTCGGGGCCTCCCATGACATCCTCCGCGACGAGGGCGAGGCGTACGCGGCCCGGTTGGCCGAGGCCGGGGTCGACGCCCGCGCCATCCGCGTCCCCGGCATGGTCCACGGGTTCTTCCGCTGGCGGTCGGTGAGCCCGGCCGCCGACGCCGCCCTCCAGGAGTCGGCCGCCGCCCTCCGCGCCGCCCTCGGCCCGCCCGGTTCGCCGACCGGCGCCTAGCCCCTCCGGTGCGCCCGGTCAGCGGGCGGGCGGCCCCATGGGTGCGGGCAGCGACCCGGGGAGCCCGAAGCGGGGGTAGAGGGTGTCGAGGTGGAAGCGGGTGACGGCCTGGATGCGGTCGCCGGCCATGGTGAGCACGAACAGCCCCATCGGGGTCGCGGGCCCGTCGGGGCGGTCGGCCAGGTAGCTGCCGAAGGCGGGCTGGGTGTTGGCGTTGGCGGGCAGCAGCCGCACCCGGCGGCCGCCGCGGTGGGCGAAGCTGGCCCGCAGGAAGGCGGCGACCGCCCCGGCGCCCTGGTACTCGTGCGGGGCCGGGGGCATGGACAGCCAGGCGTCGTCGGTGAGCAGGGCCACCACCCGGTCGACGTCGGCGGCGACGAAGGCGTCGGCGAAGCGCCGGGCCAGGTCGTGCTCGGTGGCCGACCCGGGCCGGGGCGGCCGGCCGGCCCGGTCCCGCTCCAGGGCGGCCCGGGCCCGCTGCAGGGCGCCCTTGACCGCGGTGTGGCTGGTGCCGAGCATGCCGGCCACCTCGCCGGTGGCGAAGCCGAGCACGTCCCGCAGCACCAGGGCGGCCGCCTGCCGCGGCGGCAGGCGCTGCAGCCCGGCCACGAAGGCCAGCTCGACCGCCTCGATGGCCTGGTAGCGCGCCTCGGGGCCGGGGGCGGGGTCGGCGATCCCGGCCAGCAGGGCGTCCGGGTAGGGCTGCAGCCAGGTGAGCTCGCCGCGGCGGGTGGGCTCCGGCGGCCGGAACGGCGGCACCGGCTCGGCCGGGACCCGCCGGCCCGCGGCCCGCAGCGCGTTGAGGCAGCGGTTGGTGGCGATGCGGTACAGCCAGGTGCGCAGCGAGGCCCGCTCCTGGAACCCGCCCAGCCCCCGCCAGGCCGCCAGCAGGGTCTCCTGGACCAGGTCCTCGGCGTCGGTCAGCGAGCCGAGCAGCCGGTAGCAGTGCAGCTGCAGCTCCCGCCGGTAGGGGTCGGTGAGCGCACCGAAGGCCCGCTCGTCACCGTCGCGGGCACGCTGCAGGGTCGTCGGCTCCACTCCGGCAGCATGCCATCGGGCCCCGACCGCCGCCGCGGCGTTCCGTTCGCCGCCGCTGCGGTGTCTGCACAACCAGGACGACCCACGCAGCGGAAGGAGATCGCCATGCCCACCGACGACAGCCCCGCCCTGGAGGTCGCGCGCGCCTACTACCGGGCCTGGACCGGCAAGGACGTCGAGGCCGCCATGGGCCACCTCGCCGACGACGTCGTCTGCGACGCCCCGGCCGGCCGCATCCAGGGCGTCCAGGCCTACCGCGAGTTCCTGGGCCCGTTCGCCGAGATGCTGCTCGGCACCGAGCTGCTGGCCGCCTTCGGCGACGACACCACGGCGGTGCTGGTCTACGACACCCGCACCCCGCCGGTGCCCAGCGGCCCGGGCGCCGAGTGCCTCACCGTCCGCGACGGCAAGATCGTCCACAACCGGTTCATCTTCGACCGGCTGCCGTTCGAGACAGCCCGCCGCGCCGCCGGGTGAGATGGGCCAAGATGGGCCGACCTGGGCGCGGGTGTGAGAGGGGTGGGAGGTGGGGGTCGGGCTCGTCCTGGCCGTGCTGGCCGTGGCCATGGTCGTCGACCATGGGGTGGCCGGCGCCCACCTCGCCGTGGGGCTGGGGCTGACGGCCTGCCTGGCCGGGATCGCCCGGGCCCAGGGGCTCACCGCGGCCGACCTCGGGCTGGCCCGCCCCAGCTGGCCCGCGGGGCTGCGGTGGGGGGCGGCCGCGGCCGCGGTGGTGGCCGCCGCCTACGCCCTCGGCCTCCTCGTCGCCCCGCTGCGCGACGCCCTCCCCCACGGCGACGCCGGCCTCGGGCGGGGGGCGCTGTGGGCGGTCCTGGTCGTGGTCCCGCTGGGGACCGTGGTCCCCGAGGAGCTGGCCTTCCGGGGGGTGCTGCTGGCGCTGCTGGGCCGCCGCCACGACCCCCGGACCGCGACCGCGGTCTCCTCGGCCCTGTTCGGCCTCTGGCACGTGCTGGCGTCGCTGGGTGGCGGGGCGGCCAACGCCACCATCGCCGGGGCGGTGGGCGCCGACGCCACCGGGACGACGCTGCGGGTCGTGGGCACGGTGCTGTTCACGTCGCTGGCCGGGGTCGTGCTGTGCTGGCTGCGGCTGCGCAGCGGCAGCCTGCTCGCTTCTGCGCTGGCCCATTGGACGGTCAACGGCCTGGGTGTCATCGTTGCCCTGCTTGCCTAGACGACCGGATGGTGGAGGTGGCGATGGCGACCCGGCTGGACGTGACTGCGGCCCAGGCGACCGTGCGCCGGCCCCGGTTCCGGTACACGCTGGCCGGGGCATGGGTGGCCCTGGCCTTCGCGTGCCTGGCCTTCACCCCGTCGCTGCTGCCCCGCAGCGCCCTGCTCCAGGGGGTGGTGTGCGGCATCAGCGCCGCCATCGGCTACGGCGTCGGGGTGGCCGGCGCCTGGGTCTGGCGGGCGTTCGCCGACCGCGACCCCCGCCCGCCCCGGCCGGGGGCCTGGCGGGTCTTCGCCATCTCGGCCGCGGCCGCCCTGCTCCTCGCCGTCGTCGTGGGCCAGTGGTGGCAGGCGCAGCTGCGCGACCTCATGGACGCGCCCACGCCCAACCCCCTGCTGCTGGTGCTGCTGCCGGTGGTCGGGACGGCGATCTTCGCGGGGCTGGTCGCCCTGTCCCGGTCCCTGCGCGGGGCCTACCACCGGGTCGCCGGACGGCTGCAGCGGTGGATGGGACGCCGGGCCGCCAAGGCGCTCGGCTGGGCGGTGGTGGTCGTCGGGACCTGGCTGGTGACCAGCGGCCTGCTGCTGAACGGCCTTGCCGGTCTGGCCGACCGGAGCTTCGCGGTCCGCAACGGCGCCACCGCCGAAGGCGTCGAGCAGCCCACCAGCCCCCTCCGATCGGGCGGCCCGGGCTCGCTGGTGTCCTGGGAGTCGCTCGGCCGCCAGGGGCGGACCATCACCGGGACCGGCCCCACGGCCGCCGAGATCGCCGCGTTCACCGGGTCGACGGCGACCGAGCCGATCCGGGCCTATGCCGGCACCGTCTCGGCCGGCGACGCCGAGGAGCGGGCCAGGCTCGCGGTGGACGACCTGGAGCGGGCCGGGGGGTTCGACCGCGGGAACCTGCTGGTGGCCACGACCACCGGGAGCGGCTGGCTGGACTCGGGGTCGATCGACAGCTTCGAGTACCTGACCGGCGGCGACTCGGCCATCGTGGCCATGCAGTACTCCTACCTGCCGTCCTGGCTGTCGTACCTGGTCGACCAGAAGAAGGCCCGGGAGGCGGGCCGCGAGCTGTTCGACGCCGTCTACGACCGCTGGTCCAGGCGGCCGGCGGCCGACCGGCCGAGGCTGTTCGTGTTCGGCCTGAGCCTCGGGTCCTTCGGGGGCGAGACGGCCTTCAGCGGCGAGTACGACCTCCGCAACCGGACCGCCGGGTCGCTGTTCGCCGGCCCGCCCAACTTCAACATCCTCTACCGCGAGTTCACCGACCACCGCGACCCGGGCACACCCGAGGTCGAGCCGGTCTACCGGGGCGGCCGGACGGTGCGGTTCACCAACGACGTGGTCGCCGGGGTCCCGCCTGCCGAATGGGACGGGACACGGGTGCTGTACCTGCAGCACCCCTCGGACCCGATCGTCTGGTGGAGCCCGCGCCTGATCTGGGACCGGCCGGACTGGCTGGGCGAGCCGCACGGCCGCGACGTCCTCGACACGATGATCTGGATCCCGCTGGTGACCTTCTGGCAGGTGACCGCCGACCTCCCGCTGTCCACCGGCGTCCCCGACGGCCACGGCCACAACTACCACCGCGAGTTCGTCGACGGCTGGGCCGAGGTGCTCCAGCCGCCCGGCTGGAACCCCGGCAAGGCCGAGCAGCTGCGGGGCATCATCGCCGCCGAGGAGTGACCGCGTCGGGTTGCAGCCCCCGCGGCCGCGCCCGGCTAGCCGCCGCGCCCGGCTAGCTGGGGATCTCGACCTTCTCCAGGCCCTTCTCGGCCGCCGGGAACCTCGGGTCCATGGCCTCCAGGGTGTCGGCGATGGTCCGGGCCACGACCAGGTTGCGGTACCACTTCCTGTTGGCCGGGACCACGTACCAGGGGGCGTAGGGGGTCGAGCACTCGTTGACCGCGTCCTCGAACGCCGCCTGGTAGTTGTCCCAGTAGGCGCGCTCCTTGAGGTCGTTGGAGGAGAACTTCCAGCGCTTGTCCGGGTCCTGGAGGCGGCTCTCGAGGCGGCGCTTCTGCTCGTCCTTGGAGATGTGGAGGAAGAACTTGAGCACGGTCACGCCGTCGGTGGTCAGCGTGTACTCGAACTGGTTGATGGCGTCGTAGCGGGGCCGCCACACCGACTCGGGGACCAGGTCCTTGACCCGGACGATGAGCACGTCCTCGTAGTGGGAGCGGTTGAAGATGTGGATCATGCCCTTGGGCGGGGCCTTCTGGTGGTAGCGCCACAGGAAGTCGTGGGCCGACTCCTCGCTGGAGGGAGCCTTGAACGACCACACCTGGCAGCCCTGGGGGTTGACGCCGGCGAAGACGCCCTTGATGGTGCCGTCCTTGCCGCCGGTGTCCAT
>Ga0307405_10000964_pt1 | contig 11539 bp, 11 predicted proteins | sample 322Cmetagenome_2_FD_203311 | JGI IMG/M metagenome (GOLD analysis project Ga0307405, IMG submission 203311) | Maize rhizosphere microbial communities from greenhouse at UC Davis, California, United States - 322HYB-C-1 | ecosystem: Host-associated > Plants > Roots > Rhizosphere > Soil | place...
CAGCGGATCGTCGCCGTTCTTCGCAATCTCCTCGACCACCTTGCTCGACCCGAGGCCGATGACCGGCAGCATCTCACCGGATCCCGGTATGCGCCGGACCGGCATCTTCTGCTGCGCGAGCGCCGGAGCGGCGGCGGTGAAGGGTAGTATCGACAGCAGTCCGAGAAAATCACGGCGGGAAGGCGTCATGTCACGCTCCTGAAAGGCCGATCTGAAGGTCGGCCTCTACGTATCCTGGGACCTGTTGCCCGGATCAGCTGATCTGGCTGGCGCGGAAGGCGTCGGCCTGCTCGTGCGCATGATACGACGAGCGCACCAGCGGGCCCGACTCGACGTGCACGAACCCCTTGTCCAGAGCGATGCGCTTGAGCGCGGCGAATTCGTCCGGGTGATAGTACCGTGTCATCCGCGCGTGCGTCGGCGAGGGCCGCAGGTACTGGCCGATCGTCAGAATCGACACACCTGCCCGTCGCAGGTCGTCGAACACGCCGACGATCTCGGCGTGCTCCTCGCCAAGCCCGACCATGATTCCGGTCTTGGTGGCGATGTCCGCCCGATATTGCCGCGAGCGGTCGAGCAGCTCGAGCGACCGCGGGTACCGGCCGCCGGAACGCGCCATTCGATACAAACGCGGAACCGTCTCGATGTTGTGGTTGAGGACGTCCGGGCCTGCGTCGAGCACGGTGCGCAGCGACGACTCGATGCCCTGGAAGTCTGGGATGAGGACTTCGATCCGGCAGTCCGGCATGCGCGCACGCGTCCTGCTGATCGTCTCGGCAAAAATCGCCGCTCCGCCGTCGGCCAGATCGTCACGATCGACCGAGGTGATGACCGCGAATTGCAGCCGCATGCGGGCGACCGCTTCCGCCACGCGCTCCGGTTCCGCGGTGTCCAACGCGTTCGGCCGGCCGTGCGCGACGGCGCAATACGCGCAGGCCCGCGTGCAGACGTCCCCGAGAATCATGAACGTCGCCGTTCCGTGGTGCCAGCATTCGCCGATGTTGGGGCAGTGGGCGTCCTCGCACACCGTGTTGAGCTTCAGGTCGTGCATGATGCCCTTGAGGCGGAGGTAGTTCTCGGACCCCGGAGCGCGGACCTTCAGCCACTCGGGCTTCGGCTCCCGCGGCCTCACGAATTCAAGCGGCGCCTCGATGGACACTGATGTCCATTCTATCGGACGAGCGGTGGGTGGCTCACGATGCGCGAAACGGCGCTGAGACATAATCCAGGCGCATGGACAAACTGACCATTACGTGGTTCGGGCACGCAACCTTTCTTCTCCGCACGCCCGGTGGGAAACGCGTCCTGCTCGACCCCTGGCTGACCGGGAATCCGTCGTGCCCCGAGGCGATGAAGAAGCCACCCCGGGCCGATGTGATCCTGGTCTCGCACGGGCATTTCGATCACATCGAAGACCTGCTGCTGTGTGCCCGAGACAGCGGCGCAGCGGTGGTCGGCATCTTCGAGCTGTGCGACTGGCTCGGCCGCAAGGGTATTCAGAACACCTCGCCGATGAACAAAGGCGGCTCGCAGACGATTGCCGGCCTGCGGGTGACGATGACCGACGCGCGCCACAGCAGCGGATACGTCGACAACGGGCAGATGGTCTACATGGGCGAACCGGCCGGCTATGTCGTGGCCCTCGAGGACGGCCGATCGATCTACTACTCGGGCGACACGTGCCTCTTCGGCGACATGCGATTGATCGGCGAGATGTACAAGCCGGAAATTGCGTTCCTGCCGATCGGCGACCGCTTCACCATGGATCCGGCTGCCGCGGCGAAGGCGTGCGAGTTCCTCGGTGTCCGCCAGGTCGTGCCGATGCATTGGGGGACGTTCCCGTTGCTCACCGGCACGCCCGCCGATCTGAAGAAACTGGTTCCTCGCGGCGTCGAAGTGCTCGAACTGCAGCCGGGTGAAACCGCCGAATAACGCCCGACTTTCAACTCCCCCCCGGCTGTGCTCAGAAGAACTTCCTCGAGATGTTGAAACCGAGGTGCCAGTTGTCGTTCGACGTGCCGCCGCGGGCGAGCTGGCCCATCGTGTTGCCGAAGCCGTTCGAGAAATTCAGCTGGAACACATGGCCGCCGGCGCGTTTCTCGAAGGCGAACGAGCCCTGGTGCACGCCCGGTGAATAGCCCGCGCGCGGCGTGAACTCGCCCGTCACATAGACGGTCGGCCGCACGCGCAGCCGCGCGCCCAGTCCGACCAGAAACGACGAGTTGTCGTCACCCGGGAGATCGTCGGGATTCGAGTTGTGCACCCAGACCGGCTCGACGTAAACAGCGCCGTGGTTGCCCAGCTCGCGCGAAATCGCCACGCCGAGTGCCGGCGAATAGCTGTCGCGGAAATTGTCCCTGCCGTCGACCGACGCCAGGACCCCGAGTCCGAATGCGGCGCCGCTGCGCTGGTTGAGCACGTTGTACTGGCCGAAGAATTCGATCGTCCTGTCGCTGGTTCGCAGGATGCCGGCCTGCAGTCCGCCGATCAGACCGAACCGGTACTCGAGGCCGATGATGGCGCCGTTGTCGAGGCCGAAGAGGTCCTCCGCCAGCGATCCGAAATCGTCCTCCCCGAGCGGCCGGATGAACCGATGTGTCACGCGAAACGCGCTCTTCATCCGCGGCAGCCGCAGCGTCGTCGGCAGATTCACGAGCGCGAAATCGGGCTGCGACGGGTTCGGATCGAGATCGCGGTCGTCTGCGGGAGCGGCCGGTGGATTCTGGGCCGCCTTCGCTGGCAGGGTCGCGTCGCGACCGGCTTCGGCGCCCAGGGCGAAGGCGGGACTGACGGTCGAACACGTCAGCAGCAGGGCAAGGAGGAAGCGGCGCGCGCTCATCGGGTTGCATCCGGCGCGCTGCGGACGATCAGCATGCCCGTCATGTCGCTGTGACCGTTGCCGCAGTACTCGGAGCAGAGAATCGGAAAGCGTCCCTCGGTTGTCGCAGTGAAGTCGATAGTCACAGCCTCCCCGCCGCGCGGGACCTCCCTCTTGATTTTCAGTTTCTTGATCTCGACGCCGTGCACGCCGTCGGCCGACGTGATGACCAGTCGCAGCCGTTCGCCGACCGTCGCCTCGATCTCGGACGGCTCGAATGCGAATCGCTGCGCGACGACTGCAACGACCCGCGGCTCGGCGGTCTGTGCCGAGGAGGGGCGGTCGCCGATCGCGAGCGTTGCCGCGGTGCAGGCGGACAATGTCAGCATCCGCCAGCAATGCGCACGAGAGATATCCGGATACACCATCCCGGATGACCCCGAGCAAGCCCGATGCCCCGTCGTATGGCCGGAAACCGCACGAAATCCGGCATCAGGAGTGGGGCTGCGTTACTGACGATGTAAACGGGTACGGGATTGGAAACCGCCTGGCGCCCCTGAAGGGGCGCCAGGCGGGGTATCCGTAATATCCGTAGGGCGCCGCTTCAGCGGTGCCTAATCGATTCGGTACTTGGCGAGGTAGTAGCTGAGGGCGCGCTGGCTGATGCCCATCAGCTCCGCGGCGTCTTTCTTGACCCCGCCAGCCTGCTCGATCGCACGCCTGATCGTTTCCCGCTCAACCCATTCGAGATTCTGGTGCAGGCGCATCGACGGCAGACCGGATGACGATGACGACGTCGCGCCGACCAGGGAGATCGCGGATGCGTTGATCACCGTGCCTGTAGTCAGCACGACGGCGCGTTCGATGGTGTTTTCGAGCTCGCGGACGTTACCCGGCCAGTCATAGCGCTCGAGCGCGGCGGTGACGCCGTCGTCCACCGTGTCGATCTTTTTGCCCGTCCGCTGGCGGTGCTTTTCGACGAAGTGCTCGACCAGGACGGGAATGTCCTCGCGGCGCTCCCGCAACGGCGGAATCTCGATCGGGATGACGTTCAGGCGATAGTACAGGTCCTCCTGAAACTTGCCGTCTGACACCATCTGCTTCAGGTCGCGATTCGTCGCGGCGATGACGCGGACGTCGACACGCTGCGTGCGTTCGGCGCCAAGCGGCTCGAACTCGCGCTCCTGCAGCACCCGCAGCAGCTTCGACTGCACCGCCGGCGACATCGTGCCGATTTCATCGAGAAAAATCGAGCCGCCGTCGGCCAGGGCGAACTTTCCGCGCTTGGTCATGGTGGCGCCGGTGAAGGCGCCGCGCACATGCCCGAACAGTTCCGATTCGAGCAGCGTGTCCGGGATCGCCGCGCAGTTCACCTTGATCAGCGGCATGTCGCGCTGCGCGCTGCGGTGGTGGATCAACCGGGCGACCATTTCCTTGCCGGTGCCTGTGTCCCCGGTGATCAGCACCGTGCTCTTCGTCTCCGCCACCAGCTCGGCGCGCGTGATCACTTCCTGCATCGCCCGGCTTCGTCCGACGATGCCGTAGTGGTTGAATTCGGCGTCGCGCTCGCTGATCAGGTACTGCTTCTCGCTCTGCAGCCGCCGGCTGCGCACGGCGCGCCGCGCCAGTCCGATCAGCTCGTCCACCTCGAACGGCTTTTCGAGAAAGTCCTCGACCCCGAGCTTGAAGGCCTCACGGACGATCTGGGTCGATCCGTGGGCGGTCATCATCACCACCTGGGGGCGCTCCGTGTCCGGGATCGACGAAAACACGTCGCGCAGCAGCTCGAGGCCGGTCACGCCGGGCATGATGTTGTCCACGACGAACAGATCGAACGGGCGCTGGGCGAGCTGGCGCTGCGCATCACGCGCCGACCCGGCTTCGACCACGTCGTGCCCGTCGTCACGGAGCGCCCGGCCCAGCCGCTTCAGAATCTTTTCCTCGTCGTCGAGGAGCAGAACGGCGCCGCGCGGTCCGCTCATGCCGGCACCACGCTGACGAGCGGAATCTCGATGCGGATTTCAGTGCCGGCGTCGGGCCCGCTGTCGATCGACAGCGACCCGCCCAGGCCGTCGATGATGTTCTTGGCGATCGGCAGCCCCAGCCCGGTGCCGGCGCGCCGCGTGGTGAAGAACGGGTCGAAGATGTGCGCCATGTCTTCCGTGGCGATGCCGGGCCCGCGGTCCCGGACGGTCACCGAGATCCGGTCGGGGTGCCGCCGCGTGCTGAGCGTGACCGCCGGCGCGGGCCCGTCCGCGGCGACGGCTTCGACCGCGTGGCGGGCGTTGGTGAGAATGTTGACGAACACGGTGCGCAGGCGCTCGCCATCGGTTGTCACCGGCGGAATCTCCGGATCGAGATCGAGCTGCACCGGCGGCGCGCTGCTGCCCGCCCACGCCGCCGTGGACGACGCGCGGCAAATGTCGTTGACCTGCACTTCGCCCAGGTCGAAGCGGATCGGCTTGGAAAAGTCGAGGACTTCTGTGACGATGCGATTCAAGCGTTTCGTCTCCTCGTCGATGTCCGCGAGCGCCTCCCGCCGCTCGGTGGACGAGACCTCCTCGCGCCACAGTGACGCGAGCGAGGCCCGGATAATCATCAGCGGATTCCGTATCTCGTGCGCGATTACGGCAGACAGGCGGCCGAGCGACGACAGCCGATCCTTGTGCGCTGCCTCGCGCTGGAACCGGGCGATCGAATCCGTCAGCGTGTTGAACGACGAGGCGAGCAGCCGCGCGTCCTCATCGTCCCACGCCCGGCTGCGGACCGTCACTTTCCGCGTCAGGTCGCCGGTGGCGGCGACGTCACGCATCGCGGTCGTCACCGCGGCCAGCGGCCGCGTCATCGTCCGGGCAACCAGATAGCTGAGCACCGTGGCGAGCAGCACCGTCACGACGAGGATTCCCCCCAGGCCGGCGCGCAGCGTTCGCAGCACCCGCAGACGTTCCGTTCGCGAGCGCATCAGGACCGTCATCGTTTGACCGCCGCCGCTCTGTCCGGCTGTACTCGTCGGCCGGGCCAGTGCCAGGTATTCCTCGTCCCCGAGCTGCACGTTGAACAGGCCGCCCGACGTCACGCGCGCCGCCAGGCCGGGTCGGTCCGACGCAGGGAGCGACGAGGCCAGCACGCGGCCGCCGGCGACGAACGCCAGCTGACTTCCGGTCAGTTCACGCATCCGCGACGCGACAGCGTCGTCAACGAAGGATCCGATGGACAGGCGGCCCAGTACGTCGCGTACGCCGCCCGCGTCGATGAACAGCGGGACACTGATGACCTGGATCAGCCCCCGCTGGTGAGTTGTCCACGTCGAGACCCGGTCCACCGATCCAGGAGCGAGTCGCGCGACACCGAGGTCGGTCACATCCGGATGGGAGGTGGCGAGCACCGCGCCGGTGCGGCCGGTGACGACGTAGAGCTCCACGTTCAACGGGGCGAGGTACTCCTTCGCCACCGGCTGCACGGTCCGCGGATCGCCGGTGTCCACCGCGGCCTTCAGCTGCGGCACCTCGGCAACGAGCTGCGCCACCGCAGTGAAAGACTCGGTCAGGTCCTGCTGTCGCCGATCGATCAGCGTCGCCGTCTCGGTCACACTGCGCCTGAGGTCCGCTTCGGCCTCGGCAGCGACGCGGGCGTTGACGAAGTACATCGCGAACCCGAGTGCCAATACAGCGAGCAGCGTGGAGGCGAGGAAGATCCGGTTCGTCAGCGACGAGGTGACGCGCATCATTGGACGACGAAGTCCAGGTCGACATCGCCGCCCTGGGGAGGGACGGTGACGGTCTTGGTTTCACGGACCTCGCCTTCGTGCCACGCCGAAACGGTGTAGGTGCCCGGCGGCACGTTGTCGATCCGATAGCGTCCGTCGACCTCGGCCTTCGCGTAATACGGATGGCTGAACACCAGGACGAAGGCGCTCATGTGAGAGTGGATGTCACAGAAGATGCGCACCACGCCCGAGCGCTCGAACCTGATCGCCTTGGATTTCCCGCGGGCATAACGCCCGAGATCGAACTTCCTGGTCTTCGACAGCGAAAACACGTTGTGGTAGGTCGAGTCGTTGTTTGGAAAATCGACGAGTGTTCCCTGATCGATGGCGAGGACGTGCGGCAGGAATGTCTCGTTGCGCTGGTCCATTCGCGCGCGCACCGGTTCGCGAGACTCGAGCGCCGCTGCCGGCGCGGTTTCGAGGTAGACCACCGCCCGGCGCAGGTCGGGAATCTCGCGCGGCGGGGGAGTGCCGAGGTCGGCCGGATTCGGCCGGCGTTCGGCCGGTATGACAACGCGCTGCACGTCGACACGGCCGCGAATGGCGCCGAGTCTCGGCTGCGCCGGCGACGTCGCCGTCGTCAGCAGCAGGGCCAGCGCGAGGCACGAGGCAGCGGAAATGCGCAGATGCACCTCAGAACCAGTAGAGCAGCTGCACCGCGAGCAGCTGGGAACTCCGCACCCGGCCTCCATCGCGCCGGTTGAACTGCAGCGACGTCTTGGCGATGAGATTGCGCTGCAGGTAGTAGCCGCCGCCGGCTTCAACGCGGCTGAGGGGCGCTTCCCATTCGTCAGCGGATGTTGCTGTCGCCACACGATTGAAGCCCAGGTGTTCGAAGCGGGCCGCTGCGTACCACCCTGGAGCAAAGCTATAGCGCCCTTCGACCGCGGTGGCGGCGGCGCGAAGCGTCGTGGCGGCGCCGCTGGTGCCCAGAGGCATCGTCCATCGGCTCAACACCGTTTCTACTCGCGCCACCCAGTGGTCGCGCGAATATTCGACGTCGATTTCCGCCGCCCGTTGATCGTAGTCGTGGCCTGTTTCGGGCAGCAGCGCGCGGACACGTCTGGCGAGGAATTCGCCCTGCGCTATCGATCCGCCAATCATCAGTCCGGTGGTGGGGGTTACGGTGGCCCGCACCGCAAGCTGCTTGCCGCGGTTGTCGTCGGCGACCCTGGGGTTCGACGCGGTGCCGTTGGTGACCCCGACGGCCGCCTTCAGGATCTTCCAGCCCGTCGACACCTGTACCCCCGTATCCCATGTAAACGCGCTGACGAGCGGCACCCCGCGATCCGGGTGAGGATTGCCGATCGAATACTCCGACAACCATCCGCGGCCGCGCATTACCAGCAGCTCGTCCACGCTTGCCGGCGCGCTGTCGGCGCGCAGCGACGTCAGGTACTCATAGGCGAGCGGCGAACCGATGAGCGGGTTGTCGTGGCCGTAGCTGCGCCGCGACGAGCTGCCGAACGTCGGCGGAATGCGCCCGATCTGCACGTCGATGGAGCGGTCCGGAATCGGTCGGATTCGCGCATAGAGTCCAAACACCGTCACGTACTCGAAGTTCTCTGATCGCAGTTCTCCGAGAAACGAGACCCGGTCGGACAGCCGCACCAGCGCGCTCATCCCGACGCGAATCTGTCGCAGCGTGGTCTGTTCGTAGTCGCTGTAGTTGAAGAAGCCCTCATCCTCGGGCGCAGCCGCGACGGCGGCGTCGCCGCCGATGACGACGCGGCCGCCACCGAAAATCAGCGGTTCCGATGGGACAGTCTGCGCCTGTGCGCTGCCAGCGGCGTGCAGCGCCGCGACAAACGTCGCCGCGCGAACGATCCGAGCGCAAGTGGGGCTCATGGCACCTTGAGGATAAGCCTCATCGTACCCGGATGCAGCGTGGCGAGGTCGGCCGACGGATAAGGGGAGACCAGCGTCCACGCTTCGACGATGCGGCCCCGGTCGCTGCGGGCGCCCCGTGCGACACGCGGCTGCCGGCTGCCGTACAACCCGACGGCCAGCCACCGGTTATACATGCCGGCGGATCCGAACGCGTCCTGGGGCGACTCGTTCCGTGGTTGCCACGCCCCCGGCGCAGCCACTGCCGCCGGATCGGCGGCGACCTGTGCCAGAACGTCCGCCAGCGGCGCATCCGTTACGGAAATCGAATACGACTTACGTTGATTGGCCGGAGCGATGAGCCGGACGTACTCCGGCGCATCGCGCCATGCGACGCGGTCGGCTCCGCGGACCAGCGCAGGCGCTGCAATGAGACTGGCGGTGACCAGGAGGCGGGGTATACTCTGCACCTTGGCTTACATCATCTGTGAACCATGTGTTGGCACCAAAGACACTGCCTGTGTCGATGTGTGCCCGGTCGATTGCATCCACCCCAGGAAAGACGAGCCGCAATTCCAGTCGGCGGAGATGCTCTACATTCATCCCGACGAATGCATTGATTGTGGCGCATGCGTCCCGGCGTGTCCGGTGGAAGCGATCTTTGCTCTCGATGAGACGCCCGAAAAGTGGAAGAGCTTCATCGCGGTGAACGCCGACTTTTTTCAGCAGGCCTGAACCCCCTCCGCGCGGCGCTCATTGCTGCGCTCGTTCTGGCCGCGACGTTCGTGCTGCGCGCCGACACCGGCGCCGACGCGGAGCTTCAGTACCAGCTCGGAACTCTGCTCTTCGAACAGTCGCGCTACCGCGAGGCGGGCGAGGCCTTCGATCGCGCGGCGCAGGCCGCCGATGCGGGGCTGGTCACACGGGCCCGCAAGGGCAAGGTTCGCGCGGCGCTGCGGATTGCCGATTTTGCAGACGCCCGCGCGACCGCTGAATTGCTGTATGCGCGTCCGGACGTCGATGCCGAGGGCATTGCCTTGTACGGCGACGCACTCTGGGCCTCGGGGCGGTTCGATGACGCGGACGCGGCATACCAGCGTGCGTCGCAGCGGACACCGGAATCGCCGCGCGCCCGGTTCGGGCGCGCGCGTTCGCTGGCGACGGTCAGCAAGCTGGACGAGGCGCTCGACATGGCCCTTGCGGCGTCGGCGGCCGCGCCCCGCGACGGCGAGATCCACGCCCTGCTCGGCGAGCTCTACGAGCGCATGTATCGCTACGACGATGCCGCCGCCTCGCTGCGCAGCTATATCAACCTGCTGCCGAACAAGGATCGCAGCGACAAGGCGGCCTGGGCGCGCGCCCAGGTGGAGTTCCTGGACTCGTTCAAGGGTGTCCGGCCGGTCGAGATCGATGCCGAAGATCGCGAGGTGCTCCACACGCTGCCGTTCCGCCTCGTCAACGACAAAGTGGTCGTTCGTGCCCGCATCAACGGCAGCAATGCCCAGGATTTCATCCTCGACACCGGCTCGGAGGAAACCATCATTTCGGCGGATTCGGCGCGGCGCCACCGCGTGCGACCAGTGACGTATACGCTCAGCGCAGGCGTCGGCGAGATCGGTGTGCGCGGCCTGCAGCTGGCGCGGATCCAGTCGCTGGACCTGGGCACGCTGCAGGTGCGGAACGTGCCGGTCCTGGTCAAGTCGCCCGCTCTTCGCGGCATGCCGCGGCCGGAGAGCGAAAGCTTCTCGCCGCTTGCGATCGGATTGTCGATGACGATCGACTACGGACAGCGGCTGCTGACGATCGGCACCAAACTGCCGCCGTTCGAAGCGGATCACCGCCTGCCGATGCGCGTTCACCGGCTGGCGATGGTGCGTGGCCTGCTCAACGACAGCCACCCGGCGTACTTCGTGGTCGACACGGGCGGCGAAGTCATTTCGATCAGCTCGGACACGGCGCTGCTGCTCCCGCCGTCGCAATATCGGCGGATTCCGCTCCGCGTGTGGGGCACGTCCGGCTGGGATCGCGACGCGTTCCTGCTGCCTGGCGTCGACCTCGAGTTCGACCGCATCGAATACCGCAACCATCCGCTGGTGGTTCTCAACCTTCGCGCGCCGAGCCTGCTGCTCGGATTCCAGCTGGGCGGGATCGTCGGCCATAAGTTCCTCGCCCCATACCGCGTTGCGATCGATCTGGTGCAGAGCGAGCTGCGGCTGCAGAAGCAGTAGGAATCCCAAATTCCAAGTCGCAAATCCCGACGTTCTGCTAAGCTGCTCAGCTCGTAGGGCGCCCCGTCAGGGGTGCCGGAAACAGGGAGCGCCGACATGCAGAAATTTGGACTTGGTGTGCTTGCCGCGCTGGTACTCAGCGCCGGCGTGACCTACACCGCGCAGAAGACCGACGACCAGGTAATGCGGGAAGTGCGCGATCGCGCGGAGATCGAGGATCTGATGTGGCGCTACACGCGCGCGCTCGATACGACTGATGCCGCGGCGTACGCCGCCGTCTATACGCCTGATGGGCAGTTCGGCACCGGCGCCAACGCGACCAAGGGCAAAGAGGCGCTGACCAAGATGGTCGCGGACCTGCGCGCGAGCCGGGTCGCCAACGACGCCAAGGGCGTGCGGAATCCGCCGATGTATCACATGACCGCGAACCATGCGGTCACCTTCATCGACAGGGACCACGCGCGAGTTGACGCGTACTATCTGACGGCGTTCGGGCCTGCCGGCCAGGAGGCGCCGCTGCGGGTCGCGGCGGTAGGACGCAGCGTCGACGAGTTGGTGCGCGTCAACGGCAAGTGGTTGATCAAGACGCGGAACGTCGCGCCGCAGAACTGAGCCACGCCGGACGAAACCACGAAGGCCGCGAAGGGGAGAAGTTCGATCCTTCGTGTTCTTCGTGGTCTATTTTCGTGGCTTCGTGTCTTAAAAATCGTAGCCAATCCACAGCGAGAACTTCGGCTTCCGGAAGGCGCTGCTGCCGCCGAACGCCGCAAAGCGGAGATCTTCCCAGTCCTTGTTCAGCAGCGTCTTCCACGACCAGTCGAAGTGCACCGGGAACCCGAGCGCGAATGTCTCGAGGCCGATGCCGTATGACGCTCGCGCGTCGACCAGCCGCAAGCCGTC
>Ga0307405_10000965_pt1 | contig 11538 bp, 12 predicted proteins | sample 322Cmetagenome_2_FD_203311 | JGI IMG/M metagenome (GOLD analysis project Ga0307405, IMG submission 203311) | Maize rhizosphere microbial communities from greenhouse at UC Davis, California, United States - 322HYB-C-1 | ecosystem: Host-associated > Plants > Roots > Rhizosphere > Soil | place...
TTGACACGATCCCTGTGACTTCGCCGTTCAGCCCTTACTATGTGCCGCCGATTGGTGGTTGGTGATGGTTGTTGCGTTTGCGTCTGCGTTGCCGTGGCGCCGTCATCCGTATGGGGTGACTGTGGGGTTGCTTCGACATAATCCCGGGCAGGTGGTTGACGGGTACGGGGAACCGGATACGTGGTCTTCGCCGATCCCGTATGCGGGTTGTGTGGTGGCGCCTGGTGCTGTTGTGGAGCCGTTTGAGGCTAACCGTGAGGGTGCTGGGGTGTCGTTTACGGTCTATTTCCCGCCCGGAACGACGGTCAACGCGCGTGATCGGGTGCAGTTGCCGGGCCACAGTGAGCCGTTTGATGTGCTCGGCGCTGGCAAGGATTGGGGTCGTTCGCCGTTTAGTGGTCGCCCGTCTGGTGTGGTCGTGGAGGTGGGGCGTTTCGATGGCTGATGGTTTGAAGCTTTCCCGTAAGGCTGTCCGCGACATGTTGAAGGATCCGGCGCTCGAGCAGCACCTACTTTCGGAAGCCGAGAAGATTGCTGCTCGTGCGGGCGAGGGTCATAAGGCTAGTTCGATGATCGGTCGGAATCGTGCCCGCGCCTCTGTGATCACGGATTCGTTTAGTGCGATGTATCGCGAGGCTAAGTACGGGACTCTTTCTAAGGCGGCTGGCCTTGGGTGAGTTGATGGAGTTCCCGAACGCGGCTGTGTGGCTGATCCGTTATCTTGACGCGAACCTTGATGTGCCGGTTGTTGGTGAGGTCCCTGCGACTCGGCCTGCGTCGTTTGTGCATGTTGAGAACGCGGGCGGTACGCAGAACACGACCGTCACCGATTCGGCGCTGCTCCTGGTGGGTTCGTGGGACACAACGAACCCGAAGGCTGAACGCCTCGCGAGCAAGGTGCGGGCTTTGATCCGTGCCGCCTCGGGTGTGACTGTGCAGGGCGAGTACTGCAAAGACACCGACGCAAGCAACCGGCCCGTCTACATCCCCGACCCTGACGCTAAAGTCCCCCGCTATCGGCAAACCGTTTCCCTCAATTTCCGGGGCGTCACCCCATAAGGAGAGTCATGCGAATCACTTTCGCGAACCAGTACACGACCCCTGGTGGGCGTGTTTATAACGGCGGTACTACCGCTGAGGTGAATGACGCTGATGCGCGTTCGCTGATTGTCCGGGGCAAAGCACGCCGGGCATACACCGTCGAAACTGAGGCTGAACCCGACGAGGGCGAAGACTAGACGGCGAAGGCCCCCGGTTTGTTCCGGGGGCCTTGTCCAACAACCTGTTGGACAATTTTCAGGCTAGTCCTAACGCTTGGCGGATACGGACGCCTGCCATGCGGAACCCTGACCCGCGACCACTCGAATAGTTGTCGCCTGAAAGTGTGCTCGCCTCCATCTCATCCGCCAACGCCAGTACAGGTGCCATAAGGTGCGGTGCCGCTGCCTCAAGGATCGTCCGCGCTACCTTCTCGCATACGTCTATGATCTGCGGGGCGTTGTCCCCAGCATGGTTGCTGATCTTGTCAGCGTAGAGAACCTTGGCCGCGGCTACTACCGCTTCGTCACTGATGTTCATGCTGCGTCTCCGAACAGGTCCAGTGTTCCCTGGCTGAGTCGGTTGGCCGCGTGTTCGCACCAGCGCTCGTCTTTTTCGATGCCGATTGCCTGGCGTCCGGCGAGCGATGCTGTTATGAGTGTTGACCCGGAACCAGCGAACGGGTCGAGGATGAGGTCGCCGAGTCGTGAGCTGGCTTCGATCATATGGCGCAGTAGGGATTCAGGCTTCTCGCATGGGTGCTTGCCCGGATATGCTGCGACGGACGGAAATGACCAGATGTCCTCTGAGAGGCGTCGGTCGGTGATGTGGAATGGCCGGCGGCGGGTTTCGTACTCTGCCATTAGTTCGGCGTTCCATTCGCAGAGTGCCGAGTAAGTCAGGTGGAGGCTTTTTTCTCCTAGGATTTCTCGCATCCGTTGGTAGGCGCCCATTGTTGGGAGGCTGGTCGCTTCTTCCCATCTGCGGAACATGGCGCTGTCGTATCCCATTTCGACACTGACGGATGAGCCCGTGCGCCCCACGCAAGCCGCGGCATCAGTGAAGTAGGACCCAAGCGGCCTGAACACCTCACGGCGCAGGTCGGCGCTATCCTCCTGGTTAGCGTCATTGAACTGCTCGGCGAATACGATGCCTTCCCAGATGGAGACGAAGGACCGTATAGCGGGGAGTGATACGCGGCGGAGGTTGTCGCCGCCGCTCTTGGCCCATCGGATGCTGTTGAGCAGCCGGAAGCGTTCGCCAGCCAGTCGTTCCACGCTGGAGGTCATAGCGGGTGATGCGAACACCCACACGGAAGCTTGCGGGGTGAGGAGCGGCTTCGCATGGTCGAGGAAGTCGCCCATCCATCCTAGAAACTCGCTGGCCTTGTCCCACTGGTTATCCCATTCCTCCTGTTTTACCTTGAAGTAAGGCGGGTCGGTCAGGAGAACATCAGCCTTGATATCCAGCGTAGGCAGGATTTCCAGCGAGTCCCCGTGGTACAGGGTGACGTAATCGTCTTGGTAGTACAGGCTCACTTGGTTGCCTCTCTTGCTGCTTGACGGCGTTTGGTGATGTATGCGGTCCATGCGGCCCGGCATTTGTCGCACCTGCATTTGTGGTTGTTGTACCCGTTCGATGTTCCGTGCAATCGGTCTTCCATACTCCCAAGTATACTCTAAATCACTCCGGAAACGCAGTAACTTCGAGTATACTTAAGGGGTAAGGAAAAACCCCGCGACGTGTCACCGTCCGGGGCTTGGCCGACTAATGAGGAGTCGACATCAACAAGGTTATCACCCGCTTGACCACCAAGAGCGTTCGCGACGAGGAAACAGGTTGCCTCCGCTGGACCGCTGCCAAGAACCCTAAAGGCTACGGGCGGCAATGGGACGGAAATAGGGTGCAGCAAGTTCACCGGCTCGCTTACGAAGCTTGGGTTGGGCCGATCCCGGACGGACTAGAAATTGACCATCTTTGCAGGACGCGCGACTGCATCGAACCCACCCACCTAGAGCCCGTCACGCACGCCGAGAACCTGGACCGGCGCGTCTGGAGTGGCGCCCCGGTTGGTCGCCCCGCAGGGGCCCTGCCAGAGGAATGCAGTAAGGGCCACCAATACACGCCCGAAAACACCTCGTACTACAACATCAAAAAAACGGGCGGGACTGGCAGGAAGTGCAAGACCTGCAAAGCCGAACAGAACAGAAAGCGATACCAACATGGCAAAGAATTATGACAACGTCCGGGCGTACGGTGACCTCGATAGCGAAGTGTTTTTCGCGCCGCTTGGTTCCACCCTGCCCACTACCCTGACCGACCCGATTGCGCCTTTCGAGGCTGTGGGTTGGCTTTCTGAGGACGGCGTTTCACTGGCTGTCTCTACTGATGTGGAGAAGTTCAAGGGCTGGCAGGGCGGTTCGACTCTTCGCACGAAGGTCACTGGCACTGAGAAGACGATCAGCATTCAGTGCCTTGAGGAAACCCCGGGCGTGACTGAGCTTTACTTCGGTCACGGCGCCCCTGTGGTTACTACGGGTGTTGCCCGTGTTGACCTGCCCGAGGGTATCGGCACCGTGGCCCGCGCTGCTGTGTTCAAGTTCGTTGATGCTGGTGTGACGAAGTTCCTGTGCTGCGAGAAGGTCGAAGTGACTGACCGTGAGGAACTGTCGCACACGAACACGGGACTCACGATGTATGGCTTCACGCTGGACATTATCGGTGACAGCTACATCCTGACTGACGCGCCTTCTTACGTAGCCGCGTAACAAGCTGGTGGGGCGGGTGTTTTTCCGTGGTGGTTTCCCCGCCCCACCTTTTCAACCTAACTACCACGTACCCCTTTTTTCTGAGGAGAAACCACCATGACAGCTAAGATTCCTGCGGGCGCTAAGAAGCCTGCTGACCGTCAGACCGCTAAGACCGACGTTGTGTCGAGCAAGTCCTCGTTTGAGTGGCGCGGCACCGACTATGTTGTGGACCCTGACCTGATTGATGACCTTGAGTTTTTCGAGGCGCTTGAGGGGAACCAGTTCGCGACGGCGGTTCGGAAGATGCTGGGTGACCAGTATGACAAGTTCAAGGACCAGGTTCGTGAGGCTGAGGGGCGCGTGTCTTTGGCGACGACTCAGGCGTTCCTTGAGGAGTACATGGCTGAGGCGCAGCGGGGAAAATAACCGCGCTGGCCTTCCTCTGCTCGCAGCATGGGGAAGCTCTGGAAGCCGATCTACAGCGCTATTACCAGCTTGATCTGGCGGACATGTACCGGGGGCGTGTGAGCGTCCGCAAGGTGTCCGTGCTCGCCTCCCACCTGCCACGCGGCGGGGCTGTCGGTCTGCGTATCGGCGGGGCTGCGGCGATCTCCGAGGAGGTCGAAGGCTCCTGGCTCATCGAAGCCGCGCTCTACCGGATCGCTCACGGTCAGGCCGGCGGTAAAGGCAAAGCACCTGAGATGCGCGAATACCCGCTCGGTGTTATCGAGCAGGCTGAGAAAGACAACTACGCGGTATCGCGGGCCGAGGCGTTCCTACGCAAGCACGCAAACAAAGGCACTTAAAAGCACCCACTCTAACTGGTTTGGTCGAGTACTTTCAAGTACAATGGAAGGTACAAGAACGCCCCGCGACGTGTCACCGTCCGGGGCGTTGACCGACCTAGTTAGAGGCCGATATGACAACTTTAACATGCAGCGTCTCCGAATGCGAAGATCCTAAGAGCCCCAAAGCGGGCCAAGGAATGTGCGGCCCGCACTACCGGCGTTGGAAGCAACTTCACTCGCCACGGTGCACCATCGAAGAGTGCGACAAGCCGAAGTTCAACAAAGACGGCCTCTGCTCTAAGCACTTCAGCCGGCTTAAGCGCCACGGATCAACCTCTGATGATGCCCTGGTTAGAGGAAAGAATGAGGGCGACTGCCCCATCGAAGGATGCGACAACCCTATGCGATCCGCGGGCCTTTGTGCAGCGCACGCCTCGCAAAAGCGTCGCATCGGAGAAGCTAAGCCCTTCGGCTATAAATGGGCGGTCCGCGGCAACTGCAAAGTCTGCGGAAAGCCTTGCACTGAGCGTGGCAGGCGCGAATACTGCTCATCCGCATGCCAGGTGCTCGTGAGCCGATACGGGGCGGTACCTCCTGAGACAGTCCAGTGCGGGCGGTGCGGCGATGACATCGACTTGGGGACGCCCATTGTTGGAGGTGGACGCAAGGGCCGACTCGACCGGGCCATGTGCGACCACTGCTTCCGAGCCCGCACCACACGACACAAGATGTCAGTCTCAATCCTCGCTCAGCGCGATGGAGCGGACTGCACTATCTGTGGCGAAGGAATCGACATGACTCTCCGCCACCCAGAAATGCGGCGCGCATCTGTGGACCATGTCATTCCATATTCGCTTGGCGGGACCCACGATCCCGAAAACCTAGCACTCGCGCACCTCGTGTGCAACATCCGCAAAAGTAACCGCGCAGGGTGGACCATTATGGCCTAACCCCTGCCATGCCCTAGGGCAGAAAAGGGGTTCACATGGCCAACGAGCTGGCGAGCTACTACATATCCATCTTGCCCTCGGCACGTAACCTCACCCGGAATATCGCGAAAGAGTTCGCGGGTATCGACTCTGTTGCCGCTAAGTCGGGTAAGTCTTCGGGGCGTGCGTTTGCTGGTGCGTTCAAGGCCCCGTTGGCTGGTATTGCTGGGGCGTTCGCCGCGGTCGGTATCGGATCGTTTGTTAAGGACGCCGTTAATGCCGCGGGTTCGCTCGAGCAGTCTGTGGGCGCCATTAGCTCGGTGTTCGGTTCGTCGGCGAAGGACATGCAGAAGTGGTCGAAAACTGCTGCGACTAACGTTGGTCTGACCGCTAACGAATTCAATGAGCTGGGCACGCTGATTGGTAGCCAGCTTAAAAATGGTGGCACGGCGATGGAAGACCTCGCGCCGAAGACCAAAGAGCTTATTGGTATGGGCGCGGATTTGTCGTCTATGTTTGGTGGCACGACTAAGGATGCTGTCGATGCGCTGTCGTCTGCGCTGAAGGGTGAGCGGGACCCGATTGAGCGGTACGGCGTGTCGCTCAACCAGGCGAAGATCGACGCTGAGGCTGCCGCTCTAGGCTTCGAGAAGGTCGATGGGGCGCTATCTTCGGAGGCTACTCAGGCCGCGACGCTTTCGCTGATCATGAAGCAGACCGCTGACGCGCACGGGAACTTCGCCAAGGAAAGCGATACGTTCGCGCATAAGCAGCAGGTTATGGCTGCCCGTTGGGGCGATTTGAAGACCCGCATCGGTGAAGTGTTTATGCCGGTGTTTGCTGGCGCGATTGGGTTTTTCTCTGAGAAGGCTATGCCTGTCATCACTGAGGTTGTTGGCGGTATGCAGGCTTTTGGTGCGGCTTTCGGTGATGCCGGCACGGATGTTACGTCCTCGGGTATTGCGGGGTTCCTTGAACGGCTTGGGCTTGGCCTTGGTGGTATTTGGGCGCTCGTTAGCAAGGGTGATTTTAACGGGAAGCTGAGGGGCGCTTTCGGGTGGGAAGAGGATCACCCGATGGTCGCCGGGATCCTCACGATCCGGGACGCCGCGCTTGGGCTGTATGACTTGCTGGTCATGGGTGATTTCAGCCCGTCCGTGCGTGCAGCTTTTGGTTGGGAAGAAGACCACCCAATGGTCAACGGAATCCTTGATCTGCGCGACGGTGTGATAGCGGCTAAGGATTCGCTGGTTGATGCTGGCGGGTGGGTTGTTAAAAATAGGGATTGGCTGCTGACTTTGGCGGTCGCTGTTGGCTCTGTCGTTGCTGCGTACAAGACGTACACGACAGCGTTGGCGGTCCATGCGGCCACGGTGGCGATTTACTCCACTGTTTCAACTTTGGCGGGTGGGGCTCAGGCGTTCTTTGCTGGGGCTGCGTTCACTGCGGCGCTCGGTGTGACGGCTTTGAACACTGCGTTGAAGGCGAACCTGTTCGGCATTATCGCGCTGGCTGTGATCGGGCTTGTTGCTGGCCTCACCTATTTCTTTACCCAGACTGAGGCTGGCAAGGCAATCGTCGCCGCCGCCTGGGCTGGCATCCAGTCTGTTGTCGGCGGGGTTGTTGACTGGTTCACGAAAGACGCTCTGCCCGCTGTTCAGGGTTTCGTTGGCGGGGTCATCGGGTTCTTTGAGGACCTTGGCCGCAACGCTGCGCCTGCGATCAAGGGCGTACAGGATGGTGTAGGCGGTGTTGTTTCGTTCTTCGAAGGAACCGTGGCTCCTGCGTTTAGGACGGTTTTCGAGGGCCTCGGCTCCGCGGTGAAGACAGTGTTCGACGGTATCGGCGCGGTGTTCAACTGGCTTTACCTGGCCATCGTGAAGCCGGTATTCGACGGTATCACGACCGCTATTAACGGCGTGATTGCGGTCTTCCAAGGGATTTACAACTTCCTGAAGCCGGCGTTCGACTCTATCGGGGTGATCCTGAACGGCTTCAGAATGTTCTTTGAGGGCGTGTTCAACCTCGTCGTTGCGTACATTCAGAAGATCGTCATCCCGTTGTTCATGGTCTTTTGGGACAGGATAGTTGAAGCGTTCGCGGGCGTAAGTGCCGCGATCAACGACTGGTGGGGTGACGTTACGGCGGCGTTCTCTGCCGTGGGAACCGCGATTGGCGTGTGGTGGGATGGCGTGGTGGCCGTGTTCAACACGGTCGTGAACTACATCCGGAATACCTTGTCAGCGGCGTTTACCTGGTTCAGGGACAACGTCATTACGCCTGTCTGGAATACGGTCACTTCGGTCGTCCGAACCGCGTGGACGAACATCAGTAACATCTTCAATACGGTCATCACGTTCATTAGGACGGTCCTATCGACGGCGTTCACTTGGCTGCGTGACAACGTCATAACGCCTGTCTGGAATGGCATCCGCAATGCCATCAGCGTCGCTTGGACGTTCATCCGCGGGATCTTTGAAGGCATCGGGCGGTTCCTCCGGGACACTCTCGGACCAGTGTTCACCTGGCTCCGAGATAACGTCATTAAGCCTGTATGGGACCGCATTCAGAGCATCATCAAGAACGTTTGGGAGAAGGGCGTCCGGCCTGTCTTCACTGCTTTGTCGGACTTCATCACGAAGACCATTCCGAAGGCTTTCGAGGACGGCGTGGGTTTCGTCAAGAAGGCCTGGGACGGGTTGCAGGAGGTAGCGAAGGCTCCTGTCAGGTTCGTGATTGACACTGTCATTAACGATGGTCTGATTGCTGGGTTCAACAACATCGCACGACCTTTGGGCGTAAAGGAGTTGGGCCGGGTTGCGTTGCCTGCTGGGTTCGCTGATGGCGGGTACACGGGTCCGGGGCACAAGTACAAGCCGGCGGGTATTGTCCACGCTGGCGAGTATGTTTTCACGAAGGAGCAGACGCAGCGTGCTGGTGTGGGTAACCTCGCCGCGTTGGCTGGTTCCCTGAGTGGTTACGCGCGTGGCGGCATTGTTAACCCGTTGAAGCAGATGGCACTAACCCAGGGTTACAACCGTGTCCACAAGGGTATTGACTTGGCGGCTGCTGTTGGGACGCCGGTGTTTGCGTCTCAGGGTGGGCGTGTTACGTGGGCTGGTCCTGGCGTTCAGGCTCCGGGCGTGTGGGGTGGTAATGAGATCCACATCGCCGGGGATGGTATTGAGACGTGGTTCGCTCACCTTTCGCAGATTGGTGTGAAGCTGGGTCAGCAGGTTAGGGCTGGTCAGCAGATCGGCTTGTCCGGTAACACTGGTATCAGCTCTGGCCCTCACTTGCACTTTGGAACCTTTGCGGGTGGTTGGCCTAACGATATTGATCCGATGGCTTACCTTGGCGGCGCCGGGATTCCTTCTGGCGGCGGGTTCAACCCTATCGCGGGGATCATCGACGGTCTTATGTCGAAGATCAAGGAAGCCGGTGGTGGTCCGTTCGCGGACATCGCTATCGGCATTGGCAAGAAGGTCATCGACGGCGCTTCCAAGTTCATCACGAACTTCCTCAGTGGGAACACGGATAAGAAGGGTTCCGCTACTGCCACCTTGTATGACGGTGGTGGTTGGTTGGAGAACACTGGTGGGGCTCAGCTTGTGCAGCATAACAAGCGGAAGCCTGACGCGGTGTTGTCCTCGAGCCAGTGGGACACGATGACGCGGATTGCTGATAACGCTAAGGGCGGGTTCAACAATTACGGCACGATCAATGTCCGTGATGAGGAAGAAGCGGCCCGGATCATTTTGACCCGGCAACGTGATGCGCAAGCAGCATACGGATTCTAAGTAAGGCGAGGCCCCTGCAGTATTTGCGGGGGCCTTTGTCTTGCCATTCTTTAAGGAGCCATTTTGGCGAGCATTGTTTATGGCACACCGTATTTGCCGCCTGCGCCGTCGCCGCCTGCGTGGTCTAGGTTGCCGATGTCGTGGACGGCTAAGGGTGTGGAGTGGTCGCTTTCTAATCCGGAGAGTGGCCTTTTTCTTTTGCCTGGGGTTCGTGGTTTGGGGTCGGTGAAGACTGACCGGCATGTGACTCGTTCGCCTGGCGCTGCGGGTTCACGGTTCGAGGGCTTGTCCGTGTTGGATCGGGAAGTGTTTTGGCCGGTCCACATCTACCACGACAACAGCAGCGTGGATTGGATGCTCAGGGACCGGGCGTTCTGGCAGGGCATGGATCCGGCGGATACGGGTGTTTGGCGTGTGACGCACCCTGACGGGGCGCACCGGACACTCACACTCCGGTTCGTGTCTGACGGCGACCACACCTCGAACGGCGACCCCGTGTACCGGGGTTGGGAGACGTACGGGATCCTCCTAGTGGCTGAGAAGCCGTATTGGGAGGGTGAGCCGGAGGTTAAGTCGTTCGCTGGTACTGCGGCGCCGGATCCGTTCTTTGAGCCTAATGGGCCTCAGATCGTGAACATCGCGCCGGGTTATTCGGTGTCGAACGCGGCGATGGATAACCCGGGCGACGTTGAAAGCTACCCGCGCTGGTACATCGACGGTGACGCGACGAGCGCATCCGTGGGTGTTGGTGATGTGGTCGTTGACGTGCCGTTCGCTGTGCCGTTCGGTAAGTGCCTGGTGATCGAGTCTGACCCGGAGAACATCGGCGCGACCCTCTACGACATCACCGTCGCGGGTATGGAGAAGAAACCCGCCGCCCGCATCTTCGGTGTTGACCTGATCAACCCGGTTGATAAGACCGCGGACCTTGGCGAGGCGGACTTCGCACCGATCCCCGCCGGCCAGCAGGTTCCCCTGTCACTGACTCTAAACGGTGAGGGGACAGTCGAAGCCCTCCTACCCACCCTGTATCGGAGGCCCTGGTGAGTGTCTTCCGTATCGCGGTGTATGACAAGAACCGTGTGTTTAAGTGTCAGATCGGTGCGCCCGAGTCGCTCGAGGTGACTGTCCGGCACAACCTCGTTTCCACGTTGAAGATGACTGTCCCTCTTGGGCATGACCGTTTGCCGGAGTTAATGGCTGACGGTGCGCGCCTCAAGGTGTCCTTTAAGGGTGAGCATCTGATCAGCGGCCCCATAGTCAGCGATGAGCTGGACACGGACGGCGTGAGTGGTTCGTACACGGTCAGCGTTGAGGACGACTTCCGCGTGCTGCGGGAAATCCTCGGCTGGCCTGTCCCGTGGGAGCCCATCAGCAACCAGGGCTCGCGTGAGTACAAGTACTACACGACGAACGCCGAATCCATTGTGAAGGCCGCGGTCACGGAGAACGGTGTGACACGGCTGAGTGTTCCTGGGTTGACTGTTGCGCCGAATCTGAACCGTGGCGCGGTTGTGCCTGGTGGTGTTGCGTTTCGTATGCACCCGCTCGCTGACATTCTGTTCCCTGCTGTGGAGGACGCCGGGCTTGGGGTGACGGTGAAGCAGGAAGGCTCGTCACTAGTCCTTGATGTGCATGAGCCGGTGACGTTCCCCCGCACCCTGTCGGTGAAGGGGCGGACGTTGCAGCGGACAACCATGACTAGGACCCGCCCAACAGCCTCACGAACGGTTGTGGGCGGCTCCGGTGAGGGGAAGGCCCGCTACTTCCGGGCACTCACAGACGCAGCCCGTGAGACGGCTTACGGGCTGCGCGCTGAGGTGTTCGTGGACGACCGGCAAGCAGGCACAGACTACCTCGCACTCGTCAAGGATGTTGCTGACGCGAACGCTGCCCTGAAGGAAGCGAACGTTGAACTCAAGGAAGCCGACCGGGCGCTTGATTCTGCGAAGAACGCGCAGTCGAACGCTGATATGGCGTTCGATCTCGCGCAGAACAGCGGCAACGTCGCGGCCACGAACAAGGCGCAAACGAAACTGTTCGCCGCTAATGACAAGGTCACGGCGCGGACGACGGATTACAACGCGGCGTTGGCTGACCGGAACGCGAAGCAGACCGCTTATAACAACCTCAACGCTCAACTCCCCGCTGCGTTGGCGACGTATCAGGCGACGATGGACGACTCCGGCACGAAGGCCCTGGTTGAGAACGGGCCCAAGCACGGCGTCTCACT
>Ga0307405_10000966_pt1 | contig 11537 bp, 9 predicted proteins | sample 322Cmetagenome_2_FD_203311 | JGI IMG/M metagenome (GOLD analysis project Ga0307405, IMG submission 203311) | Maize rhizosphere microbial communities from greenhouse at UC Davis, California, United States - 322HYB-C-1 | ecosystem: Host-associated > Plants > Roots > Rhizosphere > Soil | place...
ATCGAGTCCGACACCTTGGCCCCGCGCTCCACCCGGGCCCCCTCCAGCAGCACCGAGCGCTCCAGGCGGGCCCCGCCGGCGACCAGGGTGCCGGGGCCGAGCACGGTCGGGCCGAACACCCGGCCCTCCTCCTCCACGACGGCCCCCTGGCCGACCAGGATGGGGCCGCGGAGCACGGCCCCCTCGTCGACCCGCGCGTCGTCGGCGAACCACTGGCTGCGACCCCGTTCGGTGGCGTTGATGGGCAGGTGCAGGCGCCCCTCGAGCAGGTCGAACTGGGCGGCCAGGTAGGCGATCGGGGTCCCCAGGTCGCGCCAGTAGCCGTGCAGCTCGTAGCCGTACACCGGCGCCCCCGAGGTCAGCAGGGACGGGAACAGGTTGCGCTCGAACGACGACGGCTGGCCGGCCGGGACGTGGTCGAGCACCGACGGCTCGAGCACGTACACGCCGGCGTTGATCAGGTCGGTGACCCAGGCGTCCTCGAGGTCGCCCGGCTTCTCCAGGAAGGCGGTGACGCGGTCGTCGGCGTCCACCGGGACCAGCCCGAACGCGCTCGGGTCGGGCACCCGGACCAGGGCCAGGGTGGCGGCCGCCCGGCGCTCGCGGTGCAGCGCCACCAGGCGCTGGAAGTCGATGTCGACCAGCACGTCGCCGTTGAGGACCAGGAAGGTGCCGTCCAGCAGGTGGGACAGGCGCTTGACGGCCCCCGAGGTCCCCATCGGGGTGTCCTCCGACGACAGCACCACCTCGACCCCGGCCTTGCGGGCCTCGGGCAGGAGCTGGTCGAAGGCCTCGGGCAGGTACATGGTCGACAGCACGACCTCGGTGAACCCGCCGGCGGCGAGCTGGCGCAGGGTGTGGAGCAGGAACGGCTCGTTGGCGAAGGGGATCAGCGGCTTGGGCCGGGTGCTGGTCAGCGGGCGCAGCCGGGTGCCGAAGCCTCCGGCGAGGATGACGGCTTGCACGTGGACGGTCTCCTGACACGACGGGAAGGGCCGGAACAGCCGGCCAGGGTGACGCGAAGTCTATTGCCTTCCGGGGCCGTCCATCGCCGCCAGCATCCGCTGGTCCTCCTCGGCCATGCCCTGGAGGGTGGCCGCCAGCTCCTGCTTGGCCTTGACGAAGTGGCGGAAGGCGTCGGCGACCTCGGGCGAGGACAGGGTGTGGGGGTCGTGGCGGCCCATGGGCAGGTCGCGGGCGGCGGCCATCTCGCCGGCGATGGCCCGCAGGCGGCCGGCCGCCTGGCGCTGCTCCTCGGCCAGCCGCAGGTAGACGGCGTGCTCCTCCCGGGCCGGCTCGTCGTCGAGCTCCAGGGCCGCCATGTGGACCCGGAGGTTGTCGGCCATGGCCTCGATCACCTCGGCGAGCCGCGCGGGCAGCACCGAGTGCTCGGCCAGGCCGCGGCCACAGGTCTGCTGCTCGTCCATGTTCAGGTTCCTTCCGGTCCGGTCACGGAGGTCCCAGTATCGTGGAGCCATGCTGTTCGAGCAGCGGCTGTGGGCGGGGCTGGCCGATGGGACGGTCACGGTGACCTTCCGGCGCTGGCCGCGGCCCCGGGCCCGGGCCGGCGGGCGGCACCGGACCCCGGCCGGGGTGCTGGCGGTGGACGCCGTGACCGTGGTCGACCCGGCCGCCATCACCGAGGACGACGCCCGCAGGGCCGGGGTCGGGAGCTTGGCCGAGCTGCGCCGCCGGCTGGACCGGCTGGACCGGGCCGCCCGGGGCGGACCGAGAGCCTGGAGGTCGGCTACCGGCTGTCGCCGCGGGGGCGGGCGCTGCTGGACCGCGACGGCCCGGACCGCCGGTAGGCCTGGTCGGTCTCGTGGTCGCTCTGGTGAGCCGCGAACGTTACGATCGGGTGCCCGGCAGAGGAGCTACTCGACGTTGAGCCCTACACGCAGCAAACGGATCCTCTCGATCCAGCCGGTTGCGGAGCGCGGCGGTTCCGACCAGGCCCTGGTCGGGTTGGTGCGCAGCCTGGCCGGCGAGGGCTGGGAGTGTCACGTCGTCCTGCCGGCGCCGTCACCGATGCCCGAGACGTTCGCCGCCGCCGGCGCCACGCTGCACGTCGTGCCGATGCGGCGCATCACCACCAGCGGCTCGCCCCTGCGCTGGGCCGGCTATGTGGCCGGCTGGCCGGTGACGGTGGTCCGCCTGGTCCGCCTCTGCCGCCGGGTCCGGCCCGACGTGATCCACAGCAACTCGCTGCACTCCTGGTACGGCTGGGCGGTCGCGGCCCTCCTCCGCAAGCCCCACGTCTGGCACGCCAGGGAGATCGTGACCCAGTCCGCCGCCGCGCTGGGCCTGGAGCGGTGGCTGGCCAAGCGCTTCGCGGCACGGGTGATCGCCATCTCGGGCGCGGTCGCGGCCCAGCTGGACGCCCGCAACCTGGTGCTCGTGCGTGACCAGGCGGACCGGACGGAGTTCTCGCCCGCACGGGCCGGGGCGTTCCGGACCAGGGCCGGGATCCCCGACACGGCTCCCTTGGTTGGCTCGGTTGGCCGGATCGACACCTGGAAGGGCGTCGACGTCCTGCTGGACGCGGTCCCGGCCATGCAGGCGGTCCAGCCGGCGCTCCAGGTCGCCATCGCTGGCCCGACCATCGCGGGCAAGGAGGACCATGCCGAACGGCTGGAGAAGCGGGCCGCCGGCATGCCCGGCGTCCACTGGCTCGGGCCGCGGAGCGACGTGGCGGAGCTGCTGGCGGACCTCGACGTCTTCGTGCTGCCCTCGACCCAGCCGGAGCCGTTCGGCCTGGTCGTGGTCGAAGCCCTGGTGTCGGGCGTTCCGGTGGTCGCCACGGCGGCCGGGGGACCTCAGGAGATCCTGGGGGAGCTCGGCCCTGCCGCCGGCCGGCTGGTCGTGCCAGGCGACGCCGGCGAGCTGGCCGGCGCGACGGTCGAGCTGCTCTCCTCCGCCGGCCCGACCAGCACCGAGCGACGCAGGCGCCGCGCCCCGCTGCTGCCCGACCGCGCCCCCGACGCGGCGTCCTTCCCGCAGGTCTTCGACGCGGTGGTCGGCGGAGCGCCGACCACCTGATCAGCGGGCTCCCGCCAGCGCCTGCCGGTAGGCCGCCCAGGTGGCGGCCGCGGCCGCCGGCCAGGTGAAGCCGGCCGCGCGGCGCGGCCCGGCCGCCTTGAGCCGGCGGCGCAGCTCGCCGTCGCTGAGCAGCCGGACCAGCCCCTTGGCGATCGCGCCGCGGTCAAGCGGGTCGACCAGCAGGGCGGCGTCGCCGGCAACCTCCGGCAGGCTGGAGCGGTCGCTGGTGAGCACCGGGACCCCGTGGGCCATCGCCTCCAGCACCGGCAGGCCGAACCCCTCGTACAGGCTCGGGTAGGCGAGCCCGTCGGCGTGCTGGTACAGGGCGTGCAGGGTGGCGTCGGCGACCGGGCCGGCCAGCTTGATCCTGAGCGAGTCCCAGGTCGGCCGCAGCCGCGGCCCCCAGCCGACCGGCCCCACCACCACCAGCCAGTGGTCGGCCAGCTCGTCGGTCACCTCGCCGAAGGCGGCCAGCAGCCGTGGCAGGTTCTTGCGGGGCTCCAGGGTGCCGACCGCCAGCAGGTACGGCCCGCGCACGCCGAGGTCGTGGAGCAGCTGTGCGGCACCGCGGTGGTCGGGGCGCGCCGGCCGCTCGACGCCGAGCGGGACGATCGTGACCCGGCCGCGGTCCACGGCGTACAGCTCGGCGAGGTCGCGCGCGGTGGCCTCCGAGGGGACCAGGATCCTGGCCGCCTCGCCGGCGACGATCCTGGCCGCGCGGTCGTGGTAGCGGCGCCCGGCGGCCGGATAGGCGTCGGGGTGGCGGCGGAAGGCGAGGTCGTGGACGGTGGCGACCAGCGGCCGGCCGCGCACCGGCGGGACCGCCGCGCTGGTCGCGTGGACCAGGTCAAGGGTGTCGAGCAGGCCGCTCGGGAGCCGGGGGCGGCGCAGCGTCACCCAGGTGCGGGTGGCCAGCCGGCCGGGCCAGGGCAGCCGCACGGTGGCGGCCGGCGGCAGCCCGACCGCTGCGACCCGGTCCGCCGGGTGACGGCAGACCAGGAACTGCGCCGCTCCCCCGTCGACGGCCGCCTCGGCCGGCAGGTGCTCGGCCAGTGCCCGGACGTACCGGCCGATGCCGCCCGGCACCGGCCGCAGGAGCTGCTCGGCGACCACTCCGACCGTGGGCGCGCCAGGCGGCCCGGCGGTCACCGCTCCGCCTCCAGGGCGCGGCGGTAGGCGGTCAGGGTCGCCTGGGCGCAGGCCCGCCAGGTGAAGGCGGCGGCGCGGGCGCGGCGGGCGGTCCTGGCCGGCTCGCCACCCGGGTCCTCCAGCACCCGGGCCAGGGCGTCGGCCAGCGCGCCCGCGTCGCCGGGCGGCACCAGCTCGGCCTGGTCGCCGAGTACCTCCCGCAGCGCCGGCAGGTCGCTGGCGACCACCGGGGTGCCGCAGGCCAGCGCCTCCAGGGCTGGCAGGCCAAACCCCTCGTACCACGATGGGAAGACCAGCGCGGCGGCGCCGGCCATCACCCTGGCAAGGTCGTCCTCGGCGAGGTAGCCGGGGATGCGCACCGCGTCGGCGGGCAGGCCGGCCAGGTCGAGCGCCTCGCCCCAGCCGCCCGGGCCGACCAGGGCCAGCGGCGGGACCGGGCTTCCCGGCCCGCCGCGGCCGGGTACCCGACCGGCCAGCAGCTCGCGGTAGGCGGCCAGCAGGGTCGGCAGGTTCTTGCGGGGCTCGCGGTTGCCGACGAACAGGAGGTAGCGCTCGGGCAGGCCGTTGGCGGCCAGCCAGGCGGGGTCCGGCGGGGTGGCCTCGCGCCAGGCGGGGCCGACCCCCAGCCGGGCCACCACCAGCCGCTCGGGTGGCAGCCGGTAGGCGTCGGCGACCTCGGCACCGACCGCGGCGGTCGGGGTGCAGACGGTCGCGCCGCGGCCCAGGGCGCGGGGCACCAGGTCGCGGTAGCGGGCCGAGGCGGGGGTGACCATCTCCGGGTGGCGCAGGTAGGTGAGGTCGTGGATGGTCACCACGCTGGCGGCCCGCCTGGCCGGCGGTGCCACGAAGTTGGTGGCGTGGAACACGTCGACCGGTCCGGCCAGCCACTCGACCGGCGGGAACGGCACCGCCGCCCAGGCGGCCTGCAGCAGCCGCGCCGGCACCCGCCGGCGGCCGCACCGCAGCCGCGGCCCGGCCGGCGCGACCCGCGGCAGGTCGGCGGTCCCCCGCCAGGTGAAGGGGATGAGTCCCAGCTCCTCGGGTTCCCCGCCGGGCAGCTCCGCCAGGGCCTCGACCAGGCCGGCCACGTACCGTCCAACCCCCGTGCGCGGCCCGAGCAGTGGTGTGGCGTCGAGGCCGACCCTCACCGCAGCACCAGCCAGCGCTCCAGGCGCTTGCGGTCGACCTCGGCCCCGGCGGCGATGCGGCGGCGGCGGACCAGCATGGCCGGGAGCAGGCGCAGGTAGGATCCCAGGACCCGCAGCCGCAGCAGCGTGGGCCGGACCGGGGGGCGGCGGCGGGTGTGGCGGGCCCGGGCGACCTCGCGCAGGGCCAGGGAGGCGGTGGTCAGGGGGTAGCGCAGGACCTCGCGGGCGGCCAGGCCGGCGCGGGCGTTCTTGGTCAGCATGAGCAGGCGGTTGCGGTCGGTGTGGAACACGAACAGCGGCGACCACTCGACCGAGGACGCCGAGTGGATGTGGCGGGCCACCGCCGCCGGCTGGTAGCGGATCCGCCAGCCCAGCGCCCGCAGCCGCCACGACAGGTCGGTGTCCTCGTAGTAGAGGAAGAAGTCGTCGTCGAACACCCCGACCTGGCGCAGGGCCTCGGTGCGGAAGCAGACCGACCCCCCGCAGAAGGCGAACACCTCCTCGGGCCGCTCGTACTGGCCCCGGTCCAGCTCCTGGTAGGCCCGGTCGGCCCCGTAGCCGTCGCGGAACACCATGCTGCCGGCGTTGTTGAGCACGTCCAGCAGAGGCACCCCGGCCGGGACCTCGACCTCCAGGTCGGCCGGTTCGGGCTCGGCCTTGCCGCCGCCCGACCCACCGCTCCAGGTCAGCTCCACGGGCTTGGTGGTCTCGGCCGCGACCCGCAGGCCGAGCCGCAGCGGGCCCGCCTCACCGCTCGCCCGGTCGACGGGGACGAGCAGCATCCCCGCCGGGCGGGTCCAGCGGAAGCGGCCCGGCCCCTCCCCCTCGGGCCCGTAGGCGACCCGGTCCCACAGCGCCCGCTCGGTGACGTCCACCCCGTCCACGGTGACCCGGTAGATCCGCACCCCCAGCTCCCGGGTGTCCAGGGTGCCGGGGACGAACCCGGGGGTGGCCAGCTCCACGGCCAGGAACCGGGGCAGGAAGACGATCTTGCCCGACACCGCCCCCAGCCGCTCGGCCCCCGGCTCGTCGAACGGCTCGAGCAGCCGCCGCAGCCAGGCCGGCTCGGGCCGGGCGTCGTTGTTGAGCAGGGCCGCGAACGGCGTCTCCACCTCGCGCAGGGCGACGTTGTTGCCCCCGGCGAACCCGTCGTTGGCCGGGTTGGCGATCACCCGGACCCACGGGAACCGGTCGGCCAGCAGCTCCAGCGACCCGTCGGTGGAGGCGTTGTCCACCACCCAGACGGCCGCCCGCCCCTCGGGCAGGTCCTGGGCGGCCAGCCCGTCCAGGCAGCCGGGCAGCAGGTGGGCGCCGTTCCAGTTCAGCACCACCACGGTCACCAGCGGCTCGGCCACGAGGTCCCCTGTCACTCGACCTGCTCGGTGGTCCAGACGACCTCGAGGACGCCGGTGGCGGTGTCGCCCACGGCCAGGAAGGCCTCGCTGAACCGACGGGCATCGTAGGTGACGGTGCCGGCGGGGTCACGGACGGCCACGGCCAGGGCGTAGATGCCCTTGATCTGGGGCAGCTCCTTGACCGTGAAGCGGACGGTGGCGGCGCCGTCGGGACCGGGGTGGAGGGGGTCGGAGTCCATCACCCACATGGGGACGTCGGCCGGGCCGGTGACGGCCAGGCGCACCGACACCGGGGGGCCGCCGGCCGGGCCGGCGACGTCGAACTCGACCGCCATCGCCTCCCCGCCGCGGAAGTGGCCCTTGTCGGCGCCGCCGGCCGGGTCGAACAGCCGCACGGCGGCGACCCGGGGCCGGTCGCCGGCCACGGCCCCGCGGCCCGACTGGTCGGCGCCGGTGCCGAGCAGGCTGCGCAGCCGCTCGGCCGCCTCCACCGGGTCGCCGTCGTGCAGCACCCGGCCGTGGTCCAGGACCACCCCGCGGCTGCAGATCCGCGGGATCAGGTCGAGGGCGTGGGTGACGAACAGGATGGTGCAGCCGTGCTGCTGGAAGTCGGCGATCTTGTCCAGGCATTTGCGCTGGAACGACTCGTCGCCGACGGCCAGGACCTCGTCGACGAGCAGGATGTCCGGGCTGACGTGGACGGCCACGGCGAACCCGAGGCGCACGTACTGGCCGGAGCTGTAGTGCTTGACCTGGTTGTCGATGAACGGCTCGAGCTCGGCGAAGGCGACGATGTCGTCGAAGTAGCGCTGGGTCTCGCGGCGGCTCAGGCCGAGGATGGCCGCGTTCAGGTAGACGTTCTCACGGCCGGTGAGCTCGCCGTTGAAGCCGGCCCCCAGCTCCAGCAGGGAGGCGATCCGACCCCGGACCTCGACCGTGCCGGTGGTCGGGGCGAGGATCCCCGACAGCACCTTGAGCAGGGTCGACTTGCCCGAGCCGTTGGGGCCGATGAGGCCGACGGTCTGGCCGGACCCGATCTCGAGGTCGACGTCCTGGAGGGCCCAGAACCCCTCGGAGCTGGACTGGCGGTGCAGCAGCAGCCGCTCCTTGAGGCTGGTGGCCTTCTTGTGGTGGAGCAGGAACCGCTTGCCGACCCCGGCGGCCACGATCGTCGCCGGGGCCATCACAGCTCCTCGGCGAAGTCGGCCTGGAGCCGCCGGAACGTCCACCATCCGGCGGCCAGGAGGACCACGGCGATGACCCCGCCAACGGCCAGCCAGGTCAGGTAGAAGCCGTAGCCGCCGGCGGGCAGGATCTGGCGGCCCCCGGTCACCGGGTGGACGTAGATGGCCCGCTGCATGGCCGTGACCACCCCGGCCATGGGGTTGGCCATGTAGAGGCGGAACAGCCACGAGTCCCCGGCGAACTGGTCGCGGACGAAGGTGACCGGGTAGACGATCGGGGTCAGCCAGAACCAGGCCAGCAGGATGACCTCGAGCAGGTGCTCGACGTCGCGGTAGCGGACGTTGAGGGCCGAGGCCAGCAGGGCCATGCCGGTGGCGAAGACCGTGACCACGGCCAGGGCCGGGACCAGCAGGACGAGCTGGGGGCCGAAGGCGTCGCGGTAGAAGGCGGCCAGCACGATCAGCAGTACCCCGAGCTGGAGCACGAAGTGGACCCCGGCGAAGCCGACCGACGACAGCGGCAGCACCACTCGGGGGAAGCGGACCTTGCGGACCAGGTTGGCGTTGCCGACCACCGACCCGGTGCCGCTCAGGGTGGCCAGGTTGAAGAAGTTCCAGACCAGGAACCCGGACATGAACAGCACCGGGAAGGCCTCGATGCCGTTCTTCAGCAGCTTGTCGAAGACCAGGGTGAACACGGCCAGGTACAGCAGCGGGTTGGCCAGCGACCAGATGAACCCGAGGGCCGAGTTCTTGTACTTGACCTTGAGGTCCTTGCGGACCAGCTCGGTCAGCAGCTCCAGGCGCACGCGCGACTGGGCCGCCGCGCGGGCGTCCGCCGCCTGCTGGACCTGGGCCATCGCCTAGGGCTCCCTCTGTCCGCTCATCTGCCGCTGAAGCTTAGCGGCCTTCGGCGCTCCGGCAGGCGACGCCGTCCCAGGACCGGGCCCGGCGAGGGCGACGAACCGCAGCCGCCAGTAGTCGGCCACCCAGCGGCCGTCGCGGCGCAGCCGCGGGGCGGCAAGCTCGGCCGTGCGGGCCACCACCAGGGCCCGTAGGTCGGCCGGGATCTCCGCGGTCAGGGACCGGCCGAACATGGCCAGCCAGTCGGCCAGGGCGCGGTCGCCGCCCTGGAGCGGGGTCGGCCGGGCGAAGTGCTCCATCCTGGCCACCCGGAACCCGCCCGCCTCCAGCAGGGTCGTGTACTGGCCGGGGGTCGGGAAGTACCAGGGCGTGGCCGGGGCGGGCAGGCCGGACTCGGCCATGGCCGCCCCGAGGGCCGCCAGGATGGCGTCGATGTTGCCGGCCCCGCCCAGCTCGGCCACGAACCGGCCCCCGGGCGCGAGGGCGGCCCGGACCCGGGCGACCACCGCGCCCGGCCGGGGCATCCAGTGGAGGGCGGCATTGGAGAAGACGGCGTCGACCGGCTCGGGCAGCGTGAAGTTGTGCCCGTCGGCCAGCAGGACCCGCTCGGGGCCGAGCCGCTCGCGGGCCGCGGCCACCATCGCCGGGTCGGCGTCCAGGGCCCACACCCGTGCCCCCGAGGCGGCGATGCCGGCCGCCAGCTCGCCGGTGCCGCAGCCCAGGTCGAGGATGGTCTCCCCCGCCCGGGGGTCGAGCAGCTCCACCAGGTCGCTGGCCATGGCCGAGACGAACCCGAACTGCCGCTGGTAGCGGTCGGCGTCCCATCCGGCGGCCATCGGTGGCGTCTACCCGATGCCGAGGCCAGCCGCGATCTCGCGCCAGCGGGCGGCGAACGCCTCCTCGGAGAAGGTCCCGGCCCGCTCGACGGCGCTGGCGGCCAGGCGGGCCCGGAGGGCCTCGTCGCCGGCGACCATGCGGGTCAGGGCCTCCAGCTCGGCCAGGGTCGTCCAGCGGTAGCCGTCGGAGCCGTGGCGGACGATCTCGCGCTGGCCGGCCTTGTCGATCACCACCGGGACGCAGCCGGCGGCCATCGCCTCCACGGTGGTGATGCCGAAGTGCTCGAACACCCAGGGGGCGGTCTCCTCGTCCTCGCCGAGCCCGGTCGCCACCCAGAACACCGAGCTGGTGGCGAACAGCTCCTCCACCAGGGAGCGGGGGGCGTTGGCGTGGACCTGCACCGGCAGTCCCTCGGCGGCGCGCTGGACCTCGGCGAGGTAGCGCCGCTGCGACGGCTCGCAGCCGCCGACGACCCGCAGCTCCCAGCCCTCCATGCCGCCGCGGCGGACCATGTCGCCGAACGCCTGCACCAGCTCCAGCTGCTTCTTGGAGTGGCCAACCCCGCGGGCGATGAAGCGGCCGACGGTGAGGATGCGCCGCTGCTTGGGGCCGGCGCGCAGGTCCTGCACGCGGATGGGTGGGAACAGCACCTCCGCCTCGACCCCCCACAGCCGCCGGACCCAGTCGCGGGTGTACTGCGAGTTGGCCAGCACCCGCTCGTAGTGGTCCAGAAAGCCGAGGTCGTTGGGGTCGCGCAACAGCCAGGGGAAGCGCTCGCCGGCCCAGCGGCGCAGCTCCCACTTGGCGTCGGCCATCCGCAGCCGGCTGACGGCGATCCCGAGGGTGCGGTCGTCGCCGCCTCCGGGCACGAAGGTGTCGCTTTCGAACACCACCTCGCGGTCACGGTCGCTGGGCGGCAGGGCGAGCTGGTGGCGTTGGAAGCGCTGCGGCGAGGCCTGCAGGCGCGCCAGCTCGGCACCCTCGTGGGTGATGACCACCTCGGCTGGAGCGGGGGCGCCGGGACGGCCGAGGTCGAACACCACTCGTTTGTCCCGCCCGGCGGGGAGCTGCAGGCCAGCCCGGCCGCTGGTCCACACCGAGGCGCGGCGGGGGCCCCGGTCGGGCGGGAACCAGCCGAGGTTCCAGCCGACCACCCCGGGATGGGCCTGGAGGACGTAGCGGCCCAGCAGCCGCCCCAGCCGCCGCTGCCAGCCGGCCAGGTCGTGGTCTGCCGGGGTCGGGAAGTAGCACAGGTAGAGGTCGCGGGGGGCCTGGGCGCGTACCCGGCTCATGTAGGAGGCATTGACGAACAGTTCGTACTCGGCGGACAGACGCGCCACCGAGTCCTCGCCGCGGTCGGGGACGATCCGCAGGGTCACCTTGCCGAGGTTGAGGCCAAGGTGGTCGGCGAGGATCTCCTTGCCGACGTCCTCGTGGCCGACCAGGTCGACCTCGTGGCCGTCGTCGGCGAGCACCTGGGCGAGCATGCCCGAGTCACGCTCCCCGCCACCCATCGACTGCAGGAACCGGTTGTAGACGGCAACCTTCAACGCGCTGGGATGCTCCTTGGGATCCGGCCCGGTCAGCCCCGGGCGACGACATAGGTCTCGTTGCTCTGGTACAGCCCCCACACCAGCTTGTCGTGGGCCCGGCGGACCTCCCGCAGGGTCTCGGTCGTCTCCTGCAGTCGGCCGACCAGCACCTTGACCACGTGGGCGAGCTCGTAGGCCCACTCCGGGTCGTGGGACGCGGTGACCCGGCCCTTGTGGTCGCGGTGCTCCATGCCCGCCCGGAGCTTGCCCATGGCCCGCTCGACCACGTCGTCCAGGGGCGGGTGGACGACCGGCTCGGGTCCAAGGTACTCCGGCGGCGGGCCTGGGTGGTTGGCCGGGTTGGTCCCGGTCTCCTCGACCTCGAGCCCGGCCTGGCGGCAGAGGAACTCGAGCAGGGGCAGGTCGTAG
>Ga0307405_10000968_pt1 | contig 11529 bp, 6 predicted proteins | sample 322Cmetagenome_2_FD_203311 | JGI IMG/M metagenome (GOLD analysis project Ga0307405, IMG submission 203311) | Maize rhizosphere microbial communities from greenhouse at UC Davis, California, United States - 322HYB-C-1 | ecosystem: Host-associated > Plants > Roots > Rhizosphere > Soil | place...
TGCACGAGCTGCTGCAGCTCCAGCGCGCGGATGGAGGCTGGGCGCAAACGCCGCACCTGGCCAGCGATGCCTACGCCACCGGGCAGGTCCTCTACACCTTAGGCGAGCTTGGCCGCACCGGACTCGAGTCCGAGGTGCGTCGCGCGAGCGCCTTCCTCGCGCGCACGCAGCGCGACGACGGAACGTGGTACGTCAAGAGCCGGGCGATGAAAATTCAGCCGTACTTCGAGAGCGGCTTTCCCTACGGCCACGATCAATGGATCTCGCAGGCCGCCACCGCCTGGGCAACGATCGGGCTCGCCAGCGCCGCTCCCTGAATTCGAACCACGAGGCTGCGCATGGAATTGATAAACAAAGCGCCGCTCGTCCTGGTCGCGGCGACGCTCCTCGTCGCGACGTCAACCCCCTCGGCACAGTGGTTGCGGCAGCCGACACCCGGCATACCTCGAACGCCTGATGGAAAGCCTGACCTTACGGCTCCAGTGCCGCGAACCGCAGATGGCAAGCCCGACCTGTCGGGCCTCTGGCACGCCGTTCGGACCACTGAGAAATCGGACCTGACGCCCGCACTGGCACTGCCATCGACGCAGGAAGACGCGAGGCGCCGGGAGAGCAACCCGTATGACGGCTGGGCGGTGGCGTGCCTTCCCCCCGGGCCGATGATCAGCTTCACTGGCCCGATGCGAATCGTTCAGACGCCGCAACTCGTGGCGATGATGTACGAGACGCCAAACAATTTCCGGCAGATCTATACGGACGGACGGCCGCTGCCGAAAGATCCGAACCCCACGTTCCAGGGGTACTCGATCGGTCGCTGGGACGGCGACACCTTCGTCGTCGAAACGATCGGTTACAACACTCGATCGCTCGTCGGCCGTCCACCGTACCCGCACACGGAGGCGTTGCGAACCGTGGAGCGATATCGGCGCCGCAACTTCGGTCGTATGGATCTGGAACTGAAGGTCGACGATCCGAAGGCATTCACACGGCCGTGGACGATCAGCACCGAGCTGCTCTACGACGCAGACACCGATCTGCTCGAATACGTCTGTAATGAAAACGAAAAGAGCCGCCAGCACTTCGTGCCGCCGGACACCTCGGAGTTCCGCGTCGATCCGGACGTGCTGGCGAAGTACGTGGGGCTGTATGAACTGATGGGACCTCGGGGTCTGTCGAAAATAGCCGTCACGCTCGACAACGATCAGTTGACGATGAACGTGCCGGGGATGGGCACGGCCCGGCTGATTCCGCAGTCGGCGACGATGTTTCAGTTCCGCGGCGCGCCCATCGAATTCGTCGCCAACGAGAACGGCGAGGTGACCCACCTCGTCGTCAACACGGTCGAAGGAGCCTTTAAAGGCGCGCGGATCAAATAGCGTTTTGTCTGAACCCTTCGGGTTCGCGAGGCGAGCCTGCAAGGCTCGCCCCACCACGAAAAGCAGCGAGTCCGACGTAGGGCACCCCTATAGAGGTGCCTGGTCAGTGACCACCGCGCACCTCTTCAACCGAAGCGATCGGTGGTTAGGGAAGCACAAAGGTGTAGCTATGCGCGAACTCCCGCGTGAGCAGCGGGGACGAAGAACGGCCACGCTCGGCCCACAACTGCACGACTAGCTTGTCTGTTGTCTGTGGCAGTCGGCAGAGGGTGCCGCCGGTTGGGTGCGATAAAACTACCGTGGACACGGCGAATCTGGTGGCGGCGTCGGCAGGAAGCGGCTCGAGCGTCTGGAATATTGTCGGGTACCCCGAAATCGCACACGGTTGTGAACCGTCGTTGAAAGACACGGTGACCCATGGCTCGGCGACGGCCTGATTGAGCCGGACATCGACCGCAAGACTCAGATCGAGGACGCACCACCCGCCGTCACACTCTTCGGCGGTGAGCGTTGCCCCGGCTCCGGGCTGAACCGAAAGGACAGCAATTTCTCCCTCTGGGATCACCGGCGCAGGCGGCGGGGCCGGCGCCGCGACAGGAGCGGCTGGCAGTCGCGCCGTTGCCTCGTCACAGCCGGCACCGGTGAGCAGCGCAACGGCAAGAAGCGCGCAGAACGGCGCCGACGTTCTCATACACAGCGGGGTTATCATTCCCGTCACTCCCGGGGCGGTTTCAGCGCCCTTGTTCTCTCTCCGACGAATGCGGGAACGGGGCAAAAAAGAGGTCAGTCGTGAGACTACGAGTACTCGGCGGCCTGCTCTGCGTAACCGTGGTGTGCCTTGTCCGGACTGCGGACGTCACCGCGCAAAGCGTGACGGGAACGCTCGTCAGCACGGTCAAGGATGCTCAGGGTGGCGCCCTTTCTGGCGCCGTTGTCCGCCTCACCTCGCCAGCACTGATTGGTGGCCAGACGCAGACGACGGACCAGAAAGGGCAGGCCCGGTTTCCCCTTCTGCCGCCTGGCGGCTACTCGCTGGCCATCGAGCTTCAGGGATTTGCGAGCCATCACGAAACGGGGATCCGAATCGGCGCCGGCGTGACGATCGAGGCGACCACGGTGCTGCCGCTGGCCCGTGTCGCCCAGGCGGTTGTCGTCGAAGGCGGCAGCTCACGTATTGAAACCCGGGATTCGGGGTTCGGCACACGCTTCGGCGCGGACGACATGCGATCGACGCCGTCGCGCCGCAACAGCATGTTCGACCTGATCAAGGCGGCCCCTGGCATCTCACCCACGTCCCCCAGCGGCAGCACCAACACCGTCTCCGCGTTCGGCTCGGCGACCAACGAGAATCATTTTCTGTTCGACGGCACGAACTTCACGTGCCCGTGCAACGGCGTCGCCCGCGCGGAACCTGGAATTGATTTCATCCAGGAAGTTCACGTGCAGTCCATTGGCGCGTCTGCCGAATTCGGCAACGCGCAAGGCGCGATCATCAACGTCGTCACTCGCCAGGGTGGCGAGCGGTATCTCTACGATGCGTCGTACTACATGCAGACGGCCGGCCTGACGAGTCAGCCAGTGCTGCGTGCTGCGCCCCAGATTGGTGAGACTGGATATACCCGTACGCGTTACCGGGACGCGACGACCAACCTGGGCGGTCCGGTGATCCCCGGCCGGGTGTGGTTCTTTACCGGCTATCAATATCTACGCGACTACGACAGCCAGCCGGGTGTCGATCCAGCATTCCCGCGGACCTACGAACAGAACAAGCTGTTCGTAAAGGTCACGTCCAGACCCACACCGCGACTGCATCTCGAACATAGCGCTCACTATGAGCACTGGGTGAATCCGTCGGCGCCGACGTTTGCCACGCCGTTTGAAGCCACCACGCGCAACGCGGCTACGGTGCCGGCGTTCACCTTCGGACACCTCACGCACACGCTTTCCTCCAATACCTTCTGGGACGTGCGCGCAGGACGGTTCGTGTATACGCAAACGAACGTGCCGAGCACGGGCGATTTTGAGACGTCCAGCCATTTCGACCTTGTGACCGGCATCACCTCGAAGGCTCCGTCGCAATTCGGCGCTCCGACCATCAAACGCACGACCGTGAAAGCGACGCTGAATCATTACCAGCCGGGCTTTCTGGGAAGCGACCATCAGTGGAAAACCGGCGTCCAGATCGAGCGCGGCGGGCATCAGGTACCGTTGATCATTCCGGGCGGAACGCAGTACCTCGACAACGACGGCCGGCCGTTCCAGGCGATCTCCCGCGCTCCCGGCATGGAGGCTGGATCCTTCCGCGGCATCGCGGCGTTCGTCAGCGATGCCATTGCTATTGGCGATCGGTGGACGATCAATGCGGGGGTCAGGTTCGATCGCAATCGCGCGTTCAGTCCGGACGTGTTTGGCATAAACGGACGAGGCCAGGAGACCGACGAGGTGATCGCCGGTTCGGGGACGTTCTACACCTGGCACGTCGTGTCGCCTCGTCTTGGGGTGACCGCCAGGCTCACGGCCGATGGTCGAACGATGCTGCGAGCGAGCTACGGGCGCTTCAGCCAGGGCGTCCTGACCGGCGAGGTCGGCATGGCACACCCCGCCGTCACACCCACGATCACCACCGCCTTCGATCCCGCCACCGGTGGCTACACTCCCTTCTCCGTGGTCGATCCAGGAATCAACCTGCTGGTGGACCACGAGACACGCGCGCCGCGGACGGACGAGTATTCGGTAGGCATCGACCGCGAGCTCGGCCGCCGGCTGTCCGTGGCCATGGCCTACGTCCACAAGGACGGCGCGAATTTCATCGGCTGGACCGACATCGCGGGCGTCTACGGCGAAGCGACCCGAACGCTGGCCGACGGGCGAACAATCCCCGTCTTCGTGCTGCTCAACGCCACGGGCGATCGCCGGTTTCTCCTGACGAATCCGCAGGAATACTCACTGACGTACGACGGGCTGGTGATGCTGGTCGAGAAGCAACGGTCCGACGACGGGTGGCACGCGTTCGCGTCCTATACGCGTTCGAAGGCGAGCGGCCTGCTGCCCTCGAGCGCAGCGACCGCGTCGGGGGCGCAGGTCAGTACCGTCTCGCCTCCGAACAACACGATCTTCGGGCGTGATCCGAACGATCTCACCAACGCACGCGGACTGCTCCCCAACGATCGCCCCAACGTATTCCGGTTCATGGGCAGCATCGACGTGCCGCGCACCGGCGTGGTGATTGCCGCCAATATGCAGCATTACACCGGCAAGCCATGGGCAGCGACCGCACGGGTGATGCTGCCGCAGGGCGTCCAGCGGGTTCAGCTCGAAGAGCGCGGCTCGCGCCGGCTGCCGTCGCAATCGCTGCTCGACGTGCGCGTGTCGAGATCGCTGCCGTTCGGGAGAGCCGCGCGGGCGGAGTTGATCCTCGACGTGCTCAATGCGCTGAACGAAACCGCTGCCGAAGGCATCGCCACGGACAACTTCTTCAGCCCGAACTTCGGCCAGCCGACCGTGTTCGTCGATCCGCGCCGCGCGATGTTGAGCGTGAGGTTTACGTTCGCGCCCTGAGCAGCTAGGGCAATGGGACGCGATGGATGTTCCGCTCGGTCGTGGTGCGGATAAAGACCGAAGAGGACGGCATCTGGGACGGATACATCCACCCTTGCATGTCACGCGCGATCTTCAGGCCGCTCAAGTCCTTCACCGAGCGGATGCCGCCCTCGGGCCATGACGGAAGCGTCGTACCTGCGTCGAGCGCGATGACAACGGTCCTGGCGTTCGCGCGCGGACCAATGCGAACGACGAGCGACTTTTCGTCAGGCATCCAATCTACTTCGCAGTCGTCGCAGAGCCGGATCGGCGGACCGCCGGATGCCGGCAAGGCGACGTTGGTGTGGTTCCCCCCGCGCGCACCGGGCTTCTGCACCCGCGCGATCAACCAGTCGCCTCGCGGCGACGCCGTCATGAAAAAGATCACCTGCTCCTCGCGTACCTTCTCCGGAGGGCGTCCTTCCCGAATGCAATAGATAAAGCTGCCGCCGTGGACGGTGCCTCTGTAGTAGATGTTGCCCGAACTGTCGAATCGCGGGCCGAAGGCGTCGAAGTCGGTCAACCGGCGAGGCGTGCCCGACCCATCCACGCGAGCCAGCCACAGCCGCTCCGAGCCGTCCTGCTCGAGCGCGGCAAACACGACCTCCGTACCGTCCGGCGAGATGTCATAGTCCGTCACCGCTCGCCCGGGCAGGATCGCGCGCCGGCGGCCGCTCTCGATGTCGGTGGCCCAGAGCTCACCAACCCGTTCTCCTCCTGCGCCAGCGGAGCGGATGGCACCGCCATCGCCGCTTCCGCGGGGTTGCCTCTGGCGCACCAGATAGAAGACCGTCTGTCCGTTCCCAGGCAACGGTTGTGCGGTTCCAGCGTTCGGCAGGGTTGGCAGGAACGCGTATCCTTCCCGCGAGATCTCGCGCTCGCCGCGTTCATCCCGGATCCAGATGGACTGATGACGTGTGCCGACGGCCGTCAGGAGCGATCGGCCGTCGGGCGCCAGCGCGATGCCTTCTTCCTCCGGCGTTCCAAACGTCAGCTGCTCCGCCGCTCCATCGGGGAACCGCTGCCGCCAGAGGTGAAAGCTGCCGTTGCTGTTGGACGAAAAATACATCCAGGTCCCGTCCGGAGACCATGCGACCGACGTGCATTGCCCGTTCGGACCGATGCGCCGGCCGCTGGTGTTGCCGCTGGTCGGCACCAGCCGGCACGGCAGCCAGACGGCATCGTCCATTTCGACGATGAGCACCCACTGGCCATCGGGCGAGATTGCCGATCGGTGCGCCATGCCAAGCTTGCTGGCCGGCGAGTAGACCAACCTCCTGCCGTTCCCCTGCAGGTCTGCGGCCACTATCTGCATGTGCAGGCCGTCGGTGATCTCGGAAAAGAGGATCTGTCCGTTGGGCATCCACGTCAGGCCGGACGCATTGGCGATCCATTGCTTGGGAGTGCCTCCGCGGACGGGGACGGTCCACGTATCCCATGTGAACTCCGTGACCTTGCGCGTATAGACAATCGTCTGGCCATCCGGCGAGAACACCGGGCTCATTTTCGGCAGGCCGTCGAACGTCAGCTGGATCGGCTCGCCATCCGGCAGTTCTTTCAGGTACACATCACCGCGCTGGTTGAACGTACCAGCGCTTCTCAGAAACGTCACCATCCGTCCGTCGGGCGATAACGCCGGCGATGCGACGGGATCGGCGAAATGCGTGACCGGCGTGTACTCGCGCGGCGCCGGCGCGCTGTCCGGCCTGCGCGTTGCCCAGATCGCGAGCAAAAGGAGCATCGCGGCCACCCCCACGGCGGCCGGACGCAGCCAGCGACGCGTCCCGGTCGGGTGGACCGATTCCAGATCGCGCGCCAGGCGCCGCAGCTCGTTCCGCACGTCGCCGGCGCTCGGAGGGCGCGCCTCGCGATCTTTGTCGAGAAGCCGGAGTACGAGCTGCTCGAGCGCTGCCGGAACCTCGGGATTGATCGCCCGCGGCGGCGCCGGTCTGTCGTTGAGGATCGACCTGATCACCGCGGACGCGGTCTCGCCGCCGAAGGCTCTGCGTCCGGTGACCATCTCGTAGAGCACCGCGCCGAGCGAGAAGAGATCCGAGCGCGCGTCCACTGGTTCGCCGCGCGCCTGTTCGGGCGACATGTAGGCCGCAGTGCCGAGGATCGCGCCGGGTTGCGACGTCGTGACCGGGACGCTCGGACCGGCGGCGCGCTCGTTCGTTGTGTCGTCCGCAACCGCCTTCGCCAGCCCGAAGTCGAGCAGCTTCACGGCGCCAGCCGACGTGACCGTAATGTTCGCCGGCTTCAGGTCGCGATGGATGATGCCGCGCTGATGGGCGAAGTCCAGCGCATCGGTGATCTGCGCCGCGAGCGCGATCGCCTCCGTCACCGTGGGCAGACCCTCGGAAAGGCGCTGAGCCAGCGTCGGTCCTTCGACCAGTTCGAGCACCAGTGCGGGCACGCCGTCGACGCGCTCGAGACCGTAGATGGCGCCGATGTGCGGATGATTGAGCGCGGCGAGGATCTTTGCTTCGCGCTCGAACCGCGCCAGGCGATCGAGATCTCCGGTGAACAGCGGCGGGAGCATCTTGATCGCGACGTCGCGATCGAGCTGCCGGTCGCGCGCCCGGTACACTTCGCCCATCCCGCCAACGCCAAGCAGCTCGGCGATCACATACGTGCCGAACTGGCGGCCGACGAACGTTCCAGGCGGCGCCTCCAGCGACAGCAGCGCCGCAGCCGGGGTACTCAGAAACGCGTCGGCTACGTGCTCCTGCGCGACCAACGATTCGACGTCGGCGAGCAGCGCGCGATCGCCGGCGCACGCCTCGGCGACAAACGCCGCGCGTTCTTCCGGCGCGCGCGCGAGCGCGGCATGCACGATCCGTTCAACCTCGTTCCAGCGATCCATCAGGTTGCGGGCGCTGGCGGCGTCTCTCCCTCGAGCTCACGGGACAGCCACAATTTCGCGAAGCGCCAGTCGCGCTTGACGGTTTCCACCGAGATGCCGAGCGCCTCCGCCGTCTCCTCGACGCTCAGGCCGCCGAAGAAACGCAGCTCGACGACCTGACTCTTGCGGGCATCGATTTTTGCGAGTGCCTCGAGGGCACGGTCCACCGCCAGCACGTCGAGCTCGGGCTCCGGAGACCGCGGCATCGCCTGCTCCAGCGGCACGCGTTGCGCGTTGCCGCCGCGCTTCTGGTATCCGCGCGCACGCGCGTGATCGACCAGAACCTGGCGCATCAGGCGAGCGGCGATGCCGACGAAATGGCCGCGATTCTTCCACTCCTGTGCCGTCCCGCGCGCCAGCCGGAGGAACACCTCGTTGACGAGCGCGGTGGCCTGCAGCGTATGGTCGTGGCGCTCGCGCCCCATATAGGCACGTGCGAGCTGATGCAGCTCCCGCTCGACCAGCGGTACGAGCTCGTTCAGCGCCGCCTGATCGCCTTCGCTCCACGCGCGCAGCAGCCCGGTCGCGTCCATGACCCTCTTTTCGTTCTCTTCCCGCATTCGTCACCAGGAAGGTCAGCGCATTTCACAGACGGAGGAAGTAATGAAAATGCCCTTTTCGAGGTCGAGACTTGTCGCGATGATAGCGCGAGCCGCCTGCGGCGTCGCACTCCTGGCGGGAGTGCCCAATCCTGCATTCGCGCAGGGGATGACGCTCCAGGGCGCGTGGATCGTCGTGACTCAGAACCGTAACTGCACCACGGATGCCCCAATGGGAACGCCGCACCGCGCGCTTGTCAGCTACCACGCCGGAGGAACGCTGAGCGACAGTTCCTCGGTCCCGGCGTTCGCCGTGGGTCAGCGTTCGGAGGGCCACGGAACCTGGCGGCATGCCGGTGGGCACACCTACAGCGCCAACTGGGTGGCGATGCTGCAGTTCGACACCGCAGCGGGCACGCCGCCTGGATCTCCAGGGTTTCAGGCTGGCTGGCAGGTGGCGGCGAACACCATCACGTTGACCGGCCCGGACAGTTTTACGTCCGTCGGCGTCAGTAACTTCGTCAATCTCAGCGGAGAGGTCTACCGGGTTGGCTGCGCCTCGCGCACGGCCGAGCGGTTCAAGTAGGGCGACGGGAGGCTATCCTTTCCTTGCCACCGATGACGAGAAAGAACCCGGTCATCCTGGCGTTGCTTCTGGCAGCCGCGGTCGACGCCGGTCACGCTGAACAGGAGGCCCCTCAGCGCTTTCGCGCGGCGGTCGATCTGATCACCGTCGACGTCACCGCGGTCGACTCGGGAGGCAGACCCGTCGAAGACCTCCGGCCGCGCGATTTCACGGTCAGGGTTGACGGGCAAACGCGATCCGTCGTGTCGGCCGATTTCATCAGGGTGGATCGCGCGAAACGATCGGCGCCGCAGCCACCCGCTGGCGCCCTGATCGCCGCCAACGCGTCGCCGCTCAACGCCCGTCGCATCGTCATCGCCGTTGATCAGCTCCTCATCACTCCCGGGTCGCTGACCCCGCTGCTCAGGACGGCGTCGCAATTCGTCGATCGTCTGGCGCCGGCCGACTATGCGGCGTTCATCGGTTTTCCCGAGCCTGGCCCGCGTGTCGACTTCACGACCGACAAGACCGCGATCCGCAACGCCATGCAGACGATCAGCATCGGACAGCCGTCCAAGATCGCGACGAGCCGCTTCGATATCTCTCTTTACGAGGCGTTCACGATCACCGAGCGTCCCATGGATTCGCCGAGTCCGGTGCTGCAACAGGTGGTGACACGCGCAGTGGAGAGCGGGGCGTGCGATGGCGTGCCATTCTGTCCGCAGGCAATCTACAACGAGGCGAAGGCGATCGCCGCAGAGGCCCGTGTCGAAGGAAGTATTTCGCTGCGCGCACTGGAATCGCTTTTAAAGGATCTGGTACCGCTCGATGGCCCCAAGACGATGGTGATGTTGTCCGCCGGGATGGTGGCCGAGGATCCGACCCGCCTGGACGAGGTGGTGCGTCTTGCCGCGGCTGCACGGACGACAATCAACGTGATTGCTGTCGATCGCGACCGCGGGGAGTTGATCAGCGAGCGAAACGTTTTTTCGCGATCGGCGGCCGCGGATCGAGCGTTCGAGCTGCAGGGGCTCGAGGACATCGCGGACCGCACCAACGGGGCGCTCCGTCGCGGGATAGCGGCCGGCGCCGGCATCTTCGAGCGGCTGGAGTCGGAACTGTCCGCCTGGTATGTCGTAGCCGTCGAGCGCCAGCCCGGCGACACCGGGGAGCTGAAGCTCGACGTGGACGTCCGGCGGCGCGGCGTGACCGTGCGGTCGAACAAGACGGTCGTCGCCGCCCCAGTGGACCCGAAGCGCTCGATCGAAGAGTTGCTGAGCGATGCGGTCTCATCCCCATTCAGCCTTCCCGGTCTTCCGCTGCGCATCTCCACCTTCGTCCACCGGGACGCGGAGCCAGAGACGTATCGCGTGCGGGTCGCGGCCGACGTTGGACAGCCGGGCGAGCCGGCGGGCGACTTCGCGACCGGTTACGTGCTGACCGACGCGACCGGCCACCTGGTCACATCCGCCGGTTCCCGCCGCAGGCTGTCCCCGGACGCGATCGGACCGGGCCAGATGCTGCACTACGAAACGGCACTCCGTGTCGCGCCCGGCGCGTACGCGCTGCGAGTGGCCGTGGTGCACCAGGACGGACGGCGCGGGACGGTGGTGCACCGCATCGACTTGCCGAAACTGGCGGCAGAAGAGATTGCCACCAGCGACTTGATTGTTGGGAACCTGCCGGCTGACGGCGAGTCGTTGTCGCCGCGCGTTGAACCTCAGGTCACAGCCAGCGAGCTTGCCGGTTATCTCGAGCTCTACCTGCCGGATTCACGCGCCGGCAATGTAACCGTGACGCTGGCTATCGCGGAAGGCGAGGCGTCGCCGGCGCTCGCAACGGAGATGTTGACCCTCCGTCCAGGGACGTCGCCATCGTCGCGTGTGGCCACCGGGTTCGTCCCCGCGAGGATGTCGCCAGGTCGGTACGTCGCACGAGCGACTGTCAGTCGGGATGAGGTTGCCGTCAAGACGGTCTCGCGACCTTTCACGATCGTCCGCGACCGTGCGGTCGTCTCGAAGCCGTCCTCGCGAACGGGCGGCATGCCGATCACGCCCCAACTGCAGCAGCTCACGGCAAGCTATGTGGCCCGCGTCGTCACCGGCCTGGCCAACGTCGAGGCGCAGGAGGACTTCAGGTTGAGCAAGCCCAATCGCCAGGTGGCCTCCTATCTGCTCCTTGTGCAATACCCCGGCGCGGAGCGCGATCTGATTGCGTATCGCGACGTCTCGCAACTCGACGGCAAGCCGATCGAAGGACGCGAGCAGCGGCTCGTCGATCTGTTCGTCAATCCCACCGGACGGTTGCGTGAGCAGGCTCGCCAGATCATGCAGGACGGAGAGGCGCACGTACCGACCGCATTCAACCCGATGTTCGTTCTGGGTTTTCTGCAAGCCGACTACCAGCCGCGGTTCCAGTTCACCGTCAGCGAGGCCGGGGCGGACTGGCCGCGTGAGGTCAAAGCTGTCGCGTTCGTCGAGGTGGGACGGCCGACGCTGCTGCGCGAAGTCCCGTTCGGCGATATCGATGTCCCGACACGCGGAACGGCGTGGATCGAGGAGACGA
>Ga0307405_10000969_pt1 | contig 11527 bp, 7 predicted proteins | sample 322Cmetagenome_2_FD_203311 | JGI IMG/M metagenome (GOLD analysis project Ga0307405, IMG submission 203311) | Maize rhizosphere microbial communities from greenhouse at UC Davis, California, United States - 322HYB-C-1 | ecosystem: Host-associated > Plants > Roots > Rhizosphere > Soil | place...
GGCGCGGACGAGAGTGACGACGGCGGCCTCACGCTGCCCCGATCGCGCGAGAGCCAGCGCCACGTCGACCAGCCGTCCGGGCAGCGGGTCCAGAGCCGCGACGGCTTCGAGCTGTTCGACCGCGTCCCGCGTTCGTCCACGAGCCAGATGGACGCCTGCCAGTTCTTCCCTGGCGGGAACCATTGCGCCGTTCAGTGCGACCGCGCGGTTCAACTCGCGCAACGCGTCGTCAACCTGCCCCGTATGGCGCAACGCCAGCCCGAGCAGGTAGTGCGCTTCCGCAGACCGGTCGTCGAGTTCCAACGCCCGGCGCAGCGGCTCGATTGCGTCCGAGGTCCGCCCGCTGCGCACGTGTGCCAGCGCCAGCTTATAGAGAACCCGCGTGCCGCGGTCGTCCAACTGAAGGTACTGGGTGTAGAAACCGATCGCTTCGCCGTACCGGCTCATGGCGCTGTGGATGTCGCCCAGCAGCTCGATCGGCTGCGGGGCAGTCGGGTCGAGCGTATGCGCTTCGCGTGCGTCCCGCAGCGCCGCGGCGAGGTCGCGGTCGCCGCGCCGCCGGTACGTTTCGGCGCGTTGCAGGTGGGCCAGCATCGAACCCGGCTTGAACGCCAGTGCACCGCTGAAGTGCTCGATCGCCTCGGAGGTGCGCTCGGCGTCCAGCGCCTCATTCCCCAGCGCGACCAGGCGCCGGAACTCGCGTTCCTGCCGGACCTCCATCCAGACGACCGCCGTGGCCGTGACAACGGCGGCTACCGTGGTGATCAGGACGACTAAACGATTCACTGGGCAAATATTAGCGGACCCGGAACCAACCGGGAGTCCCGGTGTCCAACTCTAAAGGTGTAGACTTCCATGCAGACGCCATTTACCGGTGAGACCCTTACAGGAAACGTCCTTGCGGGAAACGTCCTTACGGGAAATGCAGTGAAAAACGCCGGCACCCTCAGCTGGTCGGAAGTCGACAGCCGCGAAGCGGCCCTCATCAGGCGCTGCACGGCGGGGGACCAGACGGCGTGTACCGAGCTCGTCGCTGACCATCAGCGGATGGTTTTCACGCTGGCCCTGAACCTCCTGCGGGACCGGGATGAGGCCCTGGACCTGTCCCAGGAGGTCTTCCTCAGAGTCTTCCGAACGTTGTCGAGCTTCCGCGGTCAGTCCGCGCTCCGCACCTGGATCTATCGCATCGTGATCAACCAGGCACGCAACCGGCAGCGGTGGTGGAGACGTCGTCACCGCTCCAGCCAGGTTTCGCTGGACGAGCACCTGCAACAGTGCGGCGAGCTCGAATCGAGCGGCACCGTGCTTCCCGACCGGGCGCTGGCCAGCAAAGAGACCGCGGAGAAGATCTGGCGCGCGCTCGACCGGCTGCCGTTCGATCAGCGGACGGCCCTCGTGCTGCGCGAGATCGACGGGCTGCGTTACGAGGAGATCGCGTTTTCCCTTGGTGTGGCGGTGGGCACCGTGAAGTCGCGCCTGACGCGGGCGCGTCAGGCGCTGCGAGCGGAATTACTGGGGTTGCGGACATGACTCAATACGTCGGCTGCGACCAGGCGCGAACCCTGCTCGAAGGGTTGATCGACGGTGAATTGTCGATGGCGGATCAGCTCGCCGTCGAATCGCATCTCCGCTGGTGCGACACCTGCGCCCTCCGCGTGGAGGATATGCGCCTCATCGGCGCCTCGCTGCGGGCAACGTCCGCCGCGCGGCCGGCGGATGACGTAGACGACGGCACGTTGACGGTGTTGACGGAAAGCCTGCTCGTCCGTGTCCGCACTGAACGTGCGCAGTCGTTTGCGTCCCGCCTACGCGAGATGGTGACCGACAGCCGGCTGCTCTGGCCCGCGCTGGGCGCCACGGCATCCGTGCTGCTATGCGTTGCCGCTGCCAGCAGTGTGCTGCGAGCGTCGACTATCCAGGAACCGGATTCGCTGGCGGCGATGATTTCGGCGCTCGGCAGTCCGGGCTCGGAAATGCGTCCACTGCGTCCGGCGGACAACGGCATCTCGTTCCCCAGGCTGAGCGACGACGACGGGATGCGCGCGAGCGGGACGATCGAGCAGATTCCCGAAGACGACGTGATCTACGCCTTTCGCACCGTGATTGGCCGTGACGGAAGCCTGTCGGATACCGAACTGCTGTCAGGCGACGACACCCCGCGGGCGGACCGCCGTGCGGTGGCACGGGCGGCGGCGCAGGAGATGGCGCTGCTGAACGCCGTGAACAAGACACGGTTCGTCCCCGCGCAGACCCCGCTCGGCCACGCCGTGGCCGTCGACATGGTGTGGTTGGTTGCCAAAATGACGGTTGCGGCGCCTGTATCGCTGCACAGCCGGCCCGCGCCCGTGGAAACGCGGGCGAAAGAAGCCCGGAAGCCGGTGGCGACGCCGGAACCAGTCGCCCCGCCGCTCAGCCGCCAGCCGGCGACACTGCGCGACTCATCGACGGCCTGATCCCGCTCCGGCCGGCGCGCTCGGCGGCGCCTCACCGCGCGCGCTCGAGACGTTATTCAGCGCATCCGCCGCGCGGACGATTACGCCGCGCGCGGCCGCTTCACCTTCCAGCACCAGCTCGAACTGTTCAACGCGCGAGTCGGCAATGCCGTCCTTCGGGTAGATCGTCTGCCAGCGGTCGCCGTCGAGCGAGTAGTCGGCCCGCTGCACCGCGGAATACTCGTCGCGGACGTCGAACTCGAGAACGAGGCGCGTGCCCTCTCGCCGAACCGACGAGATCGTGATTTCCGGTGGCGCGTTGTCGATATCGAAGGCGCTGCTCTCGAGCGCACCGGTCAGCGCCGTCGACGGTGAATTCGAGCCGGCGTCGGATGCGACGATGCGCAGCAGATAGCTGCCGTTGGGGACCGAGGTCGTGTCCCACACGATGATCGGGTCGATGACCGCGCGCTGCAGGATCTTCCACGACGTTTCACCTTCTCCTCGATAGAAGACGTCGTAAGTCATCTCGTCCTTGTTGTCGTCCTCAGCCCGCCAGACAAACGTGCGCAGGCCCTTCTGGTAGACCCGGCGTCCGAGATTCGGAGGGGAACCGGGCGTCGTGGCCGCGTTGCGGCGATCCGGCAGATCGCCGTCGAACCCGGCGATCTCGGGATCGGTCGGGAACGGACGCTGGAAGACGGTGCCCGGCGGATGAATGGTGATCGACGTGACGCGCGGGCGCTGGTTGCGGGGCAGATAGGCCGCCGAGACCGACGTCAGCAGCGGCGATTCGCCCTTGGCGCCGGTGAGAATCGCGCGCCACTGCAGATACCGCGCACGAGGGCTGGTAATCGCGCTGCCGGACTCGTTGGTATACGCCGGCGCCCAGTCGCTCCAGGTCTCGTCCGGCGTGCGGGTGTTGCCCGAGCGCGTCGAGACCTCGACGCGCGTACCGGCCGCAGCCTGCGCCCGCCAGCGAATCGTGCCCCAGGCGGCCACGGTCTGTGCGTCGCGGACGTCGGAGGTATAGATTCCGCGCGCGGCACGAGCGGCCGACAGGCGAAGCAGCTTTCCGGGATTCGACGTGGCGAGGAGCATGCGCCCGTCGCGCTCGGAGAGAATCGCGGTGACCTGCTGAACGTTGGCACGGACGACCAGCGTCGGCTGCAATGGCTCGCCAGACAGCCGGTAAATCTTCCCCTTGTTCCCGGTGGCGACGAGCAGATTGCCGTTGCCTTCGACGGCGAGGTCGTAGGGCGTGTCCTCGCGCAGTTCCCACACCAGGTCCCACGCGCCGTCGCTACTGATCCGGTAGATCGCGCCGGTAACCGGTCCCGTGCTGCGCGGCGTCTGCAGCGGCGGCGGGCCGCTACCTGAGGGTTCGGCGATACCAATGGCGGTCACCTCCGCGGTCACGCTGACCACCGGTGTCGGCGCGGACGTGTCGGCGGGGGGGGGAGGCGTCGAGCCCGGAGTTCCCGCCACGCGGCTGCTGACCGCGATCGCGTACATCGTTCCATCCTTGTCGACGCGGATGGTGCGGATCTCGTTGAAGCTCGAATCGAGGATGACGAACGGCTTTCCGGCGGTATCGATTCGGAACACACGGCCCGGCGACTCGGTGCCGGCGAGGAGGCGTCCCTGCGCGTCGAAGGCGAGGGTCATCGCGTGCGTCGCCTTGGTCTCGTAGAAGACCGTTCCTTTGCCGTCGGGGGTGATCCGGTAGATGACGCCTTTATCGCCGGTGGCGGCAAAGACGTTGCCTGACTTGTCGACAGCCAGGCTCCAGATGTACCGGTCGTCGGGATCGAAGAACACGGACGACCTGCCGGTTACATCGACCTTGTAGACCTTGCCCTGCGGCGAAGTGCCGACGTAGATGCCGCCGCCGGGCACGGGCGCGATGGCGTGCACCTCCAGCTCCTCGCTGTCGAAAAAGACGCTGCCTTTGCCCGATGGGTCGACGCGGTACACCTGGCCTTCGTTGCCGCTGCCGGCGAAGACGCTGCCGTCGGCGAGCGTTACCGCCGTCCAGATGAACGGCGCGCTGGAGTCGTAGACGGTGGTGGAGGTCGGTCCGAGCGTCAGACGTCCGTAGGAGTCAATCGACAGGTTCTCGACTTCTCCCTTCAGAAAATCCGCTTCGGTCGATACCTGCCAGAAGGTGGGGAGCGCAGCCTCGACCGCTGACAGCGCGGCGCAGAAAATCACAAGCAAGACAGCAGATCGTTGAGACATGTCGACGTAAGTCAAACGGCAAAAGGCAAAAGGTAAAAGAGAGACGCCATCCTTTGACCCGTCCTTTGCCTTTTCCTTTGCCTTTTCCCTTTTGCCTTTTGCCCTTCTATTCTTCCAGTGGAAGCGTCAGCGTCCGGGAACCGGTGACCGCATGGCCAGTCACGATTTCCCATTCGCCCATGAGGGCGCTCTGGAGCGGGCGGAAGCTGCCGCCGTTGCGGTCGGATTCCATGACGGCGAGCACCGAGGGCGGCAGGGCGGCCAGCGATTCGCCGCGCACGACCGCGCCGCCATCGCGGGTGACCATGCGGACGTACAGCCGATTGTTCTTCTTGACGTCGTTGAGGAGCCGGATCATCTGCGTGACGCCCCGTGTCTGCGCCGGCTGCACCTGCAGCTCCCGCGCCTCCCACTGCGACAGCCGCGCTGCATCGGCCACCATGATCGACACGCTGCCGGCGGCGTTTGCCGGAATCCGGACCGGGACGGACTTGGTGATCTCCTCGCCGCGATAGGTCCGCAGGAGAACCTTCAGGTCCACCGTCGTCCCGGCCTTGATGCGGTTGCCGTCAACCCAGGCGCGCTCGAGCGTCGCGCTGCGTGGCTGTTCGCTGGCGTCGATCTCGAGATTGAGGCCTTCGAACTCGACGCCTTCGAACGAGTTTCTCAACAGGAAGTTGATCGGGCCGACCACCGACGCGGCCGCGCCGGCGGACGGCTGATCGCCGGTGAATAGATCCTCGAACGCGATCGGACCGTGGTTCTTGATGTTGGCGCTGCCGCGGAGGGCGTAGGTGCCGACGCCATTCTGCCGTTCGTACGACTGCAGCGTGTTCAGGATCGACATATACGCGAGGATCGGCGTGAACAGTTCGTCGTTCACCATCGCCATGCTGAACGTCCGCCGGAACCCGCGCTCGGTGTTGTTCAGCGTCAGCCGGATCGGGATCATTGCCGGGCCCGCGCCGAGCGTTCCGGCGATCGTCGTGGCTCGATCCTGCGAGATTGTGCCGATGATCTCGCCGGTGCTGGCAATCTTCTGCGAGACCAGCAGGCTGGGCAGCACCACATGGACATAGGCGCGCGTCAGCGGGAACTGCGTCGGGCCAAGCCCGTAGAACGGGTGGCCGAAGCCGTAGACCTTGTCGCCGTCGACGTCAGTCAGCGTGCCGGTCGCGCCGATTTCCAGGTCGCCGCTCATCAGCGCCACGCCAATCGGGTCGCCCGGCCGAAGCCGCTGCGCCGCGCGCGCGGCCGTGGCGGACTGCGCCGCGCCGGCAAGCGTCGCAACAAAGCCCTGTTCATGGAAGATCGATGTCACCGGCGCGACGATAGAAGGATCGAAACCTCCGAGCGTCAGCGGTGTGGCAATCGGCCGCAGCAGAGTGCCGAGGCCCGCGCTCACGTTGCCGAGGACCTGGACGTCACCGGGGCTCTGGGCAAACGGGCGCTGCAGCGAAAATGCCTGGCGCAGCGACTGCTGGAAACTCTCCGGCGTGAGCGGTCCAGCGACTTCGACCCGCGGCAGCGGCCGCCGCGGTGTCGAGAGCGTCGCATCCGCGATCATCTCACCAATCGGCGTGATGCCGGCGATCGGTTCCTTCGAGAACTCGCCGAGCGAGTAGGACACCGCGCCGACCAGCCGCCCGTCGATGTACACCGGGCTTCCGCTCATCCCGGCGATGACTCCGGCATTGGCCAGCGGACCGCCTTCCAGCCGCGCGAGAATCAGATCGCGCTTCGGACCGATGACGTTGCGGAGGACCCCGAGGATGTGGACCTTGAATTCGTCGAGCCTGTCGCCCTCGAAGACCGTCCGTCCAACCCCGGTCATGCCGGGACGCAGCTCGTCTACCGGAAAGTGGCGGCTTTGCGCGGGCAGCCCGGCAGCGAGGTAGAGCACGAACGCGAATGCGGCGGTTCCGACACGGTAATTCATGGGCAGGCTCTGGTTGATGATACGGGTAAACCTTTGAAATTCCTAGGGTCTGCGCGCCTGAGCCTTGACACCTGTCGGGGTGCTGCATTACCCTCGTGGCTCGTTTTCTTAGACCCGTGAGAACGTCTTTTAGCTTCTTCGCGCAGCCGTTTGCCGCCAGCTATTGGTGGTGGTACGGGACTGCACGCTGAAGGGGCGGACGCCAGAGTCTAGACACAGAACTTCGCAGCTCAGGACTTCGAAACGCCTCTTCAGCCAGACCGGTTGAAGAGGCGTTTTTTGTTTATGCCCACTTCGCTCTTGTGCGAAACCGTAACGGGCCGGACCACGGCCGAACTTCGGGATGCGCGCGACGCCGCGGTCGCCGATATGGTCGAAGTGCGGCTGGACGGCGTCGCCGACCTCGACGTTGCGGGTGCGCTCGCCGATCGCACCAAGCCCGTCGTGGTGACGTGCCGCCCGCAGTGGGAAGGGGGACGGTTCGCCGGGTCTGAGGACGAGCGCCACCGCATCCTGTCCGATGCGATGTCGCTCGGCGCCGAGTTCGTCGACGTCGAGTGGGCGGCGCTGCACGCCATCCATGCGCCGGGCTTCGGCGACATCGTCGAACGCGCTCCGTCCCGTGTGGTCGTGTCGTCGCACGACTTCGATGGAGTTCCGTTCGACGTCGACGCGCGCGCGCGCGACATGCGCAGCTACGGCGCCGCGGTGATCAAGATCGCGGTCATGGCGCGGGCACTCCGCGACACACTTCCGCTGCTGGCAATCGCGCGCGATGGCGATGCGGTGGTCGTCGGCATGGGCGATGCCGGGGTGCCGACACGTCTGCTCGCCGCCCGCTTCGGCTCGCGCTGGAGCTACGCCGGCAATGGCGCTGCTCCAGGGCAGATTCCGGCCGAGCGGATGCTGTCGCAGTTCCGGTTCCGCGACATCGGCCCGGCGACGCGCCTCTTCGGCGTCGTGAGCTCGACGGCGATGCATTCGTTCTCGCCCGTCATGCACAACGCTGCGTTCGCGGCGGCCACTCTCGACGCCGTGTACGTGCCGCTGCAGACGACCGAGTTCGGCGATTTCGACGAATTTGCCGCGGCCCTTGGCGTTGAAGGCGTCAGCGTGACGATCCCGTTCAAGGGCGACGCGCTGCGGGCGGCGTCGGATGCGGACGATCTGACGCGCCAGGTGGGAGCGGCCAATACGCTTCGCCGTCACCAGAATGATCGTGGCGCGGACCTTGTCAGGTCCGCGGAGGCGAGCCTGACAAGGCTCGCCCCACGATCTAATGCGTGGGAGGCGACCAATACCGACGTCGCCGGATTCCTTGCACCGCTCGAGGAGGCCTTCGGCCGGCCGCTTGCCGGGGCGCACGCGGCAGTCCTCGGCGGCGGCGGATCGGCGCGCGCCGTCATCGTGGCGCTGCTGTCGCGCGATGTGCGCGTGACGGTCCACACGCGCCGCCGCGAGCAGGCGGAAGCGGTGACGGATGCGTTGCAGGTCAATCGGGCCGAAGCCGGACTCCCCACGGCGGCGATCGGAGAGTGGCCGATTCGAGAAGGCTGGGATGTCCTGGTGAACTGCACGCCGCTCGGAAGTCCGACGATGAGGGACGAGTCGCCGCTGCCAGGCGGTCCGTTCGGCGGGCGCCTTGTCTACGACCTCACCTACGGCACCGGCGAGTCGAGGCTCGTTCGCGAGGCGCGTGAAGCTGGATGTCACACGCTCGACGGGCTGCCCATGTTGATTGCGCAGGCGGAGCGGCAGTTCGAGTGGTGGACCGGCCAGCCACCGCGACCGGGGGTGATGCTGAATGCGATCGCACGGCAGCGCGCCACGGAGTCACGAACACACGGAGCGCCGTTGTGAACAGCCTGCCTTCGTGTCTCAGTGCCTTGGTGGCCTGTGAAGTGGGAAACGTCCGATGCACATAACGAGTTTCGACGAATTCAAGGATCTGGCGCAGCGTGGAACGTTCGTGCCGGTTTACAAGGAGATCGTCGCCGACATGCTGACACCGGTCTCGGCGTTCCTCAAGATCGCCGAGCACTCCGACTACGCGTTTCTGCTGGAGTCGGTAGAAGGGGGCGAACAGGTCGCGCGGTATTCGTTTCTCGGCAAGGATCCGTTTCTGATTCTGCGCGCCCGGGGCGGCAGCACGATCGTCGATCGCGCCGGCCAGCGGTCGGAGTCGGACAAGCCGTTCGTCGCCACACTGCGCGAGCTGATGGCGGGATTCCACGCGCCGTTCGTTCCCGGGCTGCCGCGCTTCACCGGCGGCGCGGTCGGATACCTCGGCTACGACGCCGCCGCCTGGTTCGAACCGGTCGAGCTTCAGTCGATGACCGACGAATCCGATGAAGCTGGATTCATGCTCTTCGACACCGTCCTCGCGTTCGACCACGTTCGGCACCGGATTCTCATCATCGCCAACGCCAGAATCAGCGGTGACGAAGATCTCGAATCGCTGTATCAGTTCGCCCGCGCGCGCATCGATTTCGTCGAGCGCGAGCTGGAGCGGGCGCTGTCGAAGCCGGCCGCGCGCGACGCGTCGACGCTCGACGTGTCGTCGAACGTCTCGCGCGATCAGTTCGAACAGATGGTGCGGACGGCGAAGGAGTACATCGCCGCGGGCGACATCTACCAGGTCGTGCTGTCTCAACGCTTTGAAGCGGCGCTGAACGCCGACCCGTTCACCGTCTATCGGGCCCTGCGTCACGTGAACCCGTCGCCGTACATGTACTTCCTTCGTGTCGGCGATCGTTCGATCGTCGGGTCGTCGCCGGAAATGCTGGTCCGTGTCGAAGGCCGGCGGATGCAGACCCATCCGATCGCCGGAACGCGGCCGCGCGGCCGGACCGAAGAGGAGGACACGCGGCTGGCGGAGGAGCTCAAGCGGAACGAAAAGGAACGCGCGGAGCACGTGATGCTGGTCGACCTGGGGCGCAACGACCTGGGCCGCGTGTCAGCCTACGGATCGGTCAGGGTGCCGACCTACATGACGGTCGAGCGCTATTCGCATGTGATGCACCTGGTCTCCATCGTCGAGGGGAAGCTCGATGACAAGCACGATCGGCTGGATGCGCTGGTGGCGTGCTTTCCGGCCGGGACGGTGTCGGGGGCACCGAAGGTGCGCGCAATGGAGATCATCTCCGAGTTGGAGAACCAGCGGCGGGGCGTGTACGCCGGAGCCGTCGGTTACCTGGACTTCGCCGGCAACCTGGATTTCTGCATCACGATCCGGACGGTCCTCATCGAGAACGGCCGCGCGTATGTGCAGGCCGGCGCCGGAATCGTCGCGGACTCCAACCCGACGGCGGAGTATGAGGAAACACGCGACAAGGCGCGCGCCGTGATCCGCGCGCTGGAACTGGCGCAGGCAGGACTGTGATTCTCGTCATCGATAACTACGACTCGTTTACCTACAACCTCGTCCAGTACCTCGGCGAGCTCGGCGCCGAGCTGCGCGTGCGCCGCAACGATCAAGTGACGGTCGGCGAGATCGAAGCGATGGCGCCCGAGCAGATCCTCATTTCGCCGGGACCCGGGCGCCCGGAAGACGCCGGGATCTCCGTTGACGTCATCCGCCGCTTCGGCCCGAGCGTGCCGATCCTCGGTGTCTGCCTGGGGCATCAGGCGATCGGGGTCGTGTACGGAGGCACCGTGTGCCGGGCCGCCGCCCCGATGCACGGCAAGACATCGACGATCGTGCACGACGGCAAGGGTCTCTTTCGCGGCATCACCGAACCATTTCTCGCCGGCCGTTATCACTCGCTCATCATCTCGAACGACCATCTGCCGAACGAGCTCGAAGTCGCGGCGAGGACGCGCGAGGACAACACGATCATGGCCGTGCGCCATCGGTCGTATCCGGTGCACGGCGTACAGTTCCATCCGGAATCGGTGCTCACCGACGAAGGCCGCCGCATCCTCCGGAACTTCCTGGATTTGTGATGTTCACGTCGCTCATCGAAAAGCTCGTGCGCCACGAGGACCTGACGGCCGATGAGGCCGCGGCCGCCATGCAGCAGGTCATGGACGGCGTGGTGCCGCCCGCCGCGCTGGCCGGGCTTCTCTCCGCCCTGGCGATGAAGGGCGAGCGGCCGGCGGAGATCGTCGGTTTCGCGAGGACGATGAGGGCCAACGCCGTCAAGCTGTCGAGTCCTCCCGGAGATGTGTTCGATACCTGTGGCACCGGCGGCGATCGCTCCGGCACTTTCAACATCTCGTCCGCTGCGGCGCTGGTTGTCGCCGCATGCGGCGTCAGGGTCGCGAAACACGGGAACCGGTCGGTGTCGAGTCGGTGCGGCAGCGCCGATGTCTTCGAACAACTCGGGGTCAACGTGGCGGCGCCGCCTGGCGTCGTCGAGCGGACGCTGCATGATGCGGGCATCGCCTTCTTCTTCGCGCCAACGTTTCACCCGTCGATGAAGCACGCGGGGCCAACGCGCCGCGAGCTGGGAATCCGCACGGCGTTCAATCTTCTCGGCCCGCTGACGAACCCCGCGGCCGCCGCGCGGCAGATCGTCGGCGTGCCCAGGTCCGAGCTCACCGAGCTGCTGGCGCGCGCGCTGATGCTGCTCGGCTCGACGCGCGCCTGGGTCGTCCATGGCGCAGACGGCATCGACGAGATCTCGACAACGGGATACACAAAGGTGTCGGAATGCCGGAACGGCGCCGTGCACACGTTCTACGTACACCCGGCCGATTTCGGATTCCAGAAGGCCGCGCCGGAGGATCTGAAAGGTGGAGACGCGGCCGAGAACGCGGCCATCGTGCGCCGGATTCTCGACGGCGAGCGCGGTGCGCCGCGGGACGTGGTCGTCCTGAATGCGGGGGCGGCACTGTTTGTCGCCGGCCGTGCCGACTCGGTTTCCGTGGGCGTCAAACTGGCGGGTCAGGCGCTCGACTCCGGAGCGGCAAA
>Ga0307405_10000972_pt1 | contig 11481 bp, 7 predicted proteins | sample 322Cmetagenome_2_FD_203311 | JGI IMG/M metagenome (GOLD analysis project Ga0307405, IMG submission 203311) | Maize rhizosphere microbial communities from greenhouse at UC Davis, California, United States - 322HYB-C-1 | ecosystem: Host-associated > Plants > Roots > Rhizosphere > Soil | place...
CCGGATAACGACGGCGGAGCTCCTCGACGGCGGCGCCTTCCCAGCGGGCGTCCTCTGCCGCGTGCATCACACGCGCGTAGGCACGGAAGGCGAGGACGTCGACGAGTCCCAGCGGGCCGACGCGCTTCAGCTCGCGGCGCACCGCCTGCCAGCGCCGCCGCGACCCGTCACGGATGATGAGCAGACCAGCCAATCTCATTGTGCTCGCCAGCCACGACGCGAGTCCTTCGCGATCGAGGCGCTCCGCCTCGTGACAGATGAGCACGACGGTCGGCGTTTCTGCGTGCGTAGACATGCGCGGCAACCACCTCTTCACACCGTTGTTCGAACACGCGTCCAATCGTCGGCCAGGAGTAGCAGGTCTCGACGAGATGCCGGCCGGCGCTGCCCAGTTGCGCGCGGCGCGCCGGGTCGCGGAGCAGCGACACGACCGCGTTGGCGAACTCGCGCGGGTCGTCGACGCGTGTGTAGTGGAGGCCGGGCTTAATGCCCAGGCCTTCAGCACCGACGGTGGTCGACACCACCGGCCGCGCCATCGCGAACGCCTCGAAGATCTTCAGCCGCGTGCCGCCGCCGGCGCGGAGCGGCACCACATACACCGCGCCTTCGGCGATGAACGGACGCACGTCGTTGACCGTCCCGGTGACGGTGACGCCGCCGACGCGATCGGCGGCCTCGCGCAGCCGGCTGGTCGGATTGCGCCCGACCACCGTGAACGTGGTCTCCGGCATCTGCGCACGGATGCGCGGCAGGATCGACTCCATGAAATAGAGGACGGCGTCCTCGTTCGGGTGCCAGTCCATGGACCCGCTGAACACCAGATGCGCCGGCCGCTGGGCGCCCGGTTGCGGCGTGAAGTAACAGGTGTCCACGCCGGTCGGAATGGAGACGGCGTTGATTCCCGGCGCCAGCCGTTCGAGCCGCTGCCGATCGTCGGCCGAGACCGCAATGGTCAGGTCCGCACGGCGGCAGGCATCGGCTTCCCGCGCGCGAAGCTTCCGCCACTCCAGTTCGAGGATCGGACGAATCCACGGTCTCCGCTCCAGCGCGGCGAGCCGCTGCCAGATCTGATACTCGACGTTGTGTTCAAAGAGGACCACCGGCGCGGAGCCGTCCATCGGCACGTTCATCGAGGCAAAGAGAAAGTCGGCGACCACCAGGTCGACGCCGGCGTCGGTAATCGTCTGCACTTGCGTGCGCACGTCCGGGACCTGCCATTTCCAGAGATCGACCGGATACGTCGACAGCCACGACCGGAACAGCGCGCCGGGAAACGCCGCGCTGCCGCGTTTCGGTACCACATACGGCAGCGAAATCACGCGGTCGCAGTACGACAGATGCCGCGCCAGCCCCTCGGGATCGTCGCCCACGCCGTGCGTCGTGATCACCGTGACCTGATGCCGCCGCGACAACTCGGAGATGGTGTTCAGACTGCGAACGCGTCCACCGGTCGTCGACGGCCACAGGCCGCCCATCTTCACCCACAGAATCCGCATCACATTCCCGGCAGAGCCCCGACCCTGCGTTAGTCGCGTTCGACGACGACGGCCTGATCATCGAAGCGCACCAGGCGCCGCGGCCGTTCGAACACGAATCCATGCGGCAGGCCGCCCGTGTCGTAGATGGGCCGGACTCCCGGTGGCGTCGATAGTCCCTGTCGATCGGGCAGCAGCAGCGTCACGATCCGCCAAGGCAGAGCCACGGCGAACGAGTAGATCAACATCGGTGCCGGGCTGAGGCGTGTGAATTCGGGTGCAATCCACCCGCAAATGGGTGCTGGTTCTCCACATTTGACCGCCGGCTGGGCAGGCGCGGAGGGAAAAGGGGAAATCCAGAGGCAATGTCCACGCGCGGTTTTTGCGCGTGCCCACGGATGAGGTCCGAGCGTGACCGTCTCGCAGGTCAGTTGGAAACGGAGTTCGACGTCGTGGCGGGCGCTCCCGTTCAGGTCGTCGACGATGATCCAGTGCGCCGGTCCGCCTTGCGCCGCGTGCGGCTTGATGAAAATCACACGGCGGCGATGCGTGACCGGGTGCCGGAGCGTTGCGTAGCCGTCGTGCTCCGCGTCGAGAAAATCAACGTCGGTTGTGGAGTGCCACTCACGCAGGCGGACGCGCGGCCGTCGACTCCACCCGAACACTCCGGAGGGTTCCACCTGGCTGCGGCCGTCGACCACCACGGTGCTGTGCGCCGCAGTGCTGCGGAAGAAGTCGCGCCACCGCGAATCGCCGTAGCAGTGCGTTCCCGGATCGACGACGACCGGGTCGCCGAAGATCGAACACTGGACGCTCAGGAGATCGGCGTGGCCATGAGCCCCGCTCACCGGGCAGCCGAGAGGGCCGACATCGACGAGCATGTGATGTGCGCCGCGATCCCAACCGGTGCGCATGATTGCGTAGCCGCCGGATGGAAAGGCTCGCGACGCCGACGCGGTTGGTGCGGCTGGCCTCAGTTCGTCGAACGCCCGCAGGCCGCTGGCGCCCATCAACCACGCGATCTCCGGCGCGGCGCCACCGGCAGCCCAGGCGAAATCGGATCGTCCGAACAACGCGGCGGCAACGGCAAACCGGCCCCGCGGATCGAGAGCGGCGCGCGCCATCAGCGGAAGGAGGGTGCCACCGTCGGAGTCGCCAATCGACGGCACAGTACCGTCCGGCGTGCGGATCGCCAGGACGAATTCGAGCATTCGCTGCAGCCGCTCGCCGACCACGGACGGTACCTCGACGCCGTTGCGTGCCGCGAGCAGCAGGAAGTGCAGGTAGACGTCCACGGCATAGAACTGAAAACACGTGGACTGTTCGAAATGCACGCCGTCGGCGTGCACCTGGCGTTCGCATTCCGCGACCAGTGATCGAACCGCCAGGTCACGCCACCGGCGCGACTCCTGGAATTCCGGAAAAAGCGTGGCCACATAGAACAGCGCGAGCGCGTTGACAATGACGGTCGCGGCGGGCGCGGACAATTGCGCATCGTGCGCGCTCAGGTGGAGGGCCTGCTGGCGGATGGCCTTCGTTGCGGCGCCCAGCCGCAAGACCGTGAGGCCGGAGGATTGGCGCAGCAGCACCAGCGACCAGCACCACGCGAGAAGCTGGAAGCCCGCGGCAGAGGTATCGGCCGTGGTCCATTCCTCGATGGCCGACAGAGATCGTGCGGCGTACCGTTCGTCACCAGTCAGTGCGTAGGCCTGCGCAAGCTGGAACGTTCGATGATGCCGCCGGGCGCTGTCTGGTGGTGCCTCCGTAACGGCCCGGCAATGCTCCGGGAAGCGCTCCCTCAAGATCGCGAGTGCTGCCCGGTCCGACGCGCCGTCAAGGAAGCGTTGCGGCGCTGCCGAGAAAAAATTCTGCGCCGCGATCAACGCGTCGTCCGGCTGCGCGACGGGAATGACAGCCGCCGGCACCGGTGCGAGGTCGGACGCGAGAGGAGGGGTGGACACTCTGTGTCGCGAAGATCAGGCGGTCTGGGCCGTTCCGACGCGGACGATTGCCGGAGCGAGCCGCCGGGCGGGGCGGACTGGGGCGGGCTGCTGGCGTGGGGTCGGATCGAGGAAGCGCTGGCACCACAGTTCGAACGACATCATCGTCCAGAGCTGGAGGTCGAGGTCCCGGCCGCGCGCGTTCAGGGCGAGAAGACGTTCGACATGAGCCATGTCGAAGAACCCGCGTTGCCGACAGACGTCCGAGAGCAGGAGCGCGCGCGAGAACTCCGCGAGATCGCCTCGCAGCCACGCGGCAATCGGCACGGCAAAGCCGTGTTTCGGGCGATCGATAATCGCGTCCGGCAGAATGCCGCGCATCGCCTGCTTGAACAAGTATTTCGTGGTGCCGCCGCGCAGCCGGTACGCCGCGGGAATCGTGGCCGCGAACTCCGCGAGGCGGTGGTCGAGAAGCGGCGGCCGTGCCTCCAGGGAATGTGCCATCGTCGCCCGATCGACCTTCGTCAGGATGTCGAGCGGCAGGTAGGTGTGGAGGTCCCGGTACTGGACGGCCGACAGCCACTCGTCTCCGTAGGTCCCGAGCGTGGCGAGCGATTCCGACAGCGGGTCGTGCCGCATCAGACGCTCAACCGCTTCCGGACGAAACAGCCGCCGGATCTCGTCGACGCGGAACATCGACGAGGCATCGAGGTACCGGTCCGGACCATCGAGCGCCAGATGACGCAGGAACCGGCGTCCGGTCATCCCCTCCGGCAGCAGGCGGCCGATCGCGCCGGCGACGGAGCGCAGCGGACGCGGAATGCGATCGAAGCGCCGTTCGCGCTGTTCCACGACGTACTTTTCGTAACCGGCGAACAGCTCGTCGCCGCCGTCGCCCGAGAGGACGACCTTGACGTGCTCGGCCGCGAGCTTCGACACCATGAACGTGGGAATGGCCGACGTGTCGCCGAACGGCTCGTCGAGGTACCAGGTGAGGTCCTCGACAACCTGCACGACGTCCGGCTGCAGCACGAGATCGTGGTGGTCGGTCCTGAAGACGCCGGCAACCTGCCGCGCGTGCTGAAGTTCGTCGAACGCCGACTCGGCAAAGCCGATCGAGAAGGTCTTGAATCGGCCGTCGCTTCGCGCGCCGGGCCCGACCTTCAGGTCGGCAGATGACATCAGCGCGACAACCGCGCTGGAGTCGATCCCGCCGCTGAGGAAGGCCCCGACGGGAACATCGCTGACCTGATGGAGCGCGACCGATTCCTCGAGCAGGCCGCGCAATTGCTCGACGAGCTCGCCTTCGGAGGCCTTCTCATTCGGCTGGAACTGCACGTCCCAATACTTCTCGATGCGCAGGCGCGGCTGCGCGCGCGACGCCACGGCGGTCCGTGCCGGCGCGAGCTTCGCGATGCCCTCGACGATGCTGGAGGTCGAGGGAGTCGAGAGGAACGTAAACAGATGATGGGCAGCACCCCAGTCGATGGCCCGCGGCACATGGGCGAGCTGCAGAATCGGCTTGAGCTCGGACGCGAAGATCAGCTCGCTGCCCCGCTCCGCGTAGTACAGCGGCTTGATGCCCATGCGGTCGCGCGCCAGAAGCAGTTGCCGCCGCCGCTCGTCCCACAACGCGAACGCGAACATGCCGCGCAGTTCATCGACACATCGGGCGCCCTGGTCTTCGTACAGATGGACGATCGTTTCCGTGTCGCTGTCGGTGCGGAAGACGTGACCGCGCCGCTCGAGATCGCGCCGGAGGTCGCGGTAGTTGTAGATCTCGCCGTTGAACACGATCCACACGGTTCCGTCTTCGTTCGAGAGCGGCTGGTGGCCGCCTTCGAGGTCGATGATGCTGAGCCGCCGCTGCCCGAGTGCCACCCCGTCGCCGAGGTACACGCCTTCGTCGTCCGGCCCCCGGTGCACGATCGCCGAGCACATGGCCCTGATGTCGCGCTCGGCCACCGGCGCGCCGTCCCAGCGGATGATTCCGGCTATGCCGCACATCGTCTACCTGCCTCCTTGCGGCGCGAGCCTAGTGAGGCTCGCGCGGGCGGACCGCAGAAGGTCGGCGCCACGTTGGAAGACCGGGAGGCGAATCGCCGCGGGCTCCGCGATGCCGGGTGCGTAGCAGAGAACGAGATACGTCATGCCGTATACACACGCGCCCGCCGCGAAGGCGACGATCGGTACGGCGGCAAATGCCGTGGCCGTGGCCCATGCGGGAATGGCGGCGGCTGCCGCCCGCAACGTCAGCCGGGCGAGCGCCGGCCACGGCAGCACGTCGCCGAGGCCGACGTCCAGCAATCTCGACACGCGCACCAGCGCGAACGTTTTCGCGACGACCGTTCCCAGCAGCGTGACCAGCACCGCGCCGACGAGGCCGAAGGCGTCCAGGAACCAGCCGATCAGCGCGACCACGAACGTGAGCCTGACGAGGTTCATCGCGAGCAGCCACCGCGTCTGGGCGTAGGCGCGCAGCACGGCATCCACCGCGACGATGGCCGGCAGAACGGTCAGCGCCCACACGCTGAAGATGGGAACGCCCGCCTGGAACTTGTCCGTGAACAAACCGACGATGAACGGCTGGGCAAGAACCGATAGGCCGATACCGACGGGCAGGAGCAGAAACCCCAGACGCGCAACCGTCTCGTGAAACAGCGACAGTGACAGGTGGCGGTCGGCAGAGTCTTCCGCCATCTTCACCATCATCACGCTGGTGGTCGACGTCATGATCAAATCGACAAGCGGAATCGTCATGCACGCTGTGGAGTAGATCGCGAATGTCGCCCGGTCGAAGCTGCCGCCGACGACGTATTGGTGATACGTGACGAGAATCACTTCGACGCTGACGGCCAGGGCAAACGGCAGCGCGTAACCGAGCTGCGTTCGCCAGAGGCCGAGGTCCGGCCGCACGTCGCCGAACGCTCGCCTCAGGATGAGCACCATCACCACCAGCCGCAACGCGGCAAATGCCACCGCGCCGGTGAACACCGCGTCGAGGCTGACGAAGAGCAGCGCCGGGATGACGAAGAACGCGGTGCGGGTGAGGTCGGAGAGCGCGTAAGTCACGGCGGCGTTCAGATGCCGCTTTCGCGACACCATCAGAATCTCGAACACCGTCGTCACCAGCATCAAGGTGAGGAACGTGCCGAGCAGCAACAGATAGCGAGGCAGATCGGGGTTGCTGAAGTGCTCGGCAATTCTCGTCCGCGCCAGCCAGAGCACGCCAAGGCATGCCAGCCCGGAGAGCGTCAGCGTCAGCGCCGCGTTGGCGCCATAGCGGCCCGCCCGCTGCGGTTGCCGCGGCACGAAGTAGTACAGGCTCTCGGCCAGTCCCAGCTGAGCGAGCCCGAAACACGTCGCGTAGAGAAGGAAGAAGGTGCGGTAGGTGCCCAATTCCTCCAGCGTCAGCAGCCGCGCGAGCAGCGGACCGATTGCAAACGTGGTAATGAGGCCGACGGTCCGCCCGGCGACGAGCAGAAAGGCGGGGCCGGTGATGTGATCCTTGCCGTGCGGATCTCGTGGGGCGAGCCTTTCAGGCTCGCCTCGCGAACCCGAAGGGTTCGCGCCACGGAAATGAACTTCGCGTCCGCCGCTCATACGTGGTGCACCCGGCCGCACGTGCGCGCCGGCGGCCACAGGTCGTGGACCTGGCAGTGCAGGATGGCGGGCGAGAAGCGGCCGTCGCCGTCGACGGACGAACCTTCCCACAGCAGCAGCCGCTCGATGGTCAGCGTCGGATGCCGGGCATCCTGATGCGGGCAGGCCGTGTACCCGAAGCGGTAGCCCGTCCGCTCGAGCACATCGACGTCACGCGGAGTGAACTGGCCTCCCGGATACGCGAAGTGGGTGACCGGAACGCCGATATGCTCCTCAATCGCGCGCTTCGACCCTTCGAGCTCGGCGACCACCGTGCCGCTTGATTCGGCGGGCAGCGAGACGTGGCGCTGTGTGTGGGAGCCAATGGTGATGCCCGCGCGATGCATCTCGGCGATCATCGGCCACGTCAGCGACAGGGCGATGTTGTGGAAGCCATTGCCGGTGCTTGCCTCCAGGGCCGCCAGGATACGGCCGATGTTTGCCATCGACAGATCCGGCAGCAGGGCGGAGACCGTCATCATCGGCGAGCTGGTCGAGGCGCGCGATCGCAGCAGCTGGCCTGCAGGGAGATCCAGCCGCCGCAGGAGCGCCGACATTTCGCGATGCGGGTCGTCCCACGCGCCAAAGGCCTTCCTGACGAGGTGGAACAGCTTGTCGTGGATCTGCCAGCGCCGCTGGCCGACGAGATCGGTGACCACGAACACCGCCGCCGGGATGCCCTTCCGTTTCAGGATCGGGAACGCCTGCTCGTAGTTGTCTCGATAGCCGTCGTCGAACGTGACCGCGGCGACGCGTTCGGTAAACGGCCGGCCTTCCGCCAGGTGCTCGCCGATCTCGTCGAGCGTGGTGAACCGGAAGCGGCTTCCGACGAGGTCGAGGTGGCGCTCGAACATGGCGGTGCTCGTCAGCATGCTCGGCATCTCGTCGCGGGCCGTACCGGCGAAGTCGTCGACGATCCGGTGATAGCCGAGAATGAGCGGACGCTCGGGTCCGCGTGCCAATGCTTCGGCGAGACCCAGTTCGTGGGTGCGCGAAATGGTGGATGCCAGCGCGCTCTTCACGTGCGTGCGCCAGCGGGTCGTTCGATTAGCTAGCACGGGTAGCTCCAGTGGTCCCCAGGGACAATACGCGCCGCGCCAGGCCGGCGACGCCGCGGCGGGCCTCGACGGCGTGCCGCTGCACCGAGCCGCCGAGATGGACGGGATAGAGATCGACACGCTGCAGGACAGCGGCACGGCGGGCCCACAGCGACTTGTACGATTCGGTGCCCCAGAGCATGTCGAACTCATCGGCACCTTCGCTGATCGCCGCGTTGATCGTCATTGCCATCACCGCGAGGCCCAGGCTCTGCGGGGAGTACGTCTCGTCGTACCCGTGCTGATAGAAGTAGAACCGGCCATCCATGTGGAAGCCGTACATGACCGCAGCCGTGGCGCCGTTCAACGTCAGGGCGTACATCCGCAGCCAGCCGCTGTCGAGCGCCCGGCGTGTCGCGTCGTCGTGAAACGCCCGGGCCGCCGCTGATGCGAACGCGGTCGAACCGCCGCGCTCCGCATAGCGCCGGTTGTGAAACACGGCCAGCGCGGCGAGCGCGGCCTGGCGATCGTCATGCCGGATGATCCGGTCGAATCGCACGTCGAACTGCCGGTCGAGGGCCCGCAGACGCCGGCGGATGTTTGCGCGATGAGAAGCGCCAACGCTGCCGAGGAACGACTCGAACGTATGTCCGCGCAGATCCACAATAGGACACGTTCCGTCGTCAACGAAGGATGCCGCCCATCCGGCGCTGCCGAGCCGTCTGGCCAGTTTCGCGGAGACGGACGCGGGCGGCAGGTGGGTCAGACGAAGGGTGTGCTGGCGCGACGTCAGGAATTCGGCGAACGCCTCGACGGCGTCGTGCTCTTGACCGCGCCGCACGATTACGTCCAGGTAGTCCGACCCTGCTTCGCCGGTTCCCAGGAACTCGATCCGCGAGAACCAGTCCAACGGCGCGCTGACCATCCGCAGGGGCGCAATCGCGATCAGTTCCCCGCCGGCACGGGCCACCAGCAGCCGCAGGCCGCTCGAATCGCCGAAGTGCATCCACCAGGCATGCAGCCATTCCCAGGTCAGGAATGGATTGCTGCTGGCGCTCGATTGCAGCAGGTCGGACCACTCCTCTCGAAGGGCGGCAAAGGTCTCCGCGTCCTGGACGCTGGTGACCGACACGGCCTGGCGTGTCATCACGCGGCCGCTCCCAGGCCGCCGCCGGACATCTGCCGGGCGATGTGATCGATGTGACGCGCTGTCAGGTCCTGATGAATGGGCAGTTCCAGGACGTGGCGCCGCAGGAACTCGGCGTCCGGGCCCATCTCGTGGCCGCCCGGCTCACTGCTGTCGTTCCAGAACTCCAGCGCGTCCACGCCGTGCGCGCGCAGCCGTTCGGCCGTCTCGTGCTTGTCGCCGACGAGGACCGGGAAGAACAGTGGGCACGCACCGTCGGGAACCGAGCGGAAGACCGGAACGGCGTAGCCGGCAAGTCGTTCTGCCAGCCGCCGGTAGTTCTCAACCCGCCGCCGTCTGATGTCGGCGTAGTCGAACCGCTCGAGCAGGCGCTGCGAGACGGGCGACATGGCGAGGTCCACTTCGTCGAGGTTGAAGCCGATGTCACCAACGTTCGCCCGGCGAACCGACAGCGCGCCCGCGGCGCGGCCGACGCCCCGTTTCACCACCTGCAGTGCCGCGCCGACACCGTTGGCACGGCCGCGGAGGCGCTGCACGAGCAGTTCGGCGGTTCGTCCGAGCACCGACGCGGTGCCCGCGTCACGCAGCGTCAACCGCTCGAGCGATTCGAGCCGCGGGCCGTTTTGAACGAGCAGCGCGCCGTTGGGCAGCGGCAGCGTCTTGTACAGGCAGAACACCGACCAGTCGCCGAAGCTGCCGAGCGGACGCCCGCCGGTTTCGCTGAGGAGCGCGAGCGCGCAGTCCTCGACCAGCAGCATGCCGCGGCGGCGGCACAGCGCCACGAGTTCGGCCATCGGCTGCGGCCAGCCGGCGTAATGGATCACATACAGCAGATCAGGGTTGTGCGTGCGGCACCTCCACTCGATCTCATCCGGATCCAGCGTCATGTCCCGGCGGACCGGGTAATACCGCAGCGCCGCGCCGGCCGCGCGCATCGCCAGGATTTCGTTGCCGCTGTTGTAATCGGGCGCCAGCACCGTCAGGCCGGGGTTCGTCTCGAGCAGCGCCCGAAAGAGGTGGTAGATCGCGTTGCGTGCGCGGTAGAAGGAGAGGCGATGCGGCGCGTTGAACGGGAAGCAGCCGGCGGCGCCGGTGCGCATCCGCACGAAGTCGGTCGCGGACAGTCCCTGATACGTGGGAACGAAAGTGCCGATTACGCTCGCCATCGTTTCAGCTCCGGTACCACCTGGAACTTCAGAGAATGCAAGAGCCGCGCACGAATGGTGTTTGGAAACGCATACAGCCACTCGTGAACGCGGCTGCTCGACGTCCATTCCAGCTTCCACGGTTCCGCGTCGCCGAGAAAGTCGATCTCGCGAAGCCCCTCCGCGAACGCGCGCTCGATCGCGAAGTATGTGAGCAGCTTGAACGGCGCGCAGGAGGCGTACTCGGGGTCGTAGCCGGTCTTGAAGAGAAAAAGCCGCCCGGCGAAGCACGACCCATAGGACGTTGCGATACGGCGCCCGCCGACTGTCAGGAACATCAGGCGCAGCCAGCCGCGCTCCGCGGCACGTTGCGCCAGCAGTGAGTAGAAGCGGCGCACCGAAGGGTCCGACGTAATCGATGTACCCGCTTTGTCCTTCCAGCCGGAGGCTTCGAGGCGGAGCGCGTCCTCTCGGGCACAGGCGATCGGCTGCGCGGCATCGAGGATTTCGAGGCGTGGCTCTCCGAGTGCGCGCAGGCGTGACAGACGGTTGCGCAGGTTCGAACGGAATTTCGCGGAGAGGGAAGCGTGATAGCCGTCCCACGTCCCCGACAGCGTCAGGTACGGAGAGCGGTCGCCGCTCCAGGTGCCCGTCGCGTATCCGTCGCGGTCGGCGAGGGCAGCAAATGCCTTGCGCGTTGGCGAATCGTCCGGCAGCCGGCTGAGCTGAAGGATGTCGCACTGGTCGTTCGCAGTGCGCAGGGCGTCCCAGATCGCACCATAGGCCTGAGCCGGTGAACCGGCGACGATGCAGTCGGCCCGCGGCGTGTGATCGTTGTGAAGCAGATCGAGCTTCCGCACCGTCAGGCCGTACATGTGGACCTGCTCTGTCATAAGCGGTGCGATGGCCACGATATCCGCCCTGTCTCGCACGACGACGATGTGCAGCCGGCGGCCGGCGCCGAAGCAGTCCCACCATGTGCGGAACCACTCGTGGAGCAGGAACGGGTGCGGCACGTGCGCACGGCGCACGGCGTCGTTCCACTCCGGCTCGAGCCGTACGAACGTTTCGTAGTCGGTCACGATCTGCGCGGAG
>Ga0307405_10000975_pt1 | contig 11467 bp, 11 predicted proteins | sample 322Cmetagenome_2_FD_203311 | JGI IMG/M metagenome (GOLD analysis project Ga0307405, IMG submission 203311) | Maize rhizosphere microbial communities from greenhouse at UC Davis, California, United States - 322HYB-C-1 | ecosystem: Host-associated > Plants > Roots > Rhizosphere > Soil | place...
CCACGCACTGGAGCGCATGCCACAGGCATCCTCGGTTGAAGATTACGAAGCCATGTTGCCGTGGAACTGCAAGCCTGGATCCCACGGCTAAACGCGCCGCCCACTTTTGACTAGGTGGGGTTTATGGAGCGCTTACGGGTTCCTGGCCGTTGACCTTGGCGGTCTCGACCAGACTGTAGATCTTCGCGCTGGCGCTGGCGCCGTGGGTGGTATCGCTGAACAGCCATGCCTTGCGTCCGATGACAAACGGCTTGATCGCTCTTTCGGCGGCATTGTTGTCGATGGGTAAATAACCCGCTTCGGCATAGCGCTCCAGGCGGCTCCAGTTATTTGCCAGATAATGCACGGCTTTGCCCAGCGCACTTTGCGGCGTCACTTGGGATTGGGTTTTATCCAGCCAGCTTTTCAGTTGAGCCAGGATCAGCAGGCTCTTTTCCTGACGACCAATGAACCGCTGTTCATCGCTGGCGTCCTTGAGTTCACGCTCAATGCCGTACAGCTTGTTGATCATTGCCAGCGCGATATCGGCACGTCCGGTCTTACCCTTGGGCTGCACTTTCTGAGCGTCGACGAACTTGCGCCGCGCATGGGCCATGCAGGCCAGACGCTCCACCCCAGGCTGCAACGCCAAGGCGTTATAACCGGCGTAATCATCGGTCATGACATAGCCGCGATAACCTTCCAGCAAACGCAAAGGCACATCCTGCGCACGGCTGGAGGTGTAGTCGAACAGCACGACTTTGCGATTGGGCGGGCCGCTGGCTTGTACCCACATCCAGGGTTGGCTGGTCGGATCTCGATCCGGTTCCTTCAACACCTGGACGCGGGTTTCATCGCAGTGAATCACCGGGCTTTCCAGTAACCGGTCGCGCATCAGATTCAGCAGCGGCTGGAAGTGTTCGCTGCACTGGATCACCCACCGCGCCAGAGTCTGGCGTGGGATATCAATGCCATGCCGGCTCAGCACGGTTTCAAACCGGTGCAACGGCAAGCCATCGACATACTTGGTCGTCAGCAGCATCGCCAGCACGCTGGGGCTGGCCATGCTCTTTTCGATTAACTGAGCAGGTTTGTCGGCGGTGACCGGTGCGGTTTCACAGCCCCGGCAACCGTAGACCTTGCGGATATGTTTGATGACCCGGATCTGCATCGGCACGATATCCAGCTGTTCGCTGGTTTCTTCGCTGATCACATGCTTGGGGCAACCGCAGGCACAGGTCAGTTCGTGTTCAGGCAGTTCATGAATAACTTCGATACGCGGCAGATCAGCCGACAACGGCCTGCGTTTGCCACGGCGCGATGTCGGCGAAACGACTTCTCGTCAGGGTCATCAACGAGCAGCATCGGTTCGATTTCGGGCTCGTTGAACAGCGCCAGTTGCGGCGTGTTGGGCTCGACGGTCTGTTCGGACTTGCGCCCGAACAAGCGGTCGCGCAGTAACTTGATCTGTTCTTTCAGGTCGACGATGTGGGTTTGATAAGCCAGGGCCACTTCTTCCTGGCGGCTGAGTGCCTCAAGCAGCAGTTGCTTGAGCAAAACAGGATCATCAGGAAGGTCGTCGGGCAGGGAAATCATGGCCCGGATTATACCGGCTCACGCTACATAGCGTGGGGTCAAAACCTGGTGAGGGCGGTTGCGCCAAAGGTCAAGACCGTCGAGTAGCCAGTTGAGTTCCTGGACCGTCAGGACGGTCACTTCGTCGCTGACAGCGGGCGATGTTATAAAGCGCTCGGATTCGAGGCGTTTGAGCCAAAGGCAAAAGCCGTTGCGCTCCCAGTACAAGATCTTCACCCGGTTGCGTGGCTTGTTGAGGAAGACGAAAAGCACGGGGTCGAACACCGCCACTTTGATGTCCAGCTCGACCAGAGCAGCGAGGCCATCGATAGATTTTCGAAAGTCTACGGGCTTGGGATAGAGATAGACTTTTTCGACTTTGGCATCGGGTCGCATCATGACGGGGCTGTCTCCAGAGAAAAAACGGGGAGCACAGCATCCAGCGTCAGGGAAGCGCTTTGAATGTGTAGTTCATGGAGCGGTTACGGCTATTTGCCCATCGACAACAACACCGCCGAGCATGCGATCCGGCCCTTTATTATCGGAAGAAAGAACTGGTTGTTCAGCGATACGCCCCAGGGGCGAGGGCGAGTGCTCGCCTCTACAGCCTGTCGAGATCGCTAAAGCCAACGGCCAAGAGTCTTACCAAACGCGTGCCGCAGCTCCACAGCTAAACGCTTTGCCCATCTTTCTGGCTAGGAGGGGAGCGCTTACAGCTGCGCCACGCACTGGCGCGCCTGCCACATGCATCCTCAGTTGAAGATTACGAAGCCTTGTTGCCGTGGAATTGCAAGCCTGGATCCCACAGCTAAACGTATTTACGTATTAGTAATGACGCAGCATCTAGAGATCCCCATTCGGAGCTAGTTGATGAACGAAGCTACGAGCAGCAATAAGGTCAGCAGCTGTATCAATCTCCGCAAGGTTCAGCAGCTTCCCCTCAAGTGGCAATTGTTCAACTAGCCGTTCAAATACATAACCCGAAGCGTCAAATAGTAAGTTAGCAGGTCCACTTACAACGTTAGCCCACTCGAATATACTGTTTTGACTGCGGGAGAACGAAGTAATCGTCAGTTCGCCCTTGATGTCTTGGCACTCTGCAAAAACAGCGTTTTCGCTTTTGGCATCTGTTAGGCCAACCAGAATTTCTTTGTTTGCTGCCGATCGCATAAAGCTACTCAAGCTTTCCGGCGAGATCAAAAGATCGCCATCAAGGTAGATAACTTTTCCGGATATATTGGCCGCCCCCCTCGCGAAACTATAAGCGGTATTGGTAGTTCGATAATCTTGATTTCTTACTAGTACAACATCGCGGTGGTGTTGAGCACAATACTCGATGACCATCTCCTCTCGATATCCGACTACAACGTTAATCAGGCTAACGTGTGGGCGTAGCATATCAATCAGTCTGGTTAATATGGTTATACCCTCTATCTCGATCATACACTTTGGCATGCCGAGACCAATTCTTGTGCCCATGCCCGCTGCTGCAATTACAGCGCACGTAACATTTTGCATAAAGTGGCTCCCTCATGGATAATATATTGAGATGCGTTTTTTGCTGCGGTAGAGGGTGTATGGACACCACCAAAAGCAATTGAAATATCAGCGCTCGATAACATGGGAGCGTCATTAGCACCATCACCAACTGCGACTATGCGGGTGTAGCCCATGGCGCGGATTTTGACGATTGCGTGAGCCTTGTTTAGTACTTTTTTGATGTTAATAGTGTCATTTTCATATGTGCCTTCTGAAGATATTACATTGCATCCGCATAGGTCTAATATAGGCTGAATCCAGATATCTAGATTTCCGGTAACAATAAAAGAGTTTTCTCTGTTTTCTTGTATAAAAGACAATATTGCATTGTCGATTGGAATCTCTGCGGCAATGCTTCGAATGCGTGAAGGACTAACCCGGCTCAAAATTAAACAGCGCAGGCGAAATGAGGCTTCGAATGAAATTAAGCCATCCATGGTTGCCCGGGTTAATGTTGCAATCTCATCGGCTACCCCGAGTTCTGAAGCTATACAGGGAAGAATCTCCGTGCTTGTGATTGTTCCGTCGAGGTCGAAGCAAAAGGCTGTCTTCATAGTTTAGCACTTCTTCCACAAAAACCATTTTTGCTTGGTTTCGGTTCGATTATTCAACGTGGCATCTGGGTAAACGTCATCTGTGCCCACCTGAGTAAACGTAGTTCCAAATACCGTTATTATCAGTGAGAGTAGCTCCTGTTCGGTTCTGTAGATTGCGCTGTATTGTTGATCCATATCTTCAGAGAAATGCTCCCGTAATGTCAGTCTATTTTCCAGTGCTATTGGCTCCCGGAACATTATAAGGGCGCCAGGTGCAGCAACGTCCGCATAGCCGCGCAGAGCATCCAGTATTTCATCATCATTCAGGTAGATGAAAACACCGAATGAAAGGATATGAGTGAAGGCTTGATCTATGCAAATTTTTTCTTTTGTCAGGGTATCAACTGGGCATACGGCAAACTGGGCATTGTTGTGGTTGTCAAATCGTTCTATTGCAATGTTGATCAGGCCAGCGCTGACATCTATTCCAAAATATAAAGCGCATTGAGGTATCAATACTTCCGCCCAGCGACCCGTACCGCAACCGGCGTCCAGGATCCGACTAGAATTGTCTACTTTCAGCAGCGGCAGGAGACGCGCTTTTTCAGCTGCGTCCCGTCGCTCGGCCAGATCAGCATTTTTGTCTTGATAAATCACTGCGCGAACTGGGCCTAGTGTGGTGACTTTTTCTGCGCGCTTCTCAAAAAACTCCAGCACAGCAGTTTTATTAATTTTTGGCTTTTCATCTTCAGGCTTCGTATAAATTCTTGCCATGTTCGGGTTCACTGTATAGCGATAGGGTTGGCTTTATCTTGCGTGTTTCTAGAAATCGCAAGGTTGCATGATAAATAATTTGTTTGCGAGATTTCGCTCTTTGACTTCTGTGATTGTTATTTCGTTTTGGACTACAAAGCCAGCTCTTCGAAGCAGTATCTTGTAATCTTCAATCGATCTGTACTTCGCCAAATATCCTGACTGGTCTTCGGCGTTTTGCTCATTTGCCGTTGAAATAGTGTCAATCATCAACAGGTGGCAGGTGGCTTTGGAGAGTGCTCGCAGTTTTTGTAGGAAGAAAATAAACTTGGAGTCATCAATAATGCAACTAGTGACGCCCATGCACGATACGATATCGAATTTTTCAAAGGGGAGGATTCGGTCGATTTCTTCTTGGATAAAAACTACGTTATCTGCTTCAGCTTCTGATGCGTTTTCCCTCGCTTTCTGAATTAGCTCCGGCGAAATGTCATAGGCTTGCATGCGTTTTACATATTTGGCGAGTTGCAAGGTAAATTTTCCATCTCCGCAACCGATATCAATTCCACTGATGGGTGAGCCGAGTTTTGGTAGCTCTTCATCAAGAATCAATGCTTTCTTTTCATAATAATCGGGGGGCGCCAAATACGTCGTGGTAGCATGCTCCCAGTATTCTTCAGAGCGCTGCTGCAGAGGGGATTTTTCGTCGCTCAGTCGGGGAGACCAAGTGTCTCCAGTGGTTAAACTAGTGAAAATGTCTCGGCAAATGCTGGCGCCAATATTACCTTCTAGACCAAACAAATATTCTGATGTGATCGAATTTCTTTCGGCTTTGCGCGTGTCGGTATTGTTTTTTATTATGTTAAAAAAATCAGTAATATCACGATTTGACGTCGCTTTGTATAGCGATTTGGTCATTGCCTCATCGTCGTTCATTCCCAGTCCATCAGGGTGATGCAGATACAACAGTGGTTTTCCTGTTGGCAAGTATTCAAGTAGAAATGAACCAACATCGGTCATCAAGGCGTCGGACAAAGAGAACGCATGGTGATAATCTGAACTTTCATCCAGTGCGATATTATTGCTGTTCCTGATTTTCTCTCTAAATTCAGTTTCCCCTGTTTCATCCCACAAACCATTTTGCACCATGGCTTTGAAAAATAGGGGGTGGGGCCGCAATAACAAAAAAATTTCCTGTTCTTGCGTAAATGCTGAGAATATGAAGTCACTATAGATTCGGTAAGTCGACCAAGATGGGATCTCGGTTACCGAAAAATGCGGAGTCCATAAGATTACCTTGCGGCCGTTAATTTTTTTTATTGTTTCCTCTGGGAGTGACGGCTCCAAGTCGTAATTAATCTGATCAAATTTAGGATGACCTGTAACCACGACGTGACTGTTCCCGGCGCGACAGTACTTTGCGAACATTTTTTTGTGGCGCTCCGAGCGTGCGAAGACTCTCCAAGCTATTCTATGGAAAGGCAGGTCGAACTGTGCTGTCAAATTCCAGGCACCTCCCCCCATTTCGAGTCCGTAGGGTACGTAAGCCACTCTCGAACCTGCTCGGGTGAGATTTTCGGACCTCAAAAAATCAGGCCTGGTTTCGTCATAAGGATTCTGAAGGAAAACGACATTGGGGCGCAGACTTTCAAGATTCAGCGCTTCAGCAGTACAAAAAGGAATGCCAGCGTCTATCAAGCATCGCCTCATGTTATCCATAGTGACAGCGGATGATGAGTAGGGGTGCAAGAAGGGCGATAGAACAACCTTCGCGACAAACGCCGGGTCATTTTTCATGGCTTGCCAGATACTTCTCCAGCTAGCCAAAATCGATGGATGTTGAGCAACAAACAGCACTTTTATTGCCGCGCCCGGTTGTAAGTTGTAAAGGGCATCTGGCTGGTCGGACTGCACCGTCGCTACCTGCAATATCTCTACCTCATTAGGTGCTGTTTCATGCTCTACGTTAGTAGTTATCTCAATCGTCTCTACAGAATCTTCTGCTGGTATAATTGGATCTTCAACTGATGCTGCTGGCTCTGGAAATGTTTTTTCGACGGGCTTATGGCGCAAAGCACTGGTGATACTTCGTAGCCCGGCGTGTCCGAGCAAAAAATATCGAGCGGAATTAAAGCGCTTATAAAGTCCATTCATATTTTTACTTTTTAATTGTTTAAGTATGTTAGTTGGTTGGTCTGGCTATGCCAGCATTTTTTCAAAATTACGGTATTTCCATCTCGGGCAACGTAGGCATTCTGGCCGACTTTTCGTTTTCGAGTCAATCAACTGGGTGGTAGGAAAGGTTCGGTCGACCTGCGTCACATTGCCATTCTTCTGCTGGAAGCCACGGATGCTGTATTTTCAGTCCGTCAATCCCATCGGTATCGATAAGGAATGGCCCTGGAAGCCTCACTGGCGCTGTCATATGTACAGCTCTCCCGACCCGTCACCGGACCTTGATTTATACTCGTTCCGGAGGGCAACCGGATGGCCGGCAGTCGCAACGACCATTGCCTGCGTGACGGAACGTTTTCGGAGGCGTAAGCGAGCATGGTTATGTATTGGCCGTGTTGCGTAGCTCGGTCGGCAGCGAATTCGAGATCCAGAAACGGCAGGTATCTGGCGCGGATAAAAGGCGTAGCTCAATTGCAAGGTCACGTTGCGGCGGTTTTCCTTTAAGATCATCACTTTGCTCATCTTTCTGGGTGATTTTTCTGTGACGAGCATCCTGATTTGCGTACAATCAGTTTGCCGATTAACCAAGGGAGTAGGTGGGATTGGTGAAAAGGTATATGACTAAGTTGCGAGCATTTTTGTTGGCGTTGCCACGTCGACAAAAGCGGATGATTCAGGTTTTTACAGACGTACTGCTCGTTTGGGTCGCGCTATGGCTTGCATTCATTGTGCGCCTCGGTATCGACGATCTGTACAACCCTTTCGTCGTGCATTTTTGGCTATTTGTATGCGCTCCGGTTATCGCTGTCCCGCTCTTTATACGGTTTGGCATGTACCGCGCAGTCATGCGTTATTTCGGTAATGATGCACTCATCGCCATCATCAAGGCCGTCAGTCTTTCGTCGTTGACCCTGGCACTTGTCGTTTACTGGTACAGCAACCACGAAACCATAGTCCCTCGGTCCATTATCTTCAATTATTGGTGGCTAAGCCTCGTGATCATCGGTGGCCTGCGCCTTTGCATGCGACAATATTTCATGGGCGATTGGTTCACCGCAGCACAGCACATGCTGTTTACCAATCGCGATGATGGCCTGACCAAGGTCGCGATCTATGGTGCCGGTGTCGCGGGCAACCAATTGGTCGCCGCGCTTCGCATGGGCCGAGTCATGCGGCCGGTGGCGTTTATCGATGATGATCCAAGCATTGCGGATCGCTCGATTGCGGGGTTGCAAGTTTACAAACCCAAACATATTCCACAGATGATCGACGAAACCGGTGCGCAGGAAATTCTCTTAGCTCTACCGTCATCAACCCGAGCACGCCGTAGGGAAATTCTCACTATTCTGGAGCGTTTCCCACTTCACATCCGAAGCGTTCCCAATTTCACAGACCTCGCCAGCGGCCGGGTAAAAGTGGACGATATCCAGGAAGTGGATATCGCCGACTTGCTTGGTCGTGATGCCGTACCTGCCCAGCCTGACTTGCTTGAACGTTGTATCAAGGGCAAGACGGTATTGGTAACCGGGGCGGGCGGATCGATCGGTTCGGAGTTGTGTCGGCAGATCTTCTCGCTGGGGCCAACCACGCTTCTACTGTTCGACCACAGCGAGTTCAACCTCTACAGCATCCTGTCCGAGTTGGAGCAGCGTGTTGATCGAGAGTCTGCTTCGGTGAAATTGTTGCCGATTCTGGGTTCTATCCGCCATCCGGATAAATTGCTGGATGTAATGAAAACCTGGAAGGTGGAAACCGTCTACCACGCGGCAGCGTATAAACACGTGCCAATGGTGGAACACAACATCGCCGAAGGTGTGTTGAACAATGTCATCGGCACGCTGAACACCGCTCAGGCTGCCTTGCAGTCCGGGGTTTCCAACTTTGTGCTGATCTCTACAGACAAGGCGGTGCGCCCAACAAACGTCATGGGCAGTACCAAGCGTTTGGCTGAATTGACACTTCAGGCCTTGAGTGGAGAGGTCGCCCCTGTATTGTTTGGCGATAAAGCCAACGTATCGCGGGTGAACAAAACCCGGTTCACCATGGTTCGTTTCGGCAACGTGTTGGGTTCCTCGGGTTCGGTAATCCCTTTATTCCACAGCCAGATCAAGTCCGGCGGTCCGCTGACCGTCACGCATCCAAAAATCACCCGTTACTTCATGACCATTCCCGAAGCCGCGCAGTTGGTGATCCAGGCTGGCTCCATGGGGCAGGGCGGGGATGTGTTCGTATTGGACATGGGCGAGCCGGTGAAAATCGTCGAGCTGGCGGAAAAGATGATTCATCTATCGGGCCTGAGCATTCGTTCCGAGCGTAATCCCCAGGGTGACATTTCCATAGAATTCACCGGTCTGCGGCCTGGTGAGAAGCTGTATGAGGAATTGCTGATCGGCGATAACGTTGCCGCAACCGAGCATCCCATGATCATGACGGCGAACGAGGATCATCTGCCTTGGGATACGCTGAAGTCCAAGCTCGGTGAGCTGCTCAATGCCGTTGAGAGCGACGATTACGCACGGGTGCGTCAGATGTTACGCGAAACTGTCCATGGCTATACCCCCGACGATGAAATCGTCGATTGGATCTACCAGCAACGTCGCCTTGAACCCTGATTGTTACACACCTCGTAACGTACACACTTTTGACACCCCTTCATGATCGCCTAAGTTTGAGAAGCAGCTTCGGAAAAGCTGCTTCTCTCTCAACGATGTCATGGAGCGTCATTTATGCGTACAGGCTATTTCTACTCTCTGATTTTTGCCTTTCTCACCAGCGCCTCGATTGCTGTTATCGCGGCGCCAGCGGTCAAACCAGGGACAATGGCCGCACCACAATCGGTGGAACAGTCGGTCCAAGCGCAAAGTGCCAAGGTGGATCTGAACGGGGCGGATGCTGCGACGCTGCAGCGCGAGCTGTCAGGGATTGGCAAGGGTAAAGCAGACGCGATTGTTGCGTATCGGGAGAGTAATGGGCCGTTCTCTTCAGTGGACGAGTTGCTGGAGGTCAAGGGGATCGGAAAGGCGATTCTCGACAGGAACCGTGACAAGTTGGAAGTGAATTGATGAGTGATTGAAGGGAGGGCCGGTCGAGTTGACTGGCCTTTTTGCTATCTGGCGGAAGCAATCCGCTGGGAAGCCCGGCATTGGCATGGAAAGTGATTATCAGGATGTTAGCGATTGTTCAACGATCTAGGGACCTCCTCAATGACCAATGCTCTTTCCCTGGCCGACCAGATTACGCTTGAGCTACGCGCCGATATCATCGGCGGCCGCTTGATCCCAGGCATGGCGCTCGTCGAAAACAACCTGGTCTCAGCCTACAACGCTTCGCGCAATACCATTCGTGAGGCGTTGCATCGTTTGGGCCAGGAAGGGTTGACCCGTCACGTGCGTAACAAAGGGGTGATGGTTCGCCGGTTGGGCGTCGATGATGTCCGGGATCTGTTCAAGGTCCGTCGTACATTGGAGTTACAGGCCATTCTCAGCAGCAAGCCGCTGAGCGAGTACCAGTCCGACCGCATGCTCGAAGCCCTTGAAGCCGCTGAGCTTGCACGGGAGCGCGAAGATTGGCGCGCCGTAGGGACTCACGGCTTGGCATTCCACCAGCATGTCGTGGGATTGATGCGCAGTCCTTTGCTCGATGAATTCTTCACCAACGTGGTCGCACAGCTTCGGTTGGTGTTTTGTTCAGCTCCCGATGACGCGCGTTTCCAGGCGCCGTGGCTTGCCCGTGACCGGCAGATCCACGATTTGCTGGCCGAAGGTAACAAGCGCGCTGCCCATGACGAGCTGAGTCTTTATCTCGACGATTCCGAGCAGTTGCTCCTGCACCTGCTGACTCCCGCCAACCCTCACTGATCAAAGGACTCGCGCCATGTACAAAGACTACCCAGCCGCCTACCAGGCCAGCAAAGGCTCCGCCCTGCAAGTGGACAAACCCTTCTACGACCGCATCCGCACCGAGCAGGACAAGCGCACGCTGATCGAGCAGTTCGAAGTCCCAATCCGCACCGGCCGAGCCTGGCATGTGCCGGCCGGTCATGTCTTCCGTGTGACAACCCCGGTCGGTCCGCAAGTGGGGGACTTCAACGTCTGGAATGCCCACGATCCGCGGGAGCGCTTATGGGCGGCTCGTACTCGTCAGCTTCAGGGCGCTCATGTCAGCACCTATGATCGGTTGTGGTCGAATCTGCCATTTCTGCGACCGTTGGTGACGATTACCGATGACAGTCTCGCCGACTATGGCATCGACGAGCACGGCGGGCGTTTGCATGATCTGCTGGGTACACGGTGTGATCCCTACGTGAACAAGATGCTGACCGGTGAGGATTTCCATCATCATTGCCACTCGAACCTGACCCGCGCGGTGTTGCCTTATGGTTTGACCGAGTTCGATGTGCATGATGTGCTGAATATCTTCCAATGCACCGGGCTGAACCATGACGATATGTACTTCATGAAGGCCTGTCCGGCGCAGAAGGGTGATTATCTGGAGTTCTTCGCTGAGATCGATCTGTTGTGCGCGTTATCGACGTGCCCGGGTGGGGATTTATCGCTGGCGATGTGGGGATCGGATGCACAGGATCCCCTTAGCGTGTGTCGTCCGCTAGGGGTGGAAATCTATCGGTTGGAGGATTCGTTGTTACAAGGCTGGAGTCAGCCTGAGCGGGCAGCCTATAAGGGGCTGCATGGGTTGCATATTGCCAAGGCGGATTGGGAGAAACAGTAGAGCCAGGGCGCGCCGCTCTTATGGCGAGGGAGCTAGCTCCCTCGCCACCAAAAGCGGGTCAGCGATCCTTGGCTTCCTTCGCATCCATTTCCGCATTGCGCTCTGCAACACGCTTGCGCTGCTCATCCGTCAATTCCACCTTGTTCGCGGTGTCGCGCAGCAGCATCAAACCACCCACGATC
>Ga0307405_10000976_pt1 | contig 11465 bp, 8 predicted proteins | sample 322Cmetagenome_2_FD_203311 | JGI IMG/M metagenome (GOLD analysis project Ga0307405, IMG submission 203311) | Maize rhizosphere microbial communities from greenhouse at UC Davis, California, United States - 322HYB-C-1 | ecosystem: Host-associated > Plants > Roots > Rhizosphere > Soil | place...
GATTCCGAGGGGCTACCGAGGGTGCTGTCGGCATGGCTGCCCCATGCCGGCGTGGCGAGGAAGGGCGAGAGCACCGTGCCTTGCAGGCGGCCGTCGCGCAGCAGAGTGCCCAGCGTCAGGTCGTACGGCTGCGAAGGTCCGTTCGCGAGCGCCTCCTTCAGCAATGTGGGCAGCACGCGCAGGCCCTTCGGCGTCACGAGATAGGCGACCGCGCCCCAGTTGTAGAGCGTGCGTGCGTCGAGAAAGTCGATGCCTGTCAGTGCATGGCGCGGCGCGCCGCTGCCTTGCGGCGGCAGTCGCTTCTGCAGGCTCCGCCAGAGCGCGAGCAGATGATGCGTCGACGTCACGGGCTGGCATTCGAGGAACGCGATGTCGCAGCCCTCGGCCTCGAGCTGCGCGAGTGCGCCGCTGCGCAGCACCGCCGGCAGGGCCTCGCTGAGTTGTGCATCGTCTTCGAGCACCAGCAGCGCTTCGCCGGGGTTCGCGTGGGCGATGGCTTCGGTGTGCGAGAGAAAGCAGGCGCGCTCGCCGGGCGTGATCGGCGCGCTGCCGGGCGCGAGTGTCTGCGCATCGATGGCGGCGTGCCGCCGGACACCCGTCAGCCCGAGTCGCTGCAGCTGCGCGTCCATCGCGGCGCGGCGATCGGTGCTTCGCTCGAGGTTGATGTAGCAGCCTTGCATCGTTATCTCCAGGGCTTCATCGCTGAGGGAGCGATGCAGTCAACAACATGACGTCGGACAGTTGGCAGGCTGACTCGAGCCGACCGTGGCTCAGCGTCGTGCTGCCTTTCTACCGCAAGCTTGCCGAGTTCGAACGCGTGCTGCCGATGAATGTGGGCTACTGGGCGCGGCCCGGCATCGAGGTCGTGCTGGCGCTTGACGAACCCGGCGAAGAAGCCGGCGTGCTGGCGCTGGTCGCGCGCTTTCCGCAGATCCGCTGGAAGGTGCTGGTGAACGACGTTGCGCATGCATGGCGCCCGCCGTGCAAGGCCATCAACGCCGGCGTGCGCTGCAGCGCAGGGCGCTTCGTGCTGGTCCATTCGCCCGAGTCCGCTTACGTGGGCGATGCGCCGAGCCTGCTGCTGCAAGCCGCGATGGGGCACGCGCGCGGTGTCGCGGTCGGTCGCGTCGGCTTCGCGCGCTTCGATGAACTCACGGACTCGCTCGAAGCGGCCTTCGCGCGCCAGGTGCCGCCCGAGCTGCTGCTGCAGACCTTTTATGGCTCGCTGTGCTGCGCGCGCGAGGCCTTCGATGCGGTGCACGGCTACGACGAATCGTTTGAAGCATGGGGCGGCGACGACGACAACCTGCGCGTGCGCCTCGAGATGGCGGGCTGGCAGTTGCTGGCCTGCCCGGACGCGCACCTGCTGCACCTGTCCGACGAGACGCGCACGGGCGGCGAGCAGTTCGACCGCGACCTCGACTGGATCCGATGCACGCCGCATGAAACACGCGCGGGCGATGCCGGATGGGGCCGCGACTTCGATCGCATCGCGCATGACGACAGCGCCAGCGCGTGGCCGGCCGAAGCACCGACCTGGCTGGTCACTGCACCGGTGGTGCCGATGGGCTCGCGCCGCCAGTGCGAGGTCTGCGCGCGCCTGCTGCACCACGAGCCCAGCGCCTTTCATTGCCCACGATGCACGAGCCCGTCGATGGCGCCGCGCCTCACGTCGCGGCTGCGCATCGTCTGCGTGATGCAGGCGCGCAACGAGGCGCGCTACCTGCCCGGCTGCCTCGACCACCTGCGCGGCCATGTGGACGGCATCGTCGCGCTCGACGACGGCTCGACCGACGGCACCGCCGACATCCTGCGGCGCGAGCCGATGCTGCTGGAACTGCTGTCGAACCCGCCGCGCGACGACGGCGCGCATGTGTGGCACGAGAACGAGAACAAGCGTCGCCTGCTCGAAGCCGCGCACCGCCACGGCGCAGGCTGGGTGCTGGTGTGCGATGCCGACGAACGCTACGAACAGCTGTTCTTGCATCACCTGCCCGCCACCGTCGATTCGCTGCCCGACCACCAGCTCGCCAGCCTGTCGCTCGTGTCCTGCGAGCTCTGGAACTCGCCCGACGCGTGGCGCGTCGACGGCCCGTGGGGACGCAAGTCGCGCGCGCGGCTGTTCCGGTTGCCGCAGCAGATCTCGTTCGACCAGAGCCCCACGCTGCACGGCACATGGCTGCCCGACGATGCGCAGCGCCATGGCCCGATGCTCTACAGCCGCTACCGGCTCTACCACCTGAAGAGCATCCGGCACGCAGACCGCGTGGCGCGGCGCGACCTGTACACGCGGCTCGATCCGGCGCGACAGTTTCAATCGATCGGCTACGACTACCTCGTGGAAGAAGGGCCGGGCCTGCAGCTGATGCGCATCGCGCCCGACCGTGACTATGACCGCACGACGTTGCCGCCCGACCTGCAAGAACCGGCTCAGCCGCCCAGCCCCAGCGTTCTCGCGAAGTCGCCGCGGTAGGTGCGCAGGCCCTGATGCGACAGCTGCGAGCGCGTGTCGACATGCACGCGTCCGCCGATCGACTGCCAGCGGCGGCAGAAGCCGTAGTCTTCGCTGAGGTAGCGCCCATTGTTGGGCTCGGCGAACACGTCGAAGAAGCGGTAGTGCGGCCGCGCCGCGACGGCCGGGTCGTCCATGCGGTCGGGCGTGTAGCGCAGCTCGGGCAGCGCCTGCGCCATCTGTTCGAGCACGCGGCGCGCGATCAGCATGAAGCCGGTGGGCGCGTCCAGCACTTCGAGAAAGCCGTCGGCGTCGACATGCGCGACCGCGTCGTTCACATTGACCGGAAACGCCGCGTGCAACGCCTCGAAGTCGGCGCGCGTGGCGCCGGCCGGCAGCGGTGCGCGCAGGCCGCCGTCGGGCCAGCCGTCGCTCTTGTGCGGGTACACGCCGGCCACCACGTCGCGGCCCGCCGTGAGCAGCCGCAGTGCGGCCTCGGGCTCGAAGCCGATGTCGGCGTCGATCCAGAACAGGTGCGTCCAGCGCGTGTCGGCCAGGAACTCGGCGGCCAGCCGGTTGCGCGCGCGCGTGACGAGGCTGTCGCCGTCCAGAAAGCGCGTCTGCATCGCGAAGCCATGGGTCCACGCGAGGTTGACGAGGCCGAGCAGGCTGCGCACGCACTCGGTGCCGACCGCGCCGCTGTGGCAGGGCGTGGCGACGAAGGGGCGGACGTTTTTCAGGTCGATGGCAGTGGGCATTCGGGTTCAGGCGCCGGGCGCGTGGCGCCGCGTGGTGAGCAGTGCGCGCAGCTTGGCCGGCGCCACCGGTTTGGTCAACAGCGTCACGCCGCCGTGGCGCAGGCGCTGCAGCACCTCGGGCCCGGTGGCGCCCGACACCAGCACGGCGAGCGCGTCGGGCTGCAGGCGACGGGCGGCGTCGATCACTTCCACGCCGTCGGCGTCGCCGGCCAGTTGCAGGTCGCACAGCACGGCGTCGTAGACGATGTCGCCGGTGCCCAGCCGCGCGAGCGCCTCGGCGCCGGTGGTGACGCATTCGACCTCGCAGCCCCACTGCGTGAGCAGCGCGTGCGTGCCGTCGAGGATGGCGGGGTCGTCGTCCACCACGAGGCAGCGCAGGCCCGCGAGCGGCGCGGGTGCGACCGGTGCGGGCTCGGGCGGTGCAAGGTCGGCCTTGCGCGCGGGCGGCAGCGTGAACGCGAAGGTGCTGCCGGCCTGCAGCGCCGAGCGCAGGGTGATGCGGGTGCCGAGCAGCGTGGCGATGCGCGCGCAGATCGCCAGGCCCAGGCCGAAGCCGCGGCGCCGGTCGCGCTCGGTGTTGGCCACCTGGTAGAACTCTTCGAAGATGCGGCCCTGGTGGATGGGCGCGATGCCCACGCCGTTGTCGCGCACCTCGATGCGCACGCCGGCCCGGCTGCGCCGCGCGGCCACCAGCACGGTGCCGCCCTCGGGCGCGTGGCGCAGCGCGTTGGCCACGAGGTTGCCGACGATGCGCTGCACCATCGCCGCGTCGCTGCGCACTGCCAGGCCGCGGTCGCGCCAGTGCAGCCGCACCTGCGCGGCGCTGGCGGCGGGCGCGTGCTGCGCATCGAGCTGATCGAACAGCGCGGCCAGCGAGACGCGCGTGATGGCGGGCGTGAGCACCTGCGCGTCGAGCCGCGAGATTTCGAGCAGGTCGTCGAGCAGCACGCCCATGAAGCCGGTGCTCTCCTGCAGCCGCAGCACGGCCGGGCGCTGCGCCTCGGTGGCGCTGGGCAGCAGGCCGTCGATGAACAGGCCCATGGCATGCAGCGGCTGGCGCAGGTCGTGGCTCGCGGCGGCCAGGAAGCGCGCGCGGGAGAGTGCCGCCTGCTCGGCCTCGGCCATGCGCTGCAGCGCGACGGCGGTGGCGTCGCGCACGCGCTCCTCGCTCACCTGGCGGTTGTATTGCAGGCGCTCGGCGAGGCGGTCGATGTCGTGCGCGAGCACGGCCAGTTCGTGCGTGCCGCGCGTGCCGCCTTCGACCACGCCGCAGCGCACCTCGAAGTGACCGGCCTCCAGCGCCGCCACCGTGCGCGACACGCGCCGCAGCGGCCGCGCCACCGTGCGCGCCATGTGGCGCACCGAGGCCCAGGCCGCCAGCAGCGCGACCAGCGCGATGCCGATGCCGGCGATGAGCGAGCGGCTGCGCTCGTGCGTGTAGGCGGTGGTGTCGCGGAAGGTTTGCACCAGCCCGATGGGCGTGTCGCCCGCGGTGGTGGAGCCGGCCGGCGCGAACGCGCTGGCGCGCGAGGCCTCGCGCAAGGTGACGGGCGCGCTGAACATGCGCAGCTGCGCGAGCGATTCGTTCTTCGGCCCGGCCGTGACGTACACGCCCGCGCTGTTGCTGATCTCCACGCGCGTCACCTGCCCGCCACGCAGCGCCGCCGAGGCCACGTTCTGCAGCGCGGGCAGGTCGCCTGCATACAGGCTCAGGTCGGACATCGCCGCCACCTGCCTGGCGACCGCCTGGCCTTCGGCGTCGAAGGCGGCTTCGAGCGTCTGCAGCCGGTTGTGCGTGAACCAGCCGGTGAGCGCCAGCGCCACCGCCGCGCAAGGCACGACGCCGAGGCGGAACAGGTCGCGCTGCAGGTTGCCGCGCACGACGAGCGAACTGATGATCGGTGGCGGGGGAGGCGGTGGTGGCGATTCGGTCGTCGTGGCCGCTCCCGCCGCCGTCGAACCGGACAGCGGGCTCGGGGAGACCGGCGTGGTGTTCATCGCGGCGCTGCGAGCCGTTCGGTGAGCTCCCGTTCCTCCGGCGGACGCAGGCCGAGCCCGCGTGCCACGGTCGCGTTGATGCGCACGGTGGCCGGCGTGGCCGCCTCCACGAGCGGACCGCTGTGGGTGCTGCCGGCGCTGGCCATCTTCTGCCCGAGCTGGCGCGCCTGCTGAGCCAGCTGTCCGGGCGTGGAGACCGCCGCCGCCAGGCCGCCCGAGCGCACCAGCCCCTCGCTGGCGCCGAACACCGGCAGGCCTGCGCCGGCGCCCGCATGCAGCACCGAGAGCGTCGCGGCCTGGCTGTCGCCGATCAGGTCGGGCAGCACCATGAGGGCGTCGCTGCGCGGCACGAGGGCGCGCAATGCGGCAGCGAGCGAGCGCGCGTCGGGCGCGATCTCGATCTGCAGGTCCCAGGACGGGTTGGCGTTTTGCGCGGCGCGCTGCAGCTCGCGCACCAGCGGTTCGGATTCGGGCGTGGCGATGACGCCCAGGCGGCGCTTCTGCGGCAGCACGGCGTTCACCAGCGCGAGCTGGTCGGCCATGGCCGGGTCGCGCAGCAGCACGCCCACGCGCCGGTCGCCGCGACGCAGGGCGACGGGGCTGGCGGCCTTGAGGGACTCGTACTCGAGCCGGCTCAGCATCGCCAGCACGAGCGGCTCCGTGCTGGGGCGTTCGAGGGCGGCGCGTGCGGCGGCGGTGCCGATCGCCACGGTCAGGCCCGCATCGCCGGCGGTGCGCAGGCTGCGCGTGCGCACGCCGGTGTTGGCGGCGGGCTCGGTGTCGACGCTTGCGGGCTCCGCAGCCGTGGCGCCCGGCCCGATGCGCACGAGTTCGAACTTGCCGGCGGCCGACTGGTCGGCGCGCAGCTGCTGCACGAACTCCGCCGACGCGGCCTGGTCGTCGCCGACGAGCACCGTCAGCGTGGCCGCCGATGCAACGCGCGGCGTGGCAGCGAAGCACAGCACAAGGCCGCAGGCCAGCAGGGCGTGGACAGCACGGTGCACTCTTCCGAAGAAAAGCGGAATGGGGAGGTTCTCGGCGACGGACATGGACTGCTTTGTGCAGCGAGCGGCAATGGTCCAATGTAAGGACGCGCCCTGTTTCCCGCGATAAGGCGGAGGGCTTATGCCCGCGGGCGCGACGGCCTGCGCGCGTGAGGAAGATCACACCGCAGCGGCTGCTTGGTCTATGTCCGACGCACTACCCCGCGCCTACCGGGAAGGTACCGTTGTCAGAGGCCTGCGGCCATCGTCAGCGCGGCGGCGCGCTGTGCCTGGATCGCCTGGCGCAGCACGCGCGGCGACACCGGCTTGTAGAGCACGGCGATGCCGGCGGCGGCCACCTCGCGCAGGCGGTCGGGCTTGGTCTCGCCGGTCACCAGCAGGCGCGCGGTGCCGGCGCCGATGCCGTTCGGATGGCGCTCGAGTGCGGCGATCACATCGAGGCCGTTGTCGCCGCCCTGCAGCAGCAGGTCGCTCACCACCACGTCGGGCGGCGTGTCCCAGCCGTCGGCCAGCGCCAGCGCCTCGGCGCGGGTCTGCGCGGCCAGCACCGTGGCGCCCCAGTTGCCGAGCACCACGCTCAGGCCTTCGAGGATCGTGCGTTCGTCGTCGATCACGAGAATGCGCAGGTCCGCCAGGCTTGCGCCGTTGTCGTCGACGGTGGTCGCGACCGCGGGCGCAGGCGCCACCGATGCCGGCAGCGCGGCGGGCGCGGCGCGCACCTGCACGCGCACGCAGGTGCCCTTGTGCAGGCGCGAGCTGAGTTCGACGCGCGTGTTCAGCAGCTCGGCCAGCCGCTGCACCGTGGCCAGCCCCAGGCCCATGCCGCGCGCGCCGCCGGGCCCGTTGCTGCGACTGGCCGGCTCGACCTGGTAGAACTCTTCGAACACCCGCGCCTGGTGCTGCGCGGCAATGCCCACGCCGGTGTCGACCACGTCGATGCGCACGCCCTTGCCGCGTGCACGCGCACCGATCAGCACGCCGCCCTCGACCGTGTGGCGCAGCGAGTTCGACACCAGGTTGTTGAGGATGCGTGACAGCATCACGTAGTCGCAGCGCACCCACAGCTCGGTCTTGCGCACCACCAGCCGCAGGCCCTGCTGCTCGGCCACGGGGCGGAAGTTGCGGCTGATCTCGTCGAACAGCCGGTCGAGCGGAAAGTCGGCCCACTGCGGCTGCAGCACGCCGGCGTCGAGCTGCGACAGGTTCAGCAGCTCCGAGAACAGCCGGTCGAGCGAATCGACGCACTCGCGGATGTGGCCGATGCGCTGCAGCTTCACCGGATCGGTCTCGCCGTTGGCCAGCCCGTCGGAGAACAGCGTGAGCGCATGCAGCGGCTGGCGCAGGTCGTGGCTGGCGGCGGCCAGCAGCCGCGTCTTGGCCTGGCTGGCCACCTCGAGCAGCTGGTTCTTGCGCGCCAGCTCGGCCGTGGCTTCGTTGATGCGGCTTTGCAGCAGCCGGTGGCTTTCGGCGAGCGCGCGCGCCGCCTGGTTGAAGCCATGTTGCAGGTGGCGCACCTCCGAAGTGCCTTCGATGGCCACGCTCGCGTCCTCGCCGGCGCCGAGCCGGTCGACCGCCGCGCCGAGCGCACGGATCGGCTCGCTGATGCGGCGCGCCGCCCACCAGCCCGCCAGTCCCACGCCCAGCAGGCTCACGGCCAGCACCAGCGCCACGTTGATCCACACCGAGCGCCGCGCACTCTGCACCGCGTCCAGGCCGATCTCGACCATCACCTTGCCGTTGTGCCGGCCGTCGTCGCTGACGATCGGCACCACCACCTGCAGGCCCTCGCCGCGACGGCGGTCGACGGTTTCGGAGTTGGCGACGATCTCGCCGTCTTCGGTCCAGATCTGCACCTGCTGCACGTGCGGCTGGTAGGTGCCTGTTTGCGCGGTGCGCGCCAGCGCGCGGCGGTCCATGCGCGACAGCGGCGCCTGCGCCACCGTGGCCACCTGCAGCGCGACCGTCTGCGCGTTGGCGCGCATCAGCTCGGTGAGGTTGCCCAGGTGCTGGCGCGTGAGCACCGCAATGGCCACCAGCGTGGCGGCCGTGGCCGGCAGCAGCGCCAGCAGGATCAGCTGCTGGGCGAAGGTGAGGCGGGCCAACCCGCGCAGGAGGCGGAAGTTCCAGTTCATGAAGGCCTTGAGCACATGGGGGGCGAGCTTAGGGCCGCGGCCTGGAACAGGGAAGAGCGGAAAACATCACGAAAAATGCAAACATTTGCGATGTAATGGCGTCCGCGTTGCCCATGCCAGACCCCGCCGGTTCGCTGCGGGCCCTCGTCTTCCGGTGTTCCCATGCAGGCTTTCTTGCGTCGTTTCGGCAATTTCCTCCAGACCGGCCGCCCGTCGGCCCTGGCGCTTGCCATGGCGCTGTGGCTGCTGCCGCTGCTGGCCGCAGCGCAGGCGCCGGCTCCCGCAGCGGACGCCCCCGTGCGCTTCGGCATCCTGCCGCTCGGCGGTGCCTTCGAGTCGCGCAGCGACTGGGACCCGCTGCTGGCCGAACTCAGCCGTGCCATCCAGCGGCCCGTGAGCGTGCTCTCCGTCAATTCGTACGAAGCGCTGGAGCACGCCATCCAGCGCGGCGAAGTCGACATGGCGTTCCTGTCGGGAAAGATGGCGCTCGACACCGTGAGCCAGAAGCGCATGAAGGTCGTGGCCCAGGTCGTGCGGCACGACGGCCTGCCCGGCTACCGCGGGCTGCTGCTCGCGCGCAAGGCGCCGCCCTTCAACACGCTGAAAGACCTCGTCGACCAGCCCGAGCGCTGGCGCCTGGCGCGCGGCGAGCGGCAGTCGGTGTCGGGCTTCATCGTGCCGCAGCTGCAGTTCTTTTTGCCGAACCACATCGTGATGGAGACGCGCTTCCTGAGCGAGGTCGTCGGCACCCACCAGGCCAACGCACTGGCCGTGGCCAACAACGAGGCCGACGTGGCCACCAACAACTCGGCCGACTTCGAGCGCTTCAAGGCGCGTTTTCCGGCCGAGGCGCAGCGGCTGCAGGTGCTGTGGGAGTCGGAGCTGATCCCGCACGCGCAGATCGTCGTGCGCCGCGAATACCCACCCGAGCTGCGCCAACGCGTGCAGGCCTTCCTGGTTGCCTATGGCCGCGGCAAAGGGCCGCGCGGCGACGCCGAACGCCTGGTGCTGAAGTCGCTGCACGACCTCGCGGGCTTCGTGGCCGCCGACAACAGCTCGCTGCTGCCCGCCGCCAAGCTGGCCCACCAGCTTGCGCTGCAGAACGCGAAGACCGCGCAGTGGGTCAACGACGCGGCGCGGCAGGCGCGGTTGCAGCGGCTGGAGACCGGCTACGCCGAGCAGCTCGCCGTGCTGAAGGATGTGAGCCCTTGAACCGGCGCACGATGCTCGCGCTGGCTGCGTCCTCGCTGATGGCGCCATGGCCAGCGGGCGCGCAGCCTGCGCCCTCCGCGAAGGGTGCACCGGTGATCAAGGAAGTGCGCTTCGGCGTGCTGCCGCTGGGCGGCACCGTCGAGTCGCGTGCGTTGTGGACGCCGCTCATGGCCGACATGAGCCGTGCGCTGGGCCTGCCTGTCAGCGCGTACTCGGTGCCATCGTACGAAGAGCTCGACCGCGCCATCGGCCGCGACGAGATCGACATGGCTTTTCTCTCGGCCAAGATGGCGCTCGATGCGGTGATGCAGCGGCGCATGAAGGTGGTGGCGCAGATCGCGCGGCGCGACGGCATGCCCGAACACCGCGCCGTGCTGCTCGCGCGCAAGGTCGGGCCGCTCAACACGCTCGAAGGCCTGCTGGCCCAGCCCGAACGCTGGCGGCTCGCGCGCGGCGACAGCCGCTCCGTCACCGGCTTCGTCGTGCCGCAGAGCCAGCTCTTTCTGCCCAACCAGATCGAAATGGAAACGCGCTTTCGCAGCGAGTTCGTCGGCACGCACCAGGCCACCGCGCTGGCCGTGGCGAATGGCGACGCTGATGTCGCCACCAACAACACCACCGACTTCGAACGTTTTCGCGATCAGTTCCCGGTCGAGGCTGCGCGGCTGCAGGTGATCTGGGAATCCGAGCCGCCGCCTGGTGCACCGATGGTGGTACGGCGCGACTACCCGCCGGAGTTCCAGGCGAAGCTGCAGGCTTTTCTGGTCGGGTATGGCAAAGGCAGGGGAACGCGTGCCGATGCTGAGCGTGAAGTGTTGAAGGATCTGCGCGCAGCGTACGGGTATGTCGCGGCGGACGACAGCGCGTTGCTGCCGGAAGCGAAGCTCGAGTACCAGCTGGGGCGCCAGCGCGCGCTGTCGGCAGCGTGGGTCAACGATGCCGCGCGGGAGCAGCGGTTGCAGCGGATCGAGAAGGCGTATGCGGCGCAGGTGGACGCGCTGAAGGCGTCGAGCGCATCCCGCTGACGCACGGCCAGCACAGGCCGTGCCCATGACAAATCGCTCGCTTTGCGCGGGTTTCTGAAGACACGTGGTCGCAGGCGACCATTGTTGTCAATGCAAACGCGTGGCGGCTCCGACACTGCGCGACCTCTTTCCTTGTGTGAAGGCTGCTGCTGTCGAAGGCGTTCTTGCGAATGGCTTTGTGTGTTGCTCGCTGCGCGCCGGAGAGAGGAAGGGGCGAGAGCCCACATCTGACAACAACGATCCCTATCGGGAAGGCAGTGACGCAATGAAGACCTACAAGATATTCAAAGATCCCCTCGGCAGTGTGCAGGCCATCAAGGACGGATGGAGTTGGCCGGGTTTTTTCTTCGGGGCCTTCTGGGCCCTTTTCCATCGCATGTGGTGGGTGGGGCTGGGCCTTATGGGCGTGGCGACGCTCATCATCCTTGGAGAAGACACCATCGGAACGGGGGTCGCGGATGGGTTGCTCAACGTGCTCTCTGTCGTTGTGTCAGTGGGGTTCGGCATCGGCGGGAACGCCTTGCGCGTGGGGCAACAGATTCGCAGGGGCTATGAGGAGATTGCGGTGGTGCAAGCCGCCAATGTGGAGATGGCGTTGATTCAGGGGCATGCGGCGGCTGCAACGAAACCTGAGATGCGCTGAGAAGAATCGTGCGGTATGACAAATCCCACGCATCGAAGGAGCGGTGCGTGGAGTTTGACCATTGTTATCAGTGTGATTGCGATGCGGCTCGCAAACTGCGCGACCTGTTTTCCCCCCAAGGAAGTCGCCGATGCCGCGCACGCTGTCTGTTTCTTCTGCCGCGATCCCTGTTGTTCTTGGTCGAGCTGCACTGGAGCCTGTGCGGCTGTCGGGGCATGAGGGGCTCAATGGCCTGTTTGCC
>Ga0307405_10000977_pt1 | contig 11460 bp, 6 predicted proteins | sample 322Cmetagenome_2_FD_203311 | JGI IMG/M metagenome (GOLD analysis project Ga0307405, IMG submission 203311) | Maize rhizosphere microbial communities from greenhouse at UC Davis, California, United States - 322HYB-C-1 | ecosystem: Host-associated > Plants > Roots > Rhizosphere > Soil | place...
CGCGCGCGACCCGCCGGCCGACGCGGTTTGACGATGACATCCGCGTCAGCACGCCAGCGGGTGTGGCGTTGGTGGTCGGCTCCGACGACTTCCGTTCCGAGTCGCTCGTGGCAGCCGAGGCCGGGTACCGCATCCAGCCCTCACGAGTGTTCGCGTTCGACGCTACGCTTTTTTCGCACCATTTACGCGACCTGCGCAGTCAGGAACTGCTCCCAACAGGTCCGCCGATCGTCGTCGGCAACACACTCGAGGGGGACGTGCGCGGCGTGGAGGTGGGTGTCAACCTGCAGCCGGCGGTCTGGTGGAGAGCCCACGTCGGCTACACCTGGCTGGATACGGACGTCCGGCGCGCCGACGGCAGCCGCGATGTCGGCGGCGGCGCGACGGAGGCCAACGACCCCGATCAGTTCCTCGGCCTCCGCGCCTCGTTCGATCTCCCCAATCGAATCGAGCTCGACGCGGTGCTGCGAGCGGTGGCGGCGCTGCCAAACCCGGCGGTGCCCGCCTACGCGGAACTGAACGTCCGTGCCGGATGGTGGATGACCGCTCGGGCCGAGTTGTGGGTGGCCGGTCACGACCTGCTCCACGATCACCACCCGGAGTTCGGCCCGGACCTTCCCAACCGGACGGAGTTCGAGCGGTCCGTCCGCATCGGCGTCACCATCAGGACACCGCGATGATGCGGGCTCTTCTCCTGGCGACGCTCTGTACATCCGCGGGCGTTGCCCTGCCGCATGCGCAGGAGGTCTCTCAGGAGTACCAAATCAAGGCAGCCTATCTGTACAACTTTCTCAAGTACGTCGAGTGGCCGAACCCGATTAACCGGACCTTCCTGATTTGCGTGGCCGGCCAGAATCCGTTCGGCAGCGTGCTCGACGGCTTGACAAAGAATGAGCGGGTCCGTGGAAATCCGGTCAAGACGGAGCTCATTCTCGGGCCCGAAACAGGTTGTGACGTCATCTTCATGCCGCGGACGTCCAACATACCCGCCTATCTGCAGGACGCGGCCGGGATGCCGATCCTGACGGTCGGCGAAACGCCGCGCTTCATCGAGCAGGGCGGCCTCGTCAATTTCTTCCTCGAGAACGGCAAGGTCCGCTTCGAGATCAATCGCAACGCGGCCGAGCGCGCCGGGCTTCGAATCAGTTCGCGCCTGCTCCAGCTCGCCAAGATCGTCGATCCGGAGACCGAGGAACGATGACGCCGTTTCGCGACCTGCCGATCCGCCGGAAGCTGCTGCTGCTGACGCTGGCGCCAACGGTCGCGGCGCTGCTGCTGGCCAGCGCGGGTTTCCTGACGTGGGACATCGTCGAACGGCGCCGCGAAATCCGGAATGACGTCGAAGCCGAGGCGCTGGTGTTGCCCGAAAACCTGGCGGCGTCGATCACCTTCGATCGACCTGAGGAAATCGACAGGACGCTGGAGGTGCTGGAGATTCGGCCGCGCGTGCGGTTCGCGTGCGTCTACAACCTGACGGGCGCGCGGGTCGGATCCTATCGCCGCGCTGGTGAATCAGAGTGCGGACCGGCACCCTCCCAGAATTCGTTCGGCTGGGCGACCTATGAGTACGTCGCCGACGTCAAACACGAGGGTGAGAAGGTTGGCACTTTCTATGTCTCCCGCGATTTGCGCGATGTCCACCGCCGCCTGCTGGTCGGCAGCGTCACCATTCTCGGTTTACTGCTGCTGGCGGTGGGCGCCGCGATGGCGCTGGCGCGGCGCATGCAGCGTTCGGTATCCGAGCCGCTGCTGGACCTGGCCGATACGGCACGTCGGGTCTCGACCACGCGTGACTATTCTCTCCGTGCGGCCGCCCCGACGCGCGACGAAATCGGCGTCGTGGTCCGCTCGTTCAACGAGATGCTCGACCAGATCGCCGAGCGCACGGCCGAATTGTCGAAGGCCAACGCCGAACTGCAGCACGAGGTCGAGGAGCGCAAACGCGTCGAGCGCGACCGCGTCGTGGCGCTGGAACGCGAACGCGACGCCAATCGGCTGAAGGACGAGTTCCTGGCGACGCTGTCACACGAGCTGCGGACGCCGATGAACGCGGTGCTCGGCTGGGCGCGGGTACTGCGCTCAACCGCCGCGGACGAACCGACGCGAGAACGCGGTCTCGAGAGCATCGAACGGAACGCGCGCGCGCAGGCCCGGCTGATCGAGGATCTCCTCGAAATCTCGCGCATCGTCACCGGCAAGCTGCGCCTGCAGGTGCGGGAGGTCGATCTCGCGGCCATTGTCGACACCGCGGTGGACATCGTCAGGCCGGCGGCGCTGGCCAAACGGCTGCGGCTCGACGCCAGCATCGAGGTGCGGCCGGCGCTGACGCAGGGCGATCCCGATCGCCTGCAGCAGGTGATCTGGAACCTGCTCTCGAACGCCGTCAAATTCACCCCGCCGGACGGCGAGGTCAGCGTGCGGCTGGTGCGCAAGAACGGATTCGTCCTGACCGTCGAGGACAGCGGCTCCGGCATCGACGCCAAGTTCCTGCCGCATGTGTTCGAAGCGTTCCGGCAGGCCGATGGCAGCGCCACGCGCGAGCACGGCGGTTTGGGCCTGGGCCTCGCCATCGCCCGTCAGCTCGTCGAAGCGCACGGCGGAACGATTGAGGCGGCCAGCGCGGGAAAGGACCGGGGCGCAGCATTCGAGGTCTTCTTGCCGTCGGTCGTAGACTCGCGCCAGCCGGCGCGGGCGTCCGCCGAGGCTGGCGGAGATGCGGTGGATTCGTCCCTGCTCGCGGGAGTCGACGTCCTGGTCGTGGATGACGACGAAGATGCACGATTGCTGCTGCAGATGACGCTGAGCGGCTATGGCGCCGTGGTCACAACTGCGGCATCGGCGCGGGAGGCGCTGGCGGCAATCGAGCGTTCCGTTCCGCACGTCGTCCTCAGCGACATCGGCATGCCTCACGAGGACGGCTATGACCTGCTGCGCCGGCTGCGCGCGCGCGCACCGGAAGACGGGGGGACGATTCCTGCGATCGCCGTAACCGCCTACGCGTCAGCCGCCGACCGCTCGTCGACGCAGGCCGCCGGCTATCAGGCGCACGTCGCCAAGCCGTTCGAACCTGGCGACGTCGCACGGCTGGTGCACAGACTCCTCGCCAGCAGCAAGTTGCAAGTGTCAAGTTACAAGTAGGAGCCGACCTTCAAGGTCGGCCCCTACTGACTTGTCTCTTGTCACTCGTAAGTTGTAAGTTGCTTACGTGACGACGCAATGTTCCTTTGACATCACCTCGAACGTCGATCTTCAGGAAGTAGACAACGCACTGAACCAGGCGCGCAAGGAAGTGGCGCAGCGCTACGACTTCAAGGGATCGAAAGCGTCGATCGACTTCGACCCGACGGAATCGAAACTCGTGCTCGTCGCCGACGATGACTTCAAGCTGAACTCGCTGTGGGAGGTCGTTCAGACGCGGCTGGTGCGGCGCAACGTTCCCGTAAAGAATCTGTCGCGCGGGTCGGCGCTTCCCTCGGCCAACAGCACCGTACGTCAGGAAATCGCGCTGCAGCAGGGGATCCCGACCGAAAAGGCGAAGGACATCGTGAGGTTTCTGAAAGACGCCAAGCTGAAGAAAGTGCAGGCGTCGATCCAGGGCGATCAGCTGCGGGTCACCTCGCCCTCCAGGGACGACCTGCAGGAGGCGATGCGCCTGCTGCGCGACCACGACTTCGGGGTCGCGCTGCAGTTCGGCAACTACCGGGGCTGATGCCAGCCCGGATCCCTGATCCCTGATCCCAAATAGAAAGGGCCTGGATCCCCGCGGGTCCCCAGGCCCCTGGGCCGATGCGAGCTGCGTGGGACTCACACCGGCTGTCTTGCGTTAGTGCGTTTTCGTATCTTTCGCGTCGGGGCCGACCTTGAGTCGGCCCTTCGTGCCCTTCGTGTTTAGAAGTCGAACTGTATTGACAGACGAACGAACCGCGGGCTCAACAGCGAAGTTGCCTGTCCCCATTGCTCGACAAACGGCGTCGACGCGTTGTCAACGGTGTCGAAGTTGTCCTGGTACGTCAGCACCTGGTCGTTGTTGAACAGGTTGTAGATGTCGACGCCGACGTTGAGGCGCCTGTTCGCGAAGCGGATGTTCTTGCCCAGCTTCAGGTCGAAGATGGTGTAGCCAGGGCCGTACAGCTCACCCGGATTGAGCATGTTGACCGTATAGCCCGTCGCGGTGATCGTGTTCCCCTGTGGCGTAAAGCACCCGACCTGGCCAGCCTGGGCGCCGGTGCACGGCTGCGTCGCGCGTGAGGCGCTGCTTGGCTCCCACGTCACCTGGTCCTTGGAGAAGGAATGGTTTGCACTCCTCTCCGGGCCCACCCGCCGCGCGAACACCGTGCTCACGAGCACGTCGATCTTGGGAATCGTGTATGCGGCGGTACCGCGAAGGTTTGTTTCCCACCGCGTAGACGGGTTGCAGGCGGGCGTCACGCCGTCGTGCTGCCGGACGTCCGGCCCCTCAGTGTTGGTTGAACCGGTCGGCGAGTAGCAGAGGTCACGGACGGCTCGGCCGGTCGTTGTGCCGCCGTTGATGCGCAACCCGCGAAGGCCGAACTTGTCCGTCCCGCGCCACACGAAGTTCGTGTCCACGAAGTTCGATACGTACGACAGCTCGTCGAGGATCGTCACCGCAGATCCCGGTGACACCGGCAACCCAGAGTTTACGTTGGACAGGCCACGAATCTCGTACCCGCCGCCGCCCGGCAGGCCGGGATGGCTTGGCGCCACCGCCCTGAAGAACCCAAAGCTCGGGTTAGTGAAATTCAGGTTCCCCTCCTGGCACGTGCGCAAATCCGTAGCGCCGTTGAACCGATCGCAGCCAATGCCCAGTTGATCCGTCACCGTCAGGTTCGAATAGCTCTTGCGGTTGTACGTCACCTCGACGGACAGGCGCGGCAGGACTTCATGCTGGATGCCGAGACCGAGCTGCCACTCGGAGCGGCGCCTGCCCCATCCATCGAGCAGGCTGTCGCCGTAGACGTCGCAGTAGGCCTGCACCGCGGCCGGGATCCCCGCTTCGCGGCGTCCGCACTGTGTGGTCTGCAGGCCGATTGGCGTACCAGCCGCGTCGAGGCTGAGCGGGTCGCGCCCGTAATTCCTCGAGACAATCAGTGAGGATGTGTCAGGAATGGTAAAGACCGATCCCGGCCCGCCGCAGACGTCCCCGCCGGGTACGGTCTGCGCGGTAAAGTTCAGCAGGTCGCAGTCCACGACCCGATCGCCGTCCACGTCGGTCCAGGAACGCCAGTAACTGTTTGCCGTTCGCTGAGCCGGGTTGGCGTCGGCATAGATGCCGCTGATGGAGGCGCCGGAAAGATATTTGCCCATGTTGAACTTGACAGCCGTCCTGCCGTCGCCGAACACATCCCACGCCACGGCCCACCGCGGCGTGAAGTCGTTGTAGGAGACGCCGTCGGTGTGGGGCGTGCACCAACTGCGCTGCCCGGTAAACTCGCCGCCCACCTGCTGCGGCACATAGGGTTCGTTGCCGCCAGCAACGAGTCTGTTGCCGCCGGCGCCAATGCACGTGCTCGGGTAGTCGCTGATCGCGTGGTCGTAGCGGACGGCGCCGCTCAGGGTCAAGCGCTTCAGCGTCCACTGATCCTGCGCGTAGAAGCCACTGTAAGCGACCCGGTTATCAATGGTGGATGGACCGGTATTGATTTTGACCCGCGTCGGAACCGGCCGGCGCGCGAGATTGTTGGGATCGTTCGGGTAGTACAGGCTCGTGTTGCCGCAGCTCAGCGTCGCCGCGCAGGCCACATCCGGCGTGTCGTAACGGTACTCCAGGCGGTTGCTGTTGGTTCTGTTGGACCGGGTCTGCGCGAAGTAGCCGCCGTCGTACCCGAACTTGGCGCTGTGGGTGCCCGTGACGTACGAGAACGAGGCGCGGGGCCGCCAGTCGTTGAGCTCTCGCTGCTCGGCCAGGCCCCCGATACCGTCGGACCACGGTCCCGAGGGCACGCCGAAGATCGAGAAGTTCGTGGTGTTGAGCGGGCCCGTCGCATCCAGGCCAACGGTTGCTCCGAACTCGGTGACGCGCGGAATGTCTGGATTGGGCGTGAAGTAGCGATGCTGAGAGAAGTCGTAGAGCTGCCGGTTCGCCGACAGACCTGCTTCGAGCAGGATGACGTTGGTCAGGGGATTCGTCCACCCCACCTGGATCAGCCGGGCAGGATGAACCTGACCCGACCACCAGCCATCTCTCGCCGTCCACGGCGCCACCGAGCCGTCGCACGGATCCTGGCACGTGTATCCCTCGTCCCAGAAGAAGTTGAACTTGTTCTTCTGCGAGGCCTGCGCGGTGATGCGCGCATTGGCGTTGCGCGTCCAGTTGATCAACTGCAGCGCCGGCGTGGACCGATCCGGTTGATAGTTCTGGCCCCAGATGCCCGCGTTCGCGTTGTCCCAGATACGGTCGCTCTGCCGGCTGAACGCGGTCTTCTGCCAGGCCCGAGCCACCGAGAAGAACCACAGGCGGTCGCGTCTGATCGGCCCGCCGAAGGCGCCTGACGTGTCGTAATCGCTGATGAGCGGGTAGTTGTTTTGTATCTCGGGATAGCTACCGTTGTTCTCGGAAAACCATCCGCGACGATTCCCACCCCCCTCGTCGAGCGGCCCACGCGTGTAAGTCCCGAAGTAGTTGCCGGCAAATCGATTGCCTCCGGTGCGCGGAACGATGTTGATCGAGGCGCCGCCGGTCTCCGATTCACCTAGAGCCCCTGAAATCTGCACGGTGACTTCCTGAGCATTGGCAACGTCGGCGACATAGCCGCCGGTCATTCCCATAATCCCCGCGCCGCCGCCGGTGTTGATGATCGTCCCATCCACCATGACGCGGCCCTGCGTCCCGCCTTCGGTGTCGTTGGTGGCCGTGTGCGCGCTCAGGTTGTAGATGTTGTTGTTGCACCACACGCCGACGCCGCCCACGCAGTCCGCCCCAAGACCCGTCGCGGTCAGTCCGGGGGTGAGCGTCAGGATGCTGCGGATGTTGCGCGTCGTCGGGAGATCGCGAATCTGCTCGCCCTCGAACGCCGCGACCTGACGGGCGTTCTGCACGTCAACCGTCGGCGACTCGCCGGTGACCGTCACCGCATCCTGGAGCTGGCCGACGGTCAGGGTGGCATTAACCGGCGCCGTGAAGCCCGTGGTCAGGACGATGTTGTCGCGCTGCTGCCTGCCGAAGCCCTCCAGCGTGAAGCTGACGGAATATGTCCCGACCGGAAGATTGGTAAGCCGATACTGCCCGGCGGCGTCGGTCGTCGCAGAGCGGGTCTTTTCGATGAGTGCCGGGCTCGTCACCTCGATAAGCACGCCTGGCATCACCCCCCCCTGCGGGTCTCGGACAGTGCCGGCTATCTGGCCCTGCTGAGCGAGAGCGGATATCGGCAGGAGGATCAGGAGCGTACAAACCAGTGTCACTTTCACCACGCAACGTGACATAGCTATTCCTCTCCGGGGCGCATTACCCCTCGTAACCCACGCGCGCTCCTTTTACGCCCCAGCCCAAAAGGTGTCAAGGCAATTGTTAAGATCCGGTTAAATCATTGTAAAAACGACTGGCACTCGTGGGCGCAAATGCACGGGATTGCCCCGCTAAATCACCGCCGCCGCAGCTCCTCGAGCTTCCGGGAGGAGTAGTTCGCCCGCGCCCTCGCGCTCTCCTCGCGGCGGCCGAGGGCATCGTAGACGTCGGCCAGGCGACGATGCGGCTCGGCGGGGGCGTCATCGAGCGAAATGGCGGACTGGTAGGCCGAAGCCGCTTCGTCCAAGCGTTTCGCGGCGGCGAGCGCGTCCGCCAGACGCAGGTGAGTCGACACACTTCCCGGCCGCAGTGTCATTACCTGCCGCCAGAGCTCGATCGCGCCTGAATAGTCACGTTCGCTCATGCGGACTTCCGCCTGCAGGCTCAGCGTCGCGGCTGATCGCTGACGGCGATCGTCCTCGACCGCCTGCGCCTGCAGCCGCTCGGATTCCTGGAGCCGCTTCTCAGCCTCGGCCGCTCTTCCCGTTCGCACCAGTGCCTCGCCAAGAGCACGGACGGCATCACTGCTGTTGAGCGTCCCGCTGCGCTCCAGGATCTCAATCGCCCGCTCCGCCCGTCCTGCAGTCAGGTGGATGCGCGCGAGTGCGGTTCGTGTTTCCTCGTCGCCTGGATCGAGCATCAACGCGACGACGAACTCCGCATAGCCCTCGTCCTCGCGGCCGTCGTCGATGTACGCGCGTCCGAGGGCCTTGTGCGCAGCCAGGTTATTGGGTGCCAGGGTGATCGCCTGTCGGAGGGCCGCAACGGCTCGCGGATAGTCCAACTGGGTACGGGCGAACCTGGCGAGGGAGACGTACAAATCGCCGCGTCCTGCCAGCATGACGTATCGATCGATCGCGGCGATCAGGGTCACATCACCCTCGATCGTGCGCTGATCTCTGGCCGCCAACGCCGCCAGTTGCCATCGCAGCGCTCCTGCGTCCGGCAGCGCGGCAATGGCGTCGCGAACGACCTGTTGGGCTTCCAGCACGCTGCCTGTGTGCTCGAGCGTGCGCGCCAGCGCGACCCAGGACCGTTCGTCACGGGAATTCAGACGAATCGCTTGGCGCAGGTGATCGATGCTTTTCGCGATTTCTCCGCTGACGCCGTAGGCCGTTGCGAGCATCCGGTGCGCTTCGGACGACTTCCCGGTGTGCGCGCCCGCCATCTCGAACTGTGCGACTGCGTCCGTGACCCGGCCTTCGCGCAGGGCGGCGAGGCCCTGGCTCATCGCCGGGGCGCGCGTCGGCGCGTCAGCCACCAGCGGGTCGGCGGCAAGTGCCGAGCCGAGCGCGGCGACACCCGCATCAAGGTCGCCTCTCAGGATCAGCGAGAATCCGCGCGCGTATGCAGCCGGCACAAACGCCATCCCGCCGCCGGCATCATCGACAATGCCGGCAATGTTCACGAAGAGCGCTTTCTCCGGCGAACGTGTGCCGGTTACCAGTTCCCGCTCAACCGTCCGCAGTGTATCGAGCGCCCGCGCCCGCTCGTCGCCGGTCAGCTGTGGAGACTGGAAGGCAATGGCGCGATAGGCGTTCTGTGGATCGGCGGGCTCGAGCAGCCAGGCGGCCCAGAATGCGTCCGCAGCGGCACCGGTCCGCGACGCGAGCTGATGAATCAACCCTTTGAAACGCGGGAACGCCGCGCGGCGAGGATCGATCTTGATGTCTTCGTCGAATTCGCGAAGGGCGTCGTCGAAGCGCCCCCGTTCCATGTACATGGAGGCAAGGAACGTGCGAACCTGCAGCGCAACCTGCGGATCTCCCTCCTTCAACCTGGGTCGCAGCTGGCGCTCCCAATCCCGGATCTCCGCGTCCCAGCTGGTGAGCGCAGCAGACATCGACTCGAGATGCCGGGACAGTTGCGGCCCCTCGTCGCCGTAGACGCCGCCAAGCGCTCTGTAGAAATTCAGCAAGGCCGCGAAGAACGGATCCCGCTGTGCGGCAGCGGCGGAGGGGAATGCCAGCACTGCGAAGAGCAGCGCGGCGGCAAGCCTGCGCATGCGGTCAGCGCGTGAACGGAACACGGCTGACGACTCCTTTGCCTTCATGGATGGTGATGACGTGGTTCGCTGGCAGATTCTCGACGGTCTCGGTCATCCCGCCCGGCCAGCGGATCTCGAGGCGCTCGGATTGTTTTGCGTCGCCCAGTCCGAAATGCGCTCGCAGGTCGTTCTGTGACAGATAGCTCGATCCCGACTGGACATCACGGATCTGCCGGCGCGCTCCCGTCATCAGGACGAGACGCGTGCCGATCGCACTCCGATTGCCCCTCGAAGCGATCACGCGCACGATAACAGCGTTGCCGCGGCCACCCTCGTTCAGCAGGAGGTTGGGGGCAGCATTGTTGTTCGTCACCAGAAGATCCAGATCGCCGTCGTTGTCGATGTCGGCCGTGGCAAGGCCGCGGCCCACCATTTCCGGCCCAAAGCCGGAACCGCCCTGGTCCTTCATATCCTGGAAACGCTCGCCGTTGTTGCGGAGGAGGAGTTTGCGCTGCGCGTAACTGGCGCCGGCACGCAACCGCGCGACGTTCGCCAGCACATGGCCGTTCGCGATGGCGATGTCGAGGCGCATGTCGTTGTCGTAGTCGAAAAATACGACGCCAAACCCCACGTACGGACGCGTAGCGGCCCCGACGCCGCTGCGCACCGTCACGTCCGAAAACAACCGTCCATCCATGTTCACGAAGAGGCTGTGCATTTCGGTCTCATGGTTGGTGACGATCAGCCCCGGCCGTCCGTTGCCGCTGAAATCGGCAAACGCGGTTCCCATGCCCGCTTTCGCGTTCCCTCCGGCGGTCACCGCGATGCCGGCCAGACTTGCAATCTCCGTGAAGGTCCCGTTGCCGTTGTTGTGAAACAAAAAGTTCGGCATCGCGTCGTTGGCAACGAACACGTCAGGCCAGCCGTCGTCGTCCACATCCGCGACCGCCACGCCAAGGCCATTGCCGCGAAAAGCGCCGACCCCGCTCTGCTTGCTGACGTCCTCGAACCGATTGCCCGCGTTTCGATACAGCACGCTCGTCAACGACGAGTAGACGAGCGGATGGCAGTAGTCGCGGATTGGCGGCGGGCCGGCGTTCCCGCAAAATTTATCCGCGCCTGGCTTCTCTGTGGAGTCCGGCTTTAGCCGGATATCGACATAGTTCGTGACAAAGAGGTCCAGGTCACCGTCGCGATCGAAGTCAAGAAATGCGCAGCTCGTGCTCCACATGGCCGTATCCGCGCCGCCCGCATTCGGCACCGGCATGAACCGGCCCTGCCCCGCATTCCGATAAAGCGCGTTCGGACCGACGTTGGTGACATAGAGGTCGATCAGGCCGTCGTTGTCGTAATCGCCTGCGCAGGCGCCCATCCCGTAATCGCGGTGCTGAATTCCCGATCGAGACGTCGCATCCTCGAACGTGCCATTGCGGCGATTCCTGAACAGTCGATGGCGCGCGCGGCGACCAAGCGCCCCATCCGCAATCGAGCCGCCGTCGACGAGAAACACGTCGACCCAGCCGTCGTCGTCGAAATCGAAAAACAAGCCACCGGAGCCGAGAATCTCGGGCAGGTGCTTCCGCTCGCTGGCACCGCTGATGTGAGTGAAGTTGAGCCCTGCGACCGCCGCGACATCCTTGAATGTTGGAAGCATCAACGGAGCGGATGATGATCGCTGGTCCGCGGCGTCGGTTCCGGCGTTCGGAACCGTGAGCGCCGCAGCGACAGCCAATAACCCGGCAACTGTGAGATAGCTCGAGTGAAAGCGCACGACCGGCCCATATTTACGCCCGCCGGTACGACCCGCCAAGAAAATTGTTAACCGGCCGTTAAATTGTTGTAAAAAGACCCGTGCGAAGACGCTGCGGAGTCTTTCCAACGAGGGTGCTGGCATTTCTCGCCGCCACCGCAATCCTCGCTGTGCCGCGCCACACCGCCGCGCAACAAGCCG
>Ga0307405_10000979_pt1 | contig 11453 bp, 10 predicted proteins | sample 322Cmetagenome_2_FD_203311 | JGI IMG/M metagenome (GOLD analysis project Ga0307405, IMG submission 203311) | Maize rhizosphere microbial communities from greenhouse at UC Davis, California, United States - 322HYB-C-1 | ecosystem: Host-associated > Plants > Roots > Rhizosphere > Soil | place...
GCGCAGGAGCTCTTTGAGCGTACCACCGCACTTCTGGCAGTTGGAACGTGACCTCGTAATGGAGTTGCGATCAATCACTATAAGTACATTTCTTTTTCGCCATCATTACTTCCAGCGCCACCTACGTGGCTGCGCCATCGGAGCCTGCAGCAATTACAGCCGTTTGTCCGGCGCTGCCGCCGCCGGCAAAGGTTGTTACTTATGTTCGCGAAGCGCCGGCTCCGGCAGCGCCTGTCGTCGTGCAGGAAAAGGTCGTCGTCGGTCATGCCTTGCCAGAGACTGTCGTGGTCACGCCGGTTCCCGAGAACCCGAGATATGGCTACGCGATCGTCAACAACGAGCGGGTTATTATCGAACCTTCGGCCCGCAAGGTGATCCATGTCATCAATTGATCGAGCCCGGTTGGCGGCCCGGCAACTGCCCGTGCCGCCTGACCCGATTGGACCGCCACCGCCGAGTTGCGGCGGGCGAACATCCACGGCCTCGCAAGCGCTGCGTTTGGAATAGCCACGGTCGTGGGCACGGTTACGGTCGCATCGGCCATGGCCTCCATCGGCATGGCGGTGACCACGGAGCAGGACTTGCGCGATCTGAGGGATCCCGATCTCTGGAGTTGGCTCCCGAGGCCGATATCGCCATTCTGGACGTGCGCCTCGCCGATGGGCTGACAGGGCCGGAGATCGCAAGGCAGCTGGTCGAGCGTTTCAACATTGGTGAACGCGAACTGCAGCCGCGCCCAGCATTTCGGCTTCGAGACCAAGGAAGGTCATGATGACTTCATTGTTGATGACCTCAAACTTGATGCCGCCACCTCTGTTCCGGAAACGACATCGTGATTTCACATCTCGGTCCATTAGATCACAACGTTGGGTGATGAATGTTCAGGCCAACCATACCCGGCGCCTGGCAGGGCTGACCTCAAGAGGACGTGGCGCCCCCGCTCCGGTAGAAGATATAGCCGGCGACGATGAATATGAGCGCCCCGAACAAGCGGTTGAGGACGTTCTTGTAGGCGCTCAGCCGCGTCGCGAGCATCATGCCAAGCAGGCCGCCAACAACGCCTCCACCGATGAACTCGGCTGCTAGCCACCAGTCCACCAGCTCGGACGCTGCATAGTTCAGCGCGGTTGCCAGCCCGAACGCGCCGACTGAGAGGAGCGACGTGCCGATCGCGTTAATCATCGGCATGCCGGTGGCAAGCATCAGACCTGGGACGATCAGGAACCCCCCGCCGATCCCGAAGAAGCCGGAAGCCGCTCCCGCGGCAAGCGCCACGGCCGCAGTGACAAGGCACATCCTGAGATCGACCGGCCGATTTTCGACTGGTGTCGGCTTCCTGGGCTTGAGCATAAGAGCGCCGACCACGACCATCAGTATGCCGAACAGGAAGATCAGCCGGTCTCCGTCCATCGCCTTTCCGAGGCTGGAGCCGGCAAGCGCGCCGAGGACGCCTAGCGCGGAGAAGACGGCTGCGCACCGCCACCAGACGTGCCCCTTGATGGCGTGGCTCGCGAAGTTGGCGAAGGCGTTCACCGAGACCGCCAGCGCGCCGGTCCCGATCGCGACATGCGGCTGGGCGACGCCGACGACGTAGAGGAGGAGCGGGGTCGCCAGGATCGACCCGCCACCGCCTAGAAGGCCGAGCATGAAGCCGACGATCCCGCCGGAACCGACGGCCGCAAAGACGGAACCAGTCATGTTCTTGTGCTCCAGACCCGGTCGTAAAGGGTCATGCCGATCAGCATGGCCAAGACGAAAAGGACCGTCTGGGGGATGCCAACCGACAGGGAGGCGACAGCAGGACCGGGGCAGAAGCCGCCAACCCCCCAGCCGAGACCGAAGAGCGCCGAACCAATGACCAGCGGCGCGTCGATCTTTCGGTTCGTGGGCACATGGAAGCTGTCGTCGAAGGCCGGGTGCCGCATCCGCTTCATCACCTGCACGCCGACGAAGGCGACGGCGACGGCGCCGCCGAGGACGAAGGCAAGACTTGGATCCCAGTTGCCGAAGACGTCGAGGAAGCCCTGGACTCGAACAGGGTTCAGCATGCCGGAGAGCGACAAGCCGATGCCGAAGACGATGCCTGAGGCAACGGCGGCGCCGAATTGGTAGCTGTTTCTGCTCATAATCCAAGTCCTCGAAGAACTGCGACGGCCATCACGCCGGCCGACAGGAATGTGGCGACGGCCACCATGGATCTCGGCGACAGGCGGGCAAGCCCGAGAACGCCGTGCCCGCTGGTGCAACCAGAGCCCATGCGCGAGCCGAAGCCAACGAGCAGCCCGGCAACGATGATCAGCGGCCAGGTTGCGGTGATCTCGACGATCGGCCACCCGCCGAATGCCAGCAGGTACGCCAACGGCCCGATCAGGAGGCCAAGCACGAAGGCGAGATTGGTGGTCAGTCCGACGCCTTGCGCCAGACGCCCGACGATGCCGCTAATGCCGGCAATCCGGCCGTTCAAAAGCAGGAGCATGACCGCAGATGCGCCAATCAGCATGCCGCCTGCCAAAGACTGGAGATAGGGGGTCATGTCTCTTCCTCCGCACAGAAGATATCGTAGAGGGCGCCGACGAGCCGGGCCGCCTTCTCTTCCGTCAGGCGGTAGAATATCTGCTTTCCCTCCCGCCGGGTTTCGACAATGCCCGAGTTCCGCAGCACCGTCAGATATTGAGAAAGATGCGGCTGATGGAAGTCGAGTTTTTCCTCGAGTTCGCTGACCGAGAACTCGCCCTCGACCAGCGTGCACACGATCATCAGCCGCGCCTGGTGGGACAACGTCTTCAGGAGATCGGCAACCTCTCCGGCCCGGCCTGCCATCTCGGCAAGGGAGAGGCCTGCCTTCGCTACAGCTTTCGATACGGGACTCATTCCCATGCGGCTCCCTGCAATGCGTCGAGCGGAAACTTGAGGTAGCGCTTGCCATTGGCTTCAGGCTCCGGCAAACGTCCGCCGCGAATATTCACCTGCAGGGCGTGCAGGATCAGCTTCGGCATCGGCAGCGTCTTGTCACGTTTCGTCCGCAGCGCGACGAACTGGTCTTCGCTCACGCCAGCAAGGTGCCCGTTGGACTTCTTCTGCTCGGCGACAGTGCTCTCCCAGCGCGGAGCACGGCCGCCTCGCTGGTAGTCGTGTCCGGTGAAGATGCGGGTCTCGTCCGGCAGGGTGAGGATGTCCTGGATCGACGTCCGAAGGATGCGGGCGTCGCCACCCGGAAAGTCGGCGCGCGCCGTGCCGCTGTCGGGCATGAACAGCGTGTCATGGACGAAGGCCGCGTCGCCGACCACATAGGTGATCGAGGCAAGCGTATGGCCTGGCGAGAACATCACCTTGGCGTCGATGCTGCCGACCTTGAATGTCTCGCCGTGAGCGAAGAGCCGGTCCCATTGCGAGCCGTCGGTGACGAGCTCTGGCCAGTTGTAGATCCCCTTCCACAGCCGCTGCACATCCACGACGCGTTCGCCGATCGCGGTTCTGGCACCGGTCTTCTCCTTCAGATACTGGGCCGCGGAGAAATGGTCGGCATGCGGGTGGGTGTCGAGGATCCACTCGACCGTCAGATCATTCTCCCTGATATAGTCGAGGATCGCGTCGGCATTGATGGTCGCTGTGGCTCCGGCCTTTTCGTCGAAATCCAGCACCGGATCGATGATGGCGCACTTGCCGGTGTCGGGATCGGACACGACATACTGGACGCTCCAGGTGCGCTTGTCGAAGAAGCCCTTCACTTGCGGGCGGCGTGCCGCGTGCTGCTTGAGCCAGGCCGCGGCGGCGCTCGTGTCGAAGCCGTGGGCACGGCCGAACTCGATGACGTCTTCGGCAGCCATCCGCCCGTCCAGAACCTCGCCGATCAGATACAGGCTGAGGGATCTCGTGCCGGACTTGCAATGGGCGAACACCCGGCCGTCGGACGCGTCGAGCGCCTTCTGGAACGATCGCACGTCCGCTTCGGTAATGGTGCCGAGCGTGACGGGAACGAAGAAATAGGAGAGGCCGCAATGTTCGGCCGCCTGGCGTTCGGCCTCCGTTCCCGGCTGGGCGGCGTCCTCGGCGTCAGGACGGTTGTTGATAAGCGTCGCAAATCCCTGGTCACGCAGGGACCTGATATCGTCGACGCTCGGCTGTGGCGAGACCGAGAGCTTCTCGCAAATCTTGATGACAGGCATGGCTGGCTCCGTAGTCTGATACAATATACATTTTAATATAACGTATAATGTTTATGTTTCAAGTCCGCTCGATGGGCAGATTGTCGCAGCGTACTGCGGGGCTGCCGCTTCGGTGCATGGCGTGCGCCGAACGAAAGACAGCCGAGACGTCACGACCTCTCGCTGATAAGAGAATGACGTTAGGGCAGAAAGCAAAGGGGGAGAAAATTTGGACTTCATGAAACCGCCGAAGTCGCTCGAACAGCTGCTCTATGAGCTGATGTCCTGGGTGCTGTTTTATCCGATCACCATATCGCGCTCTGGGCATCTCCGGTGGGGATGCGGATAAAAACTTGGACTGATCTAGACGCTGAGGCCAAGACTTCTGCGATACTCGATGGGACTGAGTGATCCCAATGATAATTTGATGCACTTTTCATTGTTCCATCGGATTTAGGCATCAACCTCGCGGGCAAACTGCTCGATCGTGATGGTTCTCCAGTCGCCAGGATAAAACAGTTCCGTTTTTCCCGGTTGATCAGGTTCTCCGGCGCAGGACTAACTTCTTCCATATGCGAGCCAAAACGCAGTCGCCGCGGTCTGGCGACGACCAAACTCTCCTGTTTCATCAATCGCTGCACAACCTTTTCCGAGATTGTCACGCTCTGCCTTGCCAGTGACGCCTGCAGTCTGCGATAGCCGTAGCAGCGAGAAGATTCTGTCAGGCTGCGTCGGGTGTGCGGTCATTGCGTTATTCCATTATAAGTGGATGGCAATTTTACTTGAGATTGGCCAGGAATATTCTGGCTTGTTGCCGTAGCTCGTTCTGAACCGCCCTATCCATCCGGTCCCAGGTGGCATAGGGCTGCGCCAGCCGGCGGTTTGACCGTAACTTGCCGCGATTGCGCGCGAGGAAATCCCAATAGAGTGCGTTGAATGGACACGCATCCTCGCCAATGCGCTTTTTGGGGTCGAAGCGGCAGGTCCCGCAATAGTTGGACATCCGGTTGATGTAGTTTCCACTTGCCGCATAGGGCTTAGTCCCGAGAAATCCACCGTCGGCAAACTGGCTCATGCCGACGACATTCGGCAGCTCGACCCATTCATAGGCATCGGCGTAAACTCCGAGATACCAGCGATGCACGGCCTTTGGATCGATCCCGGCAAGCAGCGCGAAATTGCCGGTGATCATCAAACGCTGGATATGGTGGGCGTAGGCATTCTCGATCGTCTCGTTGACGACCGTCGCCAGGCAGTTCATGTCGGTTTTGCCGGACCAGTAGAAGGAGGGTAGGGGACTTTCGTTGTCGAAGAAATTGCTCTCTGCGTAGCCTGGCCCTGCATGCCAGTAGACGCCCCGCATATATTCGCGCCAGCCGATGATCTGGCGAATGAAGCCCTCGACGGCGTTGAGCGGCGCGGCTCCGTCGAAATAGGCTCGCTCTGCGGCGCGACAGACGGCAAACGCGTCGAGGAAGCCGATATTGATGTAGAAGGACAGGAGCGAGTGATTGAGGAATGGATCATCCTGCAACATCGCGTCCTGCGTTTCGCCGAAGTTGGCCAGGAAATCGGCGATAAAACCGTCCAGAACCTCTTTTGCTTCCGCCCGTGTGACGGCAAAACCAAAGCGCTCAAGCTTGCCGAAATTGTCCGGAAACAGCTTCGCAACGGTCGCGAGGACCTCGGTCGTGATCTCGTCGGCTTCAAAACGGCGATGGCGCGGTCGCAATAGGTCAGGCTCGGCCGACTTGCGGTTTTCCGCGTCGAAATTCCAGCGGCCACCGACCGGCGCTTCGCCTTCCATCAAGAGGCCGGTCCTGCGTCGCATGTCGCGATAGAAGAATTCCATCGTCAACGATTTCCGACCCGCAGCCCAGGTCTCGAATTCTTCGTGAGAGCAGATAAAGCGGCTGTCGGGACGAATCTCGACTGGCATGCCAAGGCTTTTTGACCACCGCTTCATCTCCTCGAGCACCCGCCATTCGCCAGGTTCGGTGACACATATCGCTTCCGGCGACACACTCTCGATGGCTCGCTTCAGCTCGCTTGTGAAAGAGCCCGCGTTGTCGGCGTCGTCGATTTTGGTATAGCGGACCGTAAACCCTGCCTCCTGCAGCTCATCGGCGAAATGGCGCATGGCCGAAAAAATGAAGGCGATCTTCTTCTTGTGGTGGCCGACATAGGCCGCCTCGGCCATCACCTCGCACATCAGGACGACGTCCTGATTCTTGTTCGCGCCATCCAGCGACGAAATCTGCGGACAAAGCTGGTCGCCCAGGATCAATATCAGTTTTGCCAAACGCAAACTCCTCGAATCTGCAATCACTATGGTTCTCGTTCGGGACGGCCGGATGCTAAGGTCTCGATGACGATGGGTGCATGATCTTCTCTAGTGCTACGATGATTCAATCGTGGAGCGGGGATTGCTAGACAATGCGAGGGGCGTTTGGCTTGCTCTTTGCTCGGCTACGCGTTTTTCGCACCAAAGTGAACGATCAGTATTGCTCGACAGCTGTGCTCGTAATGCATCAAGTATAGGCCGCGAGACGGTCCATTATATTCATTCGAGCCTCTAGCCGCGTCAGCAGAAGCACCATGCCGCTGATCTTCCTTTGGATGAAGAGTTTGTCAGGCGGCGGCAGCCCCCAGCTCGAGCGATCGGCGATGAGAGGTGCGGCCTGGTCGCGAACCGTTCCGACAAACTGTCGATCCGCAAAGTCAAACAATCCATCACGGCTTGCGTTCAAGTGACGCAGACCAGTTGTGATGACCGCGTCGAGTGCGGGGGCGTGCCTGGAAGCCTGCGCCTTTGAGACAAAGCCCATCGAAACAAGCGCTTCTCGGACAGTTGTCCTATCTCCCGCCAACCCGGCACGCAGAAGTATACGATAGTGTTCGACGGTTTGAGCTGGTACTTGCCGTGTTGCTCCGAAATCGAGAAGCACAATCCGTCCGCTGTCTGGTTGCCATCTATAATTGGCAAAGTTCGGATCCGTCTGCATCAGACCGAATTCGAACAACTCTTTCAATACGAGATCAAAAAGAGCTTCCGTTGCACCTCTTCCTTCGGTGGCTGGGGCGCTTACCAACGTCTCGATCGGAACGCTCACCAGAAAATCCATCGGCAGGATCGTCGGGCGAAGCAGGGCTTCGATGGGTTCGGGAACGACAAAACGGCTATCTCCCGCCAGCAAATGCCCAAAACGACCCATTTGCTCTGCTTCGCGCAGATAATCCGCCTCGTCGTGGAGCTGACGCTTTGCCTCAGCCAAAAGCGGGGCCACATCGAGACCTCGTGGAAGCAGGCCTGACATCCGTAGTAGCGTGGCGACATTGTCGATATCGGCGTCGATACTAGCCGAAACTCCTGGATATTGGACTTTGACCGCGACCTGCCGCCCAGACGTGAGAACGCCGCGATGGACTTGACCGATCGATGCCGCGGCAATGGGTGTGATATCGAATTCGGCGAAATGTCGCCTCCAGTCGGCACCCCAAGCCGAATTCAGCGTCTTCTGCAACTGGCTTGATGGCATCATATGGGCCGCGTCCCGCAACTGGGAAAGTATCACGGTTAACTCAGCAGGTAACAGGTCGCCGGCATCGAGCGACAGCATCTGCCCGAGTTTCATGGCAGCCCCGCGCATCCTTGAGAGCTGATCGGTCACCCTGCGGGCATTTGTTGGGGTCAAAAGCAAGTCCGACAAATGCGGCCGGTCTCCCCGTGCCAGTCTTTCCAGGCCTTCGCCAAGGACGCCAGCGGCAATACCACCGGCAAGTTTTCCAAGGCCAGCGAGCCGAGTGAGCCGGCCCTGCGGGACGGGACGGGTACGGTCGTTCATTGAAGCATCCTCTGAAGACGGGGCCGGTGACGGAGGAAACCGAGATAGGCTGTTTCGAACAGCGGCGTGACGGGGGGCCAACCGGCGATCAGGCCAAGCGGGCGTAGCGCCGGAATGGCGCGCCACATTGCAGCAAAAGCTGCAGCACCCGACAACAGCGTGCCGGCCTCCTCCGCATGGAACCGAGCCAAAATGTCTGCTCGGTTTAAGGGGCATGCGGTCGCAGGGTCACAGGCATCGAGGAAACGGATCGCTCCACGGCGATCGAGACGTCGTATCAAAGCGATTTCGCGGCGGCACAGCGGGCAGTTGCTATCAAACCAGACGGTCACGCGTTCGGTCATACTCGGCGACCCCTCCGATTGAGAAGGCTTGGAATCTTTTCCCGAAGGTGAAAGAAACCCTTTCGACAGTGTGGCCAGGTGCGCCGATCCCAATCCCGCCGGTGCTCGGCAAGAGCTATACCTTGCGCTGCCAATTCTGTTTTTAGCTTCTCAAGCCGATCCGCTGTTGGCCCCACCGAAGCAAAGCCGGTGACGATTTTCACCCTTCCTGATGCCTTAACGTCAGACCAGGATGTTATATCAACCCAGTCTATCACCGCGGCATTGGGCCAACGAAGTTGTGCTCGCACCAGGGCGTCGCCTAGTGACAACCGGTCCGCGTCGGTTTCCCCTGGCATCACTGCAATCTCTTGAATATCCAGGGCGTTGATTCCCGCCAAGGTTTCCAACGACAGATCTTCGACGGTCAGCAACAGGGTCGTCGGGCAAGAAGGGTCCGGTAAGGCAAACAGTCTCGGCGGCGAAGCATCGGGGATGGAAACATTGTCAAGTGGGATAAGGGCACGAGTTGCGAGACCAATCGGCGCGAACCGGCCGCCGGTCGTCGCTTGTACGCGTTCGGCATTCGCGAGGTAAGGTTTGCCACTCGTATGCAGTCCCGCGACCCAGCGCCATGACAGCGTATTGGAGGCCTGATCGCCGTCGACCAGACGCTCCAGCATGAAGTCAGCTCCAAGCTCCCACGGCAAACCGAGGGTGAAAATCCAGATCGAGGCAAACTGCATTCGCGCCCAGTTGTGGAGATATTCTGTGGCTTGCAACTCTTGCGACCACGCATCAAAGCAGTCGATCCCCGTGCGCCCGTCGCAAGCATCGGTGTAGCGGCTTGCCAAACCCCTATCGCCTTCAAGTCGTTGCTTCCCGCGCTCGACTGCCTCTTTGTAACCAGCCCAAACGCCTGGTCGTTGCTCAAGCCAGCCTTTCCAGTAGGTGCGCCAAAACACCTCGCTAATAAACTTTTCGGCGACATCCGGGCCATGCTTCGCCACGACCGCGGCAAGCAACTCCTCTTCACTGATCAGTCGACGCCGCAGTGCCGCCGATAGGCGCGAGACATGCACATGGCTGTTCGCGCCGAGATCGACGTTGCGCTTGCGCGCGTATGCCTCACCGGCCAGAGGCAAAAACCCTTCCATTCGGCTGAGTGCCGCCTCGCGTGTGAGAGGGAACGCATTTCGATCCAATTTTGAGATCCGGCAATCCAATTGAGTTCCCAGCAGCTGAGATGCTCTAAATACGTAGAAACTTAGAGTGCGGATCAAACATTTAGGTCCGGCATTCGGAAGGGGCATAGCTCTTTGAGCCCGCATGCTGTCAAGTTTAGGACTGATTCTCGATAGCATTGCGGCTTTGAAGAGCGTCTTGGTGAGCTGACGTCTGGATTGATTAGTTGCCCTTCGGCATGTTTTTGTCCTGACGGCAGCGGTCAGAACAGAATTTGACATCGTTCCAGTTTTTCGCCCACTTTCGTCTCCGCGCGAAGGGCAATCCGCAGGTTGCGCAGGTTTTGGTTGGCAATTCCGATTTCTTGATCATCTTCGGCATCACCGCTTGTCCTATTTCTGTGGCGACCGCAGCCTTCGTCATGAGTGCATTTCGACGCAAAAGTTGCTTTTAGGCTAGGCCTGACTTCGCTTTTCTTTTCGGACTTAAGGGCAGACCAGCACGTCTCGGCAGGGCCGTGGCCGCTGTTTGGGGGCGACCAACTGTCCTTGGCTGACGGACAGATTTCACCGTAAGATGTCAAGGCTTCGATATGGAGGGTGCCGGTGTTTCTGGATCTTTACGAATATAGGGCACGCCGCGACACGCCACCTCGACCCCGGCATCAACCGCTGACCCGGAAACTAGAGACCATGTTCATCTGGGTGGTAGGCTTCAACATCGTCATGCTGTTCCTGGGACCGGTTTTGCGGTTCATCGATCCTGGAGGCCGCGATCTCTGCATGGCGAACCCTGTCGGTAAACCGAAATTCGCGGTCTGTAATCAGATTTCTAGGCTGTTCACGGCCTGTTCAGTACGCCTGATGGGAAGACGCCCGGCACTCCGCTTGCCAACCTACTCAAGCGTCAAAAGCGTTGATACCGTAAAGATGTCCTTATCGCCGCGGCCGCAGAGATTGACGATCATCAAGGCATCGCGGTCCATGGTCGGTGCTATCTTCATGACTTCAGCAATGGCATGCGCTGGCTCCAGCGCAGGAATGATGCCTTCCACCGTCGACAGGAGTTGAAACGCCTCAAGTGCTTCGACATCAGTCGCTGATGCGTAGGTCACGCGGCCCTCGTCCCTGAGCCACGAATGCTCAGGCCCGACACCTGGATAATCAAGGCCGGCGGAGATCGAATGACCCTCCATGATCTGTCCGTCGCCATCCTGCAGAAGATAGGTGCGATTGCCGTGGAGAACTCCGGGCGAGCCTTTCGTCAGGGATGCACAATGTTCCCTCGTATCGAGCCCTTTGCCCGCCGGTTCTACGCCGCGCAGGGAAACGCCGCTATCTCCCAGAAAAGGGTAGAACAAGCCGATTGCGTTCGAGCCGCCACCGACGGCTGCGACCAGCAGATCGGGCAGCCGCCCTTCGTACTCCAGGATCTGCTTTCGGGTTTCCCTACCAATCACGGATTGCAAGGTCCTGACCATCTCGGGGTAGGGGTGAGGGCCGGCTGCAGTTCCGATCAGATAGTAGGTGTCCTCGATGTTTGACACCCAATCCCGTAAGGCTTCGTTCATGGCATCCTTCAACGTGCCATTGCCTGAGGTGACGGCGCGAACCTCAGCGCCTAAGAGCTTCATGCGGAAGACGTTTGGGGCCTGACGGGCGATATCTGTCGCACCCATGTATATGATGCACTCAAGGCCGAAACGTGCTGCCATCGTTGCCGTGGCCACGCCGTGCTGACCAGCGCCCGTCTCGGCAATAATGCGCTTTTTGCCCATGCGCAGTGCAATGAGAATCTGGCCGAGGCAGTTATTTACTTTATGAGAGCCAGTGTGGTTCAGTTCATCGCGTTTCAGGTAAATGCGCGCGCCTTGTAGCCGCTCGGTCAATCTTTCGGCAAAGTAGAGCGGGCTCGGTCTGCCAACATAATGTCGCGACAGGTCCTCCAGCTCGTCC